>Ga0183101_1000321_pt3 | contig 53251 bp, 48 predicted proteins | sample Biomet3_FD_127790 | JGI IMG/M metagenome (GOLD analysis project Ga0183101, IMG submission 127790) | Microbial communities from bioreactor (seeded with sewage sludge) at LBNL, California, USA - Biofuel metagenome 3 | ecosystem: Engineered > Bioreactor > Anaerobic > Unclassified ... | reverse complement strand
CGGGTTCAACGGATCCCGAAAACTGAGGCGGCCGGACGAATTCATACTTCGACCGCGACGGTTCTTGTGATGCCGGAAGCGGAAGAAGTCGATGTTCAAATAAACCCAGCCGATCTAAAAATCGATACCTATCGGAGCCAAGGCGCCGGCGGTCAGAACGTCAACAAGACGGAATCGGCTGTTCGTATTGCCCATATTCCAACTGGAATTGTCGTTTCGTGCCAAACCGAAAAAGCTCAATTACAGAACAAAGAGATTTGTATGCGGATGATCCGAGCTAAGGTTTTGGCCTTTTTCCAAGAGAAACAAGATACCGCCCGGGACTCGGAGCGGAAGCTCAAAGTGGGGACGGGCGAACGTTCAGAGAAGATTCGGACCTATAACTATCCTCAAAACCGGGTGACCGATCACCGTATTGGTTTTACCACTCAAAAACTTGACCGAGTTATGGAAGGCGAACTCGACGAAATCATCGACGCCTTAATCCATTACGATCAGGAGCAAAAACTTTTGGCGGAAGAAGGCAAATAATGCCTAAGATTTTTGAGGTCTATAATCAGGCGGTCAACCAAGGCAAAGACCAGGGCGTTTTGAGTGCGGATATTCGCCTCCTTATTGCCCACGACGAAGGCTTCGCCGAACCGATTGATACCTTATATCATAAAGACGATGAAATGGCGCATATTGACCTCTTTAATTCGCAATTTGCGGAGTTATTGAAGGGAAAACCGGTCGAGTATATTCTTCATGAAGCCCGGTTTTTGAATCATAAAATCTACGTGGACGAGAATGTCTTAATTCCCCGGATGGAAACCGAAGAATTGATCGCCGATTTAAGCGAGCGGATTTATGACTATTATGACCCGCGAAATTACTTGGTTGTCGCCGATGTTGGGACTGGTTCTGGGGCGATTGCACTTTCTTTGAAATCCATCTTCCCAAACTGGATTCTTTTGACTAGCGATATTTCGGAGGGCGCCTTAAACGTTGCCCGTAATAATTTTAAAGCGGCCGGTCTTTCAATTACCTCTTATCAAGGGCCTTCGCTCCAACCTTATATCGATCGAAAGACCAATTTGGATATCATTGTGTGCAATCCGCCTTACATTACTAACGCGGATGCAACCCAAGAATCGGTGAAAAACTACGAGCCTGCCTCGGCTTTATGGCTCGACAAGAAGCACTCGGTCTATGAAGAAATTTTCCGCGACTATAAACAAGTCAAAAAAGGAACGCTTCTGATGTGCTTCGAAATCGGTTATGACTTGAAACCTTATCTGACCGATCTCATGGCCAAATACTTAGAGGATTACGAATTCGAATTCATCAACGATTTGAACGGCCAACTGCGTTTCCTCTTTGTTTTCCTTAAATAAGGATAGGATATAGGTATGAAAACAGAAATCTTAGAACAAAAAGACGTCGAACGTGCCGCCGAGCTTTTGAAAGCGGGAGAAGTCGTTTGCTTCCCGACGGAAACGGTTTATGGGGCCGGGGCAATTTGCACCAGCGAAGCCGCTTTTAAAAAACTGGTCGCCGTGAAACGCCGTCCCTCCGATAAACCCTTCACCCTAATGTGTTCTTCAATCGAGCAAGCTCTTCATTATTGCCATGTTGATTTCAAAGGTTTGGCCGTCATGAAAGCCTTCATGCCGGGCGAAATTACGATTCTCGCTAAAGCTGCTCCTGGTTTGGACCAATGGGTTACTTTAGGGACCCCAGTGATCGGAATTCGGATTCCCGACAGTAAGTTTGTTCTCGATATGATTAACAAAGTCGGAGTGCCTTTGCTTGTTCCTTCAGCGAACCACTCGGGCGAACCGACTTCGACCACCTTTGAAGAAACCTTTAAAGTTTTCGATGGCGAAGTGGCCGCGGTTGTTAAAGGTAATTGCACGGCGAAACTTGCTTCCACAATCGTGAACGTTTCTAACGTTAACGAAATTAAACTCGTTCGAGAAGGCCCGGTCGCTTTTGAGGAACTCAAGAAAGTTTGGGCCGGGGCAAAACTCACTGTTTCCTTAGGTTCAGATCATGGTGGTTTTACCATGAAAGAAGCCATTAAAGCCCATTTGTCGAGTGAAGGTTATACCGTTTTGGATGAAGGGCCTTATCAGCTCGAGCGCGTTGATTATCCTTTGTTTGGACAAAAAGCCGCTTTGGATATCGTGAAGGGAAAAGCCCAGTTTGGGGTCCTGGTTTGCACGACGGGTGAAGGAATTTCTATCGCCGCTAATAAAGTTCAAGGAATTCGTTGCGGCATCGGTTACGACGATGGGGTTTCCGAAAAGATGCGGGAGCACAATAACTGCAATATGATCGCCTTTGGGCAAGCTCATATGGCGGTTGAGGATGTTCTACGTCGAGTCGACATCTTCTTGGAGACGCCTTTTGTCGACCACGATCGGCATGCTCGTCGAGTCCAAGAAATCGCGGACATTGAAAAAGGCTGCTGATTCGCATATGAATTTGGCTTCTAGGGCGACCTAGGAGCCTTTTTATTTGTTCACTTGCTTATAGGATTTCACGATGCCGTCGAGAACCTCGGGATGGTCGAAATCTTTGGGGTAGACGATGTTGACTTCACGGATCATCGGCATGCCTTCGATGGGGAGAAGAACGAGTTTGTTGAGCAGTTCAAGATTCCGACAGGTCGATCGGGCCAAGACTGCGACGCCAATATCTTTGATCACGAGATCTTTAATCGTGGCGATGCTATCGACCTCGAGGATGACGTTAAAGTCTTTGATTGTGAGATCTTCACTGGCCAACGTGGCTTCAAATAACTGACGAGTCGCGGAGCCAGGAAGACGAAGAATCATCTTTTGCTTTTTCAATTCCTCAATGGTGACAACCGATTTTTTCGCCAGAGGATTCGTGGCCGAAACCGCGAGCATAAGGGAATCGGTATCAAGCAAAACAGAACGGTAACGAGGATCCGTGTTTCTTGCCTCAACAATTGCCAAATCAATTTCATAATTTTCGAGTTTTGTATAAAGATTGATTATGTCGTCTGAAATAATAGTTATATGCAGACCGGCGGTGGAATAGGCGTATTGAGCCAGGGCATTTGATACCCCGGAACTTTCTGAAGTGTGGGTGATACCAATCGTGAAAGAAAACATATTCCGCTTTGAATCATCAATTCGGGTCTTTTCTAACTCGTAAAGGGCTTGAATTCGTTTAGCGTAACGGATAGCAATAATGCCTTGTGGAGTGGGCTTTAACCCATTTTCAGTCCGATTGAAGATCACAATACCGAGCTCCTTCTCCAAACCATGGATGTGCTGAGAGACGGCGGGCTGGGTCAAATGGAGAATTTCGGCGGTTTTGGTATAGCTGCCATTTTCACTAAGCGTGATGAGCGTCAATAGTTTGTTATCAATCATAACATCTTCCTATATAAGCAAAACTTATGATAACACTAAAAACCATAATTAGCACTTTCGTTTTGCTGGACCATGATAATGTCATCCATTCGAGGAGATATTTCCTCAAGAAAGGGGGTCACGGCCTATGTTTTCTTTTCACCAAATTTTGAATCAAAATCCGACGATTTTTGGGATTGGGGTCGACCTCTACAAGTATTATTCCCAGTTTGGGGAAGTCCCTGCCGTCTTAATTGGGATCGCAATCATGCTCTTCGTTGGCTTTTTGGTTACCCGAATTACTAAGCTGCTGAAACTTCCAAACGTCACCGCCTACATTCTGGCTGGCGTTTTGCTAGGACCGTGGTGCTTAGGGGCTCTATCTCCCAGTGTTGTTTCTCATATGTCTTTCTTGACCGATTTTGCCTTATCCATCATCGCGTTTGGCGTGGGACGTTACTTCAAAATCGCGGATATCAAAGCGACGGGTAAGAAATCGATCGTTATAGCGATCATGGAAAGCTTCTTGGCCGGCGTGCTGGTTACTTTAGTCATCGGTTTTGCCTTCCCCGATAAAGGCTGGACCTTCGCCTTATTGCTCGGTTCCATCGCAACGGCGACCGCGCCGGCTTCGACCATGATGACGATTCGCCAATATGGGGCGAAGGGAAATTTCGTGAACGTTTTACTGCAGGTGGTGAGCCTGGACGATGCGACTTGCCTTATCTTCTATACCCTTGCTATTACCATTATCAAAATCACGAACGGGGCGACCGCAGATGTTCTTTCAATCGTGATGCCAATCGTTTGGAACGTCGTCTTCATTGGAGTTGGCCTCCTCTTCGGTTGGATTCATAGCTTACTAATGAATTCGCGACGTTCGATGGACAATCGTCTGATTCTTACCGTGGCGATGCTTCTTACCATTTGTGGAGTATGTTCGCTTCCGATGATTAATATTTCGCCTCTTATGGCCTGCATGGTCTTCGGCGCTTCGTATGTGAATTTCCGAGACGATCAGACTCTCTTTACTCAACTCGATAGTTTTGCTCCACCGATAATGACGATTTTCTTCGTGATGTCAGGCTACAACATGGACTTCTCCCAGTTTGCGATTGTCGGTTTGATCGGCGTGATTTATTTCTTAGTCCGGATGGTTGGCAAATATGCTGGAGCATATCTGGGTTGCAAGATGGTGAAGACCGATAACAAGACAGCCGTGAATCTAGGATTTGCCCTCGTTCCACAAGCGGGGGTCGCCATTGGTCTCGCCGTACTCGGTCAGCGGATGCTCATCGCGGCGGGACAGAATGATTTAGCCAATGAGTTCTTCGCCATTATCATTTGCTCCTCAGTTCTTTACGAGATGGTCGGACCGGGTCTAGCTAAGCTTGCCTTGATCAAATCGGGGGCAATTCCGTCAGAGAATTTAAAGGTCGGTCCTAAGACTCTCTCGGGCGAAACAGAGGACCTGCGTAGCGACGAACATGAAAATACGGTTCCGCTAGAAGTGGAGACTTTGAACCCCAAGAAACAAGATGTTCCTCTTACGGTTCCCTTAAAGAAAGGAGGTAATAAAGAATGAACTATGGACGTTGCGTGGCTATTTTGCCCGAGCAATATTTCTCCATCGTGAACGACAGCAGTGAGTTGCTTCACGATTTTGCCCATCCGATCAGTGAGATCGTGGGCGAGCTCTTAGTGAAGCAGGCCTATGAGAACCCAAACGCTTTGAAGAACGCGACTTTCAATGAGAAACGTCGACTTCGCTGTCCCCGGAAAGAAGCGGTACCACTCGATATTGGGCCAGCAAAGATTCAATATCTCGAAGGGCGCAGCAACTTGAGTGGCCCGGGGCTATCGCGATATGTTCGCGCGCTCCTTTGGGACTATCTCTCACTAACGCCGAAAGATCGGCAAGAAATTCTCGCCACTTTGAAACTCACGAAAAACTAGGGCCGAAAAAATTCGGTCCTTTTTTCATTTTCTTACCCTATATATAAGTATGGAGACACCTTTCACTTGCCCGCGCTGTGGCAATAGCGACCCTCGCTATATTGGAATCAAAAATGGGCAGCCTTATTGCCGAAAATGTATCGGGTTTCGTGGAGAGAACGCGTCAAATGCCCCGACTAGCCCTAAAAATGTCATTTTGGATTTGGCTTATCACCTTTCAAAAGAACAAGAATTTCTCTCTTCTAAAATCATCCAGAACTTTAAAAACGGAGACGATACTTTGGTTTATGCCGTTTGTGGATCGGGAAAGACCGAAATTTCGTATGGGATTATTGGTTATGCGATGTCTCGAGGCCTTCATGTCGGGTTCGCTCTCCCCCGGCGTGATGTCTGTATTGAACTCTTCTTTCGTTTAAAATCCGCCTTCCCCCATAACCGTATTATCGCGGTCTATGGCCAACACACCTCACGTCTTGAAGCCGACTGTGTGATTCTCACGACCCACCAGCTTTACCGTTATCCGAACTATTTTGACTTGCTGGTGATGGATGAAATCGACGCCTTCCCTTTTAAGGGGAACGAAGTCTTAATTTCTTTGTTCAAACGGTCACTCCGAGGACATTGTGTCATGATGTCGGCGACCCCGAGCGAAGAAATCAAAGCAGAATTCCGGAAGCCTCATCACCAAATTTTGGAGCTGCATACCCGCTTTCATAAACACCCGATTCCTGTTCCAAAAAATGTGATTCGTCTCGGAATTTTAAAATATGGTTTTCTGATTAAAAAGCTTAGAGAATACCGAGCAAAAGGGAAACCTTGTTTTATTTTCGTTCCCACGATTGCCCTTGCGGAAAGCCTGTTTCAAATCCTTTCGTTTTTTGTTCCGAAGGGGAATTTTGTTTCGAGCCAGCGGGAACACCGGAGCGAAATCATCCAGGCCTTTCGCGAAAAGAAATATTCGTATTTGGTGACGACCGCAGTCCTTGAACGAGGTGTGACGATCCGTGACATACAAGTCATCATCTACGAAGCCGATCACAAAATTTATGATAGCGCCGCTCTGATTCAAATTTCAGGGCGGGCTGGGAGGAAATCTGATGCCCCTGATGGCGAAGTTCTCTTTTTGGCTAACCAAGTTAGCCGCTCGATGGCAAAAGCCATTAAAGAAATTCAATTCTGCAACTCCTTTTTGTAAGGTTTGTTTTCAGCCGATTGTTCCTTCGGGCTGGCATTCCTTAGTGGGGGATGATGAATTGATTTGTTCCCGCTGCTATAAGGCCTTCACGCCTCGGTGGATTTCCTTCAAGGTTTTAGGGGTGCCAGCTTTGGCCTTATATCACTATGATGAAGCGGTCCGTTCCATGCTCTACCAACTGAAGGGTTGTTTTGATATTGAACTCGCTGGAATCTTCCTCAATTATGCCGCTCCGTATCTCCGCACAAAATATAGGGGTTATACCCTCATTTGTGCGCCTTCTGCGGAGAAAAAGGATGCAATTCGAGGGTTTAATCACGTTGAAGAAATCTTCCGTTGTCTCCATTTGCCCATGGTCAAAGCCATCGTCAAAACCGACGACATAAAGCAGGCGGATTTGAACTATCGGGACCGCCAAAAAGTGGGAGACTATTTAGCCTGGCGGAAGGGGGTAAAAATCCAAGGAGAAAAGATCTTGCTTGTCGACGATGTCCATACAACGGGAGCGACCTTAAAAGCCTGCGTGAAGTTGATCCAAAAACACCAACCGAAACGTTTGAAGATTCTCGTGATGTCGAAAACTCCTGAACTTTCGGTCGCTCGTTAGATTGCTTACCATTTATTTAAATGGTAGAATTACCCCGCTATCTAGGAGAAAAACGTGTCTAATTTCATTGATAAAATCTTCCGTCTTGAAGCTCGTGAGCTTGCTCGATATGGCCGTGAAGCCGATCGGGTGATTTCGTTTGAAGATACCATGAAGGCTTTAACCGACGATCAGTTAAGAGCCAAAACTGATGAGTTCCGCAAAGAACTCGCGGCTGGAAAAACTCTGAACGATATCAAATACGAGGCGTTCGCTGTCGCTCGTGAAGGTGCTCGTCGCACTCTCAATCAGTTCCCATTCAAAGTTCAAATCATTGGCGCGCTTGTTTTGAATAACGGCTTTGTCGCTGAAATGAAAACCGGCGAAGGCAAAACCCTCACCGCGACGATGACGGTTTATCTCAACGCTCTCACCGGCAATGGCGTTCACGTTGTTACCGTTAACGAATACTTGGCGGCTCGTGACGCGGACTGGATGGGACAAATTTATCGTTTCCTCGGCCTCACCGTTGGCGTGAACCTCGCCAGCAAGACCACCGAAGAGAAACGGCAAGCATATCTTTGTGACATCACCTATACCACCAACTCTGAACTTGGTTTCGACTATCTTCGCGATAATATGACCCCTTCTGTTCAAGGTCGCGTTCTTCGCGGACTCAAATATGCGGTTGTCGATGAAGCCGACTCCATTTTGATCGATGAATCGCGGACCCCGCTTATTATTTCGGGCGGCAGCAAAGCGGCCGCTTCCCAATACTTAGTTGCTGACCGTTTCGTGAAGACCCTTAAAAAAGAAGTCGATTTCACCATCGATATCAAAACCAAAACCTGCAACTTGACCGATGACGGCAATAACAAGGCCGAACGGATGTTTGGCATTCGTAATCTTTATGATCCCGAGAACCAAGATTTGGTCCACCGGATCCACCAAGCCCTCAAAGCCAACTTCATCATGGGCCGTGACGTCGAATATATGGTCGATCCGAATCGTCAGATTCAACTGATTGACCAGTTCACCGGCCGTATTATGAAGGGCCGGGAATATAACGATGGCCTTCAACAGGCGATTCAAGCCAAGGAAGGCGTTGAAATCAAACAGGAGACGACCGTCCTTGCGACGATCACTTATCAGAACTTCTTCCGTCTTTACAAGAAACTTTCAGGTATGACCGGCACGGCCAAGACCGAAGAGGAAGAATTCGAAAAGATCTATAACATGAAAGTCATTTGCATCCCGACCAACCGTCCGGTCGTTCGGGAAGACGCAACCGACTATATTTTTGGAACCCACGACTTCAAGCTGAAAGCCTTGGTGAAGGAAGTTGAAGCCCGTCACGAAAAAGGCCAGCCGATTTTGATCGGAACGGTCTCGGTTGAAAGCAACGAAGAGATTTCGAAGCTTCTCACCGACGCCGGGATTCCTCATGAAGTTCTCAATGCGAAGAATCAGGCTCGCGAAGCCGAAATCATTTCGCATGCTGGTGAAAAAGGTGCGGTTACTTTGGCCACCAACATGGCAGGCCGTGGTACCGATATTAAGTTAGGCCCGGGCGTAAAAGAGCTCGGAGGTCTATGCGTTTTTGGTACTGAACGTCACGAATCCCGTCGTATTGATAACCAGCTCCGCGGCCGTTCGGGTCGTCAAGGCGATCCGGGCTTTACCCGTTTCTATGTTTCATTCGACGATGATTTGATGCGCCGGTTTGCTCCGGATAATCTTCGGAAGATGTTCGTGAATCAGCTCCAAGATCAACCGCTCGAGAACAAGACTTTGGTCAATGCGGTTACCAACGCTCAAAAGCAAATCGAAGGTCAGAACTTCGACGTCCGTAAAAACTTGCTCGACTACGATGATGTTTTGGCCAAGCAGAGACAAATTATTTATGATCACCGCGATCGGATTATGATGGCGGAGGATATCCAAGAACTCATACACGGGTACTTTACTTCGTGCGGAAAGTTCTTAGCGAAGAAAGCCGTTATCCCGGGTCACGACGAAGGCTTGATTTCGGGCGAAGCCTTAAAGAAACTCGTTGAGCCTTCCTTCATGCCAGAAGGCTCGTTACCGGTCTCCGCTTATGATGAAGCCCCGGTTGAAGAAGCCGGCGATGACTTAGGCGAAGCTCTCTATGCGATCTTCTTAAAGAAGGAAGCGAGCTGGCCGAAAGTTGAAGCCAATGAAGCTGAACGCCAGATTGCCCTTGCCGTCATCGATAACAATTGGACCCGTCATATTGATACGATGGCCCACCTCCGGGAAGGCATTTCCTTACGGAGCTATGCTCAGACCAATCCGTTACAGGATTATGTGAACGAAGGCTATGAACTCTTCCGTGAAATGAACGAGAAGATTGCGGTTGATACGGTCTATAACTTTATGAATGTCCGGATTCAGAAACGGGAACCGCAGCCCGAAGCGCCGGTCCAAGCCGATGCCAACGCAATCGCTAATGCATCTGCCTCAATTGGAGCCTCGTTGATGCGCGACAGCCTCCCTGGTCCGAAGACATCAACCGATCAAGGTAAAGTGGTGGAGACCACCGCTCAGCCGAAGAAAGAATCGGCCAATAATGGAGAAGTGCCGTCTTCGACGGTTCCTCCGACGGCTAACCGGTCTAGCGCTGCCGGCACCAAAGGCGCTGATCCCAGTAAGAAAACCATCGTTCCGACAGCAGTTTTAAATCCTGCGCCGAAAGTGGATGGAACAAAGAAGTAAGGAGTCAAAGGAATATGCAAGAGCTCGTCGAGTTAAAACAAAAAGCCCAATCCTTGGGTGAACTAGTCTCGCAGCTCGGTGGTTCTCTTTGACCTCCCGAAGCTAAAAGACGAAATCTCTGCCTTAGAAGCAGAACAAAATAAAGATGGCTTCTGGAACGACCAGAAGTCGGCCCGCGCTGTCGTCTCGAGATATAGCGACATCAAAGGCAAAGTCGAAGGTTATCAAAAAATAGCCCGCGATTACAATGACGTTATTTCGATGTTAGGCGATGTCAGCGATAAAGACGCCGACATGCTTGAATTAATTGCGACGATGGAATCCGACCTCGAACAAGCGATCGGATCCTTACGGACGTTGCTTCTCTTTTCAGGAGAATATGACGCGCTCAACTGCACTCTTGAAATCCATGCAGGCGCTGGTGGTACCGAAGCTCAGGATTGGGCTTCGATGCTCCTCCGGATGTACGGACGATGGGCTGAACGCAATGGCTTTCAATGTCAGGTCCTCGAAATCGAGGATGGCGAAGAAGCCGGCATTAAGTCTGCGACCGTTAAGATGAACGGACATAATGCTTATGGGATGTTAAAAGGCGAAAAAGGCGTTCATCGTCTGGTTCGCATTTCCCCCTTTGATGCCGCAGCAAGAAGGCATACCTCCTTCGCTTCGGTGAACGTCGTTCCTGAATTTGGAGCCGTTTCCGATATCGTTATCGATCCAAAAGACATCCGCGTCGACACCTTCCGCAGCGGTGGTGCCGGTGGCCAAAATGTCAACAAAGTCTCGTCCGCGGTCCGGATTACGCACATTCCGACCGGAATCGTTGTGCAGTGCGAAATCGAGAGAAGCCAGTTGATGAACAAGGCGACCTGCATGAGCATGCTCACCGATAAACTGATGCAACGCAAACTCGATGAACGCGACGCGAAACTCAAGTCCATCGTTGGCGAACAAAAGAATATCGAATGGGGCTCTCAGATCCGCAGCTATGTCTTCCAGCCCTACACCATGGTCAAAGATCACCGGACCGATTATGAAACCGGCGATGTCCAAGGCGTCATGGACGGTGACATCGAGCCCTTCATCTATGCCTATCTCGAGATGGAGGCTAAAAATGCCAACGGAACTAAGGCGTAGAATCTCCAAATCGCAAGTATTAACGGAGATCAAAAACGTCATATTCGTACTACTGGGGTGCCTGCTTTTGGCTTTTGCCGATGCGGCATTCCTCACTCCTTGCAATATCGTGAGCGGCGGTGTCGCTTCAGTCGGCATCATCGTGAACTACTATGTTGAGCCTTTAATTCATTTCGATATCACCGACTTCGTGATCGACGGTGTCCAGGTGATTCTTTGGATCGTGGGTCTTCTCACCCTCGGCAAAAAGTTTTCACTTCATACCTTGGTCGCTTCCTTGGCCTACCCCCTTTTCTACACGATCCTTTATCGGTTCGTGCATATTGGGAATTTGTTAGGGATCGAAGGCGCGCTTTATCCCAACGATGTCCCCAAAGGCACGGCTGAACTTTTGATCGCTGGTATATTTGGCGGCGCCTTAGCTGGCGCTGGCGTCGCAGTTGCTTATCTTGGCAATGGCTCGACCGGAGGTTTTGATATTGTCTCTTTCATCATCGCCAAATACAGCGAAATGAAACAAGACGTCTCGGGTTTCATCATCGATGCTTCGCTCATCGTCATCGGTATGATCTGTATGAAAGATATCGCGTTAGGCCTCGTCGGTATCGTCTCGGCTTTTGCCTGTGCCATGGCGGTTCAATACATCTACGTGAACGCCGATACCTTCGTCATCGTGGATATCCTTTCCGACCATTATGAAGAGATCCAGGCCTACATTCATAAAGAGATGGATCACGCGACGACCGTGATCGACACTGTCGGCGGTTACACCGGCGAACAAAGAAAGATGATCCGAGTCGTTATTTATCAGGTCGAAACTTCGGAGCTTCGGACCAAGATTGCCCAAATCGATCCCAAAGCCTTCGTTTCCTTTACTCAAGCCAAGACGATCAATGGCGAAGGTTTCGAACCGTTCATTCTTCCGCGGAAACCACGAAAACCGGCGAAGAGTCCGCTCGGAATGAGCCATGAAGCTCAGTACGATGAGGAACGGATCGAAGAAGAGACCAAAGCCAAAGCGAAACGCGATTCTAAAACAAAGAAAGAGGCCAAGAAGTAGTGGATTCCTCGCACCCTTTTAAACTCGTTGCTCCTTATAAGCCGACCGGCGATCAACCGGAAGCGATTAAGGAAGTTTTAGCTGGAGTTGAAAAAGGCAAACAGGTCCAAGTGATCTTAGGCGCGACCGGAACCGGCAAGACCTTTACCGATGCCAATATCGTGGCTGCGTTAAATCGTCCCACCTTGGTTTTGGTTCATAACAAGACTTTGGCCTCGCAGCTTTATGGCGAATTCAAAGAGCTCTTCCCGGAGAACCGAGTCGAGTATTTCGTTTCGAACTTCGACTTCTATCAACCGGAAGCCTATATCCCAAAAACCGATACCTACATTGACAAGAACGCGGTGATGAATGATGAAATCGAGATGCTTCGCACCTCGGCGGTCAACTCGATTCTAGAACGTCGCGATACGATTGTGGTCGCCTCGGTCGCCGCGATCTATGGATTAAGTGACCCGGACGAATATCGGGGCTTACTTTTCGAAGTCCGGGTTGGCGAGACCCTAGATCGGAAACGGCTCTTCCAGCAACTCTTGGACTCACAATACACCCGGAACAATTTGGATTTGCTTCCGGGCACTTTCCGAGTCCATGGCGATATCATCGATGTCGCTCCCGCGAATACCAGTGACTATTACATCCGGATCGACTGCTTTGGCGACGAAGTAGAATCGATTGCTCAGGTGAACTCGCTTTCCGGCGAAATTGAACGCACCTATGCTACCTATCCCTTCTATCCAGCCTATGATCACGCTTCGACGCGAAAGCGGATCGAAGAAGCTTGCACCACTATCAAAGCCGAACTAGAAGACCGCCTGAAGGTTTTAAAATCCGAAGGCAAACTCCTTGAAGCCGAACGGCTCGACATGCGGACCCGTCAAGACATGGAAAGCTTGTTGGAATTCGGCCGCTGCCCCGGCATCGAAAACTATTCCCGCCACATCGATAAACGGCAACCGGGTCAACGCCCTTATACCTTGGTCGACTATTTCCCCAAGGACTTTTTGTTATTGATTGACGAGTCCCACGTCACGATTCCTCAGATTCGGGGGATGTATAATGGCGACCATTCGCGGAAACAGGTCTTGGTGGATTACGGATTCCGTCTGCCTTCTGCGTTAGATAACCGCCCGCTCAATTTCCAAGAATTCGAAGCGTTAATGCCTTCCACGATCGTTTGTACTTCCGCGACTCCGGGCGATTACGAACTGGAACGCTGCAACCATGAAGTGGTGGAGCAGATTATTCGGCCGACGGGTCTGCTCGATCCGAAGATCACCATCAAGCCTTCACTGGGCCAAATCGATGATATTTTGGAGAACATCAAGAAGCGGATTGAGACGAAAGAACGGGTCATGATTGTGACCCTCACCATCAAAATGGCGGAGGATTTGACCGCGTATTTGAAGGAACAGGGCATTAAAGTTACCTATCTCCACAATGAAACCAAGACCCTTGAACGAACTGAGATTATCTATCAACTACGCAAGGGCAAATACGACGTCCTCGTCGGAATCAACCTCTTACGGGAAGGCCTCGATATCCCTGAAGTTTCTTTGATTTGTATTTTGGACGCGGATAAGGAAGGCTTCCTCCGGAGTACTCGTTCGCTGATTCAGGTGATTGGCCGGGCCGCCCGAAACGCTCACGGCGAAGTCATCATGTATGCGGATATCATGACCGATTCGATGAAAGAAGCGATCGCGGAAACCAACCGCCGCCGTGGTATTCAAGAAGCCTACAACGCCAAATATGGTATTGTTCCGACGACGATCCTTAAAGAAATCAGACCGCCGCTTCATAATAGCGAAAACGAGATTAAAGCTTTGGTCAACGCCGATGGAAAGAGCTCGCGGTCCCAGATCGAATCCCAGATCAAGTCGCTCGAGAAGCAGATGAAAGAAGCTGCGAAGGCTTTTGATTTCGAGCGGGCGGCTGAACTTCGTGATATCATCCTTGAGGCCAAGGCCAATCTCGACAAATGAAACACTACCAAGTTTATCTCTTCGATTTTGACGGAACTCTTTTTGACACGATTCAATCGCTTTACCCGGTTTATGAATACGGCTTTGGGGCGGTCGGGATGAATGTCACTCATGCCGAATGCGATCATTTCATTCATATTTCCTTGTCCCAGTCCGCGGACTATAAGCACATGAAGCCCGAGGACTATCCGATTTTCCGCAAGGCGATCGGAGTGGGCCTTAACCTCGAAAGTTCTTTGAAGCTCATCACCATTTTTCCTGATGCCATTTCCACCATCAAAGCTTTAAGAGCCCGTGGGGCCAAGATCGGCATCGTCTCCGGCAACAACGAAGATCATATGAAAATCGTGCTCAAACGCTTCCACGTCCTCGATCTTTTTGATGAAATCACCGGGAACGAATCCTTTAAGAAACCGAAACCTGATGCCGAACCTTGTTTAGCCGCTATCGCTAAGCTTGGCCTTTCTCCAAGCCATGACATTCTCTATGTTGGCGATTCGCTCCAGGACGTCGAAAGCGGGCTCAACGCCAAAATCGATGGCCTCTTGGTTGACCGGACTAACGCCTACCCTTCTTACGACCGGCCGAAAATCAAAAGCTTGGCCGAACTGATTAAATAGTTGCCATTTTCGCTTCCATAGTCTATATTTTTGTAGCGTCTTTAGACGCTTTAAGGAGGTAGCAAGATGAAATGGTATGACTACATCTTCATCGTTGTCTCGCTCATCATCATCGTGCTTAGCCTTCTTCAAGGCGGCAAAACGAGTGGTGCCTCGGGTGCCATCACCGGCGGCGGACTTAACGTCTTCGCCAAGAAGCAAGAACGCGGTTCCGAAAAGATTGTGACTTGGCTCACCTTCGGCTTCGCGGTCGTCTTCCTCTTCTTAGCCTTACTGATCTCGATTTACTCCGCCAATTAAAACGAACTTCCAAAGATGGTCGCAACGGCCATCTTTTTTATTTCTTCTTGTCGCTGTCGAAAAAACGCTGATTGTTCCGTGAAAGTGCTAGGCTCCTATGCTACACTTTCCCCGTTAGAAATTAGGCAAGGCCATGGAAATCAAAGAATATGTTTCGATGCGGAAACTCGAAATCGCTAAAGCGATTGCCGCTTTAGGACGGAAACCGCGCCTCGTCATTATCCAAGTGAACGATTCGCCCGCCAGCGATGCTTATATCCGTGGCAAGCTGAAGGATGCCGCGGAAGTCGGGGCGGAAGCCCTCTTAGAAAAACTGGCTCCCACGACCGATCAAGCCACCTTATTGAAACTCATTGAGAAGCACAATAACGACTCCAGCGTCGATGGTCTAATCGTTCAGCTTCCTCTACCAAAGCAAATTAGCGAAGACGCAGTCCGTTTAGCGATTAACCCGAAGAAAGATATCGATGGTTTTCATCCGCTCAGCCCCTGCGATCCTTGCACCCCGAAAGGCATCATCGCCTATTTGAAGGAAGAGGGTTTTCCTTTCCGCGGCAAGAATGCGGTGGTGATTGGTCGGAGCAACATCGTCGGCAAACCGATGGGACGCCTCCTCACCAAGAATGATTGCAACGTTACGACTCTCCATAGCAAAACTACCCGCGAAGATATGGAATTCTACGTCGGCCATGCCGATCTCATCGTGGTGGCGGTGGGCCACCAAGCCTTCCTTGATCATAGTTTTCCCTTAAAGAAGGATGCTTATGTGGTTGATGTCGGAATTAACCGAGGGGAAGATGGCAAACTCCATGGCGATTGCGAACCGGGACTTCCGGTGAAATTGCAAACGCCCGTCCCTGGTGGCGTCGGTCTGTTAACTCGGTTAGCTTTGATGGAAAATTTATTGGAGGTCGCTCATCAATGAACTTCTCAGTGTCAAATTCCTATGTCTACGGTCTCGAGCGCGCGGTCAAAGCCTCAGGCAATCCGATGCGGACTGTGATCGACACATCCGCGGCGAACGATAAAGATTTCTTACGGGCCCAAAAGCTCGGGTCTTGCCATAATGGCGAAGGCCACGATAACTATTTGAAGGGCATCACGGTTCAACTCGATGTCTGCGCCCCACTCTATTGGTGGAAAGAAGCTCAACGGTATCACTGGTTTGATTTCGTCTCGAGCGAATCGACGATGCATTGCCTCCTTAAGTTTGATGTGGGGGCCCAGTGCGTCGATGAGACCGATCCGAAGATCTTGGAACGGATGAGAGAACTCGTCGCCGAGTACAACGCGATCCCCGATGACGAAGATCACCGGGCTGAGCAAAAGGCCAAGTGGCGGGTCTTGGTCGCTTCGCTTCCGGAAGGTTTCTGCCTTGCCGCAACGATGGTCACCAACTATCAACAATTAAAGACGATGTATCATCAACGGAAGAACCACAAGCTTCAAGAGTGGCATGTCTTCTGCGATTGGTGCGAATCGCTTCCCCACTTCCTGGAACTCACTAACGCCGCCGGCTTCTAAAGCCAAAAGAAAAACCCGGATTTCCCTCAAGGATCTCCGGGTTTTCGTTTACTTCTTTTCGTCGTCTTTCTTGGCTTCGATCTGCTTCGGATCGTTATCTTTAGCATCCGCTTCGATCACGTTCGAATCGTCTTTTTTCTTATCATCCGCCGGCTTCTTTTCTTCGGCCGGTTTGGCTTCGTCTTTCTTTTTCGCAACCGTGGCCTTTTTCAGGTCGTGATTGGACTTTAGTACCATGATGGTACCCGCCAATAAGACAATGCCGGCGATCATCAGGATCACGCCTAAGGTAATGAGAGCAACGCTCATGGCTTTGCTCTTATCGCGTAAGAAGATGATGCTTAAGATGCCTAAAGTAATAAATAACGCTGCGACAACGATTTGGACAATGGAAGTTACGACGTTCTGGGCTTTTCTAACCATGAAGATAATCGCATAGATGGCCACCAAGGCTCCAATCGCAATTAAGGTGATGCCGACGAAGTTGCCAATGAACTGGAAGATCACATCATTTTGGTTATTGTCGGAATTGCCAATCATGATGACCGCAATGCCAATCGCCATTTCAAATGCCCCGGTCAAGACCGCAGCATAATTGGTGGAGACCAACGTGCCAACTGGAGTCTTGAAGACCCCGAGGACATCGAAGAGCAAACGGCACGATGCATCGACGATCACCAGGATACCCAAGATGATCAAAATCCATTTGTGCAGGTCGGCGTTGTCATTATAGATGACACAAAGAACGCCAATTGCCGCGAGGATAATCGCCTCAACAATGTTCCAGACAGCCCAACCTTTCGAACCACGTTTCAACATAAAATTGCTCCTTTTTTATTAGCAGTTGAATTGTAGCGCGTTTCTTCAAGGAAGAAAGTACCTCGATCAAGGGACTTTGACGAAATGCGCGCCTTGTCTAACATAATTCTAGGAAAAAAAGAGAAAACGCGTAGTATAGGGGCGAGGAAAATTTCATGAATAAAAAGTTGTTGAAAGCGTATGCCGAGTTGATCGTGAAAAGCGGGATTGCCCTTCAAAAGGGCCAAGACGTTGTAATTCAGTCCAATATCGCCACCGAAGATTTTGCGGCTTTGGTCGCTGAGACTTGCTACAAGAATGGGGCGGCTCATGTCGTGATGCGCTGGTACTCTCAAAAGAGCGAAAAGGCCGCTTATCGTTTTCAAAAGAAACGGTATTTAGGTGAAGTACTTCCTTTCGACATTGAGTTCCAAAAATACAATAACGATGTCCTGCCTTGCCTGATTTGGATTGATTCGGATGATCCCGATGCCCTTAAAGGCGTGAATCCGGAACGGGTTGCTTTCGCGAAAGCCCGGATGATGAAAACGATTTGGCCGTTACGGGAAGGGCGGGAGAATAAATATCAGTGGTGCATCGCAGGCGCTCCTTCTCCTTTGTGGGCCAAGAAAGTCTTCCCGAATCTTCGGGGCAAAAAAAGGATCGAAGCCCTTTGGAATGCGATTTTGCTGACCTCGAGAGCGGCGGACGGCAATGGCCTCGCCAATTGGGAGCAGCATGATGTCGACCTGAAGAAACGCTGCGACTATTTGAACTCTTTGAACTTACGGAGCCTTCACTACACTTCGAAGAATGGGACGGATCTCACGGTTGGCCTCATTCCGGGCGTAATCTTCTTAGGCGGGGGCGAAAAGACGCTCCAAGGAACCTATTTCCAGCCGAACATTCCTTCGGAAGAATGCTTCACCTCCCCGATGAAAGGGCAAGCGGAAGGCATTGTCTACTCCGCGAAACCTCTGGCCTATCAAGGAACCTTGATCGAAGACTTCTCGGTTCGCTTCCATGAAGGGAAAGCGGTGGAAGTCCACGCTAAGCAAGGCGAAGAAGCTTTGAAGAGCATCCTCGCCATCGATGAAGGCTCGGCCTATCTCGGCGAATGCGCGCTTGTGCCATTCAACTCGCCGATCAACAACACTGGCATTCTCTTCTTCAATACGCTCTATGATGAGAATGCGGCTTGCCACTTGGCCTTAGGTCGTGGCTTTACGGAGCTCTATCCGAATTTCGAAAAATACACGGAAGAGCAACTTCACGGCTTTGGGATCAATAAGAGCTCGAGCCACGTCGACTTCATGATTGGAAGTCAGGATCTTTCCATCATCGGAACAAACGCGGACGGGAAACAAATCCCCCTCTTTAAAGACGGAAATTGGGCCTTCTAATCCTAATCAAACCGAAAAGAAAGCCCATGAAAACGCTATCATGGGTTTTTGTTTTTATTCGATGAAATCTTATGTTTTTAAAGCGTCTCTTCTTTGAAAGGCCTTTCTGAAAACGCTATCACCCCCTCCAAGGCTTGTTCCAAAATCTTTTGCCCCTATAGTGGGGGTGCCTCAAGTGATGAACTCGAGGATCTTCTAGCAAAGGAGGAGACACACGATGAAAAACGAGCAGTCGTCTTTCGCCTCAGAAGTCGTCGATCAAAACGATTCTGAGAACGAAGCTGTTACTCTCGCGAATGCGTATGCCGCACTCAACTGCGCCTATACAGGCGTTACGGATGTTGGCCTATCGTTCTTCACTGAGAATAATTAAGCTTTGCAAAAAGGAAAAGCTTCCGATTGATTTCGGAAGCTTTTTTGTTTACCACCAACCGCCATCGTCATCATCGCCGTCGTGCCGATCGCCCCCGCCGCCCCAGTTGGGGTCCTTAGGACCATCGCCATGATCGTGATGACCATCATCGCGGTGATCGCGATAAGGATCAGGTAAGCCTTCTTCGGTCGTCTGGTTGGCCGCTTTATCTTTGGCGGTCCGGATGAGCTCAATCACGTTTTCCTCGTCTTTGGTGTTGCTAGCGATGTAGTAATCGCGGACTGCCTGAATCGCCGAGGCGAGGTCAGCCGAGGTGAGACTATGAGGATCGGGCAGGCTCGTCACTGGTTTGTAGTCATTCGCGTCGACGGTGCTCGAGTAGTAATAGGTGGGATTCAGATAGTTCAGATTTTGGGTGATGCGGCTGATCATTTCCATGTAAGGATAGACCATTCTTTCATTATTCACGGGGGACGTGACGCTGATTTGACCTTTATAGGCCTTATAGATCAGATCGGTTGCATTAAGAACGTACTGGAGGCCCGTATCGGAGAAAGCTCCGGTTACGATTGTGGTAAGGTAACCATTGAGCTTGGTCCGGAATTCGGCTGAGTCGGCCGCAAGGAGCTCGGCATAGGTAGCAAAGCTCGTCGCTTCAGCGTGGGCGTAAGAAGTGGTTCCACTTTGATAGTTGGCATAGTCGGTGATGTGAGTCTCACTCATCAGCTTGTCATAGATCTCATAAATCTGATTGGTCAAACTCGAATCGTTGCCTTTCGCCATGAAGGCGTTGAGATCGCTATTGATATCGGCGGTATCGTCAAACTCAATCGCCGCATAGATCTTCTGGCTCTTAAGGTAATTGTCCATCGCCGTTCGATAGAGATTTTGAACGTTGGTGTTGTTGTAACGAAGATCGCTTGAAATAATCCGAAGGGTAATCACATTATCCTTCGTCGCATCTTTGGTTTCGAGGTAGCCCTTCGAATAGGCGCTGGAAAGAAGCGAAGACGAGAAAGCCGGGGCTTCGGTATTGCTTGGGGCAATGAATGCGAGAGTTCCCGAATAGTTCTTCGGAGTGAAAGTGGTCGAATCCGCGAGTCCTTTGGCATCGACTTGATACGAAGCTTTCGGAGTATAGGTGTTCGCGCTCGTGGTGGTAGTCGCCGCCTTAAGAACGGCTTTGACTCCGCTGGTGGTGGTTGTGGTCGTGGTGGCCGAGGCTGGAGTCACGGCAACATTCACAACCGTGACCGCGCCGGCGGCCGGAAGTAAGGTGGCGCTAGAGCCAGTGTTTAAAACGATCGCTAGGGTGACCGCGGCGGCTGTCGCGGCTACAACGCCCGAGCTGATTGCGATGCCTTTGGTCGAGAGCAACCAAGCAAAGAATCCTCTCTTTTTAAGGCCGGCTTGAGCGTAGACCCGATTCTCCGAAGGCGCTAAGAAAGCCCCGGCTTCGTTCTTCATCTTTTCATTCAGTTCAAGGGCTTCTTGGGTTTCATTCACTTTGACAGTTCCGCAAATTTGTTCGAGGGCGGAGAGATCATTGGGCACGAAAACGCTCGCTTCTTTTTGGATGGCTTTAACAACTTTCTTCTCTTCAAGCGGGCTTAATTTCTCTTGGGCCAATTCAATCTTTTCGGCTTTAGCGACGGCCGGAAGGACATTGGGAACAAAGGCCGAAGCCTCGGCCGCAAGCATTCCGATGATTTTCGCTTCGGCGGCCGGATCAATCCTATCTTCCGGAGCGATCACATGGGCTTTTGCCTTGACGGCGGGAAGAACATTCGGAACAAAAGCGTTTGCTTCTTTAGCGAATAAGGAAAGGATTCGCTGCTCATCCTCGGGGCTCACCTTTTCTTGGTTCGCCGAAATGCCGAGCTGCGAATAGACCTTATCGAGGACGTTCGGGACGAACTTCCCCTGGTCAAAAGATTCAGATTTTTGCTTTCGCTTGTTCTCTTTCATACTGCGTTTGATTTTCTTCGAGCGCCTTCCGCATTTTCTTGAGGGCGTTGTTGTATTTCCACGTCACCGTGCCTAGAGGCATGTGAAGGAATTCGGCGATTTCGCGGTGCTTATATTCACCGACCGCGTACATGATGACGATGTTGAACTCGTCTTCGGCTAAGACTTTATTGGCCAAAGCGATCGTGGGGGAATCGATGTTGCCTAAGAAATAGACGCCATCGGGGTGGTTATCTTGGTCAAAATCATAAGAAACTTCCCGTTTCCGTTTCTTAATTTCGGTGAGGGCCATATTCTTGGCGATCGTGAGGAGCCAGTTCCGGGCATTGGTACCCGGTTGATAGGACTGGATGTTTTCGTAAGCGGTCACGAAGGTTTGCTGCATCACGTCTTCCGCGAGTTGATAATCGTGGAGGATCGGAAGGACAAACGTGAAAACGCCGCGCGAAGTGATTTCATAAATCTCCGCCAAGGCATTCGAATCGCCTTCGCGAAGCCGAATCACGGCTTTCTCCAGTTTTTCTTCTTTCATATGGCTACCCCTATAGCGTTTCGGATTTCCGACGCTTTGTCCCTATTAGTTTACCTTAAGCGGAGCGCCCCATGATATAGGGGCTCAAGGAGCGCTCCAGTCAGCAGCCCGTAAAGACCACTGCAACCTATAAACAAAGTTTATTGAGGGTTTTATTGGGAAAAAGGAGAAAAAAGAATTTTACTCGCGCGTTAAGGCGACCAAGGAACGGAGCTCAATCCGTTCTTCCCCGATGACAAGATAACGGAAAACCGTATCGATTCGACTGATGGTTCCTCGCTTTTCGTAGACGCAGCCATCCCGCCAGTACTTCACTTGAACGGGTTCCTCGCTATAGTCGACCAAAATCTCGTTAATCTCTTCAGCCGCCTCATTGGAAAGCAAAGGTTTAGCCACTTTGGCTTTTTGTCGCCGCATGAAAGCTAAGGAGGTTGCCTGTTCCACCAAGGATTGGTAAGGGGCCCATTTCACCATGCCGCGATCTAAGGTGCCATTCATGCTTTGTGGCCTCCGATTTGCTGGTGGCGTTCATGGATGGTACTGGCTTTGGTGAGCGAAGAAAGACGGAGGCAAGCGTTGCGACCGTAAGCGAGCTGAATCTTGTCGATTGCCTTATGAAGACTCTTTTTTTCGCTTAAGAGTTCACTCGATTCGAAAACGTCGAGCTGCTCATAATCGTAGCTGCCGAGTTTTCCAAAGCCGATCCCGAGACTCCGAACCGGCTTTGGTTCGCTGTAGCGGTCAAAAATCTCAAGAATCGCCTGGTAAATCGTGTCGTTGTCGTCGGTGGGCTTCGTTAAGGACATCTGATGGGCGAAACCACCTCCCGCCTGAGCCGAATAGGCGATAAACAAGGACACCTCCCCCGTCTTTTGGCCTAAAAGACGTAAACGGAGACAAAGATCATCGCTCATTTCGCGGAGGATCAGTTTCGCTTCGGATAAGGTGTAGTCGCGGCATAATTCTTGGCCGATCGAAAGATGGGTCTCTTTGGGAACGTACTTTTTTCGGATATCGGTCCGGTCGATCCCGTTGGCCAAATCCTGGAGTTGGTTCCCCAAGATGCCAAATTCCTTTTCGAGGTCTTCTTTTTTGGCGTGAGCCAAGGCCTCAAGACTACGGATACCCATGAGGCGGAGCCGCCGCTCAATGCCATCGGAAATGCCCCAAATCTCGGTGATGGGACTGATACTCCAAAGTTTGGTTGGCACATCGTCCATCGTCCAATGGGCACAGTAGGGCGGCCTCTTTTTTCCTTCGTTATCGAGACAAATTTTGGCTAAGAACATATTGGGGCCGATTCCGGCGGTGGCGACCAAACCGAGTTCGTCTTTAATCCGCTTTTGAATCTTGGCCACGTATTGTTCAGCCGTGCAGTGAGCGATCTGGAGATAGGGGCCGATATTGAGAAAGGATTCATCGATCGAATAGACATGAAGATCGGCCTCATCCACAAAATCGAGGAAGATCGAGACGACCTTGGAGGACATTTCGACGTAATAGGCCATTCGGGGCTGGGCCAGGATCATGTTGGAGACTTGCGGGAGATCGCGGCGTCGGCACACATTGGGGACGCCATAGGTCTTTTTGAGGTAGGGGGTCGCCGACATCACGATGGTGGAAGGACCGCGGGTCGGATCGCAAACGACGAGGGGCGTGGTAAAGATATCAAGGTGACGGGTCGCGCATTCGCACGAAGCGTAAAAACTCTTGAGGTCGATCACGCAATAGAGTGCCTTGTCGTTCATGCCCGCTCCTCCTTTGGGGCTTCTAGTTTAAAGGGACGGCAACCACTTTCCAGTCTTGACTTTCAGATAGCGACCTATGGCCGAAACTATTTGTGTTAGACTTTGTATAAACCCAGCGAGGAAGAGTTATGGAAACGACATTAATCATCATCACATTGGTCTTAGCGTGCCTTGCCTTTATCGGCGCGGCGGTCATTATCGTGCTTATTGTAAAATCGAATAAAGCGAAGGGCCCCGATAAGGAACAAATCCAAGGTGTCGAAGAAATCAAAGCTGCGATCGCCTCTTTGAAGGAGACGATTCCGCTTCAGGTCTCGAAGTCGGTAAGCGATCAGATGGTCGCGATCAATAAGACGGTATCGGATCAGATGATTGCGGTCACTAAAACCTTGAAGGATGAAGAGGATGCGGACAATAAACGGCTCCTCGAATTTCAGAACGTCATCAACAACAATCTCAACACTTCGATCAAGACCCTGAACGAAAAGGTCGACACCAATCTTCAGGCGATCAACCAGAAGGTCGATAAGTCGCTCACCGATGGCTTTAAGGGCACCTCGGAATCGATGGAGAAGCTTCAGAAGGCCTTGGGCGAGATTGGCCAAGCCCAGAACGATATCAAGTCCCTTTCGGGCGAGGTCGTGTCCTTAAAGGGCGTTCTGACCAATAACCAGCAACGAGGCAAATATGGCGAACTCCAACTCGAGATGATCCTCGAGAATATGTTCGGCGAAACGAAAGGTATCCTCTATGATACCCAGTACATCCTTCAAAAAGCGGGGGACGGGGTCGACGAACTTAAACCCGACGCGGTGATCTTTCTCGATGGTGATGCCCACAAGCAGATCCTTTGTATCGATAGCAAGTTCTCGCTAACCGGTTACGAGACTCTCTTCGATAGCAGCAAAGACCTTTCCGATGCCGAAAAAGCCGACTTAAAGAACAAGTTCAAAGGCGCGCTTAAGCTTCGGGTCAATGAGACCAGCAAGTATCTGATTCCGGGCAAGACTGTCAAAACTGCGATCATGTTCGTCCCGAACGATGGGGTCTTTGCTTTCATTCAAAATGAGTTCCAAGATTTGGTCGAAGAAGCGAGAAGCCATAACGTCATCATTGCCTCTCCGACGATTTTGCAACCGTTGATCGCTTCCTTCCGGGTGATGCAGATCGATGCCGCTAAGAGCCGAAACATCGAGAAGATCAATGCCTCGCTTAACGCCCTAAGCGCTGAGTTCCAGCGTTTCATGCCGCGATGGGAGAAACTGCAAAAAGACATCACGAGCCTCAGCAAATCCTCCGATCAATTTGGAACGACTGTTAGCAAGATTGATCGGAAATTCGATAAGATTTCCCATAGCGATTTCACTCCGATCCCTGAGAGCGATGAGGATGAAAAACCCGATGAAATCGCTTTAACGAATCCCGATTATGAAAACAAATGATTCCTTGTCGTTGTAAATTTGTCCCCGCTTAACTATAATTACAACGCCTTTGGGGCTGTAGCTCAGTTGGGAGAGCGCATCGTTCGCAACGATGAGGTCACCGGTTCGATCCCGGCCTGCTCCACCAAAACGAAGAATGTCCGAACCTTGAAAAAGGTTCGGATTTTTTATAGATTTCGTCCTTATTTTTGCCTTATTTCTTAACGAAATTATCATCATTCCGTATCATTAAAAATATTATTCCGATAGTGTTGATATCATTCCGGAAAGTTGTTATGCTATTGGCGAGGGAACACCAATGCTTGATTCTAAAAAGATTGCAGCCAAATGGGCTATTTCCGAGCGAAGGGTTCGCCTGCTTTGTCAACAAGGAAAAATTAGTGGTGCCGAGAAGCAAGGAAAAATTTGGTTGATCCCGGAATCAGCAGTCAAGCCATCAGATGGGCGGTATAAAAAGTCGGAGAGTTTGCTGCCAATAATTGATGCCAAAAAACAAGAATTGGCAAGCCGGCGCCCTTTGACCGCCGGCGAACTCAATCGCCTTAATGAAGAGTTTGCTGTCGAATACACTTATGATTCTAACGCCATCGAGGGCAACACTCTTACGTTAAGAGAAACAGACATGGTGCTTCGTGGGTTAACCATTGACCAAAAGCCTTTAAAAGACCATCTTGAAGCGGTCGGCCATAAAGAAGCCTTCGATTACGTGGGGAAACTCGTTAAAGAAAAAGCCCCTCTAACTGAAAGCGTGATTAAACAAATTCATTTTTTGGTTTTAGGCGACCAGCCTGAAGACCGTGGGGTATATCGTCGAATTCCCGTTCGCATCATGGGAGCCCACCATGAGCCGATCCAGCCTTATCTTATCGAACCAAAAATGCAGGAATTGCTTGAATGGTATCACAAAGATCAAGGCAATATCGTTACCAGGCTGGCTCGCTTTCATATCGAGTTTGAGGCAATTCACCCCTTCATTGACGGGAATGGACGGACCGGAAGACTTTTGGTCAATTTAGAGTTGATGAAAGCGGGCTTTCCGCCAATCAATATCAAATTCAAAGATCGAAAGCGGTATTACGACGCTTTTGATGCATATCATCTTAAAGGTGACCTCAAGGCGATGGAATCGCTGCTGGCCGCTTATTTAAATGAGGCTTTGGATGCCTATCTTAGCATTCTTTAGTTCTCGTTCAGGACCATTGGTTCGGATATGAAACGCCTTCCTCCACCAAACGAAACCTATCCGAACATGATCTACCTTGTCGGGGATTGCGTCGGAATCCGAGTAAACTTCGATGACTACAAAAGACGCTGCCATCTGAAGTAAACCAAAGAAACGGGCGTCATTGCCCGTTTTTTAGTGTTCGGATGGCTGAGAAATATTAGAAAAACGGGGCAAAATGCCCCGAAATAATTAAATAAAACGGGGCAAGATGCCCCTAAATATATAATTTAAAAGACAAAGAAGAGTATACTATAAGCAAGTAGGAGGCAGACCAAATGTACCGATTTATCGAAGAAAAGATTCAAGACTGGATTGACCATAGCAAAAAAGCTCTTCTCATTGACGGGGCTCGCCAAGTTGGGAAGACCTATATCATCCGGGAAATGCTGAAGCGAAACCATATCGCCTATTTTGAAATCAATTTTATTGAGCGGCCCGACATTTTGGGGAAGCTTCAGGCCATTCATGACAACCGCGAGCTGGTTCCTTTGCTGAAACTGCTATCGCCTTTGCCTCTTGAGGACAAAAAATCCGTCATTTTCTTTGACGAGATTCAAAAATATCCGGAGATCATCACCAAAATCAAATTTCTCGTTGATGAGGGAACCTATCGCTACGCCCTAAGCGGATCGCTTCTTGGCGTAGAGCTAAAAGGTCTTACCTCGATGCCGGTGGGCTATGTGGATATGATGCGTCTTTACCCGATGAGCCTTTTTGAATTCGCTTTGGCCCTCGGCGTTAAACAAGAGACGTTGGATTACGTTCGTGATTGCTATGAGAAAGAGCAGAAGGTGGATTCCATCGTCCACGAAAAGATGATCGGCGTTTTCTATTACTATCTCATCGCCGGCGGGATGCCCTCGGCGGTGGAGGCCTTCGTCACAAAGCGTGATCTCTACGAAGTGGATAAGGAACAAAAAGCCATTGTTAGTCACTACAAGGCAGATTTCATCCAATACGAAGCGGACGACAGGAAGCTGAAGATCATTTCAGTCTATGACGCCATTCCTTCTCAGCTCAACAAAGCCAACCTCAAATTCATCTTCACCTATTTGAACAAGGAGTTGAAATTCGACCGTTACGAGAATAGCTTCCTTTGGCTGAAAGATGCCGGGGTGGCCATTCCGGTCTACATTGCTTCCGACTGCAAGACCCCGTTAGTAAATTCCAAAGAAAAGAACGGCTTTAAGCTTTTCCTGTCCGACGTCGGCTTATTGACGTCTTGCTATCCTTTCGCTGTGCGGGAAGAAATTCTTGAGAAAAACGAGACACAATTAGTCAATTTAGGCTCTCTCTTTGAGAATTTCATCGCCGAGGAGCTGGCCGCCAACGCCGTGGTTCCTTATTACTATCGGAGCAAGAGCGTTGGCGAGGTTGATTTTTTGATTGAGAAAGACGGCGAGGTTCTCCCCTTGGAGATTAAGTCGGGTACCGACTACAAGAAACATAAAGCTCTGAATAATTTGATGGCCCAAACCGGGCTCAAAAAAAGCGTTGTCCTTTCGCCGTTCAACCTTGAACGGGATGGTGAGACGTTGTATCTTCCGATTTATATGGCGGAGTTCTTGAAGGACAAGACAACGTCTAAAAAAGCCATATCGATAGACATCGCTGGTATTTGAATTTTCTTATGGCCGGCTTTCTGGTCGCTCCGGTTTTCCTTGGCGGCGTTTATTCCCCCAATGAATCCCCCATTTATTCCCCCATATTTTGGTTAGAAAACGGTTCGGATATGAAACGGCTCGCTCCACCAAAGCAAACAAAACTCCGACATCAAGTTGCCGGAGTTTTTTAGTTATTTTAAGAAGTCAAACTGGGAAGCCTTTTTATTTGTAATATTGGGCTTGGGCGTCCCACATCTGATGATAGAGTCCGTTCGGATTCTTCATTAAGGCTTTGTGATTGCCCAGTTCTTTGACCACACCATCGGCGATGACGGCGATTGTATCGCTATCGCGGGTTGAGGACATTCGGTGGGAAATAAATAAGGCGGTCTTTCCTTTGATGAGGCCAGCGAAGTCATCATAGATCTCGGCTTCAGATTTCGGGTCGAGCGCGGCGGTGGGTTCATCGAGAATGACGATCGGTGAGTCTTTATAGAGAGCCCGGGCGATCGCAAGCTTTTGGGCTTCGCCACCCGAGATCTCAATCCCGTTCTCTTCATTATCTTGATAGAGCAAAGTATCGAGGCCTTTGGGCATCGCTTTCACCCGGTCATAGATGCCGGCCCGCTTGAGGGCATCAACCGCCTTGGCTTCATCCCCTTCAAGGCCACAATAGAGGTTGTCACGGACGCTATAGGAGAAGATCTTAAAGTCTTGGAAAACGACCGCGTAAAGTTGGTAGATCGCATCCTCGCGGTAAGCCTTAATGTCCTTCCCGTTCACCAGAATCGTTCCGGAATCAGGGTCGTAGTAGCGGCAAAGGAGTTTGACCAAGGTGGTTTTGCCGGCGCCATTGAGTCCGACGATGGCTAAACGCTTCCCCGGCTCGATTCTGAGGTTTAATCCCTTCAAGGCTTCATTCTTTTGACCGGGATAAGTGAAATGAACATCCTTAAATTCGACGGCGATCGGCTGGCTAAGATCCAGTTCTTCGTCCCCATAGGTAATACTCGAAGGGAGGTTAAGATAAAGGAAGTAGTTTTGGAGATAGTTCGCGCAGAGGGTGAAGCCACCAAAATTACCTAAGAGGCTATTGAGACCACTTGATAGGAGACCGGCCGCTCCCACCATGGCGACGACCGAACCGATGCTACCAAAACCATAGGAGGCGCGATAACCCACAATCAAATAAGCTCCACAAGCGAGGAGGGCGTTCATTAAGACATCGATGCCCTTAAAACCAAATTGAGCCCAGGACATCCCGTTCCAGTTGGCGTTGACCCCGGCCTTCGGATCACTTTGAAGCTTTTCGATGAAAGGGGCCATGTGATAGAGGCGAATGTCTTTCCCCGTCTGATAATCCACACTCACCTGATAGAAGTAGGCGTAATGACGGTTGTTCTCGACATTTTTCATCATGACGTGGTAGATCATGGTGTTCGAAAAGAACAGCATGGCTCCGGTGATGATCATGCTGAGCAAGGCTAAGCCGATGATCGTAAGCGGGGCCCAAATCGAACCAAGATAGATCGGCAGGGGATCGGAAGCCGTCACCGCGGCGGCTTGAAATAAAGGGGCTAAGAAAATGAGACCGAACACGATCGAAGTGATCCCTTCAACCATGCTTGCCATACTTTCCATATAGGTCGAAAGGCCACCGGTGCCATTGGATCCTTCATCGGCCGCGGCCACCAGCCGCATCGTGTCGAAATCTTCGCATTGGGCGTAGGAGAGAGCGAAGGTCTTAGCGGAGAGAAGCTGTTTGACTTTTACCTCGAGTTTGGCGGCGACCGTCTGGTTATAAAGGGAGAAGGTCACCATGAGGATGCTGGCCCCGCAGATGATTCCTGCCATCCAATAGACAACGACCATGAGGTCGGCTAAGCTCTTGCCTCCAGAAATCCCATCGATAAGGAGGTTGGCTCCATAAAGAGCAACATAAGGCAAAAAGGCCTTGAGGATATGTTCCCCAAAGGAGGTGAAGAAATAACTCTTTGAGAGACGCCAAAGCAAGCGGAGCACCCGGAGGTTTTTCGTGAAGACCGAAGGCTTTTTAGTGGCTGCTTCCATCGGGAACCTCCTGATAATATTTGGCTTGGATTTTGAACGTCTCGGCATAGAGACCGCCTTGTTTTAGTAAGCTCTCATGAGTTCCGCTTTCTTCGATTTGTCCGTGATTCAAGTAGAGAATGCGGTCACAAAAACGGGTGGAGGCGAGACGGTGGGAAATAAAGAACGAGGTGTTGTCTTTGGCGAAGCTGAGATACTGTTTATACATCGATTCTTCGCTTATGGGGTCGAGGGCGGCCGTCGGCTCATCGAGTAAAAGAATCGGGGCATTCTTATATAAGGAACGGGCCAACATCAGTTTTTGGGTTTCGCCGCCGGAAAAACGAACGCCAGTAAGATCAAAGGTTTGGGTGATGAAAGTGTCTTCCTTCTTGGGGAGACTTTCGATTTTCTCTTTGAGACCGGAGGAAGTGATGGCTGCCCAGAATCGGTCGATGTTGCCATCGGCTTTTTCGGAGCAGGCAACGTTATTAAAAACCGTGAAGGCTAAAGGTTGGCTATCTTGGAAGACCGGAGAAATCAACGAGAAATAATCGTCGCGAGAGAACTCTCTCACGTCAATCCCGTCGATGAGAATCCGACCCGAAGTGGGGGCATAAAGGCCCGCTAAGAGTTTGACCAGCGTAGTTTTGCCTGCGCCGTTATCGCCGACAAGCGCAACCCGTTCGCCTGGCTTAATTTGAAGCGAGATATCGTGGAGGGTCTCGTGGTCGCTTCCCGGATAGGTAAAACAGACATGATCGAGTTCAATCGAAATCGGTTTTTGCAGATCTTTGATGTCACGGGTCCCTCGGTTTTCAGGTTCTGGGACTTTAAGGGCATTCCGGAACTCGCTGACGGAAACCCCAAAACGCCGCATGTTGTTATATGAAACAGTGAAGGAGTTGACCCAGCTCGAGAAGCCGGCGACGATTCCGGTTAAGAAGACAAAGGTCGAGACATCAATCTTTTTGTCGAGAGCCATCGCGATTAAGAAAGAATAAGTGATAAGGTCGCGGGCCAAAGCGAAGACACTATCGGAAACGCTTCCTAGAAAGAAACGGAGTCGCGATTTGAATTCGAGGGCTCCCACTTTTTCGGTGAGACTATCGAAGAGGCTTAAGAACCATTTCTGAAGCCGGTAGGACCGAACGTCTTTGGCATATTCTTTCGAAGTAGCGTTCTTGCTGAGAATTTCGCGGCGATGGTAGTTTTCTTCGCTTTGCTTCTCGACCTTGACCATGTAGTTATAGGCCCAGATTCCAATCAAAAGATTGGCGGCCAGCATTCCTCCTAAGATGAGAAGGACCCACGGAACGTAGATCGCAGCGAGAACCCCATAGACGGTCATGCCGATGATGCCGATATAGAAGCCGGGGTATTGCTTCATCAGGCCTTCGACCCCGACCCAGTTGCTATCAAGCGAAGCGAAACCTCTGGTGAAAACCGAACGTCTTTCTCGCGTTTCAACGTTGGAATAGCTGGTCGTCAATAGCTTATGGGTGATGTCCATCCAGGCGGTTTCGACTCGGGCGAAAGTGCTGAGCCAGCTGTAACGTTCGTCGGCGAGAGCCTGAAGAATTCCGATCACCAAAGTGGCCCCGCACAAACCGAGGATCGTCCAAAGGTACTGAAGGTTATCGAAACCGTTACTCAAGGCGTAAACAACTATGGCTGAGGTGATGGTGGCGAGAAGCGGAGTCAGGATGCTGCAAACGATCTTTAAAAGAAAATAAAAGGTATACCACCGGGTGTAACGCTGACCGATCCGGAGAACGTAATGGGCGTTCGATAAAGGGGAATAGCCTTTTTTCATGACATTAATTGTGTTCTCCTTCACAAAATAATAAAGAAAAATTCGGTTGCGGGAGCTCGACTGGTCGTTTCGCAACGAGAGGTTGCAAAAAAGAGTGGGGGCAGTAATTTATTCCAAATCGTCAAGAAACCCCTCTTTTTGGCGGTAGTTTTCTTCAAAAGAAAGGCGATAATAACACAATAAGGTCTTTGGGGAATATGAATCGGCCATCCACTTTCACGGTCTTAAAAGCCGGAGCCCTCATCGGTGCGGTTTTAGTTTTGGCCGTAACTTTGCTGGGCCGTGTCGATTCGAACGAACGGGCCGCTGGAGCCAGTTCATACACCTTGACTCTGAATGCCGCAAACGGAGCGATCACTGATGCCAGTGCTAGTTCTTCTTTAAAAGCCAATGCGACCGCGACTACCTCCAGCGGAACCGCGATTGCGATCAACTATAAAAACTGTTCCTCCGCGAGCGGAGCTTACGCCCTGCTCTCAAGTTCGGGTGGTTTTCTTTATAACGTGAGCGAGCTTCATGGGCTCAGCGCGATTACGGTGAGCTTTACTGATGGCGGGACCGGCGGCTTAAACCTCTATACTTCGGAAAGCACCTCCTTTCAAGGAGGCGCCACCGCGCTAAGTAGCGGCACCCGGGTTAACCTGTCCTCCGATTTCTTCAAATTGGCTGCCGTGAGCAGTGCAATCACCGTTCAATCCATTTCGTTGGTCTACAGTTGTCTAGCTTCGACGAATGCGAAGACCCTTTCGACCTCGAATTATCTGTATTTCCATTATCATCGAAGCGATACCACATATAGCAAGAATGGGAACGCTTATGGAACCTGGGTTTGGACCAGCGGCAGCGGGACCCAGTATGCCTTTGATCAAACTGATTCCTATGGAGTCTATTGGGCTTTGCCCTTATCGACTTGGGGCACGACCACGACCCTCAATTACATCGTTCACCCTGCCAACGATTGGACGAACAAAGATCCGGGAGGGGACGAATCTTTCTCCCTTAATAGTTTTATGGCGGACAGTAACGGTAACTATTCTGTCTATAAGATGAGCGGATTGAGCGGAGTTTATGCTTCCGCGACCGCCGCGATGGCGGCCTCGGGCGAAGATAACGTGACGGTGAGCGATTCTACGGACCAAGGTTTGATTTTGCATTGTTTCGATTGGTCCTTGGCGACGATTCAGTCGAATCTCGACGCCATCAAGGCCGCAGGTTATACCGCGATTCAAACTTCGCCGATGCAGCAATGCAAGGACTATTCGGCTTCTTGGACCGATACCTCGGGTCAGTGGTGGAAGCTTTATCAACCAGTCGCCTTTAGCATCGCCACCTCCTCTTGGATCGGAACCGAAAGCAGTCTGACCTCGCTCTGCACTGCGGCCAAAGTCAAAGGGATTAAGATCATCGTCGATGTGGTCGCGAATCATATGGCGGGTGGCTCGTCTAGCAATACTCCTGATGAAGAAGTCGCGACTTACGAGTCCTATATCTACAACAATCAAAGCTCGACCTTCCATGACTACAAGGCCGCGAATTGGAATGACACTTCGACTTACACCATCACCCGGGAAAACATTTGCTGTCCAGATCTCAATACCAGCAATAGTTATGTCCAATCCCGCGTGCTTTCCTATTTGAAGAGTTGTATCGACTGCGGAGTATCGGGTTTCCGCTTCGACGCCGCCAAGCACATTGAGACCCCGCTTGATGGCGATTGCGCTTCCGACTTCTGGACCAACACGGCCGTGGCGGCCAAAACGTATGCGGCGAGCAAAGGCATCACCCTCTTTAACTATGGTGAGGTACTTGATTCGCCAGGTTCCTCGCGAAGCCGCAGCATCTATAACAATTATCTGAATGCCCTTACCGATAATTCGGTGGGCTATAACGTCCTGTCTGGGGTCGTTAACCAAAGCGCTTCAACCGCATCGACTTCATCCTATCTCGATGGTCAGGCCGCGAGCCGCACGGTCCTTTGGGCCGAGAGCCATGATACCTATTTGAACGATTCGGGTAGCAGCAAGAACACGACCCAAGATCAAGTCGATCTAGCCTGGGGATTAATCGCGGCGCGGGCCAACGCTCATGCTCTCTATTTTGTCCGGCCCGGCACCACGATGAATAGCACCCTATCCTCGTCCTATCTTTCGACGAAAGTCAAAGCCGCCAACCTCTTCCATAACCAAATGATCGAGGCGACGAGCGAATATGTGAGCAATGATGGCTATCACTTGGTCGGAGTGGAACGGAGCGGGAATGGTTTATATGGCATCAGCCTCGTTGATGTTTCGGGCTGGAGCGGATCGCTCACCTTCACCACCCACAGTCTTATCGATGGTACCTATTCCGATCTTTATAGCGGAAATACGTTCACGGTCTCGTCCAATTCTTTAAGTGGAACCATCGCCGATGGTTTAGCTTGCCTTGTGCGGACCGGGGCATAAAAAAGAAGGGATCACTCCCTTCCTTTATTGAATTTTCAGGCGTTATAGATTTTGGAGATGCCAAGAGCAATTGCCGTAATGAGATAAATCGCCCAGATGGTCGTCACAACGATTGAGAGGATCAAACCCGCTTTCGCGAGGCCGGAGAGACGCTTCGACTTGAGGCCAAGATAACCGAAGACGATGCCGACGACAGGAAGGGCTTCGGCCGCACAAGCAATCGAGACGATCGCAAAGGTGTCGGCGCTGGTCCAATCGCCTTTATCGGAGACTGGTTCCGCTTTTGGAGCGGAAGTCGACTCCGCGTCATTCTGGGGTTGAGCTGGTTCCGGTGCAGGTTTATCTTCCGCCTTCACTTCAACTACTTCAGGATCTTTATTAGGATCGGCTTCGGCTGAAAGGGCGGTTCCGCAATAATTGCAGAACTTATTGTCATCGGGATTTTGGCGTCCACATAGCGGGCAGGTTTTCATGATGGTTAACCTTCGGCTATAGAATAGGTCTCTTTTTCAAAACCACAAGCGACATTTTAAGCGTTTTGTTGCTCGGGGTTATTCGGGCCGTTCATCCGTTCGGGCAAAACATAGGAGAGAATAAGCGAGATGACAAACATGTTCGCGACCGGGTTCTGAATGATCAGCATCAAATAGTTCAGCCATTCGAGGCTGCCCGTATACGTGTTCGCCGTGAAAGCAGGAACTAAGGTGATACCGTATCCTAAGCCTAAAGCGAGCGAAGTGATCGTGATGTTCTTTTGGTTCATACCCGACTTGGCGACCATCTGCATTCCAATGACGACAATTGAAGCGAAGAGATTGACCATGCAGCCTCCTAAAACCGCCTCGGGAATCGTCATAAGAAAACGAGAGACTATTGGGAAGAGCGAGGCCGCAAAGAGCAGGAGGGTGCCTTGAAGAATCGTGAAACGATTGACGACTTTGGTTTGGCCAACGATGCCCACATTCTGAGTGAATGTCGTTAAAGGAAGAGCGCCGAAGCAGCCGGCGATCGCGCTGGTGAAACCATCGCAAGAAAGCCCACCCGAAATTTCCTGGTCAGTCGGATCGCGGCCAAGGCCGGCGTTAGCCAAGGAGGAGAGGTCGCCGATGCCTTCGGTGGTGGCAACCAAATAAATCAAGCAAACCGAGAGGATCGCCCCGATATTGAAGTCACCCCATGAGAAACTCATCAAGGTGAAGATCGGACGGGGGACATTGATCCAATCGGTGACGTGGCTAGCGTTCTCGCCAATCATTCCCGAGAAATCAATCATCGCATAGGAACTTCCTTGGAAGCAAAGCGCGACCAAATATCCGACGATTAAGCCGGCAAGAATGTTAATGTTCTTCCACACGCCGGGCATGAAGATATAGAAGAGAAGCGAAGAGATCAGGGCGGAAGCGGCCACGACTAAGAAAGGCCAGCCTTTTTCGAAACTGTAGACCCCATTTATGATCGTTCCGGAATTGGTCGCGATGAACTCATCGATCCCAACGATGAGGAGCGATAGGCCAATTCCTAAGACAACACAAGCGGCGACGATCGGTTTAATGAAGCGTCTCCAATATTTGGCAAAGAGGCCTAAGATTCCAATAAAAAGACCGCCGATGATGACCGAAACGAACATCGTGGGGAAGCCATAGATCTTGGCGATGAGGGAAAGCACCCCGACGAAGGTGAAGGATAGCCCAACGACGATCGGGAGTTTGGAACCAATCCGCCAGATTGGAAAGAGTTGGACCGTGGTTCCGATTGCCGCGACAAAAATGGCCGAACGGATAGCGTTTTCAATCACTTCGTTACTAAGCTGGCCCCCTTTATTGGAGACAGTGTAGAGCACGATGAATAACGGGGCGATATTAGCAACGAACATCGCGAGGACGTGCTGAAAGCCAAAGGGGATGGCTTTATTGAACGGCACCGCGCCATCGAGACGGAACAGGTTCTCGTCCTTGGCTCCATGGAAGTAATCGGACAGGCGTTTCCAAAGTTTTTTCATAGCGGATTATTTTATCTTACGGGTACCTTTAAATCTAGAGCCGATGAAAAAGCCTTAAATCTCTTTGACAAGATTCAAGGCTTTAGCAGGTCCCCCTCATTGGGGCCAGATCCCTAATGGATCGGTGCTGCCTTTATTCTCCTTTAGGTTAACGGTTTTGTCAAATTAACGGGGGATATCTATCCGCATAAGCCTTAAAGGCTTATACTCTTCAGTATGGATTTCTCAGGTTGGGAAAAACTTTCCCTTGTCGATTACGATGACAATATCACGACGACGTTATTTATGGCGGGCTGCGGGTTCCGTTGCCCTTTCTGCCATAATAGCGATTTGGTTTTACGTCCTCAGGAAGCTCCGACGATCCCGTGGTCCGAGATCATGGCCTACCTCAAAAAACGCCAAGGCGTCCTCGATGCCGTGTGCGTGACCGGGGGTGAACCGACTTTGATGCCGGATCTCATTGAGAAACTTCAGGACATCAAATCCTTCGGCTACAAAGTGAAACTTGATTCCAATGGTTCCAATCCCGAAGTGCTGAAGAAAGTCGTCGCCCTTCATTTGGTCGACTATATCGCGATGGATATTAAAAATAGTCCCGAAAAGTATGGGTTAACGACCGGAATCCCGAAATTGAACCTCAATCCGATCAAAGAATCCGTCAGCTTCATTATGAGCTGTGGGGTCGCTTATGAATTCCGGACCACGATCATCGATGAATTCCATACCGAGAAGGACATGGAAGCGATTGGGCAGTGGATCAAAGGAGCCAAGCGTTACCGGCTTCAACGCTATATCGATAACGAGCATTGCATCCAGCATGGCCTTCATATGGTCAGCAAAGAAAAGGCGGAGAAGTTCCTTGAGATTCTGAAGTCCTATCTCCCCGACGTCGGATTAAGAAGCTACGACTGAAGCCAACAAAAAACCTTCGGAAGGCCGATCCGAAGGTTTTCTTTTTATTTCAAGGTATTCAGATAGTTGGCGCAACTGACCGCGGCAATCGCACCATCGCTCGTCGCGGTGATGACCTGACGGATCTTTTTGACTCGGCAATCGCCGATCGCATAGATTCCTGGGGTCTTGGTCGCCATGAGTTCATCGGTTTTGATGAATCCCTTTTCCAGATCGACCCAATCTTTGAACGCTTCGTTGTGGGGAAGCTGACCGATCGCAATGAAGGCACCGGCACAATCAAATTCTTTCTTCTCGTGGGTCTTGGTATCTTCAAAGACGCAACCCGTGAGTTCGTTTTCGCCTTTGAACTCGACGAGACTGAGATTATGGAAGTACTCGACATTAGGTAACTTCTTCATCGTCTTCACCAAGATATCATCCGCAAAGAAATGATCGAAGAGGGTGCAGATGGTGACCTTGTGGCAAATATCGGAAAGCAAGATCGCGTATTGAAGCGCGGTGTTGGCATCGCCAATGAGGACGACGTCCTTGCCTTTATAGAAGGCCCCATCGCACGTCGCACAATAGGACACGCCCTTGCCGGTCAGTTCTTCTTCGCGGGGATTGCCGAGCTTCCGGTGCTCGCAGCCGGTCGCGATGATGACGCTATGGCCTTCATGCTCGCCATAGTTGGTTTTGACTTTGAAACCGCCCTCGATCTTTTCGATCGCTTCGGCTTCCTCAAGCTCGAATTTTGCCCCGAGCGAGGTGATCTGGTCGAAAAGCTGCGAGGAGAAATCTAGCCCCGAGATTGATTTGATCGAAGGGAAATTCTCAAGACGCGGCGACTCGGCGATTTGACCGCCGAAATTTTCTTTTTCCAGCAAGAGGACCGACTTGCCCGCTCGTAAGAGATAAAGGGCAGCAGTCATCGCGGCGGGACCCCCGCCAATAATGATGGTATCGATATCCATACGGATGCCTCCTTTAGATAGAAAGAGGCGTCCCATCGGAGGATGGGGCGCCCCTCATTTCGTTTACTTCGAAGCGTTAGCCTTTAAGGATTCAATGTAACCCTTAATGAGCGAAGCGTTCTCGTAGACTTTGTAGGAATCGCCATCCGGCACGAGAAGCGTCGGGGCTTTCTTAATGCCATAAGCCATCGTGAGATCTTTGTTCGTCATCGCATCGATATTGTTGTACTTGATCTGATCTTGGTCGAGCAGCATTTTCGCCATCTTGCAGTTCGGGCAAGTCGGAGAAGTGAAGAGCATCAGTTCGGTGACTTTCGGAGCGGCTTCGGCGTGTTTTTCGCCGCAGCTGCAGGCGTGGCCTTCCGCGACGTGGGCTTCTTGGGTCCCGTCCGAGACGTAAGTGCGACGCTGCTTGAATTCCTGAACCTTGCCAGCGTTCCAGTTTTTGACCGGACGATAGTAACCGGTGATTCGGGAGTAGACCTCGGTCTCCTTGCCACAGATCGGGCATTTCCAGACTTCGCCAGCAATGTAACCGTGATCTTGGCAGACACTGTAGGTCGGACTCATCGTGTAGTAGGGGAGCTTGTAGTTCTCCGCAATCTTGCGGACGAGTTTCATGCAGCTCTGCCAGTTCGGTAAGCGTTGGCCGAGGAAGGCGTGGAAGACGGTGCCAGAGGTATAAAGGGTCTGGAACTTATCTTCGATATCGAGGGCTTGGAAGATGTCTTCGGTATAGCCGACCGGAAGGTGCGAGCTATTGGTGTAGAAGGGATCGCCGCCCTCTTTAGCCGCCGTGATGATGTCGGGATACTTTTCCTTATCATGTTTGGCGAGACGATAGGCCGTCGATTCAGCCGGAGTGGCCTCGAGGTTGAAGAGATCACCATATTGTTCCTGATAATCGGAGAGGCGAGTCCGCATATGATTGAGGACTTCGGTGGTGAAGGCCTGAGCTTCGGCGTGGGTCAGATCTTGTTTGATCCAACGGGCGTTTAAGCAGGCTTCGTTCATCCCAACGAGACCGATGGTCGAGAAGTGATTCTTGAAACTGCCAAGATAGTGATGGGTATAAGGATATAAGCCAGCATCGAGAAGTTTGGTGATGGTCTTGCGTTTGACGTCGAGGCTGCGGGCCGCGATATCCATGAGGTGATCAAGGCGGGCATAGAAGTCAGCCTTATCGGTCGCTAGATAGGCTAGACGCGGCATATTGAGCGTGACAACGCCGATACTGCCCGTCGACTCGCCGCTTCCAAAGAAGCCACCGGATTTTTTCCGAAGCTCCCGGAGATCGAGCCGGAGGCGGCAGCACATCGAACGAACGTCCGAAGGCTCCATATCCGAGTTGATGTAGTTGCTGAAGTACGGGGTGCCGTATTTGGCCGCCATCTCGAAGAGAAGACGGTTATTTTCGGTCTCGGACCAGTCGAAGTTTTTGGTGATCGAGTAGGTCGGAATCGGGTATTGGAACCCGCGGCCATTGGCATCGCCTTCGATCATCGTTTCGATGAAGGCTTTGTTGACCATCGCCATTTCTTTGGCGCAATCCTTGTACTTGAACGGCATCTCTTTGCCGCCGACGATTGCATTGAGCTCGGCCATATCGTTCGGGACGGTCCAGTCCAAAGTGACGTTGGTAAACGGTGCCTGGGTGCCCCAACGCGACGGGGTATTGACGCCGTAGATGAACGATTGAATCGCTTGCTTGACCTCTTTGTAGGTGAGGTTATCGGCCTTCACGAACGGAGCCAAATAGGTATCGAACGAGGAGAAGGCTTGTGCACCCGCCCATTCGTTCTGCATGATGCCTAAGAAGTTGACCATCTGGTTGCAAAGGGTCATTAAGTGCTTGGCTGGCGAAGAAGTGATTTTGCCCGGGACACCGCCTAAGCCTTCTTTGATTAACTGCTTTAAAGACCAGCCAGCGCAGTAGCCGGTTAACATCGAGAGATCGTGGATGTGCATGTCGGCGTTGCGGTGGGCATCGGCGATTTCTTTATCGTAGATCTCGCTGAGCCAATAGTTGGCCGTGACGGCGCCGGAGTTTGAGAGAATGAGACCACCGACCGAATAGGTGACGGTCGAGTTCTCTTTGACTCGCCAGTCCGAGACGTGGAGATAGCTATCGACCACGTTCTTAAAATCGAGATTGGTCGATTTGACTTGCCGGAGCGCTTCATGGCGTTTCCGATAATCCATGTAGCTGCGAGCGACTTCGATATAGCCCGCCTGGATCAAAACGATTTCGACCGAGTCTTGGATATCCTCAACTCCGATCGTATCATCTTTAATCTTCTTGTTGAAATCGGCCGTGACCCGTAACGACAGCAACTCGATGAGATCTTTTGTGATCTCGGTGTGCTCGGCGACAAAAGCACGTTCAATCGCGCTTTCGATTTTGGTAAGATCGAACGGGACTTTCGATCCATCACGCTTGCTAACGGTAAGCATAGGCAACCCTCCTAACTGGGTTTATTGCGGCGGCGCGTAAGAATAAGTGGGGGTTCAGAAAACGCTGTTTTTGAATCATGGACATTATTTATGGCGACGTCGGATGAGGACCCTTTGTTGAATCCTTGCGGGAACTATAATAAACACCCACAAAGAAAATGCAAAGGGTATTACACCTTACGAAAAAAAAGATGATTTGACAACTCGTTTTGGATACGAGAAATCCAAAAATTCCGAGGCAGTCAAAGGAATCTCAAAACCACGGCGATTACGTTAACGAAAAAAGCGGGAAAAACGAGTCCGCAAAGTTTGGACACTGACAAGAAAATAAGAAAACCCCTCGGAAGGGGCAAAGATTAACCGATTCTGTAATGATGTTTGACCATCGCTGACATCGTCATAACTTTGATTTCGGGATGGGCTTTGATCCGCTTTAAAAAAGCCTCGAAATGATCCCAATTTCCGTGGACTTCGAAATCATAGCTGTGGCCCGCGAAAATATAGAGACTGTCTTTGGATTTATCTTTGATGAAGCGGGCAATGGAATCGCCTTGGTCATCGTATTCCGTATCAGCGTTGATGCCGATTTGAAGGTTACTTTTCGGATAGGCAAAATCTTGATTGTTAGCGTCAGTCCGGAAGGAGGTGAAACCCAAACGTTCGAGGACTTGAATCGTCCGTTCGTCATAGTCGCTAAATGGGACGGCGAAGGCCGTGACGGGACGACCAAAGATCGCTTCGAGATTTTCTTTGTCTTTTCCAATCTGATAACCGATTTCATCCCAGGTGAGTTCACTGAGGTGCGGATGGTTAACGGAGTGCGAGGCGACTTCCATCCCTTTATATAAGGAAACGTTATCCTTTAAAACCAATCGCTCAATTGGGCGATCACCTAAATACCAAATGTAACCATCGAGTCCGGAATTGAGGTTAAAGGTGGCCTTCATTTTATATTTGCGAAGCAACTCAATAACGCGGCGGTCGTAGACGGTACCGTCGTCAAAACTCATGACTAGGATTTTCATGCCTTAATGATAAAACGACTTTGTTAAGAAAGCGAGGACGAGGTCGCCACCGAAGAAACCACGGAAGCATCGGATGAAGAAAGGAACGAACTCGCGGCAGAAGCGGATCCATTGGAAGGGATAAACTTGAGGAATTTCATCAATTGATCATAGAGGCCGGTCTGATTGGCGAGCCATTTGGCTAAGCTCCAATAGTTCGGGTCATCCAGCTTGAGATATTCGGCGATATCGATTTTTTCCTTAGCACCGGGTAACATCGCCGAGGCCAAAATGTTGACGCCGAGGGAACAGCAATAAATGAGCACGATAGCCACAAGGAGGCCGATGCCCGCGCCTAAACCGCGCGATAGCCAAGAGGGTTTGGTCTTGCCGGCTTTCCGGCGAACGCCCCAAACGATCGTCAAAGCGATATAACCAATTAAGGTGATGACGAGGAAGACGAGAATGAAACCACCAGCGACGAAGATGAAATGCGACAGCGTTAAGCCAATGACGTTCGCGGCATTCTCGGTTCCACTGGCGGGAATGTGGGAAGACAAAGCCACCCAGAACGGATTCCATAGTGCGTCGGGCAGCTTGATGTAGGTGCGGAAGAGACTCTCGGTTAAAGCTGAAACATCCACGTTAACCGCCGAATTGGCGTCTTTGCTTTTGACTTGATCGTGAATCCAACGGGCTAAGGACGTGTCCCAGGTGGTCCCCTTTTCAAACCAGCCACCGACGATTTGGCAAAGATAGAAGGCGGCGATGGCGGCGACAATGAAAATCGCAAGCCGCGGTAGCATTTTGCCAACGCCTTTCCATAAGCCGATTCCGACGCAGATCAAAATCAGGCAGATGTATGCGAAGGAGAACCAATCGAAGAATAATGTGGCAAATATAGGGGTATTTAGCATGGGCGTATTATAAACCTTGTTTTGACTAAAGATACCGATTGTTTATTCCACTTTGATTTCGCGCGCGATAGAATAAACCTGTTTTAGGAGGCCAAATATGGCTGGAAAAGATAAGAAAGTTTCTAAAAAAGGCGAGAAACTCGTAGGTGAGTTCAAAGCCTTTATCACCAGAGGCAATGTCCTCGACATGGCCGTTGGCGTTATCATCGGCGGCGCGTTTGGAGCGATCGTCACCGCACTCGTCAACATCTTGATGAGTGTTTGCACTTGGGGCCTCCCCGGTGGCATTGCCGGCTTGGTCAATGTTTTACCGGCCGCTAACGATGCTCAAAAGGGTATCGACACGATTGGGCAGTCCTTTGCTGCAAGTGCTCTCGACGATATGACCATCCGGTATGCCGCGACCAAAGGCGTCACGATCACGACTTCCGATGCGACGTTCTTAACTTTGCAGAATGCCTTGTTAACCAAGTATCATCAGCTCGGTGGCAATTTCTATTACAACGCCGCCAACATCATTGACTGGGGCACCCTGATCAATGCTGTTATTTCCTTCCTCATCATCGCTCTTGTTCTCTTCCTCATCGTCAAGATCGCCGCTGGCGTCACGGCCAAACGCGCTGAGTTTGAAGCTCAGGCCAAAGAAGAATATTACAAGAAGCATCCTGAAGAGAGACCGGCACCCGTCGTTGTGGGCGCTCCGAAACCGACGACTGACGAACTCCTTACTCAAATTCGCGATTTGCTGAAGACCCAGCAACCCGAGCCGGCTAAGAAGTAACGATCTAAAACTTTGAGACGAGTCCTTCGGGGCTCGTCTTTTTTATTGTTGGATTTCGTCAATACGTTTAAGATAAGGAACAAATGCTGAAACATGTTCCTTTCGAAAAAATCGAAAACTTCCGCGATTTAGGCGGATATGCCTCCTCTTATGGGGAGACCTCCTTCAATGTCGTCTACCGTTCGGGCACCTTGTCGGAAGCGACTCCGGCTGATCTTGATAAACTCGCCTCTTTAGGGGTGAAGACTATCATTGATCTCCGTGACGACAAGGCGAAAAAAGAATTGCCCGATAAGACAATGAGCGATCCTCGCTTTGTGAATGTTCTCTTACCGGTGAACGGCAATGGTCGCGTTCCAACTTCCCGCGATGATATGGTCGCCAGTTATCTCGAAATGCTTGAAGAGCCCTATTCGGCTCGTCGAGTTTTTCAAGCTTTGATGCATGCCAAAAAGCCTTGCGTGATTCATTGCACCGCAGGCAAAGATCGGACCGGATCCTTCATCATGGTTCTTTTGATGCTGAACGGTGTTCCTTTTGAAGAGATCAACGCGGACTACATGATGTCTTTTCCTTTATTAGAGGCCCTGACCAAAAGGACGAAAACGGTCTATCCGGATTTCCCCAAAGCGGTTTTGACTCCTGATGTCAGTTTTCTCCGGGATGTCGAAGCCATGTTCAAGGAACGTTATGAATCCGCGGAGAAATATTGCGAAGTTATCGGTCTGAATGAAGATGAAGTTGATTTGTTATCGAACCTTCTTGGCAAACAGGAGAAATCCTGCGGAGCGGTAGTCTTTCATCAAGGCAAGGTTCTCATTGAGCACATGAAGAAAGGCCATTATTCCATCCCGAAAGGACACGTTGAGTCCTTTGATAAGGACGAACTCGATACCGCCCGGCGAGAAATCAAAGAAGAAACGGGTCTGGCCGTTAAGTTCATTCCTGGCTTTATGAACGTCACCGATTATTCGCCAAAACCGGGGGTGGCCAAGCGTGTAGTTTTCTTCTTGGCCGAGTCGATGAGCGAACGAACGGTTTGCCAGCCCGAAGAAGTCTCTGACATCTATTGGCTCTCACCAGCCGACGCGATGCGCGTGATCTCCCACGACAGCGATAAAGCGGTAGTCACCGCCGCCTGCAAATGGCGTCAAGAAAACCAGAAATAATGGGTTTTTGCAAAAAAAGAAGTTAGGTTTGCGGCCTAACTTCTTTCTTTAACGGAAGACTTTTCGAAGCTCTTCCATGAATTTTTCGGGATAGTCGAACGGCCAAGTGTGCTGCCCTTTATCGACAAAGAGGTAACCTTTTTTCGGGGCAGTCAAACGTTCAAAGTATTCGGGGATTTGCTGCCAAGGACAAATGAAGTCCTCGTGACCTTGGAAAACGTAGTAGGGCATTTGGTAGTTCAACTTAAAATCATGGAAGTTATATAAGGAGGGCATGTTTTCGCCCCAGTAAGGTCTCGATGAATCCAAAAGCTCTTTGCCTTTGGCCCAACCGATTTTGTCTTGAAGCGAATACTCAATCGAGAAATAGAAGGGAAGGATTTCCCGTTTCATGAACGACGGGAGATTGGCGTCTTCCAAGACCTGATACATGATCGGATAGAAAATCCCAAGGCCGTTCTTCGCTTTAAAGTCACCGTCGACGGGTTCCCCAATCGCAAGGAGCTTCTCTTCTTTATCCTTTAATCCTCGCGCGCGAACCGCGGCGAGAGTTTCGTCATACTGAATCTTTAAAGCGGCCTTCATATCGACGACTTGGCCATAGCCGATATAGGCTTTAAAGAGTTCAGGCTTATCCAGCAAGGCGACGCTTCCAATAAAGGAGCCCCAAGATTCTCCAACGAGATAGACCTGCTTCTGCTGGTAACGGGCACAAAGCCATTCCGCCCAGCCTTCGATGTCCTTTACGTAATCTTCAGGATGAAGATCTTTGGGATCCATCTTCCGGTAGGAACCGCCCGCGCCTCGTTGGTCATAGACGGCTAGGGTGTACGCGTCTGTTAAGGAAAGGAGATGTTTTCGGATTTGGTGACGAAAAGGATTGCCGGGTCCCCCATGAACAAAAAGGATGATCGGATTGGTAATCCGGGTTCCCCAAATGTGAATCTTTTGAGGGAAACCATTAATGGAAACTACCATCTTTTTATTAATTTTCATTTCTCTTATTCTAGCGTTTTCTGGGCGACCAACCTAGAAAAGGGCATAAGAAATTGAAATCTTCAAAATTCGAGGCTTCCAGGCTATACGAAATTCAATGGGATTGGATTTCGCCAGAAAAGTTGAAAGCGATCAGTTTAATCGTCGATAATTCGGAAAAAATCTCATTTCGGTCCGTTTCTTTTCTATTCAAAAAACAATTGTTTCATAAATCGCCGAGCATTTTCTTTTCAAAATATTTAAAAAACTCATCTTGAAGGTTCCGATTATATTGAATCCACACTTTACTTGGTTATCATTGAAATCAATCTTCAACGTTTTCCAGGGGGGGAGACATGGACCGAATCAACGACGCGACCAAATATGTGGAACTCTCGCTTCATGAGGCCGGTCGAGAAGTATGTGTTCCCGACAAGATCTTTTCTTTTACCCCGAAAACTTATCATCTCTTTCACTATATCGAAACCGGAAAAGGCACCCTTGAATACCGAGGCATGACTTACAACCTTCATGCTGGCCAGATTTTTTATGTGGCGCCGGGCGATAAACCTTTTTATAAACCCGACCCCAGCGATCCGTGGTCCTATGTTTGGCTTGGCTTCTCTGGGAGCAATTCGGCCCGGTTTTTGAGCTTGGCTGGTTTATCCGCGATAACCCCGATCTATAACGATCCTGAGCGGAAACTTAAACCATTCTTTGAAGCCGTCGAAAACGAAAAACGGGCTAAGGGTGTCTTTGATTTGACCGCTTTAGGGTATGCCTATCAACTTTTTGGCGAGTTGATTTCCTCACATCTTCAGGTCACGCCGGAAGTGGATGTGAAAAAACGCCATGTCGAAGCAGCCAAAGAATTCGTGAATAACAATTATGCTTTTGATATCTCGGCCGGCGATATTGCAAAATCCGTTGGAGTCTCTCCCAATTATTTGGCTAACATTTTTCGCGAAGTTCAAAACTCTTCTCCCAAAAAATATTTGATTCAGGTTCGAATGGAACGAGCGGGCGTTTTACTGCTGACTCATGAGTACAAAATCAAGGAAGTTGCTCAGATGGTCGCTTATCCTAACCAGCTTCATTTTAGCAATGCGTTTCATAAGTACTATGGTGTTTCCCCTCTTCAATACGCGAAGAGCAAGGGAGCAAAAAAATAATCGCCGTTGCCCTGACGGCCTGACCATGACGAGCCCAGAGTAGATTGGCCTATCGCCTTTTGCTCATTGCAAATAATGGCGAAAAAGCTCTTAAGTTCATTTCGTTTTCACCTCCATAATCAGTCGTCGAAATCCTTGAGCTTAGGTTTCCCGTAAACGAAAAAGCCGACCCCGTGGATCGACTTTCATGGTTTTTTAGTTCACATCGTATAGATGACTTTGTAGATGTATTTAGCGTAATCTTCTGCGACGTTATGCTTCGTGACTTGCTCAATTCCTTGGATGAAGGCGTTGCTATTGACCTCACAAAGAACCGGCTCTTGATTCGGACCTTCTAAGAGATCGACTCCACAATAATCAAGTTTTAAAATCGCGGCGACCCGCTCGGCCGCATGGATAAATTCGTCGGGGATTTCAACAACTTCGCCAATTCCACCAAGCGCGATATTGCTTCGGAAGTCTCCGGTCAAAGAGCGACGGCGCATGCCAACTTTGAATTTGCCGCCGATGACAATCAGACGGTAATCAAAGCCCCAGGAGGATTTAATGAGCTCTTGGTATAGACGCGGTTTATAGCTGATTTTCTTTTCGATATCGAGAAGTTCGTCTTGGTTGTTGGCCAAGTAGACCCCATTGCCCATGCTGCCATAGTTTTCTTTGCAGACGATTGGGAACGGAATGATCCGCGGAAGGTTATGTAGGAAATCGGAACTATCGTTCACCCCATAGTGGAGCGGACCCGGAACGGTTTTGGGCATCGCGATATGGAAGTGGAGAAGTTTCATGTAGGTCAGCATCTTGTCATCACAGGCTTCGATCGCATCGGCAGAGTTGAAGAGCCGCATCCCCCCTTGTTCAAGCAGGTGAGAGGTGTAAGGATCCTTATCGAGGAAGATGCAGAAATCATCCTTTAGATCGGCGGAGTAAAGTTCGCCATTGCTGCCGATGAAGGACAGGATTTCGGCGTTGGATTTAACTTCGACTTCGATCCCGAGATTATTGAGTTCGGTCGCGAGACGATCCACCATGTGCTGCACGGCGGGAAGGACCTCGTAGGCGTTCACTACGATTAGGCCCTTGTTGAATTTGCCTGTTTTAATCATGAAATGATTATAGCATCCTCCTTACTTTCGTCATCAGAGTTTGGAAAAAAGAGGAACTAATTTTGAAATGTACATCAAAATGCTATAATAACGACATGAGCAATAAAATCCTTCCCATAACCGCGTTACGCGACACCGCCAAAATCGACGAAGAGATCCATAAAAGTTCCGATCCCATCTTCGTTACAAAGAATGGCTACGGCGACTTCGTTTTGGTATCTCAGGAGTATTTTGATTCGCATTTTCTCACCCCCACCAAGGCTCCCAACCATGAAAAGACACAGCCTTTTGTCTTAAACACCGTTCCTCAAGACGACCCTTTTGGTTTCGTGCGTTGCAGTTGCGTGAGCATCGAAACATCGGTTTGCGGGGTCGCTCATAACGTTGATGAAATTAAAAAAGCAGTCGACAGTGCTTCCAAGCAAGGCGTGAAGGTTCTGGTCTTTTCCGAACTGACTTTAACGGGGTATACCGCCGGCGATCTATTCTTATCCTCCACCTTGCAAGAGAAAGTGGTTAAAGCCTTACTAGATCTGGCCCAATTTAGTTCAGCTTATGATCTCTTTTTTATTGTCGGAGCTCCACTGATTCAGAGCAATTGTCTCTATAACTGCGCGGTCTGCATTCACCAAGGGAAGATCCTTGGCGTCAACCCGAAGACCAACCTTCCGAACTACGCTGAATTTTATGAGAAACGTTATTTTCATTCGGCTCCAGCCGAAAACGGGACGATTCAAATCGGAGATCAATCTTATCCTTTCGGTTCGCGAATTATTTATGTGGATGAACGTTATCCCAGCCTCAAAATCGGGGTGGAAATTTGTGAAGACGCCTGGGTGCCGGATTCTCCTTCGATCAATCATGCCTTAATGGGGGCAACGGTCCTAGCGAACCTTTCCGCATCGAACGAAGTGGTGGGTAAAAAGGAATTCCGCTCGAGCCTGGTCAGCATGACCTCAGCCAAGCTCATTGCCGCTTACCTGTACGCCGATGCTGGAAATGGTGAATCGACCAGCGACCTCGTTTTTGCTGGCCACAATCTCATTGCCGAAAACGGGAAGATCTTATCGGAGTCCCCCCTCTTTAAACAGCAAGCTGCTATTGCCGATATCGATTTGGAACGTCTTCAGGCGGAGCGAGTGAAGACCACGAGCTTTGGTAATGACCAATTTGAAGGTTACCGTTATCTTCCTTTCGCGATGAAACTTGAAAAACCACTACACGTCCTTCGCCATTATTCGATGAACCCCTTTATTCCCGAGCAAAAAGAAGTGGACTTGAATCGGGTTCAATCCATTATGGCAATGCAAGCGATGGGGCTCGTTAAACGCTTAGAAACCGTCCACCAACAGAAAGTGATCGTGGGCGAATCGGGCGGCCTAGATTCAACCTTGGCTCTATTAGTCGCGGTCGAAGCTTTTAAGTATCTTCATTATGATCTAAAAGGAATCACCGCTCTCACGATGCCGGCTTTCGGCACGTCGAAACGGACTCACGATAACGCCAAACTCTTGGCGAAATCACTTGGAGTTTCCTTCCAAGAAATCAATATCAAAGATACTTTGCTCAGCCATTTGAAAGACATCAACCATTCGCCCGATGATCATAACGTCACCTACGAAAACGCCCAGGCTCGGGAGCGGACTCAGGTCCTGATGGATCTGGCCAATGATACGAATTCCCTCATGATCGGGACGGGTGACCTCAGCGAACTTTGCTTAGGTTGGTGCACCTATAATGGTGACCATATGTCGATGTACGGGGTCAATGGTTCGATCCCCAAAACCTTGGTTCGTTATCTCTGCCAAGGCTACGCTTTGCTCCATCCAGAAGCGGCGAAACCTTTAAACGACATCATCGACACTCCGATTTCCCCAGAGCTTCTTCCGACCGATCAAAAGGGTCAGATTGCTCAGAAGACTGAAGACAAGATCGGACCCTATGAGCTTCACGATTTCTTTATCTATCATTTCTTACGTTTTGGGTTCCGCCCAAAAAAGCTCTATTTCTTAGCTCAAGAGGCCTATCACGGGAAATACGATGACGCGACGATTAAGAAATGGTTAGGCGTCTTCTTAAAACGCTTTTTCCAGAATGAATTCAAACGTTCTTGCTTACCGGACGGGGCCAAGGTTGGAACGGTTGCGATTTCGCCTCGAGGCGATCTGAGAATGCCTAGCGATGCCTCGGTGGAAGATTATCTCAAAGATTGGAATGATCTTTAATGAAAATGTTTCTCGAAAAATAAACATACAAGTGTAAAATAAAGAAAAAGGCAGGTGCTTACAAATGTTTGGAAAAAAGAAGGCGGCTCCGAAAGCCGCACCGAAGAAAGCTGCTCCTAAGAAGGCGGCCAAGAAAGCGGATTCGTCGAAGGTCTACCACGTTTCAAAACGGGCCAGCGATGGCAAGTGGACGATCAAGTTCGCCGGTGGACAAAAGTCGATCAAGTTATACGATACGAAAGAAGCCGCGATGGCCGATGCCGATAAGATGGCAAAGAACCAAGGCGGAATCGTCTTAGCCCACGCGAGCAAAGGTGCTCACGCCGGCAAGATCCGTAAATAAAACAAGCGAAAGGAATTCCGGGCGACGGAATTCTTTTTGTTTTCCACTTATTCTCTGGTGTAAGATATCCGCGCATGGAAAAAGACCAAAAAAATAAGAATATCTGGCTCGAGATTCTCCGTTTCATCATCGTTGGTGGTGGTGCGACGTTAATCGATTTTGTTTGCGAGTGGGCGATCATTGCCTTAATCAATGGTTCGCTTTCGAGCGGCTGGACCCAGACGATCGCGGTCACAGTCGGTTTCTTAGTTTCGACCGTTTTTAACTACCTGCTCTCGCTCATTTGGGTTTTCAAGAACGTCAAAGACGAGAAGAAGGCCCATAGCAAATCCTACATGCTTTACTTCGTGATTCTCTCTGCGGTCGGCTTAGGGATCGGGATCGGATTGCAGCTTTTAGGCCAATGGATTTGTCAGACTTCCTTTGCGATCGATATCTCCAAAGTGAAGTTCACCAACGTCTTTTCGCAAAGCTCGGACGCGTTCTGGGCTTTCGCGATCGTCTTCGTTTTAAAGACCTGCGTCACCTTGGTTTATAACTACCTGAGCCGGAAGTTCATTCTTTTCCGCGCTCCGAAAGAGGATGGGGCTAAAGAAAACTCGGACGTGAAGCCCGAGTCTAACGATAAACAGAATTAGTCGACGTAGATTTCTTTTACTTCGGTGAAGTGCCGCCGGCAATCCGGGTCGGGATCAGCGTAGTGTTTCGACATATCCATGATGACGTTTTCTGGCACCCATTTATCTTGGCCGCGTTCATGGTTACGGGCTAAGCATTCGGTGTAGTCGTGCAGCTTCAGTAAGATTAGGATTCGCTCATCGAATTTCGGAAGGTGGCGGACGAAGAAGAGCCGTCTTTCGTCATAGAGCATCGTCGTATCGAGAATGAGAGTGAGATCAGGATGGGTATTGTAGAGATCGGTTCCGATCCGGCACATTTCGAGATAGACGTGCATCATATTGTGATCGGGCGGAAACTTGTCGTAGCCACCATACATCGCTTTGCGAACTTCGTCGGCCGCTAGAATGTGGACATCCTCTTCCGGATGGTCCTTTTGGTAGCAGGAGCACCAGGTCGATTTCCCAATGCCAGCTGGACCACAAACAAGGATCAATTTTTTCATGTTTTCTATTCTACTCCTTCCCCTTTTTCTTAACACCCCATAAATAGATTAATTGCTGCGACGATTTGGAGATTCAGAAATTTCGACTATAATTAGGGTAGCCGAAGGGATGTTGAACCAGCCAGTGTGTGTTCGATTCAGTTCTAACTGAGATCCTACCTGCTAGCCTAGCGAAGCTCTCTAAGGATTCGGATAAGTTGAAGAGCACATCCCTTCATCAACCGACTTAATGCCCGCATCGCGACGATGCGGTTTTCTTTTACTCTTTGCTCATGGAGCGCGGATCGAGATCGCGATCGACGATGTGAAGGTAGAATTTTTCGATCGCTTCTGCACTAAGCGAATGATCAGGCGGTAAAGCCCGCTCGCCCATGGTGGAGAAACGCAAAGCGAGCGCTTCAGTTTGATTATGAAGCAGATAACTGACAAGCGTGGGATCGATATCCGTTCGGATGCTTCCGTCTTTTTGACCGAGCTGAATAAGGTTGAGACTGATTGAGTCTCGCTTTAAAAGCATTTCGTAGCGGGAAGTAAGAACCGGGTTGCTCGGACGGTTCCGGTTGTAATTATCAAACAAGGAGATGAAATAAAACTCATCGGCATGGTTGATACCATAATGGAGAACTGCGGCTTGCATTTGGATGAGCATGGCTCGCCCGGATTGGTTCGAAGAATCGGCTTTGGGGAATGAATGAGAAATCTCATCGAGAATATGAGCTTGAATCGCGAAGAGGAGATCGTCGATAGAAGGGAAATACTTATAGAGAGTTTGACGAGAAATATGAGCCTTCCGGGCAATGTCTTTCATTGAGACATCGTTGAAGGAACGTGTGATGAAAAGTTTGTAAGCAACTTCGATGATTTTCCGCGACTGAATTGTGTGGAGTTTACTGTACTTCGACTCCTTGCCATTTTTGTTATATTTCATAATGTGTTTTCTACTATTCTAATCTAATGAAAATGGGTTGCAATAGAATATTTACATGTTGTAAGCATTACTTTTAGAAAACGGCATCATTTGTGATATTTATGTTCAAAATCTTTGAGAAGACGTGATTTCTTTTTGCCGGCGCCTTCGCTGCAATAACGGCAAGTTTTGTTCGGTTTTTTTCGGGGAAGAATAAAAGAGAAAAAAACGATGAGTCCAACTAGAAGGACAACGATAAAAACGACAACAAAATCCACCCAGTTCATAACCCGTGCACCACCCAGCCGTTGCTGGCCCATCCGATTGTCCCAATAACACTTGAAAGAAGTAAGGCTACCGTTGTCTCAAAAACAATGGTTTGTAAGGTGGCCTTGGTTGAGCCAAGTTCCTTTCGCATTGCGGAGATGGCACCAAAGCAAGGAGCGCTGAAAAGATTGAAAACCATAAAGCCGTACGCGGCCCAAGGGTTGCTGACAAAGAAGGCGAAACTTTCGCTCGCCAAAATCTTGCCGCCTCCCGCAATGACGGAAAGGGAAGAGACAACTTGTTCTTTGGCGATAAGACCTTGGAGTGCACTTACCGCAGCTCCCCAAGAATAGTTGCCGCCGAGCGTTGGAATGAAGACGAAAGCGATCACTCGGCCGATTCCGCCGAGCATCGATTGCCCGATCTGCCACGATTGAAGGGCCCCGTCGGTCAAATTCTGATTGCTGAGGGTATAAACGTACTGCCAGGTCCAAGTAAAACGGGAGAGAGTCCACACGACGACCGAGCAGAGAAGAATCACGGTCCCGGCCCGTTTGATAAAGGCGATGGTTTTATCATAGACATCCCGGAAAACGTATTTCGGACTCGGCGCTTTATAGGCGGGAAGCTCGCTGATGAAACTTGAAGTGTTTGATTTGAGGAACGGCCGAAGAATGAGAGCGTTAATTAGGATTAAGGCAACAGCCAGAAGATAAAGACTTAAGGAAGCGACCCAACCATAAGAAGGGAAAACGACCGAAGAGAGCAACGCGATAATCGGCAACTTCGCGGAGCAGGGGATGAAAGGAGTCAGCATGATGGTCATCTTCCGCTCTTTCGGATCCTCGACGGTCCGAGCCGACATGATGGCGGGAACGGAACAGCCGCTACCAACGATGAAGGGGATTAAGGATTTTCCTGAGAGACCAAATCGTTTGAAGACCCGGTCCAAAAAGAACGAAATCCGTGACATGTACCCCGTGGTTTCCAAAATGGAGAGGCATAAAAAGAGAATGATCAGCTGCGGAATGAAATTGCAACCCGCTCCAACACCGGCGACGATTCCGTTTTGAAT
>Ga0183101_1000055_pt9 | contig 53384 bp, 41 predicted proteins | sample Biomet3_FD_127790 | JGI IMG/M metagenome (GOLD analysis project Ga0183101, IMG submission 127790) | Microbial communities from bioreactor (seeded with sewage sludge) at LBNL, California, USA - Biofuel metagenome 3 | ecosystem: Engineered > Bioreactor > Anaerobic > Unclassified ... | reverse complement strand
CATTTGGTGATCCCTGAGGGACTCGAACCCGCGACCCGCTGATTAAGAGTCAGCTGCTCTACCAACTGAGCTAAGGGACCAGCGCGGATTATTCTATATCGAGAAAGGGAAATGCGCAACTTGTTTTTATTCGCAAAACTTAGCTCCCTCTTTCTCAAGAAAGAAAACAGGGCTCAGCTCAAAAAGTCTTCCGTGAATAATCGGGCGAAATCCTCAAGATGATACGCGGAATTTCCCGAAATTTCCTCGATGGTAAACGGAGCGGTTTTTATCGCGTCCAAAAAACGGTGACAATCGACCTTGATTGGATCAGGAAGCAAAATTTTCTTCACGGGAAAATCTTCAACGAATCGAATCACGTCGCGAGCATGCTTTTTATAGGTTTCTTCATGAATGTTTGGCGTTTTCTGATCAAAAAGAGCCTTATTTTCCAAATAGGCTTTGGCTTTTAAAGGCACGATCGCATAATCCCGAATGTAGGTAACGACATCCTTCTCTCGATTCTCAGCGATGTAATCGTAATAAACCGAATCGAGAACGATAGACGAAAAAGACACTTCGGCATTAAGAGAAAGATGCTGGAGATTTCCCCGCAAAGATCGACCGATGCCCTGCTCTTTGGTAAAAAGTTCGATTTCTTCGGGAAATTCTTTTTTACCTGTATCCGAGAAACGATAGGAGCAACCATTGGGGCTGACGCTAAGCTGTTGATAGGCTGCCTCTTTCACGAAAGAAATCAGCCTTCGAATAAAATCCGGTGTCTCCCCTTTGAGGAGCACAACGACATCCAGATCTTTGGTCGCGCGGGACCAGCCGCCCCGTTTTTCGTTGATCAAGGACAAAGCGGCGCCGCCTATCAGGCAATAGCATTCATCAAAAGAAGAAAAATAACGACCAAACGTCTCCATCCCTCGCACTTTCATCGGTAGGCTTCCTCCAAATGGTTAATGGCTTCCGCAACCCGCGGATCTTTATCTTCCCTATAGATGGCAATCACATCTAAGGGGTTAAGGACAAAAGAAGATTCTTTTCTCATCAATAAGGGCTGATAAGCCAGCACATCATAACGGAGATAAACTTCCTGAAATGCCCTTTGCTTTGAGTCCACAAAAAGATAACGATGATCCCAATAGTCCTTTCTACCAAGAAGAAAGGCCTCGTTTTCTGGAGCGACATTCGTATAAAAAGATAAGGCACTTTCGGAAGAAAGGATTTCGTGAGGGAGAGACAAGGCTTCGCTCTCTTTCACGAAGTAACTCCCCCGGATGGGGTTGATGAATTTCTCCTTAATCAAGGCGTAGGAATCGTGCAATGAACCTGCCAAAGAATAGGACGTGCTCCGAATAGATCCTTCTTGTTTCAAAAAACCCAATTGGGTCAACAGGGCAAGGGCTTTGATCAAAAGACTGCGAGAATAAAAGGATAATTCGCTTTGCAGCTGAAGCGAATTGACTTTTGCGGAAGGATTTAAAAGAAAATATTGAGCAACAGGAATATAGGAGTCATGCCAAATCAAAACTTCTCGGCGAACAGGAGAAGGCAGTTGACCAAAAATGACCACTTGAGGAATGAAGACAAAGCCCTCCGCAGTGATAAAGGCAATTTGGTCTTTCATCAATTTTCTTGCGATTGAGCGAGAATTCTCACGCAAAAGGAAAACCAAGGGTTGAGATGAGATTGAAGTAAAACGGAAATTAAAGGCAGTAACTTCGGAATAGGAGAGTTCGCGCCGGCCAATGACAAAAAGATATCTCTTGCCAAGAAGTTCCCCTTCTCCTAGCGTGATGAGCGATTGTTCCGAAAACGAAAGAGGAATAGAAGATTCTTTTAAGGAATAGCTCCCCGCAAAATAATGCTCTAGAATCTCATTTTCCATGATTAAACTCTATATCATATTTTACTAATATTCAAAATATTATTTAAATATTATTAAAAACCAAGATACAAAAAGCTCCCATCGCAAGGGTGGGAGCTTTCTCTCAGATGAGAATCGGATCAATAGAGCTCAACAACGATGCTCGCAATATAAAGAGCACCAGAATTGGTCGAATGATGGCCGACGTTGAAGAAAGTCATCGCTTGAGCCGCCGTATAACTGACGGTATGCGCTGCGGTCGTGCCGTCTGCAGTAACAACATCAGCATCAACAACGGCGCTGATCGCGGCAGTTCCAGCCGAAATGGTCAAGAATTGTTTCCCGCTAGCCATGAGTTTGCCCGTAGTTTCAGTAACGGTGATGCTCTTGATGGCTGTCGGAGTAGCGGTCGTGTTGTAGATCTCCGAAACAACACTGTTCTTGGTGCGGAATTGCAAACCATCGCCATAGTTGCCAACGTTAGCAGAAGTAATCGAAACTCCCGAAATTGTCTGAACGTTGCTTGCGGTGTAAGCGCTGGCCGGCTGAGAAAGCGTATCAACCGTCAAACTAAGCGAAGTGACAACGGCCGTCGTGGAAGCGAAGGTAACCGTAACCACATTCTTGACGTTTGCTTTGAACGCATAAGCGCCAGTCGAATCGGCAGCGACTTTTTCCTTGCCGTAACCATGGTCGACAGAAACCGTATCAACTTTGTAACCCGTTTCCGGAGTCGCAGTGATGGTCACCGCTTCGCCGAAGGTAAGTCCGCTCTCTTTGCTGAGAGCGACAGTGCCATTGGTGGCAGCAGCCGCACTGGCGGCATAAGTATAAGTGTAAGCCGCATCAGTCGCCAAGGTTTCCTTGGTGAGGACGCCCATGACCTCAACGGTTTTATTGAAGACTTTAACGACGGCTTCCATTTCGACATAGGAGCCAACCGTGACGCCTTTGGTGGCGTAGTCTGTCGGATTAGTGAAAGTGCCGGTGTAGTAGCCTAAGCCACTATCGGTCTTGGCTAAGGCCGAAGCAGTCCAGGTGCAGCCATAAACAAGCACGCTGTCACCAGTCGTCGGATCCATTAAATAGCCATTGCCATAAGTCGTATCATGATTTTCGGCATAAATGCCAGCAATCTTGACAACTCCCGGATTATCAACCGTGAGCTTATTCGCATCGGCAATCGTCATCGTTGAGATGACCGGATCCACTTTGGCTTGGGTCGGAACGACAATACCGATGATTTCCTTGGTGGTCTTGTAGTCGCTGCGGATGACTTGCATCGTGACCGTATCGCCAATCTTCAAATCTTTGGTGAGAGCGTTGGTCTTCCAATCCTGAGCATTGGTAAAGACAGTTGCGTTCTTCGCGAAGTTATAAGCAAGCGTGCCGGCCGCGGAAGCGCCATAGACGGTGATCGCATCGCCAGTCGCGCCATCGCTCTTGAGCATGAAGTTGCCATAAGTGCCACCATCTGTAGCAGTGCCACTCCAAGCAGTGATCTTGCCCGAGACATAATAGGTATAAAGTTTTTGCTGATCGGTTAAGGCCGCGACGTCATCGCTGGTTAACGGAGCAGCCGTGGTGCCACGATTAGCAATCGCAACGCCATTGACGCCGATGATGACACCGCAAATCTCTTTGGTCGTGCCATAATCGCAACGGATATAGACGAGATCGAGCATATCGCCAACTTTAAGGGCTTTGGTGGCGTCATTGCTCAAGAAGTCTTTCGGGTTGGTGAATTTCCAAACCTTCGTGGTCGCGTTATACGCTAAGGCCGAGACGCTGGTTGTTGCACCATAGACGATGGTCTTATTGTTGCCATCGGCATCGGTAACATTGAAGTTGCCATAGGTTCCGCCATCGCTACCCGTCTTAAAGCTTTCGAGTTTCACCTGGCTGATATAGGTATGAGCGCCAAGGGTGACGCCATCTTTCATGCCATCCGCCAAAGTGACCGCGCCATAATCGACATCCGGCGCTAAGGCCGTGATGTCCACGGTGTCGGTATTGCCCGCCAAAGTGACCGTGATGGTCGCCGATCCAGCGGCAACCGCATTCAAATAAGCGCCAATGACCGCGACTTTCGTCGTATCGCTCGAAACAATCGTCAACGTGCCATCCGCCAAGAGCTTGGTGACGTTGCCCGCCGGGGTCGTCGTGATCTCAATTTGACGGTTGGCATCGCCAACGTGCCAAGCGGCGGTTAATTCCGTCTTGTTGGTGATGCTGACGCCCGTATAAACGACCGGAGCGGAACTGCTCGAAGTAGCGGCGCTAGAAGATGACGCACTCGAGGAAGCTGCCGCGCTCGAAGAGGCCGCAGCGCTCGAAGAGGCTGCCGCACTCGAAGTCGTCGCGCTGGAAGACGCCGCAGCGCTGGACGCTTTAGGGCTAGATGAAGAAGCGCCACCGCAGCCGGCTAAAACCAGCAAGGCTGAGACAGCGAACGTGAGTAGTATGCTTTTTTTCATGTGATCCTCCTTATTAGTTCAATCACTGCATGAAGGGACTTTTCCTGATGAAGAAGTCCCATATTGAAGCGGGGTTCCCCGCCGAATACCAAAATTACTGATAGAACGTCTCGTTATGAATATCGCGGAGCAAGCGTTCGTACTTATGAATGCGGGCTTCGCCGCGGAAAGAGGCCACGATCCCGTAAACGAGCGCCGAAACCGAAACCGGGAACAAAACCATCGAAACGATGAACTCAGGGCAGTTGGTGATCAATTGATTCTGTTGGCCGGGTTTGAAGGAAAGACGCAAGAAGAGCAAGGCCAAGATCAAGCCGATCGCGCCTAAACAAATCGCACCCATCCCCGAAGCAAAGATATTGTGGCCGCGCTGGATCTCGGCATGCGAGGCTCGCGAAAGGGACTTGATATCCACTTCCTCTTCGCCATGGTGAATCAGGTGCCCACAACGCGGGCAAACATAGGAAATGCTGGTGCCTTCTTTGAACGAAGACGCCTCTTTTTCAGCAGTCGAGGATTTCGCCTCGATGGCTTTCTCATGGATTTCGTAACCGCAGTGATAACAATACATTCTTTTACCCCACTAACACCAAGTCGCTCGAAGAAGACGGAGTGATCTGATACTTAATCAGGCCGCTCGTCGTTTTGTGGAAGCCAAAGACGCCGCTGAGCGCAAAGGTCTTGCCGATGAAATCCGTCTTGCTGCTGTAGATCAAATTGGGGTTCTCCGCATCCGGCTTATACGAGAAGGTCAAATAGACGGAATAGAAGAGGGTAGCCCCCGTAGAAGTTTCGCTCTTAAGATAAAGCGTATGTTCGTTGCCATCGCTGCTATCATAGGCATTATAGCAATACACATTGCCATCGATTTTGATGGAGCAGAAGAGAGCCGAGAGATCGCCTTCGGTTAAAACCGGTGCGGTCCCGCTGACGCTTTCACTCGCCCGGTATTCGAAGGTATGGAGCGCATACTCCTCGGTATTATCGGCCGCCTTAATCAACACTTCCGCTTCGCTGGCATCGCCAGAGTTGACCATCGGGAAATTCGCGCTAGTGATCTGGAAACCGAAGTTTTCATCATCTTCCGCTACGCCTGAAACTTGAATATACGTGTTTTTCTTCGTGAAACGGGAAGAAATGCTCGACATGCCCGTAAAAATGTTGACCCCGGCGTATTCACCGCCCTCAACCGTCGAGCCCGTCGTGGAATCATAGTAAGATTCGATGTAAAGAATGTTGCCCGAATAGCCCGCCACGGTGCCGGTAACCCGGACCTTTTTGCCATTGTAGATATTGACGTGGGTCGAATCGTTGATTTTCGCCACCACCTCACGCTTAAGATCCAACAAGGTGACATCCTTATAATCGCCATAGTCGATATAGGGATCAGGCTGGCCCGAGAATAAGTTCAGCTTCAGCGCTTTCGCTTGGGCCTCGGCCGCATAGAAGATATCGGAATATTGCGGCATATCCGCAACATTCTTCACCCAAGAGTAGCCTTCTTGGACGATATAAAGATTAAGCAGATGGAGTTCGGTATACGCGGCGTTCTTTTTCGTCAAGTTGATCCAAACAAGCGACACGTACCGGGTGCCGGTCGAATCGTTTTCCGGAGCCTTGTACTCGGTGAAAGGCGAAGAAACGACAATCGTGCCGTTCTTATTGGCTTCGGTTAATTGGGCTTTGGTGAAATTGCTCGCCGGCTTGCCATATTCTTGAATTTGTCCCGTCGATTCTGGGGTATCGATGCCCCAGAAACGGGCTTTGATCGTCACATCCGATGTGGTCGTGACCAAAGGGGTGAAGTGAGCGGTATCGCCATCGATCGGCGTCAATAAACTGACTTGACCAATGCCGTCCTTATAGAAATCGTGGCCAGCATAGTCCAAAGCGAGCGGGACTGACCCATTATTGAAATAATCAATCTTTTCGATCGAACTCGGAGCCGAGCTCGAAGCCTCAGCGCTCGAGGAAGAAGTCGCGCTAGAAGCCACCGAACTCGAGGAGGCAGCGGACGAGGTTGCCGCCGAAGAGACACTGGCGCTAGATCCCGTGGCAGAACCACAGCCCGTGAGCAGGGCGCTTAGAGCGATAAGAGTGAGAATTAATGGGCTTTTTTTCATAAATAATTCCTAGATTGATAACGTGGTTTGTTGATAGGCGGAACTAAAGGCTTCGTCAATGGTGGCCATATTTTTGAAGACCCGTGTCAAGATGCCACCGACTTCCGTCCGGCCTTTGGCTGAGCCCTTGACCGCCGGCGAAACGATGAAGTGACCTTGAAGCGAAGAAACGACTTGACCGGCTTTGACGAGGAGCGAATCGCTATTGTCTTCAACGTAAGTTTTGTAGGCGTCGGTGTCATAGCAAGAAGTCCGAACCGGAGAATAGCCTTCCGAATCATTGAGGCAAAGGGCGGTGTTGAGATTCGTCGAGGTCAGATATTTGGCGAATTTGAACGCATATTTGGTCCGTAAAGCATTCTCTTCATCGCTAAGCCCCGTGCTATTGAGAATCGTCAGGGTGATCCCTTGTGAAACATAGAGCGGATTGGAATTGCTATAGGGAACGGCCACCGCTTCAGCGGTAAAATTGCCTTTCGGATCGGAATAGCCCGTGCCCCCGGTCGAGCCGATGGTGAAGAGGCATTTTTCTTGTTTAAACGAATCGGAACCATAAGTTCCCTGACTGCCCTCGGTCACCAATAAGCCTTCATCGTAGGCGCTCTTTAATTCTTTGACCATGGCCTTGGCCTGATCGTTGTTGAAATCAACGGAGCACTTGCCATCCGTGGCAATCGAAAGATAGGGAATGTTGCGTTGATAGGATTGAGAAATAAAGAGGTTCGAATCCGAATCGTAGAAAATCGGGGCCGTTAAATCCGCAGCTTCCGGTTTCGTTTTGACGTAGCGGGCGAAATCCAACAAATCGCTCCAGCTCATCTTCGAAACGAAAGATTTGACATCGGCCACCGTGCTGAGGGGCGTCGAAGTTCCGCTCGGGGTAAAGCCTTTGCCTAAAGTCACCACCCGGGCGTAGTTATAAAACATCGCCTCGCTCGATTTCATGAAAGGCAAAGAATACATGCCCGCTTTGGCATATTGGGTGCCTTCTTGATAAAAAGCGGGGACAAAATCGCTCTCCGGGCCATCGCCAATCCAGCTTTCCTTGCCAAAACCAACGCTCGGATCATTGGCATACTTCGACAAATCGCAGACAAAGCCGCGATTCTTGACGTCCGCGGCCAAATAATCGGCGACATGGTCAGGATAAGCCACGGCTAAAGTCGGGACATCGCCCGTCGCAAAACCTTTGCTGATTTTGCTTTCGATGTCGGCGTAGCCGCCTTGGTAAGCGACGGTGACTTCGACATCAACGCCTTCGTTTTTCTTCACGAGAGCGGTGAAATCACTGGCGGCCTGAGTGAAACTGTTGGTTAATTTCGCGCCAGAGGTGTGCCAAAAAACGACTTTGATCGCACCGCTGGACGTCGAAGACACGCTCACGCTTGAAGCGCCCGAAGTGGTCCCAGAAGAAGAGAGAGGAGCCGAGCTCGCTGGCGTAGCGGGAGTCGAACAACCGACTAAGCAAAAAGCCAGCCCCAAGAAGAAAGTTGTAAGCGGCACGAAACGTTTAGACATAAGGTATCCTCCTAGGGGCTGGTTAAAAATCAAACAACGAAAACGAGAAGCGAATCGATTAGCGGATGTTCTTCATCGCGTTGGCGTACTGCTCATCGAAATGGGTGGTCCAATCGGCATCGCTGTAGGTGCCTTTGGTCAGCGCGTAAGTCATTAAGGCCGCACCGGAAGTCCGGCAGCTCGAGGAGCCAAGGAAGACCGGCGAAGTATACATCTCGCCCAAAACCTTTTGGGTATAGGTGTTGCTGCGCGCCATCAAGCGATCCAAAGTCTTAACGTCTTTGGTCGTTTCATCATTGGCCTCGACATAAGCGTCATCGGTGTAGTTCGAACTTCGAATGCACATATAGCCCGAGTTCAAACCCCAGTTCAAGGAATTGGCCTTGGTGGTCATCGTCTTCCAAAGGAGATAAGCGCCTTTCTCTTTGGCCTTGGCGGTTTCATCCGTGCCATGGCTTAAGACACAAAGCGACGGTCCTTGCATGATGACTTTCGGATCCTTGCCTGCGGCATGCGGAATCCGAGCGACGCCGACATCCATCGGGTTCTTATCATCGAATTGATACTTCACACCGCCGGTTGAGCCGACAGAGAAGAGCGTGTTTTGCTTGGTGAAATAAGTGTTAGTGTAGTTGCCGCCAGCGCTGCCCTTCGAGATGATGTAGCCATTATTCGCGGCATCGTGGAAAGTCTTAAGTAAGGCCTTCATGTTGTCGTTATTGAAATCGGCAGAGCCTTTGCCCGTCGTGGCATCAATCGAAGTGTACTTATAGCCATATTGCTCGGCCAAAGTGATAAAGAGGTTATCATCGGAATCGTAAGCGAAAACCGAGTGATAAGTCTGGTCGGTCTTCAAAATCTTCGCATCGGCAGCCAAGGAATCGTTATAAGCGACGATGGCCGGGCAGAAATTATTGAAGAGTTCTTCCCAAGTCAAAGTATCAAAATAAGCTTGGTTAAGAGCGCGGCCTTCATTGATGACGTGGCCTTCCTGATTGAGAATTAAGCCATTGAGAATGCCTTTGTTCCAGAACATCAATTCCGTCGACTTGCAGTTCGGGAGCGAATAAGTGCCACTCACGGAATAGTTCTTGCCTTCGTCCATGAAGGCGGTGACATAGTCGGCCTTGTCTTCGGCGCTTAAGCCAATGGCTGGATCGGTACTATCGATGAAGGGATCAAGGTCAACTGCCTTGCCATAGCCCAAATAATCAGCGACGTGGTCCGGATAGCACTGAACCAAATCCGGATAAGAACCCGCGGAAAAGCCTTTGATGACGTCTTGTTCGAGTTCGTTATAGCTGCCGGAATAATAGGACGGAACGGCTTTGTATTGCGGATAAGCGGCGTTGAACTCAGCGATGTAGTTTTCAAGGTAGGGTTGGGTATTCTTGCCCGTGGTGCTTTGATAAGTGATGACAATCTTCTGGTCGTCAGGAACACTCGAAACCGGAGTGGAGCTGCTTGAGGCTGGAACGCTCGAAATCGGGGCGGTTGAAGACGAAATCGCACTCGAAGAGGTGGCAGCGCTCGAGGAAGCGGCAGCGCTGGATTTCGCTGCGCTTGAGGCCGCGGTAGGCGTGCCACAAGAAGCCAGCATCATCACAGCGGCGAACGACGTCAGAAACATGGTCGCATTTTTTCTCATAAAGACTTTTCCTCCTATTTTTGAATTGTCTTTAATTCCCAAACAACGAATCGAATTGACGACTTTTTATAGTAAGGCAAAATGGGGCTAAAGTCAAAGTAACACCCCAGCTTTTTCGCCTACCCTTTGATGCCCGCTCTTCCCACGCCGTGCATGATGTATTTGCGGAAAACAACAAAGAGCAAGAAAAGTGGAACGGTGACGAGGACAGTACCGGCCATTTGATAGCCATAACTGACACGCCCGGTTTCAACATCGACGAACGCGCTGCCACGCAAGCCGTTAGAGATCAAGCGATACTCTTCGCTCTTGGTGACCAAGTTCGGCCAAACGTAAGAGTTCCAGGTACCCATGAACTTCAAAATGCAAATGGAGATCAACGTCGGCGCAGCCAAGGGCACCATGACCTTCCACAAGAAGGACCAATCGCTCTTGCCATCGACTTTGGCCGCCAAGTAAAGTTCATTGGGGATTTGCTTGAAGTTTTGTCTTAACAAATAAATATAGAAGACCGAGACCACAAAGGGGACAATCATCGCCAAGTAGGCTTGGGTGAGGGTCTGCTGGGTGCCAATCCAGCCAAAGCTCGCCACCGTGATGTAGTTGCTGATGACCATCATTTCGCCGGGGATCATCATCGTCATCAAGAAGACCATGAAGACCGCATCGCGCCCTTTGAATTCGAGCCGGGCGAAGGCGAAGGCCGCCAAAACCGTCGTGATCAAGGTACCCGCGGTGGAGAAAATCGCCACCACCACCGTATTGCGAAGGAAGGTCAAGAATTTAAAGGCCTTAAAAACGTAGAGATAGTTGCTCCACATCACGATCTCCGGAAAGAAGGTTTGATTCGGCTGAATCACTTCTTCATTGGTCTTCAACGACGTGATGATCATCCAGTAGAACGGGAAAATCACCAAAAGAGCCAAAAAGCCAATGATGAGATACATCAAAATCGTCGAGATGATTCGGCCGGCTTTTTCTTGGCGGCGAATCGTTTCAACCGTCCGTCCGGATTCGTTGATCGAAAGGGTAATATCCTTCGACTGGATTTTGGGGAAATTGCCGTAAACTTTAGTGCTCATGTGCTTTTTCCTCCTCAATAATGGACCCGTTTCTTCGAGACCCAAAGCTGCAAGAAAGTGAAGATCAAGATGATGACGAAGAGGAAGACGGCGCCGGCCGCGGCCCAAGCCGTGTGGCTGGAGAGGTTATCGTAGATGTAATAGACAATGGTTTCCATCGAATAGTCGCCCTTGACCGTGCCAGGTCCGTTGAATAAGCCGACGACCGCGGTGTATTCCTTAAAGGCGCCGATAAAAGAGGTAATAATGATGTAAAGAATCTGCGGCGACATCAAAGGAACGGTGATCCGCCAAAGGACTTTAGCGGGTGAAGCCGCATCGATGCGGGCGGCTTCATAGTATTGTTTGTCGATGCCCTGAAGTCCGGAAAGGAAAATCAAGATCTTGAAAGGCAAGCTCGACCAGACGATGTAGATGCAAAGCGGAATCATCGCGGTCCAGCGGGTGGCGCCATAAATCCAAACCGTATTGATATGGAATAAATAATTGATGATGCCGTTATTATCAAACAAAACACTGAAGACCATGCCGACGGCAATCGCGTTGGTGACATAAGGAAGGAAGAAAACGGTTTGTAAGAATTTCTGGAACCACTTGATCGAATTGAGACCCACCGAAATCAAAAGGGCAATCAAAGTCGATAAAGGAACCGTCACGAAAACGATAATGAAGGTGTTCGGGATGGCGAATTGGGTAAAGTACTTTTCCGGCACGCCATTGTAGGTGGTTAAACCCAAGATCATGCCGAAGTTATTTAAAGTAAAACCGCTAAACGATCCAGTCGTGTAATCGTAGTCGTTCATGAACGAAATGAAGATGGTGTTCACCAGCGGGTAGACCAAGAAAATGATCACCATGATCAGAGCCGGCGCCAAATACAGCCAAGCCTTCCAATTGTTCTTAGCCGCCACATCTTCAATGTTGGTGACCTGATACGCTTTGCTCTTCTTTTTGCGCGGCGAAACGAGACGAACCACCGTATTGGAGGCTTCATCGTATCCCTCATGATAATCGGGGCGTTCCGCGAAGAAATCGTTGGGGGCGGTTAGGGTTTTTGTTGCAGTTTCTGCCATTATTCTTTCGGTGCGAAGCCCACACTCTCCGGCTCGCCCTCCTCCAAATAGATCCGCTCTTCGTTCTTCTTGTTGAAAATGTAGAACTTCTTCGGCTTAACGCCAAGCCGGACTTCGCCGTGATAGAGTTCATCATTGTTTTGAATGATGGCTTTGAACGTCGGCTTAAGGCAGGCGGGGTTGGCGCCGACGATATAAAGATCGCGGCCCAAAACCTGGACTTGCTGGACTTGCGCTTTAAAGCTCGGGACGCCTTCTTCCGGATTCACGAATAAACCTTCCGGACGGATCGCCACGTAAAGCGGCTGATCCTCAAGGGCGGTTTTGGTTTCAAAAACGCAATCGTCGCCGATATAAATCTTGCCTTTTTCACTCCGGCCTTCGAAAACGTTGATCGGTGGGGTGCCTAAGAATTGAGCGACAAAGAGATTCTTCGGCGAATTGTAGACTTTCTGCGGCGAATCGATTTGTTGTTCTTCGCCCAGTTTCATCACGACGATTTCATCGGAAATCGACATCGCCTCTTCCTGGTCGTGGGTAACGAAGACGGTCGTAATGCCGGTTTCTTGCTGAATCCGGCGGATTTCTTCACGGGTCTGCAAACGAAGACGTGCATCAAGGTTCGACAATGGCTCATCGAGTAAGAGCACCTTCGGACGTTTGACCAAGGCGCGGGCAATCGCGACACGCTGTTGCTGGCCGCCTGAAAGCTGAGAAGGTTTGCGCTGCAAATAGTCTTCAACCTGAACTAAGCGCGCCGTTTCATGAATGATATCGTCACGTTCTTCTTTGGTGAGTTTGCGGTGATCGATTGCGATGTGGGTTTCTGCCTGAACATCGGAGAGTTTGAGCGTCGTTTTCAGGGCGTCAATCGCCGTATCGTTAAGCTGTTTTGAGACTTTGTGGAATTCGACGAAGAGTTTGGTTTCCTTTTTATCGAAATAAATCTTCAGATCGCTGAAACGAATTTGGCGGCTCTTCATGAACGACGTCACTTCTTTGACGAAAGAACGAGCTTGAACGTCATCCACCACTTTGGTTAACGAAACGAAGGCCATTTTCGCCGCGAATTCTTTCTCGAGCTCTTCAAGTTTTTGAACCTTAACGCCCAGCACACGAGCCACCAAATCGTGACCATTATGCAAATGCATGACCGTCACCGATTCCGGATGGCCATAAGTCTTTAAGAAATTACGGGCTTCGGTAATCGTGGCGTCCATCGTATTCGGATCATAGGATTCATTCAACCGGCCTGAGAAAGTGATGTCGCAAGTCTCATCCTCGCGAACATCATTGATCGTGGCGCGGAAAATCGTATCGTAGAGGGCTTCTGAAGTCTGTTCCCGGCTTTCTTCCATCTGAACTGGTTTGATGATGCAAGGGAACTCCTCGACAAACATCTTTTCCACTGCTTCCGAGGTATTCTTCAATGTGATCTTTAGCGTCAATTGTTCCCCTTCGGTAGAAGAGACCACTTCGCAATTCCGGCGTTTTAAACCAACGCGGCTCACCAAACGATTAACGGCAGAAAGAATGCCTTTGATATCGTCGTCTTTAGCCAAGGTGTAATGGTAGGTCAGATGGAAATCGAAGAACGTGGACATCGGCACTTCGACCTTCAAGGAGGTCAACGGGAATTCGATGTTCTTGTAGATCGTCATGTGCGGATAAAGGGCGTAGTTTTGGAAAACAAGGCCAATACCGCGCTTTTCCGGCGAAAGATTGGTGACTTCCTGATCGCCGAACCACACTTCGCCTGACGTGGGCTTCAGCAACCCCGAAATCATGTAAAGCGTCGTGGATTTGCCACATCCCGAAGGACCAAGCAAGCCCACGAGTTTGCCATCAGGGACGATAAAGTCGAGGTCTTTGACCGCGACGGTATCGCGGATGTGCCGCTTGCCATCGCCCGGGAAGATCTTCGTCAGATTTTTGATGCGAATTTCCATGCTGTTCGCTCTCCTTTGTTCTTACTCTCGTTATTGTTTCGACGTCGTCCCGTCATCGCTCGCCGTATCGTTGATTTTCAAGGCGTCGGTTTGCTTCTTGCTGATGGCATCCTTGATTCGGGTCACCAGGAATTTGATGTAATAGCCGGTGTAAATCACCAAGATGACGGAGAAAGCCACAATGAAGGGATCAAACGGATTGTACACGATCAAGGAATTCTTAAACAAAACCGCCCGGCCAACCAAGGCCAAGATTTCGATGCACCAAGACAAGAAATAGAAATAAGCCGCCAAAATTTGCTTGAAATAATACTTATTGTTCACGCGGTTGAATTCATCGTTCTTGTAACGATTCTTCAAGAAGAGGAACAGGCCAAACGCCAAAGCGGCAAAAGCCAAGGTAAAGACCAAGATGCTAATGATGCTCGTGAGAATATAGTTCTGATTGGGGGCAACCGCAGCGGAACTCGGAACAAACCGAGCACAACCGAAACGCCAGCTCAAGGAAGTGCCGATGGTCGTCGAGCCATTCCAAACGTCGCTATAGATGGTGAGATTCAAAATTTCAAAACGAGCAAGTTTGCTTGCGGCCACATCCTTTAAGAGGAACTGCAGGTCCCCTTCTTGGGATAAGGCCAAGAACGTCGTGCCAAGAATGCTTCTCGTCTCCTCGCTCCCGTCACTATAAACAAGGTGGAGCAAGGAATTGGTCAAGGGGTTGAAACGCATCCGAACGGTGTATTCGCCCGATTGAATCTTGGCCAAATTGTCGGTATAGCTTTTGCCTAAAAGTTTGAATTGCTCGTCAATCGTCGAAGCGTAATGGCAAACGACGGAGGTGTAACTCCCAAATGTCGCCGTCCGGCTCAAGGATAAACTATTGACGAAATCCCCTAAATAATAGTTGGTTTTCGCTGCCGTCTTCAAAGACGGAGTTTTCAACAGGTAGTTTTTGGTGTAATCCGGAGCGTAAGTATAAGTGATCTTCCCCCCGTCATCGTGGCGGGTTTCCGTGACGTGGAAAATATTGACGATGATGAAACTCTTGTAATCCACCGTTTCGCCTTTGACGATCGGCAAATCGGCAAAACCCGCGAAATTGTCTTCCGCGGCGTAGTTTAACCCTAACGCATCGTAGTCGAATTTGATGGAAGTCAAACGACCGTAAGCCGAGCGAACCTCAGTTGTAGTATCCGCCTTGGTTACGGTGTAATAAAACTTCAACGGGTAATAGTTGTCTTCGCTATAGTTTCCGACGATATAGTTTTCGTTCCCACTATCGCTGATATTAAAAGAAAAGGATTGATAATCATCGGAATAGGTCCGATTGAGAATCGAAAAGCCGATTTCACTATCGCTGGCTTTTAAATCGGTGTATTGGCTTTCGTCGATACTTTCGGCCGCCGCCGAAACCGCCTGGGCCGGCTGTGAAACCAGGATGCCGCAAGAAAGAAGAGTGGCGAGAGAGACGAGAACGAATTGTCTTGAAATCACGAGCGAACCTCCTTCGTGTCGGGGCTTCGAAAGCTGATTAGTATACATTTTATTTTCCCGTCCGCGCAATAGCAACTTTCTTCGTGCTTCTTTTGTAAAGAAGCTGAAAAATGTAAGCGCTCCCTTTTTTCTCGGAGAACAACCCTTGAAAAGCTCATGGCCCTCAAGAACAAACCTTCCTAAGACCCCGCCGAGCTAAAAAGCAAAAAGAAAAGAAACTCACTCCTTCTTGTCCGCCACAAAATCCACATGGCGATTTTCGTGCTCGACAAAGGTAATTTGAGCCTCTTCTAAAGAGTAAAAAATTTTCGAATCGGTGAGATCGATCTCTTCAATCCCTAACATATAATCCGGAAAGTCCTGCCGTTTTTTGCTAAAAGCCATTAAGGAAAAGGAAATGAGAAGCGGGACTCCAAAGGTGAAACAAGAAAGCATGACAATCGCGAGAATAAGAATGGCGCTTTCGGCACAATAACGGCCAAGTTTAACGGCTAAAAATTGGCTGTCCACCCGGCCGATTTTATACAGGGCTTTACCTAAAGTCTGCCGCCCCCGCTTGAAAAAGAGCGGCGGGACGAATAAGGATAAAACCGCCCCGATGAAAACGGAGCACGGGATTTCGATGAAAAGAAGAATGGTCGAAAAATACTTGCTATCTTCGATGAAATGAGGGGCGTAAACCGTGAAATAGCCCTCGGCATGGTCCGCGTAATAGGGCCGATAGACCTCGTCGCTATAGAGTTGATAGCTCATACTGGCAGCGCTATTTTTCTCCACCTTGCCATTGACGCTAATAAAGTAATGGACCTCTTCGTGGGTCAGCGACAGCCGGAAATCATCGTAGTCTTTCGCCACGGTGCTTTGGGCTTCTTGGCCGACCTCATTTCCTAAATAAACCAAGAAAGTGTCCAGACCCTTTTCATAAAGCGTCATCACCTCTTGGCTCGAAAGCGTGCCCGAATTGCTGGGATAATAATTCGACAGGAGAGAATAAATGCCATCGCTCGAATAATAAAGTCCACTCGAAGCCCGGTTCTGATCCATCCGCTCCGAATGAAATTTATACTCGGCACTGCTCGCGAAAGCCGCCCGGAAGCCCACGAAGGACAACAGGGCAATCAAAGCAAGCACAATAAAATCGATGACATCCGCAAGAAGCCGCCGATGGAACAACGGGTGATAATATTCGATTTTCCGGGGTTCAGCGTTTACTTCCATAAGCCCTCACTTTTTCCACTTCCAAATAGGCTGGTTCTTCAATGACGATACTCCGAGAAGCGAAATCCAACAAATCTTGATTATAGGGATGAAAGAGAAGCACGACGAGGCTCACCAAGGCCAGAAAAAGCGAAGCCAAGGCCACGAAATCGAGGGCGGGAAGATCAAAGTGGTTGCTGACACTGGCGAAATAGGCCAAAGGCAAGAAAGGAATAAAAGAGAGATCTAAAACGAAATGAAACGCGCTATTGAGGGCCCTCTCTCCCCGAGACAAAAGCGCTAAGTTATCGTTGCCCACGCGAACCTTTTTTAGGAGCCACTCCCCTAGCGTTTTGCCTTTGCTGCTTAAACACGGCACCAAAATATAAAGAATCCCTCCCACGAAGAAATACGTGCAATAACAAGCCAAAATCAAAGCCAAATCCAATTGTTTTTTGATTTCGGCATTGCGAGTAACCGCTTGGCCATAGGCCAGCAAAGGATCACCCGTTTTCAAGAGATCCCCCTTGCTTAAATCGTTAATCATCGCGTGATAAAACGGCAAGAAGAAATCATCCGCGAAGGCGGTAAGATCTTGCTGACCGACGCTCGTGAGTTCATTTTTAGGATCGAGGAGCGGAGCAAATTCAGTTTGGTATTTTTCAAGTAAAGAAAGATAACCGTTCGAGGCGGCTTCTGCGGAAAAGAAGGGGGTTTTGTCATAGCTTTTGTAACGCTGAGCCAGTTCGGGAAGACTTTCGCCAACGTGGCTGACGTAAAAGACCGAAAAAGGATTATGGTCGCTTTGGCTTTGTAGCGCGTCCTTGATAAAGGATTTTTCCGTCGTGAGAATGTCACTGGTGAACTCCAGCTGGTTGGGGGTATCCGAATAAAGAAGTTTCTGGTCGTACAATAGGCGCAATTGAGCCGAGACATTATCGCTTCTTTCCTGACTGAGATCATCCGCTTTCACCGCCCAGCGGGAAATGGGGTAAGCAGCGACGGTGAAAACAAAGATGGCAATGATGAAAAACAAAAAATAATCCGCCAAAGCCAAAAGGATTCTTTTTCCTTTGCCTAAAGGATAGATATCGAGGGGTTCCTTGCTCGAATTCGATTGTGTTTCCGCCATGGCTAATCCAACCGCCTAATCACATCGTTTTCCGGATCGCCAAAGAAATCGGGCGAACATTCAAAGCAGGGAATCTTTTTTCTTTGGCAGAGCTGGATAATGTCCGCTTTGAGTTCGCTGCGGAAACCCACATAGACGGCGCTGGCTTCCAAAGGACCGATTTCTGTGCCCTTTTCGCAATCGAACTCCTCTTGATAGAACGCCCCGCCTAAACTATAACGGATCTCCCCTTCTTGCTCCCAGCTCCTCGACTTGCCAAACAGATTAGGAATCGGGCCAGAAAGCGCGAAAGATTTCTTTTCTAAATAAGAAAGGAAATAACAAGTAACGTCAGTCGATGCTTCGCCATATTTAACTTCGCCGAGGGCTTCATTCTGATTGAGGATCCCTTTAAGGACCGACTCAATCGCTTTGCTTTCGTATTTGATTGCAAAACCCCGATAACCATCGGCATAAGTTACCCAAAGAACCCGATTATCGGGCTTTTTGCCAAACGAGATGATGGAGGAAGCCCGATAAAGAGCTTTCAGGAAAGGGAGTAACGACGCCTGGATCACCTCTTCGCTATAGCCTTGCTCCAGCAACACGTTTTTGTCCATCCGAATCATCAAGTCGCACGGGTCGTTTTGCCGTTCATAGTTGAGAACCCAAAGTTTGTCGTTTTTAAGCGAAATGAAATCACGGAGATCGCCGGCTTTGTATTTATAAAGGTATTGTTGCATGACCTTTTTTCCTTAACTTTCGCTAATGGTTCAAACGCCCGGTCATTTCTTTTCGCCCTTGGCGTCATCCGTAAAGCCATCTTCCTTGAGTTCATCCTTCGGCTCCGGAGCAGGAGTCTCAGGCTTCGCCTCCTCGGCGACGTTCCCCTCTTCATCGGGAGTGCCGCCTTCAAGTTTGGCTAAATCCGCCATGGTTTGTTCATCGTTTGTCTCTTCCTCATCCGGAGTGTCGTCTTTCGTTAAATTGACCTTGGGCTGATTCGAGGGGGATTTTGCGGAGATTTCGCTTTCCTTCTTCTTTTCATAATCATCGAAATTCGTCATGGCATGGGCTTCGTCCCGATTCTTGTTGAGGGTCGAAAGATCAAGAATCGAATCCTCTTGGGCGATCCGAGAATCTTCAGCGTCACGCGGACTTTTCTTGAGCTCAGGGAATTGTTCCGGATGCGTTTCGGCGTAAGCGTTCATTTCGGCTTCGTCTTTCCAAACCATGCTTTCGTTTTTGGCGATGACCATCGTCTTCGCCAAGCGGTCATGGAGCGATTGATGGGTCTTGCTCATCACCAGAACCATGTAGTCAACAACCGCAAGCAAGAAATAGCAGGTGATGCCAATCATCGTCCAAGGTAAAATCACCAATAGTCCCATCATTGCGACAAAAAGCTGATGCAGGAGCTTCTCTTTGATCCCCGTTTGGAAACCATCGATTTTGACGACCGAGAGCGAGAAAATCATCTTGCCGATCGTCTGCTCGTTCTTGTTGGTGAACGGGATGATCACGAAGAAGATGAGCTGAAGCGGCAAGAATGCGACGATCAAGCAAAGCCAAATGTCGTAGTTGACCGTATTGAGTCGTTCGCTGTAATAAGTTTGAACCGAGGTGGAGGCTTGACCCGTCAAATCATAGACCGCATTGGCATAAAGCCCGGTCGCGGTCGAGGAAGAGGCATCGTAGAAATAGGTATTTAAAGAGGTCAAGGCCGAGGCGGTCCCGGAATCGACTTTGCTTTGGAAAAGATCCTGAAGGATCGGCATCTTATGGATATCCACCGCCGTTCCTGCATCATTCAAAGCATATTTGAAATAAGGGCTGGTTCCGGTTAGGTTGGCTTCAGTGAGAACCGTGATCTTCTCCGGCTCCTTTGGCAAACCCATCAGCGCCACTTCGGCATAGGTGTAATACTGGTCGGCAGTAAAGTCAGTCTTGTAGGTGTCTTGAAGCGCCACCGCCCGATGGTTGGTCGTGCTGTCTTGATAAAGGAAGGTGGTGTAGTAATACCAGAAGCGGCTGTAATACTCTTGATAGCCCGCTTGGGTTTGACCGCCTTCGATGCTCGAAGCATCTTTGGTGTCGGCGAAAGCGTAGAGCCCCACCCCGATGATTTTGGACGAATCCGTTGAGGAGTAATTGGCTTTTAACAAACCCGAATCGGTCGCGAAAGCGTACATTTCGCTGGTTTTCTTGTCCCCGCCAATCGAATTGAAGAGATAAGTCGACGTAACGAAATTGTAGAGCAAAATGGTCGGAATGATGACGAGCATGATATCGACGACGTAGGCGAAGAAACGCTTAAGGAAACTCGCCTCTTTAACATGGGTATTCATAGCATAAGTCTACTCACTTCTTGACCTTGTTACCATAGGTAAAATTAAGGAGAGACGACCCCGATTCCCCAAAGGTGTTTCCACGGGGCACAAAAACGAAAAAGAAGCGCGATTTGCAAAGAAAACGCGATAAGAAACATCATCAAGAAAACCCTGCGAAATCCCTCTGAATTGAAAATAACGTCGCGATTCGATTCTCTTTTGGCACTTTTACAGCACTTCGCATGGCTTAATAGACTCAGCAAGAGAAAAGAAGGCTCCTTCGAAGGAATAGCGAAGCAGCGCTTCTGGATCTTCAAAATCGCTGGGGGCTAAAACAGCAACGTTACCCTTGGCGTCATTCTCAGGAGGGAAAAAGAATGAAGGACAAGAAAAACGGCAAAACGCAGATGGTGTTATGGATGTACGAGAAGCTTTTATCGGAGCGGAAGATTTCCAAAGAGGAAGTCTTAGCAAAGGAAAACATCTCCTCGATCACCTTCAAGCGTTACATCTACGACATCAAAGACTATCTCGCCATCAATTCGTCCGAATACGCTTTGGTTTACACTCGCCGCTACAAACTTTATAAATTAGTCCATCGCGAAAACGTCGGGATGGGAAAAGAGAATCTCCAAGGTAGCGCCAACGCAATCGGCGAGCCGAAATTCGCTTACCATCAATAAGAGATAAAAAAGAACCAAGGATGACCGTCCCTGGTTCTTTTAGTGTTCGCTTTACTCTTTCTTGTCGCTCTTGACATCTTCGCCCGCCAAACGGGCCAAGATCTTCTTGAGCTGCTCGGGATCGGCCGCATCTTGCGGATGAGTCAAAGCACGCGAGCCGATCATCAACTGGTTGTACGGATAATCGATGCCCGAGTTGAGGAAGAGGAGGCAATAAGCCCGGTTGAGGTCACGCTCGGTTTGGAAGCGGTCCTCTTCTTTGCAATGGCAGATCATCTTCAACTCAATATAGCCATCCTGCAAGCCGGAGACACCGATGTATTTCGGCGTATCGAGGGCATGAGGGCATTGCTTTTTGATTTCTTCGGCATTCGCTTTAAGAAGATCTTCGACTTTAACGAGGTCCTCATCGTAATCGATGTACATGAGACAAGCAGCAACCGAAGGATGATCGGAGAGATTGACGACGGTCGAAATCTGCGAGTTATTGATGATCTTGACATTGCCCGCCGGATCAATGATTTTGGTCGTGGTTAAGCCAATTTCTTGGATTGTGCCGCGGAAGTCGTCCACCACCACGATATCGCCCACCTTATATTCGTCTTCGAAGACGATATTAAGTCCGGCGATGATATCGCTGATGAGCGATTGGGCGCCAAGGCCGATAATGAGGGCGATGATGCCCGCCGAGACGAGAAGCGCCCCGGTATCGACGCCCCAGATCGCCACCCAGATCAGAATCAGGGTGATCGCTAAAGCGTATTTAATGAAGGAAGCGGTGAGCTTGAGGACCGTTGCCATCTTCTTCGAGGTGGAGAAAGCGTGGGAGAGAAGGAAACGCACCACCATCGAGATACCCATTAAGAGGCAGAAGTAATAGAACATTCCCGCTAAACGCGGCCAAATGTCATCCCAGCCACCAACAAGCGCTTTGTTGAGTACGAGGGCGCGGGTGAGTCCAGCTTCGGGGAAGAGGACATTACCGGCGGAAAAGAGGACGACATAGACCAGGGCAGCAAGCCAAAACACAAGGGCCAAGATGAAATTGATCCGCCCTAACTTGTCTTTCTTTTGCCACCATTCTTTGAGATTTTTCATAAAAATCCCTCCTTAATAATAAAGCGCCTTTTCAACGAATTTCTGCTGGCTCTTCAGAGCAGAATCCCCTTCTTTCGCATAGGAAGAAATCCCCCAAATGCTCAAACGAAGGAAATCACCTTTGGTAAAACTGGCCAGCGAAATGCTCTGGCTGTCCGTCAGAGAGCCCGTTAGGGCCTCTTTGGCGCTCACGCTCGCGCCATTCGTATCGTAACCGCTCACACGGATCTCGAAGCTTGTAGCCTCTAAGAACCCGCACGGATCGGTGATGCTGAGCTGATAAAGCGCCTGGTTATTGGTGTAATCCGCCGTATCGCTTAGGAAACTAACCACGGGTTTAACCCCGGCGTAATAAGCGCTCTTCTCCTCGAATTTTTCCCGGGAGGAATCGGCTTGCTTTTTTGCATAAAGAGCATAGGTCAAACTCTGTCCGCCCTTAAAGGAAGCCAGCGAGACGCTTCCTTTTAAGCTCGAATCAAGAGGGGAAGTCACGCTCTTGGCACTACCGCTCGTCAAATCGAGGCCATCGATTTGTAACTCATAGCTCGAAGAGACAAGCATAGAGGAAGGATCTTCGAGTTTAACTTCATAGGTTAGAGTTTGTTTTTCGCTATCGATCGCACTGCTCACAAAAGAGAGACCAGCCTGACGAGAAGCACTAGTGGTAAAACTCGTGCTTTTTAAGGTCGTGAACGTGTTCTCGGTGAGGGGCGAAAGAACGCTGATCGCGTAGGAAGTCTGGGGCGAAAGCTCCGCAAAACTCCCTTGGATTGTCTTGCTATAACTTTTACTGACACTGCTTGAAGCGCTCGATAAGGCCGTAGAAGAAACCGAATAGGAGGAAGAAACATCTTCCGCTTCAAGCGAATACTCGGTCTTTTTTTCATCGAATGCGCTGGTGATACGCACCACCAGTTTACCCGCGCTCGCATAAGCGCACTCAAAGGAATAGGAAACGCTACTGGAAGTCGGCACCGTTTCAAGATTCTCGATGGTTGGTAAGGCACTAAGAATCGGCTTACCGATCAAAATGCCGATCGTCGCTGCCGTCACTCCGATAACGCCAGTAGAAATAACGCCAGCGCTCACCGGAAACGAAGCAGTCGTTGAAGTCGTTTCTTCTGTGCTTTGACTCTTATTGGATGCTTCGTAATCCCGAGCGGAAAGCGAAGAATGAAAATCATTGACCTCGGACGAGGAAAAACTTTCTTGGTTCTGACTTTCTTCGCTCATGCGCCCATCCCTTCTAATTGGCTCGTCAAACTCGTCTTCGCGGTATCAAAAGCACTATCCACCGCTGTCTTACTCGTCGCCAAATCACTGGAAAGCGTCGTCATCACGGTATGGAAAAGCGTGGCGAAAGAAGTCCACAGGCTTTCGACTTGGCTTTCGGAGAGAAGGCTGGTTTTCGTTAAAATCGAGTCATTGAAGAAATCCACGAGGGATTTGCCAGCGCTTTCGCGGTAGCGAAAGGCAGCGATCTTCCATTCCGCTTCTTTGGCTAGCGCGTCGGCTTTAGCAATGTTGTCGCCTTTAAAGAAATCCAACGCCTGAATCGCCTCGAGGGTTTCCTGATAAAGAGCACTACTCGCGCTCGAATCGCTCGAAACGAGAGAAACGCTGCTCGCTAAACTCACGATGGTTTGGTCTTGAACAAGGGCAAAAGCAAAAGCGTCTTGCCGATAGGTGTCGGCGGCTAGCGTCGTTAAGTCTGTGAGGGAAGCGGCTCCTTCGATCTTGCTCTTATAGGTCAAAAGCATCGCAAGGAGGTTCGCCCCATTAGCGGAGGTACCAAGCTTCGCCAATTCTTGCTCATAGGCTTTTTCATTGGCAATTAATGCTTTCTTCTTCGCACCTTCAATTTCGCTGAGCGTGGTGAAGCTCTGACCCAGGTAGGTGCCAGAGGTTTCATCATATTTGGGCAAGGAATCGCATTCCGTCAAAGAATGGACCCGCTTATAAAGCGTATAGGAGGTTTCAGGCGATAAACCCGTAAACGAAGGGGTGTCGCTCCACGTCAAAGAGTAAACGTCGCTGCCCGATAGCGTTGAAGAAGATGAAATCGCATATTGAATCCCGCTTTCTGGGATCAGCGTGATGCTGTCATCATAAAGTTCGGTCGTCGTTTCGCTCGGTGTGACTGCCACACGAGCAAGACTCACGCTTGTGCTAGGCGCGCTTAAACGGGCCGTGATCGACACTTCGGCGCTAGAAGAAGAAGTATCGCCACCGCCGTCGCCCGAAGGCCAATAGACATTGAGTGCAACCGTCTGACCCGCGCAATCATACAAGGTATTATCCATGATGCCGGCAAAAGGCAAAGCGCCATCGACGTAAGTGACACGGCAGGTATTGACGCCATTGATACTCAAGGTGTAAGTTTCGCTCTCCACTAGACCCGTGATGGCGTCTTGGGCATAATCGACGGCAAGCGTCGGAGTTTTCGAGTGAAAAATCCCTGTGGTAGAACCCATGAGGGTTTGATAGGCACTGACCCCATTAATCAGAATCTTTTCGACTGCCTGAGTGGCCACCGAAGAGGTCCGATAGGTATTCATGTAATAAGCGAAAAGATTGCGCTGGGTGTAATCAAGGGATTGAAAGGCGCTTTCGGCGGTTTCCGCCGTGTATTGGCCATTGGAAACAGCTTGGGCAAAACCCACCGCCGTAGCGGATAAAAGATTGCTCGTCACCGGGTAAACATAAAGGGCGGTCGAATAAGAATTATCAACGGTTGAGCCATAGCCTTTGAACGTCGCGCTTCCGTTCGCAATTTGATACTCCCAGCCACCAAGCGACAAGGTATTGGGGCTCGCCGTCGTATCGAACGTCAACGTCGGCGTGACGTTGCCATCCGTCGTGGTCGTCCCGGTAAATTCGTGGCTCGTCTTATCGGCGTAAAGCGCGCCGACATTGGCGATAAAGCCGAAGGTCAGATCGCTGACCGTCGTGGAGAGAGTCTGGGCCCGAATGATCGAATAAAGACAAGACGAGGTAAAATCGCTTTCGCTGATGCCACACGGATGCGACACATCCGTTTTGCTTAAGCACGGCACCCGGACAAACGTGCCGGTATAGCGATAACTCATCAAATAGACATAAGGAACGCCATTTTCTTCGTTATAGGCGCCAAAAAGATAAAAGGAACCACTGCTTAAAGAGCTGAGGCTACTGGCCACGTCAATGTATGAGGTCGCAGCCGTGGTTTCCTGAGCCTTAGAAAAAGGCGAGGATGCAAAAAACGGGGCGGCCACAAGGGCAGGCGACGCGAGAAGGGAAAGCAGAACTTTCTTTTTCACGGCATTGATTATATTCAAGTTCCTTTCCTATCGTTAGGAAAAGTTTAAGAAACGTTAGAAATAGTCAATACTATTTACAGTTTTCAGTAGGGTTTGTTCTCCGGATACAAAAGTTCATTCACCCCTTTGAACAAAAAAGAGGAAAATCACGCCCGATTTTCTCCCCGAGAAAAGGCAATTTTGGAAAACTTTGGAAATGTTTGGAAATGTTTGGAATCTTTTGGAAATGTTTGGAAATTCAATGAAATAATAAGATGTGATCAAATGAAAAACAATCTTGCCCTGATTGGCTCCTCGAGAAAAAATTAGCTTGTTCAAAAGCCAAAGTCTGAATTCAAAAGCCTTATTTCGGATTGTATTTCTCCATTTGACTGGCCGGGCCATCACCCGGTTTTAGGATGCAAAAAGACCCCAGCTTTCGCTGAGGTCTAATTTTGTCTAGAAATCCCCAATTAGTGGAGAATTTCGCTGACGGTGCCAGCGCCGACAGTCTTGCCACCCTCACGGATGGAGAACTTGGTGCCTTGCTCGAGAGCGACGGCGTGGATCAACTCGACGGTGAAGGTCACGTGGTCACCCGGCATAACCATCTGGACATCGGCCGGAAGCGTGATGCTGCCAGTGATATCGGTGGTGCGGAAGAAGAACTGCGGACGATAGCCGTTTAAGAAAGCGGTATGACGGCCACCTTCCTCTTTGGTGAGGACGTAGACGGTCGCGGTGAACTTATCGTGCGGGACGATCGAGCCCGGCTTCGCAAGAACCTGACCACGTTCGACTTGGTCATGGGTGATGCCGCGGAGAAGGGCGCCGATGTTATCGCCGCCTTGGGCGAAATCAAGAGTCTTGCGGAACATTTCAAGACCGGTGACAACGGTCTTCTGAGTCGGACGAATACCGACAATTTCAACTTCGTCGTTGATCTTGACTTGGCCACGCTCGACACGGCCAGTGACGACGGTGCCACGGCCAGAGATGGTCATGACGTCTTCGATCGGCATCAAGAACGGCTTATCGTTGGCACGGACCGGGTCCGGGATGTAAGTATCAAGAGCGTTGAGTAACTCGAAGATCGGCTTGCAAGCGGGATCATCGATGGTCTTCGCTTCGCCAGCGAGCTTAGCACTGCCACGGATAACCGGGGTGGTGTCGCCAGGGAAGCCGTACTTCGTGAGAAGATCACGGACATCCATTTCGACGATGTCGACGAGTTCGGGATCGTCAACCATATCAACCTTGTTAAGGAAGACAATGATGTAAGGAACGCCAACCTGACGAGCAAGTAAGACGTGCTCACGGGTCTGCGGCATAACGCCATCAGCGGCCGAGACAACAAGGATTGCGCCATCCATTTGAGCGGCGCCAGTGATCATGTTCTTGACATAGTCAGCGTGCCCCGGGCAGTCGACGTGAGCGTAGTGACGCTTTTCGGTCTCGTACTCCATGTGGGCGGTGTTAATCGTAATACCACGAGCCTTCTCTTCAGGGGTGCTATCAACGCCGGAATAACCGACGTCTTTCGCCATACCCTTCATCGCAAGGACGTGCATGATGGCCGCGGTAAGAGTGGTCTTGCCATGGTCGACGTGGCCGATGGTGCCGACGTTAACGTGGACACGGTCACGGTTGAATTTCTCTTTTGCCATTTGTATTTTCCTCCAAAAATGGTTTGTTTAGAAACGGGCGTATAAATGATAGTCTATCGATTTCGACTTCGCAACACTTTACCTATAGGTAAGCATTAGCGCATCGACATGTTGGAGTTCTTGATGATCGTGTCTTGGACGAAGCGCGGTGTCTCGCCATAGTGGTCGAAGGTCATGGTGAAGTTACCACGTCCTTGGGTCAAGCTGCGAAGATCGGTGACATAGCCGAACATTTCGGCGAGCGGGATGAAGCAATCAAGGACCTTGGCGTTGCCGCGTTGGGTTTCTTCATTGATCACGCCCCGACGTCTCGAAACGTCGCCGAGGACATCGCCATAGTACTGCTCCGGCACCGTGATGACCACTTTCATGATCGGCTCAAGGATGACCGGGTTGCACTTAGCACCCGCAGCCTTAAGAGCCATGGATGCGGCGATCTTATAAGCGGCTTCAGAGCTATCGACTTCGTGGTAAGAACCATCGAAGAGGGTCGCTTTGATATCGATGATGGGGTAACCCGCGACAATGCCGCGGCTTAAGGCATCTTCAAGACCTTGCTGAGTCGGTTTGATGAACTCTCTCGGGACGGAACCACCGACAACGGCATCGACGAATTCGAAGCCTTTGCCCGGGTTCGGTTCGAAACGAATCCATACATCACCATATTGACCATGTCCACCAGTCTGCTTGATGTAACGGCCTTCAGCCTCACCGCTCGACTTAATGGTTTCACGGTAGTTGACTTGCGGTTTGCCGACATTGGCTTCAACGCCGAATTCACGGCGCATACGGTCGATGAGGACATCGAGTTGAAGCTCGCCGACACCACCAATGATGGTCTGGCCAGTTTCATTATCGGTATGGACACGGAAGGTCGGGTCTTCCTCAGCCAACTTGGTGAGGGCGACTTCCATCTTTTCCATATCGGCTTTGGTCTTCGGCTCCACCGCTTCTTCAAGCACTGGCTCCGGGAAGACAAGTCGTTCAAGAACGACAGGAGTATTCGGATCGCTTAAGGTATCGCCAGTCGTCGTGGCTTTTAAGCCGACAACGGCACCGATTTCGCCAGCGTGCAAGACGTTGACTTCCTGACGGTGGTTGGCGTGCATAAGGACCAAACGAGCGATACGCTCTTGGGTTCCACGGCTCGAGTTGAGAACATAAGTTCCGCTCTTAAGGACGCCTTGGTAGACACGGACATAGGCCAAACGACCAATGAAGGGATCGGTCGCAATCTTGAAGGCTAAGCCCACGAACGGGGCATCGTCACTCACGGTCGCCACCCAAGGTTTGCCATTGAGTTCGCCCTTTTCGCCCGGAATATCAAGCGGAGAAGGGAGATAGTCGATGACGCCATCAAGGAGAAGCTGAATGCCTTTATCCTTGAAGGCCGTGCCACAGAACACCGGGAAGAATTTCGCGGTGATGGTCGCTTTGCGGATCGTTTCTTTGACGAGATCGATCGACGGTTCTCTTCCTTCGAGAACGTCTTCCATGATTTCGTCATTGTATTCGGCTAAGGTCTCTAAGAGTTGGGCGTGGTAGAAAGCAGCCTTATCTTTGAGTTCATCCGGAATGGCGATCTCTTTCGGGGGATCATCCTTATTCTGGGTGTATTGCCAGCCGACCATCCGGACGAGGTCAATCTCGCCGATGAAGCCAGATTCCTTGCCAATCGGATATTGAACGGCGGCATACTTGACGCCAAGCTTTTCTTTGAGGGTGCCTAAGCACATCTCGAAGTCAGCGCCGATCGCGTCCATCTTGTTGCAGAAGACGATTCTCGGAACGCCATACTTATCCGCTTGTCTCCAAACGGTTTCGGTTTGCGGTTCAACGCCGTTTTTCGAATCGAGAACGGTGACCGCGCCATCGAGAACACGAAGCGAACGTTCAACTTCAACGGTGAAGTCAACGTGCCCCGGGGTGTCGATGATGTTAATGCGGTGACCCTTCCAGAAGCAAGTGGTCGCGGAAGAGGTGATGGTGATGCCACGTTCCTGTTCCTGAACCATCCAGTCCATGACGGCAGTGCCTTCATGAACCTCGCCGATCTTGTGGGTGCGGCCAGTGTAATAAAGAATACGTTCGGAAGTCGTCGTCTTGCCCGCATCGATGTGGGCCATGATGCCGATATTACGGGTATGCGGGAGGTCGTAGGTCTCCGATTCGTTGATAACTAATTCGTCGTTGGCCATAGTGTTCCTCCTTTACCAGCGGTAGTGCGCGTAAGCCTTGTTGGCTTCCGCCATCTTATGCACATCTTCCTTCTTCTTAACAGCGTTGCCAGTTCCATTGGCGGCGTCGATGATTTCGCCTGCAAGCTTCTCTTCCATGGTCTTCTCATTGCGGAGACGAGCATAGGTGACGAGCCAGCGTAAGCCTAAGGTCTGCTTTCTTTCCGGAGTGACCTCGACCGGGACCTGATAGTTGGCCGCGCCGATACGGCGCACTTTGAGTTCAACTTCCGGCATGATGTTGTTGATCGCGGTAGCGAAGACATCGATGGCCGGTTTCTTGGTCTTATCTTCAATGATCTTGAAGGAGTTGTAGATGATGGTCTGCGAGGTGCCCCGCTTGCCATCGTACATGACCTTGTTGATCAAGCGAGTGACGAGTTTCGAGTTATAAATCGGATCGGGAAGCACATCCCGCTTTTCATGCTTTAATTTGCGTGACATAGTTTATTTCCCTTTCCTTACTTTGCCGCCGGAGCCGGTCTCTTGGTTCCGTACTGGCTTCTGCCCTGTCTGCGGGCTTCAATTCCAGCGCAATCGAGGCAGCCACGAATGATGTGATAACGAACGCCAGGGAGATCCTTGACACGGCCACCACGAATCATCACGGTCGAGTGTTCCTGAAGGTTATGGCCTTCGCCGCCGATGTAGGCAGTGACTTCATAACCATTGCTTAAACGAACACGGGCGTACTTGCGAAGAGCCGAGTTCGGTTTCTTCGGGGTCATCGTTCCGACACGGGTGCAAACACCGCGTTTCTGAGCGGAAGGCTGATTCGTCGCCTTCTTGGTGAGGTTGTTCCATCTGTGGCCGAGAGCCGGGGTCTTCGACTTCTTTGCAGCAGTCGTTCTTCCCTCTCTAACCAATTGGTTGATTGTTGGCATTTTGACTTATTTCTCCTTTGCCTTTGATACACACGTTTCCCAGTGTGTCAATCTTGTTCGTAATTAAAATGGCAAAACTGCCATTTCCTTACGTCCGAGCGAAACTATACACGCACTCTAGGGAGGTTGTCAACAGGAAAATAAATGAGGTTTTCTCTCGGAGAAATGTCCGAGCGAAATTGCTTTAAGTCTTCAGGGCGTCCTTCAACGGCTTAAGAAAGAGAATCGAGATGTTAAAGAGTTGGTTATCGCTGGTTAGCGAAAGCGAAGCATGATACTTTTCGCAAACCATTCGAATGCTTCTTAAGCCAAAACCATGGTAGCGGGAATCGTTCTTGCTGGTCTTCGGAAGGCCGTCTTCATAGGAGAGAACCCCATCATAGGAATTGTGCTCATTGATCGAAACCATATTCCCCTGCCCTTTAATCCGCAAGGTGATAATCCGTTTGTCTTCGGGGAGGCTTTTCACCGCCTCAATCGCGTTATCGATGATATTGCCAAACAAGGAATAGGTCTCCTCTTCCGACAGGAAATCCAGTTGCGAAGGATCGGCGATGCAGGAGAACTTGATGCCGTTTTGTGAGCAAAAAAGGCTCTTTTGGGACAAGATGACGTCGAGGGCACGGTTGCCTGTTTTTATCGCAGAATCGTAGATGTTGATGACCTTGGAGATCGATTCAATCGTCGATGGCGAAATCTTTTCCTGCTCACCGATCGTTTGAATCTGATGCTTTAAATCGTGGCACTTGATATTAATGAGATCGACGGTCTCTTTGCTCAATTCGTACTGATTCTTTTCCTGATTGCGGAGCTCCTTGACCACCTCGAGGTTTTTGCGGAGTGAGTCCTTGTAGAACATCTCGAACAAGAACAGGAAAGCGGCGACGCAGCAAAGAATATTAAATCCGGCGATCAAAGCCAAATAATATTGGTCGTAATGAATCGTTGAATAATAGGAGACCACCGAATTAAAGACGATATCGATCAAAATAAAGAAAGACCCGAGCATCAAAGCCATCAGGTTGTGGATCTCCAGGCCCTCATTGCCTTTGATCCGACGGGCACAAGTTAAAAAGAGAAGCCAATACACCACAATATAGGAAACGAAATAGGCTAGCTCATCCCAAGGCGAGGTGAACAAGGCGGTTGAGGATCCGGAATAAAGGCCCCCGCGGGCGTAAGTGTTGCTCCCAATCAGATTCGTAATCGCCTGATAGGTCTCGTAAGAAAGATGCTCACTCGTGTAACCGCAGATGGCACTGAAGAAAAGGGTTTTCCAGTCGCCTTTGAAGCAGAAAAGAATCAAGCCATAACTGAATAAGAACATCGCGAAAAACATGCCCATCGTATAGAAAGAGTTGTCATTGGGGATTGGGAAAGCGAAGGCAAAACCCATCGCCAACACCACCGCGAGCAATAGTCGCCAATAGAAATGGCTCTTTTTATCGAGGCGGAAAAGGAAGAGACCTTCGCCTAAAAGAAGCCAGCCCATGAAGATGGCCCGGTAATAGAAAAGGCCGGAAATGGGATAAAGATTCATGCTTAGCCCCCGAGATAACGATTGAGCTCTTCCAAGAAACTCTTGCGTTTCGGATGAGAAATCAATAATTCATCCGGTCCGACATTCGCGGTGAAACCCGCAACGCTTTTGACGTAAGCGAGATTGACCAAAAAGCAACTGTTGCAAAGCGAAAAGCCATTGCTCGAGAGCTCTTTGGAAATGTCTTTCAATGTGCCATAAGTCCGGAAATTACCTTCTTTGGCGTGATAGATGAGCAAATGACCATACACTTCGATATAAAAGATGTCGTTGAGGGGCAAGACCACTTTGCGGCCGTTTTCGAAAATCAAGACCTTGCTCTTTTTCCGCTTGCCCACCCGCTCAAGCGCCTTTTCTAAGCGCAAAGAGAAATCGAAATAGGAAATCGGTTTTACGAGATAATCAAAAGCGTTGACCTTATACCCCTCGAGAGCGTACTGGGCGAGGTTGGTCATGAAGACCAAGACCACATCGCTATCAACCGCCCGCATTTCTTTCGAGGCTTCAAGCCCGTTCTTGGCTTGGAGTTCTATATCCATCAAAACCAAATCGTATAAGCCGAGTTGGAACGAAGAAAGGAAACTTTCGGCATCACCAAAATAACTCACTTCGAGCCGGGCGGATTTCTCTTCAGCATATTTCGCAAAATAACCCCGCAGGGTTTCTTGATCTTTCGCTTCGTCTTCCACTACGGCAAGATGACACATATTTTACCTATAAAGGGCGCTAGGAATTCCCTAAAGCCCCTTCCTTATTAGGATAGCAGTTTTCGTTAAGATTGTTTTATTGTTTCGCGCCTTCTTCAGGGCTTTTGACCGCGGTTTTGTCTTTTAAATCCGCATGGTGTGCCTTAATCAAGGCGCTGGGGAAGGAAACAATGAAGGTGGCTAAGCCCATCGCGAAGGGGAAGAACGTCCCGATGCCAAGGGTAACCTTTTTCTGATTCATGATGATGAAGTAATTCGACAAGACGCCAAATAAGCCACTCCCGCCCTCGCCATAAGGATCGCAAACGAGGAAACTCACAATGAGGATACTCCCGCCCACCAAAGCGCCGATCCCCGAGCAAATCCCGAGAATCATGATGAGGGTATCGCTATTCTTTTTCTCCAAAAAATTGAGAAAGAAAGACGTCAAGGAAGCCCCCAAAGAAATCACCAGCAAGAGGAAGGCGAAGAACAAGAGGCCGTTGAAGCCTGAGCGTTCATTGCCGAAGATAAAAGCGAAAGCGTTCAAAGTGAAATTCGACTCCGGTTCGATGTAGCTCGGAAGAATACAGCCGACGAGGGCTAAGATTCCCCCGAGGGCGGCTCCAGCTTCCCAATAGGCTAATTTACGCGATTCTTTCATGAGTGTGCCTCCTTAAGCATGTTTCTTTCGTAACCAGGTGAGATAGACGCTCAAGCCCGCCCAAGCGAGCAAGCCTGTTCCCACCACGCCATCGACGCTATAAAGAACGATCTGCCAAGTTGGTGTTGCCGTATCGTTGGTTCGAGTGCCCACGGTGGTGCCTAAATCAACGCCAGTGGCCGTCTTGGTCCGATAAAGCGTGCTCACATACGTATAGAGGATGTTATGGGCGGATTTCTGCAAGGCTTTTACCGCCGTCGCCGAAGACAAATCATCAAAGAGGGTATGGTCTTTGCCCGGGAAGAGCACCAAATCATTGCCCGCGCGAATCCCCTCATCGATATCGTTGACGTTGCCGCTTTGGTAATAATCGGTGATGGCCGAGCCTTTGAAGCCCCACTCATCGCGAAGCAACGACGTTAATAAGGCATACGAACCGGTCGCACGAACCGAGCCGATTCGATCGACCGAGACCATCGTCGCATTGGCGTTGCCAATTTTGACGGCCATCTCGCCCGGCTTGGCCCAGATTTCGCGCAACGACTGTTCGCTCATCCAGCGGAATTGTCCATTTCGCCCGGCATCGGTATCGTTGCCGGCAAAGTGTTTCATATAGGCATAGACGCCATTCTCCGTGCAGCCTTTGACGGTCCAGCCGACCATCGTGCCGCAAAGGAGGGCATCCTCAGAGAAATATTCGAAGTTACGACCGCCTAAAGGCGACCGATGAACGTTGCAACCTGGCGCGTACCAACCTTGAATGTGGTAGGTTTGGCCTTCTAAGCCTATCGCGTTGCCCCACTTATAGGCCTCTTTCCAATCGAAGGTCTGAGCAATCAGTTCAACTGAGGGATATTTCACGCAGTGTCCCTCACTCCCCGAAGAAACGCCGCTCGTGAAACCGGTGCCGCCATCGCTATCAGTGGTCTTAGGCTTGTTGATCGAAGCAACGGCAATCGTGCCAAAACCACCGCCCGCGCAGATATCGCCTAACGTATTGACATCCAATTGTTCAATTAACGCGGTCCATTTTGCATCATCATAGGCTAAGCCCGCGACATCATCGATCGTATAAGAAGTCGCGTTCGATGCGGTTGTCGGCATCACGTCAGTGGCATCGCTAAAAGGCGTATGAACCTTGAAGACGTTCTCGAGCATCTTCTTGCTCATCGTCCGCACGCTGGTGACGCTTTGCGGATATTTTGCATCGCTCTTCGGATAAGAAGCGGTGAAATCTTCCCGTGAAAGATAAGTCAAACCTTGGTTATAAGCTTCGTCGCTGTCGTTGCCGTCAATGGAAATCGCATAACTCGCCTGGGGTTCGTCGATCGTACTCGTGGCACCCGAGGTGGTATTCGTATAGGTCGTAAAACGGTTTTTGACTTCGGCGCCGGTATCGGGATCTTTATCGATCTTTGCCCCACTGACGCCATAGGTATACGAGGCGCTCGATTGATCCGAGAGGGTCTTCACCGTATGGGAATCCGTTCTTAAAGAGAAGGAATAATCCCCAGCTTCTAATTCGTAGCCCATAAAGCCGTTATTGTTCTTATCGTAAGCGTCGTAAGAGGCGAGATCTGCCATCCGAACACTGAGGGTGACCTCTTCGCCTAAGCCCGGATCGAGTTTGGCGGTCTTTTTGAAATCGCCAAGATTGATCGCGGCTTTTTCGATGCCACCTTTTGTGTAAGGGGCGGAATAATAAAGCTGAACGACCTCTTTGCCGGCAACACTGCCATCATTTTGAACCCAGACTTTGAAGGTCACGGTGTCGGTGGATTTGAGACTAGTGCCTTTACTTAAAGCGCTGCCATCCGCTAACGTAACGCTTTCGAGCGTCCACGAGAAATCGGTATAGCTTAAGCCATAGCCAAAGGGGTATTGCACCACGGCGTTATAGTCCGTCATGGTCTTGCCAAAAGCCGTCAGGCTTCGACCATTCCAAAAGCCTTCTTGATCGGCGGTCTCATACCACTTATAGCCGACATAGATGTTTTCGAGATAATCGGTGTAACGTCCGCCGCGAGCGGCATAGACGTGCGAATCGAGGTTGCCGGAGTTGACGTAGCTTGGGGCCGTGGTGATATCGTAAGCGCAGGTATCCGCCATGTGACCAGAAGGATTGACGGCGCCATCAAGGATGTTGACAATCCCCGTCGTGCCATAATAGCCCGGATAGCCCACATGAAGTGCGGCCGTAATCCCATCATAGTTCAAGAAGCCCATTTCCATCGGGGCTGAACCGTCAAAGAGGCAAATCACCTTGCTAAAATTGCTGGTGACTTGGCCAAGCATGATGGCTTCGCGGTCGGAAAGGGCAAGATAATCGCGCGAATCATCTTCAACGCCATTTTCATCGTATTGGCATTTGGGCAAGTCATCACCTTCGGTCGCCCGGCGGGTAAAGACCACCGCCGCGGTATCGGAGAAGGCTTTCGCTTCCTCCATCCGCTCGGAAGTATAGAAGTCATTGTTCGGTTCATAGAGCCGATAATACGTCGACCATTGATCGGCATCCGGGGCGCCTTCCCGGCGATAAGACAGCGCGTTATAGGCGCTGGCCAAATTCTCGTTAATTTGGAAGTTGGCGTTGCGGAAAGCCTGGTAAAGGCTCACCTTATCCGCCGAATAACCGCCTTCGGAAGAACCGCCGCCTTGATAAAGGAAACCATTATCGCAGCCGCCCCACCCGAAGATGTTGATCTTGGGGTTGGTCAAAGGCAGGCACGAATTGGTGTTTTTTAGTAAGACGGCACCGTTTTCAACGAGTTCCACCGCCAAAGCTTTGCCCGTGGTCCGGGCATTCTCGGCTTCTTTGGTGTCATAGTTCACGCTGTTCCCGCCTAAATACGTCGTAATGAGACCAGCATTGGAGAAAGCGACCCCATTGGCGACGGCGAGTACTGCCCCTAACATCACGATCGTTGAGAAGTTGATAATCGCGGTTGTTCTTTTCATAAGTAAAACCTCCTAAGGTTAGGCCAAGGCGACATTGAAGATGAAAGACGGATTAGGCGGCGGATGAGGAAGCGCCCGCCGACGAGGCGGATGCTGAGGTCGAAGTCGAGGTCGACGAAGAAATCGGCGCGCTAACGCCGTTGTATTTGGTCACTTCGAGTTTGAAACAATCGGTATTGGGGAAACCCGCGCCCGATTGAATCGACATATTGAAGACGTGTGTGCCTTCACTGACATTGCTCATCGAGCCAAGTTTAATGGTTTTCCAGTTGTACCACTGGTTGCTATCGGTATGGCCGAAAGCGGTAAAACCCGTAACGAAAGCGGCATTGGTGTCAACGGAATAAGAAACGTTGGCATCCAAATCCCACGGATTTTCGTATTTGGAACAGACAGTATAGAAAGTAATGTCGCAGACGGCATTGCATTCAAACTTAAAGGCCAAGGTGCTCGGCCCAACAATACAAGCAATGCACTCGCCACCGCTCGTAGCCGGAAGCAAAGAAGCATCGGGATCTTCAATGAAACCCGCGCAGCCCGCTTGCAAGGTGCAGCCCGAAGTATCGCAATCCTCGGCTTCGCAAAGATATTCCTTGGCTTCTTTGATATTGGCCAAAGTATAGGCTTGAATCACGTGTGAGGAAGACGAGGACGAGCTCGAACTCTTGCTGGTCGAACCTGAAGTGGAAGAATAAGGATTAATAAACGGGTTGCTCGAGGCAGAAGTCGAAGCGGCCTGGCTCGAAGCGGCGGACTTCGCCGTGCTGCCACTCGAAGCGACACCACCGCAAGACGCTAAAAGGAAGCCGCAGACCGCTAAGGCTGAGAACTTCACGATCGACTGATGGGTTGTTTTCATAAAAACCTCCTATATTAAGGACACAACCTCTTTTACTCATGGTGAGCTAAAAGCGACACCCATTTTAGACAGGCTGAAAACGCTTACAAGTGATATTTCGCAAACTTACTTTTTGTCTCCTTAACCTTTCGATTCAAATGGCTAACCAGCCCCTGTTAACTCCCAAAGGAAAAAAACAAATAAAAAAAGAAATTAATAAGAAAAAGATGCCACAAAATCGATAGTTTTTTGACATTTGAAAACGGAAGAAAAAAGATTTTGCACGGAAAAATTAAGTTTACGCTCAATTCTTTGAAAGCCCTTTCAACCCTGAGCATAATAGGGCTCACTTAGCCCCAAAGAAAGGGACGCAATAATCAAAAGGAGGTTTTTCATGCAAAAACCAAATCGCCTCAAGGTTCTCTCGCTGACGCTGTTGGCGTCGGGCCTTCTGTTAGCCGGATGCGGAGGAACGACGGCCTCATCCGCTGCCGCTTCAAAGACGTCATCAACCACCGCCAGCTCCACTGCCGCTTCGAGTCAAAGCAGCACCAGCCAAGGAACTTCGAGTTCCAGCGCCGCTTCGTCATCGAGTTCCTCGTCAAGTTCATCCGCCAGTTCGTCCTCGAGTTCGTCTTCGAGTAGCTCTTCCACCCCGGCAGAAGTTGTCGTAACTCTCGCCGGCGATACCACCTTGGTCATGGGCAAGAGCATCGTTTTAACGGCGACGGTCACCAATAGTGAGAACACCGCGGTCACCTGGACAAGCTCCAATGAAGCAGCCGCCACCGTGGCTGATGGCACCGTCACCGGGGTTGAAGTTGGCACCGCGATCATCACGGCGACTTTAGTGGCCGATCCGACCAAGTCCGCTTCTTTAACCCTCACGGTTACCGACAAATACGCTTTCCGTGCTGAAACAAATGGCACGGAGGTCGTGGAAGCCGAAAACCTCGACCTTTCGCAGTTTGTGGTCCGCAGCGATGTTGCGGCGACCGGTAAGACCGCCGCCCAATGCGTCGAAGACGCCACTGATGCCAGCAATGGCAAATCGATCGGTGCGATCGGCAAAGGCTCTGTTTTAAGCTATCAGTTCTATCTCAAGGATTCGGCGGTCGTGGAAACGATTGCCCGCCTCGCCGATTATGGTGACACCTATGATGTCGATGGCAATATGACATTTACGATTGATGGCACGGCCTTGACCTCGGGTGGCTATAACAGCTTCGGGCACACCGCCACCAACCAGTATTGGAACTGGAAGGATGTCTCTTTAGGCACGATGATCTTAGCGGCTGGAGCTCACACCTTCACCTACACCGCCACCAACAATGGCATTAACCTCGATTGCTTCAAAGAGGTCCTCACCGATTATGGCGATACCGCGAAGTATTATCAGATTAGCGCCAATGGAACGACCAGCGCCGAAGCCGAAAACCTCGATCTCTCGACCTTTGTGGTCCGTAGCGACGTTGCGGCAACGGGCAAGACCGCTGCGCAATGCATCGAAGATGCGACCGATGCCAGCAATGGCAAGTCGATCGGTTCGATTGGCGCCGGCACCATTCTCAATGTTCACTTTGTCTTAGGCGATGAGGCGATTGTCGAAACCATCGCCCGCTTAGCGGATTATGACGACACCTACGATGTCGATGCCAACATGGTCTTCGCCATCGATGGCACGACGATTACTTCGGGTGGTTATAACAGCTTTGGTCATACCTCCACCAACCAGTATTGGAACTGGAAGGACGTTTCGTTAGGCTCATTGACCTTAAAGAAAGGCTTCCATACCTTAACCTATACGGCGAAAGGCAATGGTATCAACCTCGATTGCTTCAAACTCGTGACCACCTATTATGGCGATGTGGCCTCGGCTGGCGTCCAAATCACGGACAACGGCACCACCACCTTAGAAGCCGAAACCTTAAAGGTGACCGGCGGATCCTATAGCACTGAAGCCCCCACGGGCGATGCGCTAGCCCTCACTTCGGGCGGCAAGTCCATCGGTAACGTTACAAAAGGCAGCGTCTTCTCGATTCCGTTTAACCTCGGAAAGAAAGCGACCGTCGATCTCGTCGCCGTCATGGCGAAATACGAAGATACTTATGCCCTGGATAGCGAAGTCACCATCCAACTCGATGGCACGACGATCACCACGGGCGTCACGGCCTTCGGCCATACCGATACCAACCAGTATTGGAACTGGAAGAACGTCAGCATATCGAGTGGCGTCTTAGCCGCGGGAATGCATACCCTGACGTTAACCGCGACCAACAGTTTCCCCAACATGGATTGCGTCAAGATCGTCGTGACGGGTTATGGCGATGATGTCGCGATGAGCTCCGATGGCACTTATACCGTCGAAGCCGAAAACGTCGATAAGAGCAATCTCACCTTCGATTCCGCCGGCGAAGCAGGCTGCATTGAGACTTACAGCGCGGATTCCAATGGCAAGAGCTTAGGCCACGTCAATGGTGGCTACTTCGAAATCTCCTTCTACCTTGGCGCCGCAGCGAAAGTCACCATCACCGAAGTCCTCAGCAAATACGAAAGCTGGGTCATCGGCGATAACTTCAAGAGCTATGTCGATGGCACCGAAGTGGCGTACGTTGATCCGACTTTGACCTTAGGACGGGCCAGCGATGGTTCGAACGATTGGTTCAACTGGAAGGATTGCGCCTTGACGGAGCAGAGCTTAACCGCTGGGGAACACGTCTTCAAGTTCTCCTACACCAATGGCGGCGGCAACGTCGACTGCATCAAATTCGCGGTCTCTTCTTACGGAGCTTAATTCGTTTTAACCCTTTGACGAGGAGTCCCCTTTCCCTTCGTCAAGAGTTAAAAGGCGTCGTCCACTGACGGCGCCTTTTCTTATCAAGCATCCACTCCAAATGAAACAAATGGGGTCAAACTGCAGGAAGGCGAGCGATCTAATCCTTCTTTTGGTCGTAATCACGATTGAAGTTTTTCGCTTTGAATCACGGCCTTCTTTTCATAGAAAACAATGCCATAAGCCCAAATGGGGTTGGCTTTCCTTAAACGAAGTTCTTCGGCATAATCCAGAGTTTTGATTTGCTCAAGCGCTTTTTGGCTTTGCGCGATAAGACGCTTAGAGGAAGAGCGATTCTTATAGTGCTTCAATTCCATGATGATGCCCATTCCACCGCTCGTTTTTGGCGAGATAAGAATATCGCAGCGTCCTTTTCCCGTATTGACTTCGGCCTTGACGATGTGGTCGGAGAAAAGAAGAGCGCTCATGGCCAAAACCATCGCCTGGTAATTTTTTTCGTCCCCAAATTCAAACGAGGAGAAAGAAGATAAGAGAAACTCTTGGAAGGCGGACGATAACTTCTCGGCATCGCCCAAACTTAGCGAATCTTTAAGTCGATAGTAGCCTTCGTCAGCGCCCGAAGGAACGAATTTATCTTTGATTTCACTAGCAAAAATATCAGCGATTTCTTGATTGGGGATGATGACTTTAAACATCAAGCCGTCGATCCTCTGCTTAATGGCGAGATAACCGGCAGCCACCAAAAAGGAAAATAAAACATCACGGTCGGGCGTAAGTTCGTGATAATCAATCGAGGTCAAAATACGGCAGAGACAATCGCCGCCACTCAGCAAAGTATTAAAGGCATCGATCGTGCCCGAAGGCGCTTTTTCAATCAGCGATCCGATCAAAGAATTTTTCCCCGTGTTGGCCCAATAAGGTTGAAAAATTCCCGACTGGGCATACAAAAGAATGGACCAAGGGTTATAAAGAGTTTGTCCGCCGAAAGAATAACCTCCATACCACTTCCGCAATTCGTCTTTCTCAGGATGCTTTCCATAATAAGAGAGCAGAGCCAACGTCTCTTCTTCGTTAAAGCCAAAATATTCGCCATATTTTGGCGCAGTGACGTTAGCGACGAAGAGATTGTTCAATCCGCTGAAGAGGGATTCTTTGGCGATTTGCATAACGCCACTAACGACAGCAAAACGCATGCTATCATTCCCTTTTAAGGCTTCGCCATAAAAGGAGCGAAAGAAAGCGATGGCTTCATCGAAAAAACCATTTTGACGCGCCTCTTCGATCGGAGCGTCGTATTCATCAAGAAGGACCACCACCGTCTTTTTCGAGCTCCGAAAAAGGAAGAGAGCCAATTGAGACAAAGCTGAGGAAAAATCACTTTCCGGAGCAGAAAGATCAAGAATCGAAGAAAAGAAGCGTCGTTCTTGTTCACTCAGAACATTCTCATCAAGCAAGGAACAATGGCGTTGATATTCACTGGCAACAATGGTTTTGATTTTGGCGTAAAGCGTCGCCCAATCACTCCCGATGGCGTTTTTCATCACCAGGCGAATGACCGGATGAGCGCTCATTTCAGAAAGGTAGCTCTTCTCCTGGCTCATGATCGCCTTGCCTTCAAAATAAAGCCGACTATCCTCTCCTTGCTCAAAATAGGTCTGGAGCATCGACAAATTCAACGACTTGCCAAAGCGACAAGGACGAGTGAAAAGAATCGAAGTGCCAATTGGCAGATCGATAAGCTCTTTAATCAAAAGGGTTTTATCCACGTAATAGCAATCCGTGGCAATTTCCTTGAAATTTTCAATCCCGATAGGAAGTTTTTTCATCGTGAGCTCCTCGCTTTCAAAAATAGGATATCACAAAAGTGTCGATAAAACCAAATCAGGTTACACATTGCTCACTCCAACCACACGTTGCTCACCACAACCACAATTTGCTCTTCTTGACCGGAATAAAAGGGTGGCAAAAACAAGGCAAGAAGGTTTTCTCTTTATAAGGACTTCACCACTTCTTGAAAACCCACCAAACCCAAGAGAGGGCCGCCGAGACCACGATGCCAACGATTGCCATTGTCTTTTCGTCTTCGGTTGGCTTTTCGCACAGGGCGATGATCCCTAAGATCACCCCCACCACACCCGAGCCAATCGCGCCAAAAATAATGCTGAGTAACGCCAAAATCCAAGCCGGAGAATGTTTGCTTGAGCCCGCCGAGGATTTCTTGGCGCTTCCTTGTTCCGTAGAAGAAGAAACCACCTCGGGCTTAATCACCTCGTGCTGGCCATCTAAATTAGCCCCACAATAAGGGCAAAACTTACTCGCATCATCAATTTCTTTTCCACACTGGGGGCATTTCATAATCCATTTCCTTTTTCCTTAATAAGAATAATAAGAGGCAGAACCATCACGATCATTTTATTCCTTATACTAGTCTCAATGATGGACCAAACAATTTTGATACTTTTTAAGCAAGCGAAAGAAACTCGCCCGGCTTACCCCTGAGATTCGGAGCGCTTCATCGAGGCTGATTTCTTTTTGGCGAAACTTCTCCGCGATAATTAAGAAGTCCCTTTCATTGATGGCCAGAGGCTTTCTCCCCCGGAAAGAATCCTCATCCTTCCGCTTTTGGATGGCTTTCAGTTGGGCTTCTTCTTTCGCCTTCCTCATTTTGGAAAAAAGAGGATAGGTCCCTTGAAACAAAACCTTTTTCTCTAAATCCGTCAGCGGGTTTTGATCATCAAGCAAAATCTCATCGCCGCGGGCCAAGGCCTCAATCAGGGCTTTAATCGAAGCGTAGGAGTCTTTATAAGAAGAAAGAAGAGGAGAATAAGCCACAATCTTTTTTTCTTGATAGGGTCTGAGATAAAGATCGTCGCCCCAATAGCGGTTCGGCGTCCGTAAAAGATAAGTCAGCGGATCCCAATAATCCATTTTTAGGGAAGAAAGGATCTCCGCCAAACCGATTCGGTTTCTCGGTGGGACGCGTTCGGCAATGAAAGAGGGGATGCCTTCGCGGTAGTACACTGGCTTTCTTAAAGAAAGATCCAAGCCTTGAATTCCTTCGAAAACGCCTTGGGGGATCAAATCGATGACATCATAGTTGGGCTGAAAAGCATAGGAAAAATCATCACCGTTGATTGTCTGAACAATTTCGCAAACACGGTAAGCAATCCCCAGACGATCCTGAGTGTAGCAAGAAGCTTTACTCACCACGCTTTTCATGAGGGATTCCCCCGCAAACGCTGATGAGAAACTTGAAGGATCTGATGATACCTTTCTTCAATGATTTTCTTAAGAAAAGTTTTCTGAATGGGCTTCAGTTCCGCACAAGTGGCAAAAACCTCGAGAATCGAGCCCAGTTTGATTTGAGGGAAAAGCTCGAGCAAGGCCTGATTAAGACGCGGATAAGATAAAGAGGAAATCACCTCGAAATAGGATGAAACGGTTCCGTTTTTTTGAATCAGCGAAACCGGACGTGAAAAAACGCGTTCATCGATTTCGCTTTGATCGGTCAAAACAGACGCCATCTCCTCTTCATCGGAAAAAGACGAAAAAAGAGAAGAACCATTATCAAAAATCGGGGCTGGGTGATAAACGTTGTCCTTTTTCAGAAAACCCCAGTTCTTGCCATGACGGTCAGGATTCGCTAAAAGTGCATCCACAAGGTAGGTCTTCCAAAAAAGGCTGAGAGCTTCTTCCTTTTCAGTAAGTTTCTTGTTGCGCCCAATTAACTCTTCGATGTCTTCGTAGCGGTAACCCGTTCGAGCGTTCCCCCCATCGAGAGTGCTTTCCCCTACCGAATCAAAGGGAACAAAAAGACCATCCGCGCGAAAATCTTTGCAGGCCACGACGTTCTCGCCGCGATAAAACCCGAGCAAAGTCGTTTGAGCTGGTAAGCCCAAGAGCAAAAAAATCCGCGACGCCAAATCCTCGGCAACATCATTAAAGCAAAGACCATAGACGTTCTTTTTAGCGAATTTAAGCATATAAGGCTCACCATCAAATAAGATGGCAGCTTTCCGCTCGGAGCCGCCATAATCAAGGCCACTAGAAACACAAGAAGAAAAATCAATTCGGGACATAAAGGCATTGTAGCATCTTTTAAAAAAGTATCAATGATGGACAAAAAAATTTTGATACTTTTTTAAAGAATCTTTCTTCACCAATCAAAAAGGCCCCGTGGGGCCTCGTCTTTCGTCCATCAACTTCCGAAATAGCGCGAATACGTCAAGGCCGCCAAGATCAGCATGAAGGCAGAGATGATAATGCCCACAATATTGAGAATCCGGTTATCGACTTTCCTTGCGGTCGATAAGCCAATGATCCCTAAGATCAATCCTAAGACGCCTAAAGAGAACACGCCGAGGACGAGCGAAAGAATCCCCAGGATGTGAGGGCCGCGATCATTCACGACCTCAGGGGCGTCGTAAGGTTTGATCCCTTTTTCCGTTTCCGGCAGGGAATCCGAATCGTTTTTGTAGCCACAATAAGGGCAAAAGCGATCATTGTCGTCAATATGACGACCGCAATGGTGACAAAACATAACACGCTCCATAGGAGCGCGGATAAGATTATCCTCTAACGGACGGGAAAATCAATTACCCTGCCCTCAGCGCCCATCCCATCGCTTCTTTTCGTCATTTCTTAACTTTGTTCTCTTTTTTGGGACAAAGGAGGGCTATCATTGGTCTCATTTAGTGAGAGGGAATAAAAACGTGGAAGTCAGCTTAGAAACCGCCAAAGCTTTCCTCTCGGGGGACCGCGCTGCCACGAGCGAGGTTTACCTTGCCTATCGGCGGTTACTCTACTTCATCATCGTCTCCGTCGTAAAGAACCAGGAAGATGCGAATGACGTCTTTGACGACGTCTTCACCCATCTCTTGGAGGAGCCACCAAAGCTCCAAGATCCCAAGAAACTGCAGTCCTATCTCTGCACGGCCGCGCGCCATAGCGCGATCAGTTTTGCTCAGAAGCGCGATTCGCTTATTGACTACAGCGACTTGATGGACGTTTACGGCACGGACGAAAAAGACAATGGTTACCTCCAAAACCTGCTCGAGGGGCTTTCGGATCTCGAGGCCATCGTCTTTACTTACAAGATCGTCTATGGCTTCTCTTACCGTGAAATCTCCGCCTTGACGGGCATCCCCCGCCAAAGCGCTAACCGCCTCTACCATGAGGCGATCAAGAAAGCCCGTCGGCTTTATGGAGTCAAAAAACATGATTAACAAAAAATCCTATCGTCAATACCTCGAACAACGGATGGACCGTTTGACGCCCGTTCTTGCCGGTTACGAAAACGTCAGCGCCCCCTTGGCTTTTAAGAAAAACAGGCATGGTCTTCTTTTTTCCTTGATTGGGGCTGGTGCCGCCCTCGTTCTAGCCATCGCTATCATCGTTCCTATCAGTCTAGCTTCAACGAATAAAAATCAGGTGATGAGCCTCGAGGAGCGGGATTACATGAGCGCCCGGGTTTATAACGCAGCCATTAAAAACGATGACACAATCCCCTATTCGGATTACCCCTGGGAAAGCAATGCATTTCGAGCAGATGGATCTTTCTTTTTTGACACGCTGACTCTTCTTGACTCTTACTACATCCAAACCTCCTATCAAACCTCTTTGGGTCAATTTTTTAGCAATGAAATCGTCGGACAAAAAATTGATACCGTAGTCGCTCTCGTCGATATCGCTTATCGAAAAACAACGACGAACAACAATCTTACCCACTGCAGAACTTACCTAATCGTTCTCCACTATGGAGATCAAATTCACGGATTCTTATCGGGAATCCTCTATTTCGAGGAAGACTCGTCAAGATCAATTCCCGACAACCCCTATGTCACTTGGCCCTCGCAAACAGACGAACTCGATAGTATCTATCTTTCGAGCGCTTATTTTCTTTCGCCCCACCATCTTGCCTCGGGCGATGGACATGACAACATGGTGAACATCGTGATCTCAGAAAATACGAAGAAGAATTTCACGATCAAAACCTTTTATGTCAACATGACGAAGCCCAATGAGGACATCGAATCCACCATTTATCCGGAGAGCTATAAACAAATGGGAAAGGAGGAAACCATCAACCTCATCGAACAAGTCACGGTGAAAAAACAAGAAGGTCATGCCACGATCGCTTCAATCGACAAAAATCATTGGATTTTGGCGGTCACATCTCAAGAACTTCCCAGTTTAAAGACGCTGCGATTCTTAAAGCTTATTGCGAATGGGACGAGTTACGATTACGATCCGCAAGGATTGCTTAAAGAAGGCAGCGTGGTCGCTTATGACTATTACGAACGCTACGCCAATTATGCCCCAACCGATCTTCTTTCAACGGAGATCCGATTGAAATAAAAAGTAAAAACTAAGAAAAAAAGAAGCCGACCCTTTTGGTCGGCTTTTTCGATGCTTGTTTTAGAAGAAAAGCGAAATGTAATTCGATGTGGCGTAAGGATTCGGGACAATGCCTTTCACGATCAAAATCGCATAAATGACGCCAAAGATCATCCACAAGACGTAACAGGAAATCCCGACGATATCCATCGCTTTATCCTGATTGCTCGGGTGTCTCGTTAACGAGATGATGCCAAAAATCGGTCCAATCAAGCCGCCGATGGCCCCAAACACCAAGGCCAAAATCGAAAAGACGTGAGTCGTATGAGCGTAAGAGGCCTTTTGTTCGGCATGATGATCGTATTCTGGAGCCTCTTGATAGAAGCCCTCCGTCTTCTCTTCTTGTTCAGTCCCACCATGTTTCTGCTCGCTCCCGCAATAGGGGCAATAAATGCTGTCGTCAGGAATCTCTTTGCCGCAATGATAACAATACATAATCCGAGTCTACCTCGCTTTTCCTAAAGACGTTATAACCCAAAAAGGACAAAGAACAAGAAATAAATCCTTAACGGAAAGAACGAAAAAACCAAAGACCTTTATTTCGGCTCGAGGCCATAGGCTTTCCGCAACTCTTCAAAGAAGGGCTCCGCGAGAGAAAGGTGGCCTTCATCGATGTCTTTTTGCGCCGCCATTAACGCGAGGCGGAGTTCCACTTCACCTGCTAATTCTTCTGAAATCACATCCTGGCTCATCGGGTATCCGCCTTTCGATTAAAGAATAATCGTCATAACGATAAAAGAAAGGACCACCGCTTGCGCGATGGCCCTAGTTGACGCACGACTACTTCTCAACCGGATCGTCGATCTCGTCCTTGCGGTCATGGGCTTCGATGTACTGGGCTTTCACCTGTTTCATCTTGCCTAAGACGTCGAAGGAAGCGAGCTTCGTAGCTTCTTCTTCTTCCGTGAGTAAGCCGGTTCCAGCCGGGATCAGTTTGCCCGTGATGACGTTCTCTTTTAAGCCATGGAGATTATCTCTCTTGGCTTTGATTGCGGCATCAGTGAGGACACGCGTGGTCTCCTGGAAGGAGGCAGCGGATAAGAAGGATTCGGTTTCAAGGGCGGCCTTGGTGATGCCAAGGACAAGCGGATGGCCGAGGGCCGGACGCTTGCCGTTGACTAAGGCTTCCTGGTTCGAGAGGGTGTAACGGTCGATGTCGACGCGGGTACCCGGCAATAAGTCGGTGTCGCCTCCATCGATAATGACCATCTTACGAAGCATCTGACGGATGATGACCTCAAGGTGTTTATCGGAAATGCCGATACCCTGAGCGGCGTAGACCTTCTGAATTTCCTTGATCATGTAGACTTCGACTTTCTCGACGTCTGCCACTTCAAGAAGTTGTTTCGGATTGATCGCGCCTTCGGTGATCTTGCCACCGTTTTCAACGTGGTCGCCCACGTGAACCCGGAGCCGAACACCATAGCCAGTCGTATATTCTTTGACTTCTGGCACCGACTGCTCTTCGGTCGCCTTTGAGGAAGACTCAATGGTGACGATATAGCGGCCATTGCCATCGTCTTTGATCTCTTTGACGGTGCCATCGATCTCACTGATGAGCGCTTCGCCTTTCGGGTTACGCGACTCAACGAGTTCCTGGACACGCGGAAGACCCTGAGTAATATCGGTTCCCGCCATACCACCAGTATGGAAGACCCGCATCGTTAACTGAGTGCCCGGTTCGCCGATGGATTGAGCGGCCATAATGCCAACCGCTTCGCCCACTTCGACCAAGCGACCAGTCGCCATGTTGCGGCCATAGCAATGCTGGCAGACGCCATTCTTCGTCTGGCAGGTGAATAAGGAGCGGATTTCCACTTCTTTAATACCGGCTTTGACGACGGCTTTCGCCTGAGCATCGGTCATCATCGTGTTCGCCTGGACAATGACTTCACCCGTCTTCGGATCGACGATATCGTGCATCGAGAAACGCCCGGAGAGACGATCTTCAAGCTTCACAATGACGGTATCACGCGAAGTATCGCGAATCTCACGGACTTTGAAGCCGTGGTCGCAATGGCAATCCTCTTCGCGGACGACGACGTCTTGAGCGACATCGACGAGACGGCGAGTCAGATAGCCCGAGTCCGCGGTCTTTAAGGCGGTATCCGCGCCACCCTTACGGGCACCGTGGGTGTTGATGAAGAATTCGGCCACCTTCATACCTTCACGGTAGGAGGAGACAATCGGAAGTTCAATCGCTTCGTTCTTCGGGTTCATAACGCAACCCTTCATCCCCATGAGCTGCTTGAAGTTATCAAGCGAGCCACGAGCGCCAGAGTCGGACATTTGAACGAGCGGGTTCAGCTTATCTTTCTTGAGGACATCAGCGACTTCATCCTTGACCTTGTCGGTGACTTTGGTCCAGGTGTCGATGACTAAGCGGTGCCGTTCGGTATCGCTCAACATGCCCTTATGATAGATGTTTTCGACTTTATCGACTTCTTTTTGGCCCTTCTCGACAATCTCGGCCTTATTGGTGATGGCGTTGATGTCGGAGATGGCGACGGTGATGGCCGCGACGGTCGAATACTTGAAGCCTTGATCCTTGATTTTATCGAGGATGGCTGAAGTCTTGCTCGGGGCGAATTCCGTCGAAGTCGGATTCGACATATCGTACTTATGGAAGACCATGTCGATGATGACACCGAGTTGTTTCTTCTTGATCGGAGTCTTGAGCGGGAGCGACGCGATGTAGGCTTTGAGGATATCGCTATCTTCGTCCACCTTATTCGCCTTGGCCCAGGCTTCGACATCCGCATAGGAAACAAACCAGCTCTCAATCGTCTTACGGTCCGCTTTCGGATCATCGTTGATGTAGACGAAATCATCCGGGAAAATCTCGTTGAAGATGATCTTGCCCACCGTGGTGATGAGATATTTGTTCTCCACCGAAGTCGGTAAGGAGTCTTTGCTAAGATCTTCGCCAAACGTCTTGTGGATGTTCTTGGCGCGGATCGCAATGCGGTTATGGAGCGAAATCGACTTCGTTTCATAGGCATCGACGACTTCTTGGACCGAGGCAAAGACTTTGCCTTCGAGCCCCGCGTATTCCTCGAACTTGACCGCCGCTTCTTCGTTGGCGACCTTTTCGGCTTCGTCTTGAATCTTGATCGAGCGAAGATGCTTGGCTCTCGCTAAGAAATCATCGCGCGATTCTTCTTCGGTCAGATAGTAGTTGCCGACCACCATATCCTGAGACGGAATGACGATTGGTTTGCCATCCTTCGGGCCCAAAATGTTGTTGGACGCGAGCATGAGATCGAGCGCTTCTTCTTGCGCCGCTTTTCCAAGCGGTACGTGGACGGCCATCTGGTCGCCATCGAAGTCGGCGTTGAAACCAGGGCAGACCATCGGGTGGAGTCGGATCGCGTGGCCATCGACAAGGCAAGGCTGGAAGGCCTGAATGCCAAGACGGTGAAGGGTCGGAGCGCGGTTCAGTAAGACCGGGTGCTGCGAAATGATTTCTTCGACGATATCGAAGACCACACTGTCGTAGCGGTCGATGATCTTATCGGCTTGCTTATGCGCGGTGACATAGCCTCTCTTGATGAGAAGAGCGGCGATGAAAGGACGGAGTAATTGAATCGCCATCTCGCGCGGAAGTCCGCATTGATACATCTTGAGAGACGGACCGACGGCAATGACGGAACGGCCGGAATAGTCGACACGTTTGCCAAGGAGGTTCTGCCGGAAGCGACCTTGCTTGCCCTTTAAGCCAGAACTTAAGGACTTGAGCGGACGTCCGCTAGGACCGGTGACCGGCTTATTGCGGCGACCATTATCAATCAAGGCGTCGACGGCTTCCTGCAACATACGTTTCTCGTTCATGAGAATGACGTAAGGAGCATTCATGTCGATCAACTTCTTGAGACGGGTATTACGCGAAATAACACGGCGGTAGAGATCGTTGAGATCGCTGGCGGCAAAACGGCCACCATCGAGCTGAAGCATCGGGCGGAGATCAGGCGGAATGACCGGGATGACATCAAGAACCATCCACTCGGGCTTTTGTTTGCTGTCGCGGAAGGCTTGGATGACTTCAAGGCGCTTCGTAAGTTTAAGACGGCGCTGACCGCTGAACTCCTTAACCTCTTTCTCGATTTCGTCGAATTCTTTATCGAGATCGACTTCGTGAAGAAGGCGCTTAATCGCAGCGGCACCTTCGCCGAATTCGGCGCCGGTGTACTTGCTGATGAAAGCGGAGTTCGTGAAGAAATCGAAGGTTTCGGCCGGGTTCTGCATCTTGCTGATGAGTTCGTCGGCTTTGAGCGCATCCGCGCTGCCTTCGGGGATCTGCGGCTTAAAAGCATTGATGACGTCCACAAACTCGACCCGGGCGGTTCTCTCGTCAAGGAAGTCTTTGTACTTCAAGACGGTCGAAGAGCCAGGATTAAGAACGATATGGGCGGCGAAATAAATGACTTCCTCGAGTTGCTTCGGGGAGACGTCGAGCACCAAACCCATGCGGGAAGGGATGCCCTTCAAATACCAAATGTGGGAGCAAGGCGAGACGAGTTCGATGTGACCAAACCGCTCACGGCGCCACTCTTTGGAAATAACCTCGACACCGCACTTTTCGCAGGTGATGCCTTGGTAACGGATCTTCTTGTATTTGCCGCAATGGCACTCGTAGTCTTTGGCCGGACCGAAGATCTTTTCGCAGAAGAGACCTCCCATCTCGGGCTTTTGAGAACGATAGTTGATGGTCTCAGGCTTCGTCACTTCACCATGGGACCAGCTGCGGATGGTGTCTGGGGAAGCAAGACCCACCTGCATCGCGGCTAATTCATTGATATCAAACATGTTGTTCTTCCTCCTTTACTCGGCGTCCGAGCTCTTGTCGCCCGTACCCACAGCAACCGAGAGGCCTTCTTCTTCGGCTTGCTCGCTCGACACCTCAACGGTATCGGGTTTCTCGTCTTCGCGCGGCGAAGTGAGATTGCGAATGGCCGAATTGACCTTGCGCTCTTCGATGAGGGCTTCTTTGGCGAGGGCATCCATATCGATGGTTTCGTCCTCGTGGTTATAGAGTTTGACGTCCATGCCGAGACCCTTGAGTTCCTTCGAGAAAACCTTGAAGGCTTCGGGCATGCCCGGCTTCGGAATCGGGAAGCCTTTGATGATGGCTTCGTAGCACTTTCTCCGGCCAACCCGATCATCGGATTTGATCGTGAGCATTTCTTGTAAGACGTGGGCGGCGCCATAGGCCTCGAGGGCCCAGACTTCCATTTCGCCGAAACGCTGACCACCATTTTGGGCTTTGCCACCCAAAGGCTGTTGCGTGACTAACGAATACGGACCCGTCGCACGAGCGTGCAACTTATCATCGACCATGTGGACCAGCTTGATCATGTACTGGATGCCGACGGAAATACGTTCATCAAAACGCTCGCCGGTTTGTCCATCATAGAGGACGCTCTTGCCATCGCTGGAAAGACCAGCTTTGGCCATAAGATCGAAGATTTCATCGTTGGAGACACCGTCGAAGACCGGAGTGGCCACGCGCATGCCGAGTTTGCGGCAAGCGAGACCAAGGTGGACTTCAAGAATCTGACCGATGTTCATACGAGAAGGAACGCCCATCGGGGAGAGCATGACGTCGATCGGAGTGCCATCCGGAAGGAACGGCATATCCTCGACCGGCAAGATCTTCGAGATGACGCCCTTATTACCATGGCGACCGGACATCTTATCGCCTTCGGAGATTTTTCTCTTCTGAACGATGTAGACGCGGACCTTCATGATGACGCCCGGCGAAAGCGGATCTTTGTTCTTGCGCGAATAAATCTTCACTTTGAGAACAATGCCAGCGCCACCGTGCGGAACGCGTAAAGACGAATCTTTGCCATCTTTCGTCTTTTCGGCGAAAATGGCCATGAGAAGCTTTTCTTCTGGGGTCGGCTCCGTCTGGCCTTTCGGCGTGACTTTTCCGACGAGAATATCGCCCTCTTTGACTTCGGCGCCCGGAATGATGATGCCCGACTCATCGAGATACGTTTTCGCATCTTCGCTGACGTTAGGAACATCGCGAGTAATCTCTTCGTTGCCGAGTTTCGTTTCGCGGCACTCGAGATCGTAGGCTTCGATGTGAATGGAGGTATAGACATCATCCTTCACCATGCGTTCGGACATGATGACGGCGTCTTCGTAGTTGTAACCATGCCAGGTCATGTAAGCGACCAAGACGTTGTGACCTAAGGCCAACTCGCCATTCTTCATGGCGGGGCCATCGGCGATCACTTGGCCAGCTTTGACTTTGTCGCCCACTTTGACGATCGGCGTCTGGTTGATGCAGGTGCCTTGGTTCGAGCGGTCGAACTTCTGGAGGTGATAAGTGCGAGTTTCTTTGCCTTCTTTAACGGCAACCGTCGCACTATCCATATAGGTCACTTCGCCATCGGCGACCGCGACCACGGCTAAACCCGAGTCTTTGGCAATGACGCCTTCAAGACCGGTTCCGACATAGGAGATTTCCGGACGGAGAAGCGGAAGAGCCTGACGCTGCATGTTCGCGCCCATCAAAGCACGGGTGCTATCATCGTTTTCCAAGAAAGGAATACAAGCGGCAGCAATCGAGACAATCTGCTTCGGCGAGACGTCGACGTAATCGACGAGCTCTTTTTTCGCGAGGGCGTTTTCGTCATCGTGACGGGTGACAACTTCGTCTTCAATGATCTCTTTGACGAGTTCTTTGTCACCACCACCGAAATCGATGAGTTCGGGGGCGCTCAAGCGGATGTTGGCCTCGGCGATATAATGGCCGCGCTCTTCATCGGCCGAGAGATATTCGGCCCGATCGGAGACGTAATAATGGACCTTGCCATCAGCGCCCGTTTGATGAAGGACGATGCGGTAAGGAGTCTGTAAGAAACCATATTGGTTGATCTTGGCGTAAGTCGAAAGGTTGTTGATCAAGCCGATGTTTTGACCTTCTGGGGTTTCAATCGGGCAGATACGACCATAGTGAGTATAGTGGACATCGCGGACTTCCATGGAGGCGCGATCACGGGTTAAACCACCAGGGCCCAAGGCGGAAATACGACGCTTGTTGGTCAGTTCGGCGAGCGGGTTCGTCTGGTCCATGAACTGCGAGAGCTGGGACGAAGCGAAGAACTCGCGGATCGACGAGGTGAGCGGACGGATGTTGACGAGGGCTTGCGGTTTCGCGGTGTCAAGGTCGGTGATGGACATCTTCTGCTGAACCGTCTTCGACATCTTGGTAAGGCCGATACGGAACTGGGTTTGGAGAAGCTCTCCAACGCAGCGGACCCGGCGGTTGCCAAGGTGATCGATATCATCGGTTTGACCGATGCCATCTTGAATATTGCAGAAATACGAGAAGCAGGCGATCATATCGGAAATCGTCACGCGCGAAACGGAAGGATGCGTCTCATCGCCATTGAGCGAGAGATCGGTGCCAATGATATTGGTAACGCCGTCTTCCTTCTTATCGTTAGCGTAGACTTTGACGATGGTGACGTTCGAGAAAGTATCGAGTTTCTCGTTGACTTTGACCTTCTTGAGATGGGCGCCTTTTTCGAAGAATTCCGCATCGCGGAGTTCTTGGACGTCTTCCTTGGTCAACTTGTAATCTTTGACGAAAGCTTCGCCGGCTTTGTTGGTGAAGATCTCACCATCGGCACTGACGAGGTTCTCGGCGAGAACGCGGCCATAAAGACGATCATAAACGCCTAATTTCGTCGCGTACTTAAAGCGACCAGCGCGACCCAAATCATAACGCTTGTCATCGAAGAATTTCTGAACGAGGAAATTCACGACGCCATCTTGGGTAATCGGCTCG
>Ga0183101_1000490_pt1 | contig 53810 bp, 50 predicted proteins | sample Biomet3_FD_127790 | JGI IMG/M metagenome (GOLD analysis project Ga0183101, IMG submission 127790) | Microbial communities from bioreactor (seeded with sewage sludge) at LBNL, California, USA - Biofuel metagenome 3 | ecosystem: Engineered > Bioreactor > Anaerobic > Unclassified ... | reverse complement strand
GGCGAATCCAGACACTTTCTTATCTATGATGGTACGTTTTCTCTCCACATATTTGTATGTTGGAAATGCGGCTGAATTCACAACGAATTTTGCATATTTTGGTGAAGGCTTCTTTGCAAGACAATTACCTATTGTCATTTTGATCCTGACTGCTGTCTTAGATAGAAATGGTATTAGAAATAAAAACATCTGGATCGTGCTTGTGACAGTTATCAGTTTTTTGGCAACTGTCTTCCTGGTGGCTACGGCTCTATATATTTCGTTTACACCGGTAGGTCATGATACAGTGCTTGGCTGTCAATATCGATATTTGATTCCTCTTTTATTCCCTTTGCTGTATATGATATTCCCAGATATTACGTCGAATAAGATGAATAAATCACTGTTCAATAGTGTTCCAATGCTGTTGATGTCTGTGGTCTTCTTGGTAAATACCATGGTTCTCGCGGCAAATCTCTACTAAGCTCTGAATTGTATCTGCATCGAATGATAACCCTGAAGATGTTCCTTGATTTGCAAGGACTGTGAAGAAATGTTTTAAAAAGCTTGTGAAATAAGTGTAAAATAGAGACAGAAATCATGTATGGAGCATTGATAATAAAAGAACCAAATACTCAAATATGCTTTTCGGAAATGAAAGCGTTTTTTCTAGATGTACGATATAATAGATATCGCGAGCAAGAGGATTGGAGGAAATCATAGATGGTTGCTAAGAAAAAGAAATCAGCCGAAACTGAAGTCATGTCTTTAGAGACTATCCGTGAGGAGATTCTCAAGAAGAGCAAAGCTGGTGAAGAGATCAGTGAAAAAGCAGTCATGGACTTAGCAGAAAAGAATCATTTGAATGAAGATGATGAAGAAAATCTTTTCGACTGGATCCAGGAACAGAATATTGATCTGATCACTGAAAATGTTGATGAAGTAGAAGAAGCGGAAGAAGAGCTGCTGACAGCTGATGATAAAGATGTAGATGCTGATGCGGATTCAGAGGAAGAGGAAGCTGATACAGATGATTCGGATACTGAAGAAGAATCAATAGATGCTGCCGTATCCGTCAGGAAGAAGAAACCTGCTGATTCTGTCAAAGCATATCTGCAGGAGATTGGTTCTATACCATTGCTGAATGCACAGCAGGAAGTTGAATATGCAAAGCAGGTGCAGCAGGGTGATAAGTATGCCAAGGAAATGATGATCAACTCAAATCTGAGACTGGTCGTATCCATGGCGAGAGATTATGCCAACAGAGGACTGTCTTTCCAGGATCTGATCCAGGAAGGCAATATTGGTCTGATGCGTGCTGTTGAAAAGTTTGATCCGGATAAAGGATTCCGTTTCTCCACATATGCAACATGGTGGATCCGTCAGTCCATGGTCCGTGCCATCGCAGACCAATCCAGAGACATTCGTATTCCTGTACATATGACTGAACAGATCAATCGTGTCAACAGAGTGCAGAGACAGCTGAATCAGGAACTTAACCGTGATCCTTCCGCAGAAGAGATTGCTGCTAAATTAGGTGAAGGCATGACGGCAGATAAAGTCCGTGAGATCCAGCAGATTGCATTGGATACTGTATCATTGGAAACACCGACAGGTGATGATGACAACAGCAACCTTGGTGATTTCATCCAGGATGAGAATGCAGTGAATCCAATGGAATTTGCCAACAACGCAGTCATCAAGGAACAAATCAACAAGATGCTGGGTGAACTGCCTGAAAGAGAAGAAAAAATAGTCCGTATGCGTTTTGGTCTGGATGGTACAAATCAGCCGAAGACATTGGAAGAAGTCGGCAGACAATGCAACGTGACCAGAGAGCGTATCCGTCAGATTGAATCCAAGGCACTGCGCAGACTGCATCACAGCATCAATACAAAGACAGATTATAGAGATTTAAAAAAGGACTAAGAACTAATAAAGAAGTGAATGCTCTGCATTGCAGCAGATATCATTTACTTCTTTTATTTATACCGCATTAATTCAATATATCTGCATTTTTAGGAGATATATACAGCATATGGTGATACAATGAAAACCGTGTAATGTACGTCAGATATCAATTGTGCAGAGATAACTGCTGATTTATATGTGATGATACAGTACAATTCTTAATTGCATAAAATATTTAAAGTGTTTGTCGGGGGAACAAAATATGAAAAAGTTTATACATTTTTTATGTGCTTTGCTTTTGGTCACATGCATGTTTAGTGTTGTAAAAAAGCAAACTATAAATGTTCATGCAGATAATGGAATCCCTATGTACCGATTATATAATCCATATAGTGGTGAACATCTATATACAAAGAATAAACAAGAAAATGATAATATTATAAAAATAGGTTGGATAGCTGAGGGCATCGGCTGGTATTCACCAGAGACCTCTAACACCCCAGTATATCGATTATACAATCCAAATTCTAGTGATCATCATTACACAATGAACAAGGAAGAAAATGATTGGCTTGTAAAACTAGGCTGGGTAGCCGAAGGCATTGGCTGGTATTCAGATGATAACAAAACTGTACCGGTATATCGCCAATTTAATCCGAATGTATCAATTGGCACTCATAATTACACCACTTCTAAAAACGAGAATGACTGGCTTGCTTCATTGGGCTGGGTTCCAGAAGGGACATGCTGGTATGCTACAGCTGGCTCTGATTCCCCAGAAATTCCTCAAACAGATGTTAAAAAAGTAGTAAAACCGGTAACTCCTCCATTTTACAGCCAGATAGACAACAGATGGGCGGGTATGGTGTATGGCAGATATGACATGCGGACTACCGCATGTGGTGTCTGTACGATGGCTATGATAATATCTGCACGGACAGGAAAATCCGTTCTTCCACCGGAAGTGGCAGATTATTTATATTCGGTTGGTTTATATAATGGATCGATACCTGGAACGAATGGTGCTTCGTTTTTAACGGCAGGAAAAAAGTATGGTCTTCTTGGAGAAGGAATAGGCAGCTATGATGCCCTAGTAGATGTACTGAGACAGGGCAAATTAGTGGCAATGCAGGTTGTTGGTGAACCATTTGTAAATCCAGGCGCTTCACATGCGATGGTCATATATGGCTATGAAAATGGGACAGTAAATGTATTAGATCCATTAGGCGGTAAATGTAACGGAAAGTATTCTGCTGCAGATATCTGGAATCATCGGTCGGATGTTTCGACTGATTTGGATCAAGGTGTACCGGGATTTGCATTCTAGGTAATAATTCAAAGGGAATAGGGAGGGAACCTCATATTCCTTTTTCATTTGATAGGCATAATGCCCTGTAATATGATAAAGTTGACAGACGAGAAAACAGGAGTTGATGATTATGGACGCGATGAGAGAGAAATTAGTTAATTTAGAAAAAAGATATAACGAGATTGGTGAAGAACTGACTCAGGAAGATATTGTATCTGATCCAAGAAAGCTGACAAAGTTAAGCAAGGAACAGGCACATCTTCAGGGTGCTGTAGATGCATGGCATGAATTGAAGACATTGGATGACAATATCAGTCAGGCTGAAGATATGCTGAAGGAAGATGATGCCGAATTAAAAGAGATGGCACAGATGGAACTGGATGAGTGTCTTCCAAGAAGAGAAGAACTGCTTGTCCACGTACAGAAGCTGCTGATTCCAAGTGATCCGGAAGATGACCATGATGCCATCATGGAAATCAGAGGCGGTGCTGGCGGAGATGAAGGAAATATCTTTGCCGGTGACTTATACCGCATGTATACAAGATATGCTGAAGCAAGAGGATGGAAGGTGCAGATCATGGAAGCATCTCCATCGGAAGCAGGCGGCTTCTCACAGATTGTCTTCTCAATCAAAGGCGATGATGTTTATAAGGCATTGAAGTGGGAATCTGGCGTTCATCGAGTACAGCGTGTTCCTAAGACAGAGACTCAGGGACGTATTCATACCTCTACAGCAACGGTCCTCTGTCAGCCTGAAATTGAAGATGATGACTATGAACTGAACATGGCTGACTTAACGTTTGAAACACACCGTGCTTCTGGTGCCGGCGGTCAGCATATCAATAAGACAGATTCTGCGGTCCGTATCGTTCACGTCCCTACAGGTATTACAGTCAACTGTCAGGAAGGCCGTTCGCAGATTGAAAACAGAGAAACTGCTCTTCGTATTATTCGTTCCCGTGTCTATGAAGAGATGCAGAGAAGAAAAGAAGAAGCAGCAGGCAAGATCAGAAGAGCGAAGATTGGAACAGGCGACCGTTCTGAAAAGATCAGAACGTACAACTATCCACAGAACAGAGTCACAGATCACCGCATTCACTTCACTACGAACCATCTTGATCTGATCATGGAAGGCAAGCTGGATGAAGTCATTGAAGCACTGCAGGCCGAAGAAGAAAAGAAAAAGTTAGAGGAAGCAGCGTAATGACGACCTTCTCAAAGAGTGTCAGAAATTATGAAGCACTCTGTGAACAGAATGATGTTCCTGCGGAAACAGTGATGGCCTATTTAGTCGAACTGTCACAGCGAGAACGCTATGATCTGTATCTTCATTATGAAGAAGAAATGCCGGCAGATTTGGAAAAAGAATTCGATGCAGGCATGGCGAGAATCCTGAAGCAGGAACCGATGGAACATGTTCTGGGATATTCCTGGTTCTATGGATACAAGATGATTGTCAATGAAGACGTATTGATTCCACGGCCGGAAACGGAAGAGCTCTGTGCAAATATCTTAGCGCGCATGGATCAGTATTTCCCTGAGAACAAAACAATCGAATGCACAGATGTCGGTACTGGTTCCGGTGCCATTGCAATTGTATTGGCAAAGGAAGAACCAAAGGTCCATATGACGGCGACTGATATTTCTGAAGAAGCATTAGTCACTGCACGTAAGAATGCCGAGAATAATGGTGCTGATATAGAATTCACTGCTGGTGATATGCTGAAACCGTTAATTGATAGCGGCAGAAAACTGGATGTGCTTGTATCCAATCCGCCATATATTCCTGCGCAAGAGCAGATGGAAAAATCGGTTGTGGATTTTGAACCGCATGTCGCATTATTCGGCGGCAGTGATGGGCTGAAGTTTTATCGTATGATCTTTGAAGACTGTAGAAAAGTCTTAAAAGACAAAGCGTTCATGGCCTTTGAAATGGGCTGGGATCAGCGCGAAAGAATGTCCGCACTGGTAGAAGAAATTCTGCCTGAGACAAGATATGAAATTCTCAAAGATATGAACGGCAAAGACAGAATGCTGTTTGTATATTTCAATCTTGATTAGCATAACTAAACAGAGCTCTGCTGCGGCAGAGCTTTTATAATGGCATATGAATAATAATATGATTGATTAATGAAACAGGAACTTTATAATACAAACATAGAAAAAGGTATGGGGATGAAAAGATTACTTAAAGCGTTCCTGCTTCTATGCATATTCAGCAGTACAGCATTGACTGTACGGGCAGAAGATACGATCAGTACGGCACTTGCGCAGCTGAATGAAGCAAAGCAGAAAGTAGAAGATATGAAATCATCAATCGCTGTATATGGAGATACAATTACAGCATGGGATTTTATAGAGTATCATGCAGAACAGCATCAGGATACTGCAGTGCTTGAGTATATCAACACAAATTATAAAGGCGTCTCGGATCCTGCAGGTGATGAAACACTTGATGATCTGCAGAACAGCATTCAATACATAGCAGATGTAAATACACTTAGAAAAGCAGGCGGCTTAACAGAATGGTCAATTTCAGATTCATATATGCTGAAAGAAAGCCATCCAATAACTAATTCATTATCCGCTCCTGCACAGTCAACAGTATTAGAATTTGTAGAACCAATTCCAGTGAATTCATTGCAGGCATTAACGGCGAATTTATCTTCTGCTTCAGGAACATCCATCGGCATTCTGTCAGATGATATCAACAAACAGTACAAGATCATGCTGGGTACAGATACGGTTCAGTATACAGCTGCAGAATACCAAAAAGAATTAGCAGCATTCATTCAAACAAATGTGACTTCTTACAATGATGCTCTAACAGCCTTGGAATCTGCGCAAAAAGCTTATGATGCAGCAGTTGCGGCAGAAACGGCAAAGAAAGCTGCGGAAGAACAGGCCGCAGCAGAATCGGCAAAAAATGCTGAGACAGCACAGACTGGCACTTCAAACGCAGCACAGTCATCAATTGTTACTTATCCATCTGCAACAGACATAAATGAGGCTGCAGGTGTTCCGATGTATAGGATGTATAATCCCAACAGTGGAGAACATTTGTATACATCTAATGTGAATGAAAAAAATAAACTAAGTTCTATAGGCTGGGTATATGAGAATGTTGGCTGGTATGCGCCAAAGACTTCAAACTCACCTGTATATAGATTATACAATCCAAACAACAGTGATCATCATTATACATTAAGTCTTTCTGAGAATAATTGGCTTGCTTCATTGGGGTGGGTTGCTGAAGGGGTTGGCTGGTATTCAGATGACCAAAAGTCTGTGCCTTTATATCGACAATTTAATCCCAATGTTTCAGTTGGCACCCATAATTTCACTGCAAATAAAACAGAAAATGATTGGTTAGTATCATTAGGCTGGGTGGCTGAAGGAATTGCCTGGTATGGTATTAAAAACACAATATACATGCAGGGCATTGATATCAGTGAACACAACGGAGATATTGATTTAACACAGTACAATGATGGCTTTGTCATTATTCGTGCAGCCTGGGGAACAAATACAGACAAGTATTTCTTGAAGAATGTTCAAAAATGCGAAAAATTGAACATTCCGTATGGTGTATATATTTACAGCTATGCTATTAATACATCAGAGGCAGAAGATGAAGCAAATTATATGTTGAATCTATTGAAACAATGTCATCCAACGGTTGGTGTATGGTTTGATATGGAGGATGCTGATGGATATAAAGAAAAAATGTCTGCGAACTTTATGCAGAAGACGTTGATTTCGCAGATCTGTCAGACATTCTGCAGCAAGGTTCAAAGTAATGGATATCATACAGGTATTTATGCTTCATACAGCTGGTTCAAAGATTATATTACAGGTTGTGATCAGTATGATAAATGGCTTGCATTCTGGGAATTTAATGATGGTTCATTTAATGATATGCGAGGCTATGGTGCATCGCTTCATCAATATACAAGCACACCTCTTGACCGCAATGTAATGTATGTTGATATTTCAAATTTTAAAAATGAATAATAATAAAACGATGATATGTCAGAATCTGACGTATCATCGTTTTTAGCGGCTGTTGTAGAAATGAGAAAATTAATCTCGGTTTATATCCTGTACACTTTTTCTTTCAACAATTTCTTCAGGGGAAAGTGTCAGGATGTCGCGCAGTCTGGAACGAGTATAATAAGGTTCGCCAATGCGTTCTTCACTTAAGTCTCTAAGTGAATAATCATTTGTTCTTATTGTAAAGTTTGGATTGTAATAAGGATCTCCCTTTACAATAATATCCTTCCAGCGGAGCAGAAATAGTTTAATTTCTGATTCAAAACGAAGCTGCTTTTCATAAGTGTCTTCGTATCCTCTGGATTTGGATTCATAGTGATGAAAAGCTGCATAAGGTGTATAAACTACCAGCTTATTAAGTTTCCTTGTGCGCAGGCAGATATCAATGTCATTGAATGCAACTGCGAAAGTTTCATCAAATCCATTAATTTTATGGAAGATATCACTCTTCATCAACATTACAGCAGCGGTCACAGCAGAGTAATCTTGGGCTACCATTGCACGATTGAAATATGTATCATTTTCTGAATGACGGCCTCGGAAAATATGATCTGCTACGCCTCCTATGCCAATAATAACACCTGCGTGCTGAATCGTGTCATCCTCATATAAAAGTCTGCATCCAACGATTCCAACATCATCTCTTTGTGCGTATCCCATCATTTGGCGAATTGAATCAGGTTCTATTAACTCAACATCATTATTCATGAATAGAAGATAGCTGCCATGCGCAAATTCAGCTCCAAAATTGTTGATCTTGGAATAATTAAATTCACCTTCATATTGAACAACATGAACCTGAGGGAACGCATTTACAATATTTTTATAGTATTCAAAGGTGCATGTTTCTGTAGAGTTGTTTTCAACAACAATGATCTCCAGATTTTTCCAGGATCCTTTTGTAAGAACTGATCTGAGTGCCTTATCAAGATCTTCAACATGATCTTTGTTAGGAATGATAATCGAGACTAAAGGAAATTCAGTAAATTTAAAATATGTATGATAGATTCCGTAACTGATCCCAGTATCTATTTTTTCAATTTCGATATTTGGCCAAACTCTTTGATAATGAGCCCTGATTGCATTTGCACCAGCTGTAAATGCATATAATTTGCTTTCAGGATTACTGGATGTAGATTCCTGATGCGTTCTCCAATGATACAAGACTTTGGTCACGTGTACGATTTTTCTGGATTTTTCTGTCATCCGGAAAATAAAATCATAGTCTTGGGCACCATCAAAATGAGAATCAAAAGCTCCATATTGGTCAATCAGGGTCTTCCTGACTGCAAATAAATGACAGATATAATTGACAGAAGTCAACATGTCGATATCAAAATCAGGTTTAAAGTGAGGGTCGAACAGCTTGCCGTCTTCATTAATTTTATCTTCATCTGAATAAAGGCAGTCGCATTCAGGATTCTTGATAATTGCGTGAGCAAATTCAAACAAGGCATTTGGAGTCAGCAGGTCATCGTGGTCACAAAGAACAATGAAGTCACCTGTGCTCATCTGCACGGCTTCATTAGTGTTCCCTGAGATACCTCTATTTTCACCTATAAATTTATAATGGAAGCGTGTGTCGCCATATACAGATTTATTAATGATAGAACCTAAATTGTGATTCTCTGGGCTGCCATCAGCAAAACACACATCGAATTTCCGATACGTTTGATTTTTGATTGATTTGCATAGCTCGCTTAGATATTTTTCTGGCGTATTATACAAAGGAATTACAATAGAGAACTTCGGGGCATTTGGTGGGAATGATGTGGTCTTCTGCTCAACTAAATCTGAAAAACGAGGCTGAACCTGCCGATACCACCAATCATAATAATCAGGGGAATTACGGTCTTTTTTGTTCTTATGGGTCATGGCATGACGAAGTGCCGCCATTTTAAGCCGTAAATGGTTGAGTTTAATATATTTTTCGTTGATTGTAACGTTTTTGAAATCATTTTCATTTTTAAAAGTAATCTGACAGCTGCCATTTTTAGTGTATGGAAAGGTTAAATTAAAGCCAAAATAGCATTCAACAATCTTGCCATAGCGGGCCATAGACACGTCATAACGCGTCGTTCTGACAATATTGCTGTCGATGGGATTCCCGTAATCATCTGTGACAGAAATGGCTACTTCTTCGGAAGGATTAGCAGAATTCGCCCATCCAATGACCCTCAAAGTGCCGCTTTCCTTTTGAATTACATCGATGTTATACATAATGTCTTTGGTTTTTAACATTTTTGTATTCTCCTGAATCTGATATATTTTAAGCATAATTTCTATAAATTACAAAATATTAGTAAACTTCACAAAAATCTCTTCGTCTAAAAGGATAAAAAATATGATGTTTGGTGTTCTGTGGACAATAGTATATAATTTCAATGGGATTTTTTATAGATGAGGTCTGTTAATGAATTCAATGAATGCAATTGAAATCCGAAATATGTCAAAAAGCTTTAAGGTTCAGTATGACCATGCAAAGACCTTAAAGGATTTTCTTGTGTCTCATCATAGAGGCAAAACAGAAAAACACGAAGTATTGAAGAATATCAGCCTGGATATCCAAAAAGGTGAAACAGTCGGCTTGATTGGAACAAATGGGTCTGGGAAATCGACGCTTTTAAAATTAATGACAAAAATCATCTATCCTAATGAAGGAACAGTCCAGACACAGGGAAAACTGACTTCATTGCTTGAATTAGGAGCAGGGTTTCATCCAGATTTTACGGGAAGAGAAAACATATATTTTAATGCCGCAATTTTTGGCTTAACAGAGAAAGAAATCAATGCAAGAATAGATGAGATTATCGAGTTTTCGGAGCTCGGACCAGCTATTGATGAACCAATCCGCACATATTCATCAGGCATGTATATGCGATTGGCGTTTTCAATTGCTATCAACGTCGATGCCGAAATTCTTCTGATTGATGAAATATTAGCTGTAGGTGATCAGCACTTTCAGGATAAGTGCTACCAAAAATTAAAGGAATTAAAAGCCAGTGACAAAACAATTGTAATTGTGTCACATAGCTTGGAAGTAGTGAAAGAGTTATGTACGCGAGCAATTTGGATCTATGACGGTCATTTCCGTCTGGATGGTGATCCAACATATGTCATTGATGAGTATTTAAAACAGATTGCAATAGATACGAAAGAGAAGAAGAAAGCCGCATTGGAACAGGGAGATTATTCCTTTAAAGGAGCTGTTTATATCGATGCGCCACGTAATTTTACAAGCTTGTCATTGGATGCGAGGAATGTTGATATTGTAGGATGGAAAATCAGTGACTGCGAAAAGGAATCTTTTACACTTTCCATTGGTGATAAAGAAGTTACAGACATTTTGCCGGTAAGAAGAGAAGATGTTTTTGATATCTACCGTGAGGAATACAGCGGATATATTACAGCTGATACAATTGGCTGGAGTGCGGCAGTAAACTGGCGTGAATATGAAGATCAGATTGATGCTGATGGACATTTGACGATTACTGCAAAGCTTTGTGATGATCAAAAGAATATTATTAATGAAAAGGCAATCACTATTACTGTTGACAAGGAGAGCAACTAGGAATGTTCCAGGAATTGTATAAATACCGTGAATTATTAAAGACGAGTATAAAAAAAGAAATTCGAGGGAAGTATAAAGCTTCCTTTTTGGGCGTTCTCTGGTCCTTTATCAACCCTCTTCTTCAAGTGCTTGTCTACGCAATTGTTTTTCCATATATGCTGAGAAGTACTGGCGATGATTATATTGTCTATCTGGTGACTGGTATTATTCCCTGGACATTCTTTTCCACAGTTGTCAATGAGTGCGTTACGTGCGTAAAAGCTAATGCCGGCATCATAAAGAAAGTCTATTTTCCGCGTGAAATACTTCCGTTATCAGCAGCTATCAGCGGTATTATTAATTTCTTTATTTCCTGTATCATCATATTGGTGTTCTGCCTTATTTGGAATGTTGGATTTTCCTGGCACCTTGTCTTTGTCCCTCTTCTGGCATTAGCAGAAGGGATTTTAGCGCTTGGTATTGGGATGGCTCTGGGAGCTATGACGGCATATGTACAGGATCTAGAATATATCGTTAATTTTATATTGACCATGGCATTCTATGGTTCACCTATTGTGTACCAGTTGAATATGTTTTCCGGCGCTTCACTTTTAGCAAAGCTGGTCAATCTCAATCCAATGACTTGGATTTTAAATGGCTATCGTGATGCATTCCTGTATCATACTGTGCCAGATACAATACAGATGTTACTGATGTTTGTTATTGCAATTGCCGTGCTGTGTCTTGGATGGCTGATCTTCAAGAAATTGGAGAAGGGGTTCGCGGAACAATTCTAAGGTGATTATGGAAAATAATTGTAAGATTGAAAACTTTTGTATCTGCAAATGTGAAAATAAAAGAACAGCTGTCCTGGAAGGAAGCTTTGTCTGTATGCCGGGAAGTCTGCATATTTTTGCCTTGCTGAACGGAAAAGAATTTGACACATATGCATATATCATTCCAACTGGACACGGTAAGCGCGAAGTAGAACATCATTTTGAATTAGAATGGCCAATGCCTGAAGAGTTGATCACATCGCTGAATTTCGTGTTAAAAGATTATGTAAACGATCCGATGGAAATCATAGACTGTACGGAAGAAGATATAAAAGAGCATCTTGTTGAAACCTCATTGATCCATCATATCATTGGAACTTCTTTTGATGAGAACAATGTCGGTATGATTCTCGGATGGTCTTTTTCTATGCTGAAAAAGCCAGTGAGCTTTGAAGTTTTAGATGAAGATGGTACGCAAGTCAAAATGTCTTTGAGAAGAACAATTCAGCAGCGCCTTGTGGACCGCCGAGCTGTAGAAAAAGAAAATGCATTAGTTGGATTTATTATTTCATTTGAAGGAAATAAAGAGCATTCCTATAGACTGAAAATGACAGATGGCACTCACAGCAGTGAAGTGGTACTGGCAGCTGATTCTGTCAACAGAAGCATGAACTTTGATAAGTTCATGAGTTTCTGCAGAGCAATCAACAAAAAGAATATAATGCTTGGATTGAATTATCTGAGGGAAAATGGATTGATTTCCTTCTTTAAAAGACTGTCTACCGGTGTCCCTGAAGAGACAGATTATAATGCGTGGTTCAGGCGAATACGTGTTACAAAAGATGAGCTGCTGGCACAAAGAAATCATAACTTTTCATATCGGCCGCTGATCAGTTTGATTGTCCCGGTTTTCAATACACCGGCAGATTTTTTAAACGAGATGATACAGTCTGTTATCAGTCAGTCATATGAAAACTGGGAACTCTGCATTGCGGATGGATCTGATGAATCCTCCGATGCCCGAAAGATCGTGAAAAAATATGCTGCAGAAGACAGCCGTATAAAGGTTACATACTTAAAAGAAAACTATGGAATTTCTGGTAATACAAATAAAGCATTGGATCTTGCGGCGGGTGAGTATACGGGGCTTTTTGACCATGATGATCTGCTTGAGGCAGACGCGTTATACGAGATTGTGGATTCCCTGCAGAAAACAAAACACGATATCATCTATACAGATGAAGATAAGCTTAATAATGAAACAAAGGAGTTTGAAGCGCCTAATTTTAAGCCGGACTATGATGAAGACTTATTCCTTTCACATAATTACATAACTCATTTCTTTGTGGTGAAGACTGAAATACTAAAAAGTGTTGGCGGATTTGACAGCAGATATGATGGAGCACAGGACTATGATGTGATGCTTAAGTGTATTGAAAAGTCTTCCAGTATTCATCATGTTGCAAAGTGCTTATATCATTGGCGGATGCACCGGATGTCTACAGCCATGAATCCGAAAAGCAAAATGTACTGTTATGTTGCTGGACAGAATGCACTGCAGGCTCACTATGATAGAGTAGGCATCAAAGCAAAAGTTGAAATGCAGGGGAAACCATTATACGGTGAATACCACACCATTTATGATGTGCCGGATACACTTGTTTCCATTATTATTCCTAACAAAGACCACACAGATATCTTGAAGACTTGTGTAAATTCACTGATAAAAATCAACCAATATCATAATATTGAAATTATCATCGTGGAGAATAACAGCACTGAGCAGAAGACCTTTGATTATTATAAGGAACTTCAAGACTGTCAGAAGCAGGTTAAAGTGGTCACATGGGAAGGGAAAGACTTTAACTATTCTGCTATCAACAATTTTGGTGTGAAGTACGCCGCGGGTGAATATCTCCTCTTTCTCAATAATGATACAGAAATGATCAAAGCAGATGCATTAAGTGAAATGGTAAGCTTATGCGCCAGAAAAGATGTTGGCGTTGTTGGAGCAAAGCTTCTGTATGCAGATAATACAATTCAGCATGCAGGTGTTGTCATTGGCTTTAGCGGATATGCCGGACATGTCTTTAATGAGATTCCAAATGGAAAATACTATGGTTATATGACAAGAGATGTGATGAATGGTGATCTCTGTGCAGTAACAGCAGCATGTATGATGACAAAGAAAACTGTCTTTGAGTCAGTTGGTGGATTTGATGAGAGCTTTAAGGTTGCATGCAATGATATCGACTATTGTTTAAAAGTAGTAGATAGTGGAAAGCATGTGGTATATAATGCATTCTCGTTGTGGCATCATTATGAGTCAAAATCGCGCGGTTATGAGAATAGTTACGAAAAGATTGCCCGATTTGATCAGGAAGTAGAAAAGTGGCAGCAGAAATGGATGCCGCTGCTGATTCAGGGAGATCCATACTACAATCCAAATTTTAAGATTGAGGATGGCCCGTTCATATTGAAATAGAACAATTTGAAGATGACACAGAAAGGATAACAACGTGGGAAAGAATATTTTGAAATCAATAAAGCTTCCATGGATTGTGCTGGGTGTTGTTTTCATTGCACTTGAATTGGGAATCATCTTAAAATCTAGTACATGGGTGATTGGACTGGCTGGAACAGCTGCGGACTGCGTGTTGATATTTTTTGTTGGTCAGTTCATATACTATACGCCAAAGAGGGTATGGCAGTTTTTGAAAGAGCATAAGGGTACTTCTGTATTTTGTTTTATATGCATATTGTTCGCGTTAGCTTTGGCAATACGCTGCTTTCATAATCATAGTGTTTCATCACTGTATGGACAGTTTTCACTATTTCTTCAGATTTTTCTGCTTTCTGGGGTAATATTTGGCCTGTTCAGTGTATATGTATGGAAATTGGATCTTTGGAAAATTTATTTAATCACTGGTTCTCTTTTTGGCATCGGAATGATGCTTGTTATCCCAATTGGCGGAGTACCTGATGAAATTGTGCATGTATCATCTGCATACAGACTGTCAAATATATTCTTAGGTATAAAAAATGAAGCTGATAGCTTTATGATGCGAAGTCAGGATCTAAAGATGATTCAAATGGATCTTGGACGAAATTTATATCAAACTTCTGAAGGATTTGAACAATATATCAGTTTATTAATAACCCCATTAACAGATGGTAGCTTGGTTTCTGCTCAAATTTCGACAATTAGCAATCCGATATGCTACGTGGTTCCAGCTCTGGGAATTGCCTTAGGAAGAATACTTGGCTTAGGAACATACATAACTTTAATGATTGGACGTATTTTTAATTTTGTCTTATATATGAGCATTACAACTTATGCCATAAAGAAAATTTCTTTTGGAAAACTGCAGATGCTCGTCCTTCTATTGATGCCTGTGGCAGTACAACAGGGAATGTCATATTCTTATGACGTTCTGGTAAATAGTCTTTCGTTAGTCATGATTGCATATGCTGTAAAGTTCACTCTGGGCGAAAATAAGAATCTTTTAACACGAAAAGAAGCCATATTATTAGTTATATGCACGATACTTTTATTTCCACAAAAAGGAAAAGCATATTTTTTAATTTCCCTGCTTCCTTGGCTTATATATCTTGCAAAAAAATATCCGCTTTCAAATAAGGCGGTAAAAATAATAAGACGTATTGTTATTGGAGTGTTTTTGTTATTTATTGCTGCGATAATAGTCTGGGCAAAAACAGGAGCATCAAGCTATCAATATACGCCAAATATTCTCACATATAATGGTACCGCAACTGAGGTTATTTATGGTTATTCTATCAGTTATTTCATTGCACATCCATTTGATCTCTTTACTGTACTTTTTAATACAATGAAAACTTATCGTTTATATTATTACACCTCTTTTATTGGCAAGTATCTTGGCTGGTTAGATATTAATATTTATGATGATATTATCATTGTTTATACATTTTTATTGGCTTTTGCATCGATAAAACGGACTGATAATAAAATAGTTTTGTGTTCAAAAGTGAAGATTCTTTTTGGTATAGTATCTCTTATTACTTTTGGATTTATTCTTGCAGGCATGTTATTCGCCTGGTCACCAATTGAAGGTGCCACAATATTAGGTGTGCAGGGGAGATATTTTTTTCCATTTGCACTGTTGATTCTGCTCATTTTGGGTACGGAAAAATTACAGATTGATTCCAGGGCAGACAGTACGGTTATGGCGGTACTGATTATGAGTATATTTGTTGTTGTGGAATTTCTCTGCCTTCATTTGTAAGTTAAATAAGCAGATTTAATGTATAATATGTGCTAAGGTTAAACGTCGATGGCAAAATTTTATAGATTTCTAAGCAGGTATAGAGAAGTAATTATGGTAGTGATTGATTCAATCATTGTTGTTTTTGCATACTGGCTTGCATATTTTATTCGTACTGATTTTGGCAGAACTTCATTTTTCTTAGGAGAAAAAGCTCTTTGGGGCAACATGATCTGGGTTGTATTAATCAACTTGGGAAGTGTCCTGTCCTTCCGGCTGCATCGGTCATTGTGGATGTTTGTATCAGTTGATGAAGCATTGAGAGTATCTGCAGCAGTATTTGCAGGTAATTTTATCTGGTGGCTGATTGTTATGATCCTCAGAGTTCCTGAATATACAAGATCTATACCAATTATTGCAGCAATGATTCAATTGATTTTAATGCTTGGTATCCGTCTGATTTATCGAATTATCAGACGTGACAGCAGTCAGAAGAACCGGCAGCACAGAGCACTGATTTTAGGCGCAGGGTCTGCCGGCGTGAATGCTTTACGAGAAATCACATATTCTGATCGGTATGATACTCGGATTATTGGTTTTTTAGATAAGAACCCAAAAAAAGTTAAAAAGAGACTGAATGGTGTTGAGGTTCTTGGCACTGATGAGCAGATGGCTGATATTGTAAGGCAGTATGATATCGATACCGCATATATAGCAATCAAAAATATCTCGAAGAGTGATTTAAAGGCATTAATTGAAAAATGCAGAGAATTGAATCTGCGTACAAGAATTGTTGCCTTCGAACTTCACGCAAACACTGACGGTACTACTACTTCTGTACGAAACGTCAGCATTAATGATCTGCTTGGCAGAGGAGAACTGAATCTAAATTCAGAAGAAATTGGCGGCTACATTTCAGGGAAGACCATTATGGTTACTGGAGCAGGCGGTTCTATAGGCTCAGAATTGGTACGTCAGATCATACCTTTCGGTCCGAAGCGTCTCGTTCTTATCGATGTCTATGAGAACAACATGTATGATCTTCAGCAGGAAATAAATATTGACCGCCGCACTGGCAATATGCAGGTTGAAACGGATGTTGTATGTTTAATTGGTTCTGTCAGAGACAAAACAAGAATCAATGAAATTATGGCAAAATATAAACCTAATGTTGTGTTCCATGCAGCTGCACATAAGCACGTTCCATTAGTAGAAGACTCGCCGTTGGAAGCTATTAAAAATAATGTCATTGGAACAAGAAATGTCATTGAATGTTCCATCATGAATTACGTAGATAAATTTGTCATGATTTCGACGGACAAGGCGGTCCGTACGACGAATGTCATGGGTGCTACCAAAAGAATGTGTGAACTGCTTGTTGAAGGATATAAGAATAATGGTGTGACAAAGCTGTGTGCTGTCCGGTTCGGCAATGTATTAGGGTCCTCAGGATCAGTCATTCCTTTGTTTGAGCGGCAGATTGAAAAAGGCGGCCCAGTGACAGTTACGGATCCAAATATCATTCGTTACTTTATGACTATTCCTGAAGCAGCACAGCTTGTTCTGCAGGCAGGTGCATATGCGCATACGGGTGAAATCTTTATCTTGGATATGGGAAAACCAGTAAAAATTGTAGATTTAGCTAAGAATCTCATTCAGCTGTCTGGGTTAGTGCCGGGCGAAGATGTCGAAATAAAATTTACTGGGCTGCGCCCTGGCGAAAAGCTTTATGAAGAGCTGCTGGTTGATCCAAAGAATTCAAAGAAGACGGAAAACGACCTGATTTATATAGCAGAACCTGAAAACGTTTCAATGGAACAGGTAAATGCTAAAATTGACAAACTGAAACAGCTTGTTGAAGATGATGACCAGGATAATCAGAAAATCATCCAGATCATCAATGGAACTGAAAGCGCAGGAGAAAAAGCATAATTATGCTTTTTCTTTTTTATACTTGCTTGGATTAAGGTAAAATATTGCTATGAGTAAAAATAATAGTTCAAAATGGGGATTGATAAAAAAAGCATTATATATCTGGGCATACCAATATCATTTTATTATTCCCCGGAAAATATTAAAGGGTTATATACATAAATATCATACTGAAAGCGAAAATATATCCAAATTTGGAAAACGTTTCTTTGATCCAAATTCTGCAGAGGACTACAATCAATGGCTTTCTTTTCAAACCTATCGCGTTGCCAAAGAAAATTTCGATATAACTTTCATTGGAAATGATCTTACACAACAAGATGAACTGCATTATCCAAGGAAAGAAATGAAGCTGTTGGATCTGTCAGGCATAAAGAGCAAGTATATTTGTATTACTTCAAATAACTGCAGATTATATGAACCATTTGAAAGCTATTTAAATGAATGTACAAAATACGATATTACATATTTTGATAATGACAGAATTGATGAAAAGGGAAATCGATGCTGCCCATGGTTGAAACCGGATTTTTCCTATGATACATTGCGCGGATTCAATTACATAGGCAGTACATGGGTCATCCGGAGAGATTTGCTGGATCAGTTCAACGGCGGTAAATGGGAACCGTACCGCTGGCTATTAGAGCTGTCTGATCAAACCGTGTCATTCGGCCATGTTTCTAAAGTGCTTTATGGAGATTCTGAAAATAAAGAATGCAGACTGTCTGAAGTCAAAGAATACTTGAACTTCCACAGTATTCAAGCAGCACCAGAACAGATTGAAAACAGTGTATGTGTAAAAATGAATTATAGATTGGCAGAATGCCCGCTGGTATCAATTATAATTCCTACAAAAGATGGAAAAGGAATTTTGAAAACATGCCTTGATTCTGTGTTTGAAACGACAACATATAAAAATCTGGACATAATAATTGCTGATAATGGGAGTACAGAACAGGAGACAATATCATACTTTGAGGAAATCCAGGCACTGCACAGCAATGTTCATGTCTTTGACTGCAGGGGACCGTTTAACTTTTCATTGATCAATAATCGTGCCGTCTTTCAACATGCCCATGGAGACTATATTGTACTTTTGAATAATGACATTTCTGTCATAACACCGGACTGGATAGAAAAAATGCTCGCTTATGCACAGCAGAAACATGTAGGAAGTGTGGGGGCAATGCTTTATTATCCAGACGGAACGATTCAGCATGCCGGTGTTATCACAGGCAAAGGCGGTGGATTAGGGGCACATCGGTATTACCGGAAGCCTCATGACTCAATTGGATATATGCATACATTGGAGATTGCAAATGATGTTTCATGCTGCACAGCAGCCTGCTTAATGGTTTCAAAGGAAAAATATGAAGAAGTCAAGGGAATGAATGAGGAACTTGCTGTACAGTACAATGATGTTGATTTTGGTTTAAGACTATTGAACTGCGGGTATTACAATGTATTTCTTCCAGATGTCAAAATGATACATGATGAATCAAAATCTCGTGGAATAGATAAGAATCAAAGTGCCGTTGACCGTTATGTTAATGAAGTAGAATATGCAAAAGAACACTATGCAGAATGGATCGAACATGATCCATTCTATAATGACCAGTTTGATAAGAACTATGATTATATGTTGATTGCGGGGAAGGGCAGTAACTAGAACGGAATGTTGTGCATTCCGTTTTTGAGAGGTGAGATATGAAGAAAGAAGGATACTATTCCTGCGGTGCATTTGCTAAGAAGGCGAATGTAACAGTTCGTACAATTCGTTTCTATGATAAGCAGAATATCTTAAAGCCTTCTTATCGGAATGAGAATGGTGCACGCTTTTACACCAATGATGATCTTGCGAAACTGCAGCAGATCCTTCTTTTAAAGTATCTTGGATTATCTTTGGATGATATTAAGGAAATGACTTTGGCTGCATATGATTCTCATTTTTTGATGGAATCTTTGAGTCTGCAGAAGAAGCTGATCAATGAGCGGATTGAAGAAATGAAGAACGTTGAGAATGCGATAGATCATACTGTGGATGCCTTAAAAGAGGATAGTGATATTGACTGGAATAACATGCTTGCATTGATCCAGATGACTACCATGGAGAACAGCTTGAAGACACAGTATGTTAATGCTGCGAATATCAGTGCTCGTATCAGGCTGCATACAGATTATTCAATCAATCCAGAAGGATGGTTCCATTGGCTGTATAAGCAGTGTGAAATTAAAAAAGGCATGAAGATTCTTGAAATCGGATGTGGAAACGGAGAACTGTGGACAGAGAATCTGGGTAAACTGCCTAAAGATATACATGTTACATTATCGGATGTATCAGAAGGAATGATCCGTGACGTCTATCGTTCTCTGAATCATGATTCCAGATTCTCATACAGAGTCTTTGATGCAGAGAAGATCCCTTATGATAATAACGAGTTTGATCTGGTCATTGCCAATCACGTTTTATTTTATTTTGAAGACCTGGATGGTGTAACGAAAGAATGCAGAAGGGTACTGAAAAAGAATGGGAGATTCGTCTGCAGTACCTATGGCAGAAAACATATGCAGGAGATTACCCAGCTGGTTCAAGAATTTAACTCGGATATTGTCTTGTCTGCAGATCATTTATATGAAAAGTTTGGTCTGGAGAATGGAGCGGAGTTATTGGAAGAAGAATTTCAGGAGGTTTCCAGTGTCCATTATGATGATGCAATCCTGATTGATACAGCAGAGCCGTTGATCAGCTATATTCTTTCCTGCCATGGCAATCAGAATCATATATTGCTGGATCATTACAAAGAATTTAAAGAGTTTGTAGGTAAAAAAGTAGAACATGGGTTTTCTATTACCAAGGATGCGGGATTGTTTATATGTAAATAAAGCAAAGCTCATTCCTTTTTGAAATGAGCTTTATGGTATTTATTTTGTAGATGTGTTCAAGATAGAGCTTTCACTGATATGCTGAATTAACTGGTCCAATATTTCTTTTGCTGTTTCAGGAGAGTTCTCCTTGATTATGTGACTTACTTTATCATATCCAAGCTTTCCGATATAAGCGGTGCCAAAGGCACTGGAAGCAAATAAGTGTCTCTTGCATGCCTCTGGATCCGCTTTTAATGTGCTGATGCATTTTGCATCAAATAATTGAATTCCTGAATTGAGCAGGTCCAAACTTTCTAGAAGACTGTCAGCAATCAGTGGAAAGAACGCATTTAATTCGAACTCCCCATGTGATGCAGCTAATGTAATTGCAGAATCATTAGCAATGACACGCATAGCTACTTCCGTAATCATCTCTGGAATGACCGGATTGATTTTACCAGGCATAATAGATGATCCTTGTTGTAGAGCCTGCAAATGAATTTCGCCAAAGCCTCCATGAGGACCGCTGCTCATGAGACGGATATCGCCAGCAATTTTTAGAAGATTAACAGCTAAAGCCTTCAATAATCCAGATACTTCTACGAACACATCGTTATTCTGCGTTGGATCCATTAAATCATTTGGTTCTTCTAACTGAAGCTGAGTCAAATCATTTAACTTTTTAACAACAAGATCTCGATATTCTTTTGTAGAGTTGTTGCCTAAACCTACAGCTGTTCCGCCGAGATTGATTTTGCTCAGCCGCTCTTCACTGACTTTCATTCGGCCGTGGTCACGATGCACAGCGTCTGCATAGGCATTGAATTCATTACCAAGAGTGATAGGTACGGCATCCATCAATTCGGTGCGGCCTAGTTTTCTAATCTCTGCAAATTCGGCAGCACGCAGTCTCAGTTTCTCTTCTAATAGATTACATGCTTCACTTAAATGACGCAGACGAATGATAGCTGAAATGCGCAGTGCGGTTGGACAGTCATCATTTGTTGACTGCCCGCGATTGACATCATCAAGAGGATGAATAATCTGATATTCTCCTGGTTTATGTCCCAATTTTATCAGCGCTGCATTTGCAACGACCTCGTTTACATTCATATTCGTCGATGTGCCAGCACCGCCTTGGAATGCGCTTAAAAAGAATGCATCATCATACTTGCCTTCAATAACATCATCACATGCATCGGCAATTGCATCATAGATGCCGTCTTCTCGGACACCCAGCTCTTTGTAGGCTAGAGCAGCAGCCTTTTTGACGATTGCCAGAGAGTGGATCATCTGAAGATCTGTTTGTTTGCCAGGCAGCTTGAAGTTGTCTGCGGCACGCAGGGTATTGATACCAAATAGGTCATCATCCTGAAGTTCCATAGTGCCAAGTGAATCTTGTTCAATACGCATTTAATTGTTCCCTCCAAAAATGCTTTTATATTACATATCCTGAAAGTTATAGGATAGTTCAGAACATTTTTCCGATGAATTCCTGATATGTCCTGCTTTCAATTAAGGCAGAGAGCTGATCGGGATTATTAGAAAGAGTTGTCATCCAGTCAAAGAATGGCTTTACAGCTCTGCTTTCCATTTTCTCTACAGCGAGCAGGAAGATGATGCGAACATCAAATGAACCCCAGCTGACTGGTTTCCGCAGGATCATGACGGCAATATTTGACTGCATGACGGTGTGATCAACAGGATGCGGTATTGCGAATCCGCAGCTGAAAGATGTCGGCGACATTTCTTCTCGCTTCATTAAAGAAGAATAGAAGTGCTTTGATACAGCCAGAGAATGATAAAGATCATCCGACAAGAAGCGAAGAATTTCTTCTCGTGAATCAAAAATCATGTCCCGGTAAAAATGCTGCGGGCGGATCATTTCCCGCAGATATTCTGAGTATTCTTCTTTTAAATGTTTTTGTTCGATACTATTGAGCATTGCAAAAATCAGCGCTTCATCTTCACGGGACAGAAATATTGATATCTGGACAGTAGGAATCGGCAGACTATGCTGCAGAGGTACGCAGCAGATGATCAGATCTGGATGGAAATGGAGAACCTTGCTTTCTTCAAAGTAATCAAAAGTTTCTACTACTGTCATATATTCAGAAAAATTTAGATTAATTCGTTGAAGCAGAGAATTTGAAATTGCCTGTGTCTTCGGCATGATCAAGATAGCTCTCAGTAATTTTGTGTCTTCCAAACGTTTATATGCCATGCCAAGATGAAGCGCAATAAAGCCAATTTCATCTTCAACAATTGGAATATTCAGCTGTTCGGAAAGATAATTTGCACTGGTCACGCCCAGTTCAAATATTAAAGGAAATTTACGTTTGATTTCCTGGAGATAAAGATTTGCAGCAGTAATATTTTTATGAGAACGTTCAACAAGAGATTGTAAGTGAAGTGCCAGTCCTACAATTAATATTTCATCACCTGTAAAATCAATACCGTACTGTTGATTAATATGGTTCAGCAATCCACAGATTAATTCTTTTGAATTGGTATCGCTGAAACCGGCCAATTGAGAATCGTTAAAATCAGAACCTTTTTTGCCCATCAAGAGAAGAGCAAGCTGTGCTGATTCACTGTCTGCAACCTGTGTCTGATACAGAGTGCTGATGCGCTGGAAGAACTCTTGAGCAATCTGATATTCTTCAGAGTTTCGAACTGCTTCACTTGAATGGGAAGACTGTACATATTTGCCATTGATGATCCGGTCAATAGAGATGCCGACATGAAGAATCAATGATGGAAAAGAAGAATCATCCACTTGATATCCATGATTCTCAAGAATTGTTTCAAGCGTGTATTTGCATTTCAGCAGATCAAACGTTGTATACATCGCAGCAATTTCATTAATGTTAAGAAAATTACGATGGGTCTCATCAAGCATCATCGCTTTATATAATTCGCGAATGGATTCCTCCGGACCCTGCAGACACAGCAGATTTCCACATCGTTCAATGCCAATATCTGGGTATGAGGCAATGCTCTTGCGTACATTTTTTAAGTCATTTTCCAATGTATATTCTGAAATATACAGTTCATCCATTAAATTTGATACACGGATGCGATCTCTGCATACTAAAAGCTGTTTAATAATATAATTCTTTCTTTCGTTTGGTGTCTGCGGCACGACATCTGGATTGTTCTTGCTTGTCTGTGGCAGAGCCAGCATTTCGGGAGCTATACGATATCCTTGTCGAATATTTGACTCAATCAAATGATTTGTATTAGCACTGTTGATCGCATTGATATCTGAACGTATTGTACGGTCAGATACATTGAGAATCTGTGAAAGTTCACGGGCAGTAATCCACCCGCCTTGCTTTTTCAGCAGGCTCAATAATTGTTCCTTTCGATTAGTCATGTGATTAGTTATCTCCGTTTTCTATTATAGAGAAGAAAATAGGTCTATCAATGATAGGTGTTTCCTAGTACTAGGAAATATATTGCAGTCATGAGGCATAAAGCATCGGTAATATATTAGCAGAGGCAGTGGCTGAATGCGAAATTTTACCAAGAGAATAAAGAATAGAACTTGCATCAAATACTTATATACAGCCGTTATGGTAACTTTATCAGCATTATTTATTACAGCAGGACTGGAGATGTTCATCCGTCCGTCAGGCTTTCTGTCCAGTGGATTTACAGGTCTGTCGATTCTTATACAGATGTTTGCAGAAGAGTATGGAATTCATCTAAATTTGGGCTTGATCAATATTTTGTTGAATATTCCAGCAGCACTCCTCTGCGTAAAGTCTATTTCATTGAAGTTTACAGTCTTTTCATCCCTTCAGGTCATACTGCTTTCAATCTTTCTGAACTGCATTCATCTGACACCGATATTCAGTGATCTGATGCTCAATGCGATGGTCGGAGGTGTGGTCTATGGATTGGGAATTGTGCTCGCTTTAAAAGGAAATGCAAGTACAGGAGGAACTGATTTTGTTGCTTTGTATGTTTCCAACAAAACAGGAAAAGGGATCTGGAATTATGTATTTATTTATAATTGCTGTCTTCTCTGCATCTTTGGATTGAAATTTGGATGGGAATCAGTTGGATATTCAGTTCTCTGCCAGTTTGTTTCAACAAAGATGATTGAATCACTCTATCACCGCTATGAGCGGTCGACTCTGCAGATTACAACAAAGGATCCAGACCAGCTTGTAAAGACATACACGAGCAGATACAGACATGGTATTACTGTACTTCAAGGCCTTGGAGGATATTCGCATACTCCATACTATGTGCTGAGTACGGTAGCTTCGTCTTATGAAGTTAAAGATATTGCGGAGTTGATGCTGAGTGTAGATCCACATGCAATTATCAATATTTATAAAACAGAGAATTTCTACGGAGGGTTCTATCGAGAACCGATTGAATAAGGAGGAATTATGTGGACGATAGCAGCAACTTGGCGCATGGCGCTGGAAGGAATCACCGAAGCCGGAAAGAACTTGGACCAATCCGGTCATGCATCAGATGCAGTGGAATTAGCGGCGAAGGCAGTAGAAGACAATCAATGGTACAAATCGGTTGGCTACGGCGGACTTCCGAATGAAGAGATGGATGTCGAACTGGATGCAGGATTTATGGATGGTGACACGATGGATATCGGTGCAGTTGCTGGCATTCATGATTTTGCAAATCCGATTTCGATTGCTCACCGGCTTTCTCATGAAGATACAAACTGTATTCTGGCTGCACAAGGAGCTGAAAGGTTTGCCAGTCATGAAGGTTTTGAACGGAAAAACATGCTGACGGAAAGAGCGAAGAGACTTTACTATGAAAAGGTGGAAGAATCTCATACAACTCAGAATCCATATAAAGGTCATGATACGGTTGGTATTGTTGCTGTTGATCAGCAGGGCAGTATTGCAGCTGGGACTTCAACAAGCGGATTATTCCTGAAGCGTCCGGGAAGAATCGGAGATTCACCGATTGTTGGAAGCGGATTCTATGCTGACAGCACTGTTGGTGCAGCCAGTGCTACAGGGCTTGGCGAAGATCTGATGAAAGGATGTATTTCTTATGAAATCGTTCGAAGAATGAAAAATGGTGAAAGTGTTCAGGAGGCATGCGACCATGCTGTATCTGAACTGAACCAGAAGCTGATCCAGTGCCGTGGGAAAGCAGGCGATTTATCAGTCGTTGCGGTTGATAAAGCAGGCAATTTTGGCGCGGCAACAAATATTGATGGATTTTCATTTGTTGCAGCAAGAGAAGGTGAAGAACCAGTGGTATATGTGACGCATGCAGAAAATGGACATACGTCCTATGAAAAGGCAAGCGAAGAATGGCTGGCAGAATATATGTCGACACACAGTGCACAGGTGGATCAGAAATGACAAAAGTAGAGATATGCTGCGGCAGCTATGAAGACTGCATCAGGGCAGATCAGAATGGTGCAGACCGCGTTGAATTGAACAGTGCTTTATTCTTGGGCGGACTGACGCCTTCTGCAGGAACAGTTGAAAAAGTACTGGCGAAGTGCAGAATCCCAGTCATATGCATGGTGCGCCCTAGAGGTGCTGGGTTCTGCTACAGTCCTGATGAAAAAGAAATCATGTTCACTGATGCAAAAATCATGCTGGATATGGGCTGCCAAGGCATTGCATTTGGCTTTTTAAATCCAGACAGATCCATTGATTATGAATCAACAAAGAAAATGATTGATCTGATTCATTCATATCCAAGCAGGCGGGAAGCAGTATTTCATCGCGCAGTAGACTGTGTTGCGAATGTTGATCAGGCAATGCAATCATTGATTGAGTTTGGCTGCGACAGAGTACTGACTTCCGGCGGAAAGAACACAGCACTCGAAGGCATGGACAGGATTAAGTATCTTCAGAATGAATATGGGAATCAAATTCAGATTCTGGCAGGAAGTGGAATCAATAAAGATAATGTCATTGCTCTGCTGGCAGAGACGCAGATTTCACAAGTTCATTCCAGTGCAAAGGTATGGCATGATGATCCGACAACAAAAACTGATGATGTCAGCTATGCATATCATGATGATTTTGACTATGATGTCGTTTCGCCTTTAAAAGTTGCAGAACTCGTCAGAACAGTCAATTACAAGTAATTTAAGAAAGAAGAGGAAATCCGATGGAAGGCAATGAACTGATCAGTTTTCATATTATATCTGCTGCAGGCGCAGCTAGAAGTCTATTTATAGAAGCAATGCGGGATATTCGAAAAGGGAATCTGGAGAATGCAGAAAAACGAATCGAAGAGGGAAAAGAAGAATTTAATAAAGCTCATCTTGAGCATGCCGCATTAATTCAAAAAGAAGCCGCAGGAGATAAAGTTGAAATGGACCTCCTTCTGGTGCATGCAGAAGATCAGATCATGAGTACCGAAACTGTATTGATCATGTTGGAAGAAGTACTTGCCTGGGCAGAGGATCAGGCAGTGGAAAAGGTATGAAATTATGACAAAAATAAAAGGCAGAAAAACGTTTGCAGGTGGAACCAATAAAAGCCGTGTTGGATATTTTATCAGGCGGATTTTAGCATTTGGCATTGACTATCTAATCGTCAACCGTATGTGTGTGCTTCTGACAGCAATTGTGTATGGATTCATGAATCATGGAGAGGTCGTCATTCTGAATGATCTGTCAGGTGTTTCAGTGGTACAGTGTTTTATTATTCTGCTGACAATTCTACTTTTCTCATTGTTCTATTTTGTATATGTTCCATGCAGAGTCTGGAAAGGCCAGACGCTGATGCAACATGTTCTGCAGCTGAAAGTAGTTGATGATGCAGATAACGATATTGAAGTAATAACAATGATAAAACGTTTTTTAATCGGATGCCTGCTGCTTGAAGGTACTTTTTACTACTTTACATCAGTACTGAAAAATGTATTGGTGCTGAAATTCTTATACAGCAATCCTGCGATGATGGATTGGATCCTGAGTGGACCGATTGTTGTGATATCTGTTTACTCTTTGATCAGTTCACTAATGGATAAAAAACAGAGCAGAATGCTTCATGACCGTTTGTTTCACACGAAAGTCATTGATATTTATGATGGTACCGGTACAGCGCTCTGATTTCCTAGGAAGCGGAAATGTACTTGTCAATCAAGCAGTGATTTATCAACTAGGATAAAGCTAGAGATAAAACGAAAGGAGGATAATCGTGATACGTAAAGTTTATTTATTCTGCAATGCCGGCATGTCTACATCATTAATGGCCAGCAAAATGCAGAAAGTAGCAGATGATCACAAGGTGCCTGTTGAGGTGAAGGCTTTCCCGGATGGGCAGCTTGATAAGATCGTTGCTGAACTGAATCCTGATGTAATTTTGCTTGGGCCGCAGGTCAAGTATCTCTATGAAAAGGTTACAGATAAGTACGGCAGTACAGGCAAACTGATTGATGTAATCGATCAGGAAGATTATGGCAGTATGAATGGTGAACGTGTATTGAAGCAGGTATTAGTTAATTTAAAAAAATTAGAAAAAGAGGGGAATTAAATTATTATGATGAAGAAATTGGAAGGTTGGCTGATGCCAATCGCCAATGCCTTATCGAAGAATAAGGTGTTGGTATCCATCAGAGACGGTTTCATGTTTGCAGTTCCGATGATCATCATCGGATCAATCTTCTTACTGATTTCAAACTTCCCAATTGAAGGCTGGTCACAATTCATTGCCAGCTTTGCAGGTGAGGGATGGGAAGCAAATTTAGATGCAGTAACATCCGCAACATTTGACTGCTATGCAATTTTAGGATGTATTGGTATCGCATATGCATATGCACGTGAAAATAATGTTGATAAAATCGAGTGTGCAATCCTTTCGCTGGTCAACTTCTTGATCTTAGCACCTAAGAAATTCCCAGCCTATACAAACGAAGCAGGTAAATCCTTCTCCGGATTTGCATTCTCAAATCTTGGCACAAAGGGAATCTTCCTTGCTATGATCACTGCAATCTGTACTGTTCTGCTGTTCAAGTGGGCAGTTAAGAAGCACTGGGTCATTAAGCTTCCTGATGGTGTTCCTCCAGCAGTTATGGATTCGTTTGCAGCTCTGCTTCCGGCAGCATTTGCAATGTTTGTATTCTTTGTCGTCAACATCATCTTCACACATACTTCCTTTGGAAATGCACCAGCATTCATCTATGCTGTACTGCAGGCACCTTTGCTTGGTGTAGGACGTTCAGCTGGATTTGAAGTTCTGTATCAGTTCCTGAGCACGCTCTTCTGGTTCTTCGGTATCAACGGACCAGCAGTTACAAACACAATCTTCTCACCAATCCATCAGGCTTTAACACTTGAGAACTACGAAGCAGCTGCAGCTGGACTGCCAATGACAAATATCTTCACTGCTGGTTTCTTAGATTTCTTCTGCAACTTCGGCGGCGGCGGATCCACACTTGGTCTTGTCATCATGATGACATTCTTCTCCAAGTCAAAGCGTATGAGAACATTGGGCAAGCTTTCATTGCCGGCCGCAATCTTCGGTATCAATGAACCTATTATCTTTGGTCTCCCAATTGTTTTGAACCCATTAATGGCAATTCCGTTCCTGCTCACACCTGTCTTAAATACGATTCTTGCCCAGGTTGCTACTCAGATCGGCTTTATTCCGATTACAATCGGTGTTCAGCTGTCATGGACAACACCTATCTTTATTTCTGGCTTCTTAGTCACTGGATCAATCAATGCTGTCATTCTGCAGGCTGTTCAGCTTGTAATGGATATGGGAATCTACTATCCATTTATGAAGATGCAGGATATCAGATATCTTGAAGATGAAAAGAATGCAGCAAACAAGAAAGATAATCTCGATGATCTGTCTTTCGATGATCTGCAGTTAAACTGATATGAAAATCGTGCTGATATTTGACTCCGGGCTTTCCGGAGAGGGCGGCAAGTCCAATCCAAACTGTCCTTTAGGAGCAGCACACGGAGGGATTGGAACAGCGCAGATCATGGAACCGGCGTTTAAAAAGATAAATGCTGAAGTTCAAGCGACATTATTCTGCGGTGTAGGTTATTATCGAGAACACACTGAAGAAGTTGTTGCAAAGATGACGGCAATGGTCAAAAGATTGAATCCTGACTTTGTTGTATGTGGACCTGGATTTAACTTCCCTGATTATTCAGAAATGTGTGCTGTATGCTGTGAATCAATTTTGGGAAATACAGAGATTCATACTTGTGCAATGATGTCCCAGGAAAACGTTGAGGTCATCAGTAAGTATGCGAAGAAGCTTCCAATACTGAAAATGCCTAAAAAAGGCGGAGTTGGACTGGGAGATTCCTTCGAGCATTTGGCTGAATATATGGATGCAAGTGTAAATCATCCGGAAATGATTGCGGCACTTTCAGAAAAGTACTGTTATTAGTACATGGACCCGGAGTTCGAGAAGAATTCCGGGCCTTTTTAGAGGAGAATATAAGTGAACAATATGAATAAGCAGCGTGCTGTAATGCTCTGTGATGCCATGGGAATCAGCGGAGAAGAGAATGATGTCAGAAATATAATAGCGGATTCATTGAAAGATATTGAAATAGTACACGATCGCCTAGGCTCTATCTTTGGCATAAAGAAGAGCAAAAAGATGAATGCACCGATATTGATGATTGCGACAAATATGGATGAAGTCGGAATGATGGTGGATGATATTCTGAGTGATGGCAGACTTTCATTTGTGACATTGGAAGAAATCAGCCCCGCAAGTCTGCTGCATCAAAGGGTGCAGATATGGACAAGGAATCACCAATGTTTCTATGGTGTTGTTTCATGCATTGATACTAAGTTCATGGAAGAAGCGAAGAGTACGGTGAAGCTTTCAGAATTGAGCATTGAAACAGGGATGACGATGGAAGAGGCTAAAGCGGTATTTCAAATTGGCGATCTGATTTTAGTAGACGGCGATTTTATGATGCTTAATGAACATGTTGTTTCCGGCAAAGCACTATACAATCGTCTGATGATTGAAGCAATTTTAGAAATCTATGAAAATCTGAAGAATGATGATTTGGACTATCAGATTGCCTTCGGCAGTATCGCACAGTCAGTAATTGGCTGGCGAGGAACAAAAACGGCGACCTATACTATACGGCCTGACGCAGCATTGGTCCTGACAGGGTTTGAAGCAAATCATTCAGATCCTTCTGTAACACTGGGAGACGGTGTGCTGTGCGAGTATTATGATAAACAGATGCTTCCAAGCAGGATGCTGCTGAAAGACTTTGTGAGCCAGGTAAAAACAATTCCATATTTTGGATATTTAGGAAATGATGGATCATTTATTCATAAGACAATCAATGGAACACCATCATTGGCAGCAGGAATTGCAATGAAGAATATTGGCACAAATGCAGCTATCGTGGATTTGAATGATGTTGATGTTCTGGTCCAAGAATGTACCGCATACTGCCGCACACTGAACGCTGAAAAAATACGCGCTTTTCAATTTGAGGCTGAACATGAACACTGAAGCATTATTGAAAGAACTTGCTGAAGCACCAGGGATATCCAGTCATGAACAAATACCTGCCGGCATCATGACATCATATTTACAGCCATTATCTGACCGCGTATATCAAGATGGATTGGGATCAGTTATCGGCGTTAGAAATGAAAATGCGGAGGGGATTAAAGTGCAGTTTGCCGCACACATGGATGAAGTGGGCTTCTGCATAAAGAGCATTGATGAAAATGGATATCTTCGAATGCAGCCGATTGGAAGTATGTGGACACATGTTCTATTAGGGCAGAGAGTAGATGTTGTTACTGATGACCAGAGGATAATTCCAGGTGTAATCGGAAGTCCAGCAAGTCATGGACTTTCCAAAGAAGTACGGGAACGTACGATGGATATGAATGATCTATATCTGGACATAGGCGCCTCCTCAAAAGAACAGGTCCTGCAGACAGGTGTTTTACCAGGTACAATGGTTGTGCCGCATGGTTCATTTACACACTTGATAGATCGCAATCTAATAATGTGCAAGGCATTCGATGACCGTGCTGGTTGCGCAGCAGAGCTGCTGGCGTTTGAAAAACTGCAGAATCGTTACCATTCACCTTTGTATTGCGCAGGCACAATACAGGAAGAACCGGGACTGCGTGGAGCAAGAACAGCCACTGATGTGATCCATGCTGATCTGTCATTGGCGGTGGATACCACGGTAGCAGGAGATACACCCGCAGACCATAATACATGTCGATTAGGCGGGGGAGTGGTTTTATCAATGATTGATTCGAATACAATTGCTCACCGTGGATTAATAAGATATGCAGAAAAGACAGCGAGGGACAATCATATTCCATTCCAGTATGCTGTATTCAAAGGCGGCGGAACAGATTCGGGAAATATCCATAAATCTTTTGAAGGAATCATGGCAATGACATTGTCGATACCAATCAGATACATGCATACAATGCAGTCCATTATTAATATAAAAGATGTGGAAGCTTGCGCAGATCTGATGACAGAAATGACCTGCAGCATGACTCAGGATAGGTACCAAAAATTGCTGAATGGCTGGGAGGCATTTGAATGAATAAAGAACAAATATTTGCACAAGTTGAGAAACGCAGACAGGATTTAATCGATGATGTGTGCACAATGATCCATATTGACTCACAGCGTAAAGAAGCAGAAGAAGGGATGCCCTTTGGACGCGGTGTAAATGAAGCATTATTAAAAGCTCTGGAAATATGCCGGCGGGAAGGGCTCAGCACAGGTAACTGTGATGGATATATGGGATATGGTCAATGGGGATATGGCAATAAACATATCGGCATTATGGGACATTTAGATGTAGTTGATATTGGAGAAGGCTGGAATGATCCTGCTTTTTCGGCAGTTATTCATGATGGGAGAATCTGGGGCAGAGGAGCCTTAGATAATAAAGGACCGTTGTTCTCAGCATTTTATGGAATGCTGGCATTGAAGGACCTGGGTGTCAGCCCATCAATTCCAGTAAGAGTCATCTTCGGTACTAATGAAGAAACAGGAATGAAGGATTGCGAATATTATCTTGCTCATGAACAAGCTCCAATGATGGGGTTTACACCAGATAATAAATTTCCTGCTGTTTATGGGAAAAAGGGCAGAGCTGTTATTGAAGTCAGCGGGGAGCCATCAAAACTCGTGACATTTGCTAATGAATATTTGATGAATGCCAGACCAAATGGAGATCGATTGGGAATTAATGTTGTGGATAAACAGTTTGGAGAAATGGCAATTCGTACGAAAAATTTATTTCAGAATGAGAATGGGCTTGGAATACGTTTTTCTTTAAGTTATCCAAAATGTAATCTACAAGAAATTATCGATAAAATAGCAGAAGCAGCGACTGATCTGAAAACTGAATTAGTAGATGACAGTCCTGTTCTTACTCATGATCCAGACAGCTGGTTTGTGCAGACAGTGAATCGTTCATATGAAGAAGCTACCAATACCCAGGTCACTCCTACTGTCACTTCTGGAGGAACATATATGAATGTCTGCCCAACGATCATTAACTACGGCCCTAGCTTTCCTGGACAGAATGGGATTGCGCACCAACCAAATGAATGGATGGATATTGAGGATTTAGTACAGTGCACAAAAATCTATGCCTGGACTTTATACCAGTTATGTATGCAGAAACCAGATATGGATCCTTGGCAGAAATACTAATTATGTAATTTTTATGTGAATTAAAGAAAACACTTGAAGATGACGTAACGTCATCTTTTATAGTACAATTGTTAAAGAGATTGAGGAGAATATTAAGATGAATATTTTAGTGACTGGCGGTGCTGGATTCATTGGTTCAAACTTCGTTTTTCTGGAGCTCAAGGAACATCCAGAAGACAGGATCATCTGTGTCGACTGCTTAACATATGCAGGCAACTTGAAGACATTAGCACCTGTCATGGATAACCCGCAGTTCAAATTCTATAAGACGGATATCTGTGACCGTGCAGCAATTGACAAAATCTTTGCGGACGAGAGACCGGATATCGTTGTCAACTTTGCGGCAGAATCTCATGTCGACCGTTCCATTGAGAACCCTGAAATCTTCTTACAGACAAACATCATTGGTACAAGTGTACTGATGGATGCTTCCCGTAAGTATGGTGTGAAGAGATACCATCAGGTATCCACAGATGAAGTCTATGGTGACCTTCCTTTAGACAGACCTGATCTGTTCTTTACAGAAGAAACACCACTGCATACATCTTCCCCATATTCATCTTCCAAGGCTGGTGCAGACTTACTGGTCAACGCATACCACAGAACATTTGGTCTGCCTACAACAATCAGCCGCTGCTCCAACAACTACGGTCCATATCAGTTCCCAGAGAAGCTGATTCCATTGATGATTGCCAATGCACTGGCAGATAAGAAGCTGCCTGTGTATGGCGAAGGATTGAATGTACGTGACTGGCTGTATGTCGGTGACCACTGCAAGGCAATTGATCTGATCATCCGCAAGGGAACAGTCGGTGAAGTATACAATATCGGCGGACACAACGAAATGAAGAACATCGATATTGTTAAGATCATCCTGAAGGAACTTGGCAAGCCGGAATCACTGATTGAACATGTTACAGACCGCAAGGGACATGATATGCGTTATGCCATTGATCCTGCTAAGATCCATGCTGAGCTTGGATGGCTGCCGGAAACAATGTTCAAGGACGGCATCAAGCTGACAATTGACTGGTACCTGAACAATAAGAAATGGTGGGAAGACATCATTTCCGGTGATTACCAGAACTACTATGCAGAGATGTATGGTAAGAAAGAAGTTATCGACTAATCAAACATATGGGACAGGAAACTGTCCCATTTCGCAGGTTAAGAAAGGAATTTAACATGAGAGTATTTGTTACAGGAGTTGGCGGACAGCTGGGTCATGATGTCATGAATGAACTGGCTTCCAGAGGATACGAAGGAATCGGTTCTGATATTGCCCCAGTTTATTCCGGCGTGCAGGATGGCACTGCAGTTGTCACAGCACCGTATATTCCATTGGACATTACGGATGCAGCAGCCGTTGAAAAGGTATTAACAGAAGTCAAGCCGGATGTCATCATTCATTGCGCTGCATGGACAGCTGTGGATATGGCAGAAGATGATGACAAGGTATCTAAAGTACGTGCCATCAATGCCGGCGGTACACAGAATATTGCTGCAGCTGCTAAGAAGCTGGATGCTAAGATGGTCTATATCTCAACAGACTATGTCTTTGATGGTCAGGGAACAACCCCATGGGATCCAGACTGCAAGGACTATAAGCCATTGAATGTTTATGGACAGACAAAGCTGGAAGGTGAATTAGCGGTTGCGAATACCTTAGACAAATACTTCATTGTCCGTATTGCCTGGGTCTTTGGCAAGAACGGAAAGAACTTCATCAAGACGATGTTAAAAGTAGGACAGACCCATGACGAAGTAAAAGTGGTCAATGATCAGATTGGCACTCCTACGTATACCTTTGACTTAGCACGCTTATTAGTGGACATGATTGAAACAGAGAAGTATGGCTACTATCATGCGACCAATGAAGGCGGATATATTTCCTGGTATGACTTTACCAAGGAAATCTACAAGGATGCTGGCTATACAACCAAAGTAACACCAGTTACCACGGAAGAGTATGGTCAGTCCAAAGCAGCCCGTCCATTCAACAGCAGACTGGAAAAGAAGAAGTTAGTGGAGAATGGCTTCAAGCCGCTGCCAACCTGGCAGGATGCGGTTGCACGTTATATTAAAGAATTAGATTTAAACAACTTATAAGGAGAAGAAAAATATGAAGGGTATTGTATTAGCTGGCGGTGCCGGCACAAGATTATATCCATTGACCATGGTCACAAGTAAACAGTTACTGCCTGTCTATGATAAACCAATGATCTTTTATCCACTCTGCACACTGATGCTGGCAGGAATCCGTGATATTCTCATCATTTCTACTCCTGAGGATACCCCGCGTTTTGAAGCATTATTAGGAGACGGCCATCAGTTTGGTATTTCTCTCAGTTATAAAGTACAGCCAAGCCCAGACGGCTTAGCCCAGGCATTTATTCTTGGCGAAGAATTCATTGGGAATGATTCCTGCGCCATGGTCTTAGGAGACAATATCTTCTATGGTGCCGGCTTTGGAACGATCCTGAGAAATGCAGTCAAAACAGCTGAAGAGGGCAACGCAACTGTCTTTGGATACTATGTCAATGATCCAGAGAGATTCGGCGTTGTTGATTTTGACGCCAATGGCAAGGCAACTTCGATTGAGGAAAAGCCTGCTAATCCAAAGTCCAACTATGCTGTGACAGGTCTGTACTTCTATCCAAAGGGAGTCAGTGCTATGGCGAAGGCAGTGAAGCCGAGCGCTCGTGGAGAATTAGAGATTACGACATTAAATGAAATGTACTTAGATGCAGGAAATCTTTCTGTTCAGCTGCTGAGCAGAGGGTTCTCATGGCTGGATACGGGAACAATGGACAGTTTGCTGGATGCTGCTCAGTTTGTACAGATGATTGAACAGAGACAGTCCATTACCATCTCAGCACCGGAAGAAATTGGTTTTATTAACAAATGGGTCAGCAAGGATGAGCTGATGGAATCTGCCAAGAAGTATGGCAAGAGCCCATACGGCAAGCACTTGAGAGCAGTAGCAGAAGGAAAGGTAAAATATTGATGGGACAGATCAACGTAGAAAAAAATGTGGGTGGAATTGAAGGGCTCTGCGTCATTACACCGGCAGTGCATGGAGATGCCAGAGGCTACTTCATGGAAACATATAATGAGAATGATATGAAGGAAGCTGGCTTCAATGTCAACTTCGTTCAGGATAATCAATCAATGAGCACAAAGGGAGTTCTTCGCGGCCTGCATTTCCAGAAGCACTTTCCACAGTGCAAGTTAGTCAGAGCGGTCCGTGGATCTGTGTTTGATGTAGCAGTTGACCTGCGCTCTGATTCCAAGACATACGGCAAATGGTTCGGTGTGGAGCTGACGGCAGAAAACAAAAAGCAGTTCTTGATTCCAGAAGGATTTGCCCATGGCTTCCTGGTATTAAGTGATGAAGCAGAATTCTGCTATAAAGTAAACGATTTCTGGCATGCCAACGATGAAGGCGGATTAGCTTGGAATGATCCAGAAATTGGCATTGTATGGCCTCATTTAACAGGAGAATATCAAGGCAATCCATCTGCAGAAGGATATGCATTAGATGATGGAACTGCTTTGAACCTTTCAGACAAAGATCAGAAATGGTTTGGTCTCAAGGATACATTTAAGTTTTGACCGTTTTAGGGTATCATTACTGATATGCAAAAGGATGTGAATAAGAAATCAGTTAAAGTAAACGCCTTTCTGAATGTCAGCAAAACTGTAGTTTCTTTTATATTTCCTTTGATTACGTTTCCTTATTCTTCTCATGTTCTTGGCGTTGAAGCTGTCGGAAAATACAATTTCGGCACTTCAATCATCAGTTACTTTTTGTTGCTGGCAGCCTTAGGAATTGTAATGTACGGTGTACGCGAAGGCACAAAATATCGCGATGATAAAGAAAAAATATCAAGATTCTGCAGTGAAGTTTTTTCAATAAATGTTTATTCGACACTGATCTCTCTTTGCTTGCTGGCATTGTGTGTTTGGTGTATTCCTAAGCTTCAAGGATATGCTGTAATTATATTGATTTTAAGTCTGCGTATTATATTAACTACACTAAATGTCAATTGGATCTACAGTATTTTCGAAGATTTCTTATTGAATACAATTGTTACTATAATATTAGATATCATTGGTATCATTGCTATGGTGACATTGGTCCACAGCCCGACAGACCTATACATGTATGTTTTTATTGCTGTTATGACGTATAGTGGATATGGAATTTTCCAGTTTGCGTATGTGCATCATTATGTGAAATTGAGATTCATCTGGAATCCAGATCTGAGGCATCTCAAGCCTATCTTAATTATTTTCTCGATGGAGCTTGGAGCTACGATTTACATAAGCTCTGATATAACAATTCTCGGGTGGATTGGAGGAGACAGGGCGACAGGTCTCTACAGTACTGCTTCCTATATTTATTTGATAGTAAAACAGGTTTTGAGCGCTTTAGTGATGGTTGTAATTCCACGTTTTTCGTATTTTATTGGTGCAGAAGAAAGAGCAGTCGAAGATGGTGATTCTGAAAAGGCTGAAGAATACAAAAAAGATGCAGTCACTTTAGGTGAAACCCTTCAAGATTCAATGATTACTTTCTGTCTGCCATGCATGGTTGGCTTGATTTTGATGGCTGAACCAATCGTATTGATTTTTGCAGGTGCGGATTTTAGTGAATCGGTCGCATCTTTGCAGTTGTTAAGCCTTGCTCTTGTTTTTGCAATGATGGAAGATTTTTACGGCAATTGTATCTTAATTGCATATAAACGAGAAATGACGTTTATGTGCCTTACAATTAGTGCGGCTTTGATTAATATTATTCTTAATTTTATTTTGATTCCACATTTTATGCAGAATGCTGCTGCTGTGACGACCATCATTGCGGAAGTGTTTATGGGATTGACAACATATTATTTTTCTAAGAAGGATATTAAAATCAAAATACATTGGAGCATATTATTAAAAACGTGTGTTGGATGTGTGGCAATTGCAGTAGTATGCTATGTACTCAAATTACTAGTGGCTGGTAATCTAATGTTTATGATAACTGGAGTCATTTGTTCAATTGCAGTATATGCAATAGTAGAAGTAATCATTAAAAATCCCGTTGCTGTAAACTTGGTATCAAATATTAAGAGAATCATTAAGAAAAGATAAGGATATTTGAACATGAAAGAATACGATGATGCAACATTGCATAAGGTACAACAACTTGAATTGATGATTTTACGTGATGTACTGAGCATATGCAAGAAATACAATCTAAAACTGTTTGTTGTAGCAGGTTCAGCACTGGGAGCTGTTCGCCACCAGGGTTTTATTCCTTGGGATGATGATATTGATGTCTCAATCATGCGTGACGACTACGATGTGTTAGTTAAACATCTAAAAGATGATATGTCTGATAAGTATATTGTGATGAATGCTGGTACAGATCCAAACTATTCATTAATGACGACACGCATCATGTTGAAGGATACAGTCTTCAGAGAAGAAGCCCTTAAATCAATTCATTGTTTTTTTGGAATATTTCTGGATGTTTATGTATTAGATAATCTGCCAGATAATGAGAAACAATTTAAAAAATTGTGCAGACAGGCATTTATCATCAGTAAATTGCAGATTTTGAGAAGCATTGCATTTCCAGTACTCCCATATAAAGGCATGAAAGCAAAACTCACTTACGTGATAACAGGTTTTGCACATGTCATATTAGTGATTTTCTGTGTTTCAAAAAAGAAACTTTACTGTAAAGGGTTAAATATTGTCAGTCAGTATCAAGATCAAGTCAAATCAAAAAGAATTGGTTTCTTATTTGATACCTTTCCTGAGCATAACATATATGAACGTGAGGATGTGTTTCCGCTTCGTACTGTAAAGTTTAATGGCATAGATATTTTTATGCCACGTAATGAAGAGAAAAGTCTGCAGACTGTATATGGAGATTTTATGCAGTTGCCGCCTGTTGAAAAAAGAAAGAATCATTATCCATATGAGTTGGACTTTGGAAAATATAGAGATATTCCTGTTGAAGATATTGAAGCAGGAAAATACGATAAGAAAATATAGGATTAGATAAAAGGAGAAGGGCAATGAAATATTGTGCGCAGGATCATACATTTGTAATCTGTGCTTATAAGCAGAGTGAATATTTGGAAGAATGCGTTCTTTCGTTAATGAATCAGACAGTTCACACAAATTTGATCATGGTCACTTCCACTCCTAATAATTTAATCAATCAAATGGCATCAAAATATAAAATTCCTTTATTTTTAAATCAAAATGGCATTAAAAATGGAAGTAATATTGCTGATGATTGGAATTATGCACTGAGTAAAGTAACAACACCTATTGCAACTATTGCACATCAAGATGATGTATATAAAAGCGGATATATAGAAAAGATATTAGATGCTGTTAATAAATGTCAGCATCCATTGATTGCTTTTTCAGATTATTCTGAAATCAGAAATGGAGAAGAAGTAAGCGAAAACAAGTTGTTAAATACAAAAAGAGCTTTGCTTTTTCCATTAAGAAATCCAGTAAATTGGAAATCTATATTTTGGAGAAGAAGAGTACTTTCCATGGGTTCACCAATTTGTTGTCCAGCTGTAACTTACTGCCTGTCCAATTTGCCCAAACCTCTATTTGTTAAAGGGTTTAAAAGTGATTTAGATTGGGAAGCTTGGGAGAAATTGTCACGGTTAAAAGGAGAATTCGCTTTTGTTAATGAAGTCTTGATGTCACATAGGATTCATGAAGAATCAACAACCTCTTCGCTGATTAACAGTGAAGGAAGAGGTGGTGAAGACTTGAAAATGTTTCAAAAGTTCTGGCCATATCCTATTGCAAAATTAATTGAAAAAAAATATAAATCCAGTGAAAATCAGAATTCTTTGAAATGAAGCAACATCTTTAGTATGATAGATAATATGAAAAAATTGATTATTATTCCAGCATACAACGAAAGCGCAAATATTAAGGATACTGTAGAAAACATTATTAAAACAGTACCAGATTTTGATTATGTTGTAATCAATGATCAATCTAAAGATAATACTCTAGAGATTCTTCAGAAAAATCATTTTAATTATGTAAGTCTTCCAGTAAATCTTGGGATTGGCGGTGCGGTACAGACGGGATATAAGTATGCACTTGAAAATGGTTATGATGCTGCAGTACAAGTAGATGCAGATGGTCAGCATGACGTTTCCTACTTGAATGATCTCGTTAAAAAAATGGAAAATGAACAGGCTGACATGGTTATTGGATCACGATTTATTACAAACGAAGGATTTCAGTCTACATTTATGAGACGAGTTGGCATCAATTACTTTACGAGAATGATTAAGCATCTGACTGGGCACACGATTACAGATCCTACTTCTGGATTTAGGTTAGCGGATAAAAAAGTAATTCAATTATTTGCAAAATCATATCCTCGAGATTATCCAGAACCAGAAAGTATCGTTTTTCTTCTTTTGAAAAATTTAAAGGTTGTTGAAGTACCAGTAAAAATGAAGGAACGCCAGGGCGGTGTTTCATCTATTCGCATGTGGTCGTCTGCTTACTATATGATAAAGGTATCATTGGCAATCTTGATTGAAAGTATCAGAAAGTGATGGTAAGGATATGTCTTTGCAATTAAGAATAATATTAATCATCATGTTGATTATAACAACTGTGGTAATGATTGGGCAGATTAAGAAAAGAAATCTAGAACTGCAATATACGCTGTCATGGCTGTTGCTTTTGTTTATTATTTTGTTGGTTGCCATCTTTCCTGGAATATTAAATTGGATTTCTGGTTTATTTGGAATTGAACTCCCAATAAACATGATATTCTTCTTAGGTTTCGTATTTACTCTGCTGATTGTTTATCGGTTGACAGAAGCGGCTTCAAAGATGTCGAGAGAGATTACGGAACTGACGCAAAAAATTGCTTTATTAGATAAGAAAAATAAAAACAAAGATGACGGTGTAGAATAATGACATTGCTTGAGGCTTCAAAAAGTAGAGATAATAATCTGAATCTAATGCGGATCATTGCTGCAATCATGGTCATATTCAGTCATTCCTGGCCAATCAGTTATGGCGCAGATCATTCAGATTTTTTAAATATATTCAGTAAAGGACAGATTACGTTTGGCAATGTTTCAGTCTGTCTCTTTTTTTTCTTGGGTGGATTCTTGATTATGAGCAGTGCAGAAAGAAGCAAAACAGCACGCATTTTCTTTAAAAAGAGAGTACAGCGCTTGTTTCCTTCGCTGATTGCAGTAGTGGTCTGCACTGTATTTATCCTAGGTCCTTTTTTTACTAAATTAGATTTAGCATCATACTTTACAAATACAGATACATATAAATATCTGCTGAATGCAGTTCTGCTTCCTGTCCATTCACTGCCTGGTGTCTTCACTAATAATATCTATGGAACTACTGTAAATGGTCCGCTGTGGACAATGCCAGTTGAATTCGCATGCTATGTTATCTGTTTTTTTATGTATGCTATACATATGACGGATCAAAAGAAAATGAAATATACAATCATACTGTTTATTCCGTTATATTTTTTGGTGCTCTACTTACTGAGGAATTATTCTGTACTTCAGGCTGCATTAAGACCGATGGGGCTGTTCTATATGGGCATGCTTTTTTATGTTTACAGGGAGAAAATTGTACTGAAGGGATGGCTGGCGTTTACTGCAGGGACTATATTAATCGTTTCATTGCTAACAAATACATTAGAGTACGTCATATTGTTTACATTTTCCTATGTAACTGCGTATCTTGGCTTTGTTGTGAAGAAGAATTATCATTTCCTAGATGGCAAGCCAGATCTTTCTTATCAGATTTATCTGTGTGCATGGCCAATTCAACAGATTATTACTCAGATTAATGGCGGTTCGATGAATAACATTCTGAATTTTATCGAATCACTTCCATTAACAATAATTGCAGCTGCAATTCTATATGAAGTTATAGATCACAAATCGATTTCTTTATTAAAAAGTAAAGGTTAATTCTTAAAAGTTACAGCATAGCAGCAGAATATTTTCCTATTACAAAATAGTGATTATTATCACAAGGCATACGAATGTATGCGTAATAAAATGGAAATGTTATAATTCAATACATAAAAAGAAGGTATATGTATGCATAGAATACAGTTCAGTCCTCCTGATATTAGTGAGGCAGAGATACAGGAAGTAGCAGAAGCCCTAAGAAGTGGATGGATTACGACTGGTCCACGTACAAAGAAGCTGGAAGAGAACCTTGCAGAGTATTTAGGCGTGCATAAGACAGTCTGCCTGAACAGCTGTACAGCTGCAGAGGAATTGAATTTCAAGGTATTAGACATTGGTGCAGGAGATGAAGTCATTGTCCCTGCATACACATATACGGCAAGTGCTTCGGCTGCACTGCATGTCGGAGCAGATATCAAGCTGATTGACTGTCAGAAAGACAGCTTAGAGATGGATTATGATGCTCTGGAGCAGGCAATTACGGAGAAGACCAAGGCGATTGTTCCGGTCGATCTTGGCGGAGTCCCATGCGATTATGACCGGATCTATGAGATCGCAGAAAAGAAAAAAGAACTGTTCCATGCCTCAAATGATATTCAGAAGGCATTTGGAAGAGTCATTGTCTGTGCTGATGGAGCACATGCTTTAGGTGCGTCTGTCAATGGTGTCATGGTTGGTAATATCGCAGACTTTACGTCATTCTCCTTCCATGCAGTCAAGAACTTTACGACAGCAGAAGGCGGCGCCTCTACATGGAAAGCACACGAAGGACTGGATGATGAAGCACTATATGAGCAGTATCAGCTGTTATCCCTTCATGGCCAGAGCAAGGATGCATTAGCCAAGACAAAACTGGGAGCCTGGGAATATGACATTGTAGGTCCTTGGTATAAGTGCAATATGACGGATGTCATGGCAGCAATCGGACTGAAGCAGCTGGAAAGATATCCGGGGCTGCTGGAAAGACGCCATGAGATTGTCAAGAAATATGACGCGGCGATGGATGAGATGGGCATTGAACATATCCATCACATGGGCAAGAACTATATCAGTTCGCATCACTTGTATATTACGCGGATTCCTAACGCAACAGTCGAACAGAGAAATGAAGTAATCACAAAGATGGCTGAGGCTGGTGTAGCAACCAATGTGCATTACAAGCCGCTACCAATGATGACGGCATATAAGGAACTTGGCTTTGACATTAAGGATTATCCAAATGCCTATGACCGGTATCATAATGAAGTGACACTGCCGCTCCATACATTACTGACAGATGAAGATGTTGATTTTGTCATCGAAACATATAGAAATGTATTAAAAGAAATGAAATTAATATGATATTAAGAAAGTGGGACAATTTACCAGACAGCATACGTACGGAGGAAGTACGCCCATACTACGATATCCTGAAAAGACACACTTTTGGACTGATCCTTAAGAGATGTTTTGATGTAATTATGTCCCTCCTTCTGTTAATTATCCTGTCTCCTGTTTTCCTGGTGCTGGCAGTCTGGATCAAAATAGACAGCCAGGGACCGGTGTTCTTCCGCCAGGTGCGCATCACACAGTATGGTAGAGAATTCCGCATCTTTAAATTCCGTACAATGGTCAATGATGCCGAAAAGAAGGGCAGTCTAGTTACTACACTACAGGATGTTCGGATTACAAATGTGGGCAAGAAGATCCGGCATGTTAGACTGGATGAGATACCGCAGCTGATCAATGTATTAATTGGTGATATGACTTTTGTGGGAACGAGACCTGAAGTACCTAAGTATGTAGCGTCTTATTCAAATGAAATGTGGGCTACTTTGCTGCTTCCGGCAGGAGTGACTTCTGAAGCAAGCATCGAATATAAAGATGAAGATGATTTGATCTCTGATGCCAAGAATCCGGATGAAACTTATATTAAAGTGGTCCTGCCGCAGAAGATGAATTATAACCTGGATGCAATCCGTTTCTTCAGTTTGAAGAGCGAGATCAAGACACTTGGGAGGACATTGAAAGCAGTGTCCTAGGAAGGAAGACATGAAAACAGCACTGATATTTGACTGCTATGATGACTATGAAATACGTATTAAGTTCATCAAAGAAGCAATGGAAAGAGCCGGATATACAGTACGTGTTTTCTTCTCTGACTTTGATCATTATGCAAAGAAGTATGTAACTAAAAAGAGAGATGGCATTGAATACCTGCATGCCAATGAATATCAGAAGAACTTATCTTGTGCACGGATTCATTCCCATCAGCTGTTTGCAAAAACATGTGTTAGAAAGGCAGAAGAGTTCAAAGAGGTGTCACTGATCTATGTCATGGTCCCGCCCAACAGTATGTGTAAAGAGTTCGCCGGATACCATAAAAAGCATCCTGAAGTGAAACTGATGTATGACCTCTGCGATATGTGGCCGGAATCACTGCCTGTGAGCAATAGATTAAAAAGTTTAGGTGCACCTGTATTTAATCTATGGCGTAGTTATCGGGATAAATATATTGGAAAAGCCGACTGTGTATTAAGCGAATGTAACTTGTTCGCAGATCAGATCAGAAGTTATGTACCTGAAACAAAGCTGCATACAGTATATTTATGTCAGGAACATCACGGCAGTACATCAAATATAGATGAAAGCAGGATATCATTTCTGTATTGTGGATCTATCAACAATATTATTAATATAGATTTAATCACCAGTTTCTTAAATGAAGTAAATCAAAAGAAAAAAGCTGTTCTTCATGTGATTGGATCTGGTGAACAGAAAGATACCCTATTGCAAAGCGTGAAAGATACAGATGTTGAAGTAATTGATCACGGTCCTGTCTATGAGGAAGAGGGAAAACAGAAAATCTACAGTCAGTGTCAATATGGTCTGAACTTGATGGTAGATACAGTATTCGTTGGCTTGACCATGAAATCGTTGGATTATATGTCCCATGATCTGCCTTTGATCAACAATATAAAAGGTGATACTTGGAACTTAGTGGATCAAAATAATATTGGAATCAATTTAAGGAATGGAAAGGAGGAAGAAGCGGCACAAAAAATAGTATCAATGAATCAAAAGGATTATGAAAAGTACAGGCAAAATGTAATAGATGTATTTAATAATTCATTCGATAAGAGCATAATCATCAAACAATTAGATAGAATCCTGGAGGATTTATGACAAGAGTTTCAGTCGCAATGGCAGTATATAACGGGGGGAAATATCTAAATGAGCAAATGGGGTCAATCATTAATCAATTGACGAATGAAGATGAACTGGTTGTATCAGATAACATGTCAACAGATGATTCAAGGGACATCATTCTGTCATATGTTAAGTTATATCCAAATATAAAGATTTATGAATGCAATGAGCAGGGAATTCTGGCAAATTTTGAAAATGTAATCAAACATTGTAATGGAGATTATATTTTCCTAGCTGATCAAGATGATGTTTGGAAAGAAAATAAGATTGAAAGAGTTTTACAGGTCTTCAAAGAAACAGATGCAGATCTGATACTTCATGATTGTGAATATGTAGATGAAAATTTAGTTCCTTTAAATAAAACATTATTTAAAGATAGACGTGCAGAACCAGGGTTTAACAGAAATCTCTGGTACAACGCATATCAAGGCTGCTGTATGGCATTTAAAAAAGAACTTATACCATTGATTTGTCCAATTCCAAGAAATATTGCTATGCATGATCAATGGATAGGTCTTTTGGTCGAAAAGACAGGAAAGTCAGTTTTTCTTGCGGAAAGCTTATTGTTGTATAGAAAGCACAGAGGAAGCAATTCTTCTAAGCATGTAGGAATGGCAAAAAAGCTTCATTTTATTAAAGAAATGAGAAATAAGATTAATCAAAGAGTTAGTAATGTCAAATTAAAATCTTTCTAACACTCTACAATTGTGTGGTTGACAAATGACCGAATTCCGGTCGTTAAGGTATAATGACGTTGCCAAATATTGAAACATCTGAGCAGCCTTCTGGCTAATTTTTGACGACATTCCTCGGTCAGAGGACTGCTCAGATGAGCGAAGAACCTCTATGTCGGATCAGAACTCATTTGAGAGTTATGTTTTTTCGTTATCAGGCAGTGATTTTGCCCGTTTGCAGAATGCTGTAAACGAACAGTTTGACAGGGAACGATACGGTGCCACTTTTTAACGATTAACTAGCACTGAATGAAGGGAGACAGCCTGGACCGCCAAGCTCATTAACGACGTCAGCTTCCTGAAATCTCTTAATTGTCTACCTTTCTAATAGACAGTTAAATTATATTTTCGCGCTAACGATTTTGCTGGATTTTATATCCTCAGTGCAAATGATAATTTTTAGTGAAAGAAATGGTCTTCCAGCATTAAGCATAAACAATGATATACAGGTAAATGTAATTCTTGGATCATGTAGGTCTCAGTTTGTGGTACTTGAATACATACATCTGCAAGCTTAGAAAGCTTGCTTTCTTTTTGCCCAGTCAAGCCAATGACTTTCAGCCCTTTTGCTTTAGCTGTAATTGCGGCATAGAGGATGTTTTTACTATTTCCTGAGGTAGAAATACCCAAGAATACGTCACCTGTACTGCCAAAGCCGTTAACCTGCTGGGCAAAGCACAGTAATGGTTCACAGTCATTCATATAAGCTGTTGTTAAAGCAGGATGACCATCTAAGGCAATAGCAGGCAGTGTACCTTGTAAATGATCTGCAAGAGTCTTGCCGAGTTCCGCGTCCGCTTGGACCAGTTTGACTCGATCAATTTCATCCAGAATTCTTGGAGATTTGAATCCCTTCATTAATTCACCAACGATATGTTCTGCATCTGCAGCAGATCCACCATTGCCGGCAATTAATAATTTTCCTTGTCTTGCATAACAGGTCTCCAGGATTTGATAGACCTTCATTATCTGCTCTTTACATACAGAAAGGGAAGGATACCGCTGAATCAAAAGCTCTAGCTGCTGATTGACTTGTGTATTTATATCCATGGGTTCTCCTCCTGTTTTTATTTTAAAACTGCTTTAACAAAAGACAATAAAGAATCAGTTGTGACTTCCTGCTGGAAGTCAGCAGTACCAATCAACGCAGTATGACATCCGGCATTCTTACCAGCACCAATATCATTTTCTCCATCTCCGACCATCCAAGACTGTGACAGATCAAGGTTAAAATCTTTTTCTGCTTTATACAACATTCCCGGCTGTGGTTTTCGGCAGTCACATTCAATCTTTAGTTCTGGTATTTCTCCGGGATATCCTTTATGAGGATGATGAGGGCAGTAATAGATTCCATCAAGGTACGCTCCTTCATTGCCTAAAAGAGTTTGCATCTTCTTATGGATTTCTTCCAGCTGTTCAAAGGTAACTTCTCCTCTAGCAACAACTGGCTGGTTTGTAACAACGATAGCGAGATATCCAGAAGCATTGATTTTCTTGATAGCTTCTGCAGCACCAGGAAGTAATTCAAACTCATTGATATTTGTTAAGAAGCCAACATATTTATTAATGGTTCCATCTCTGTCTAAAAAGACAGCTTTTTGTTTGTTTTTTAAGTTCTTAGCCTGTACTTTGCCAAGACGGTAGTCTTCACATACAGCTTGATACCGTTCAGGAGTTCCCATGTCCTTTACATATTCCGGGCTGTCATAACAATACATCTTTCCGGTTCCAGATAATGGTTTTAATAGATTACGGTCTAGATCCACCTTGATAATCTTTCCAGAAGTATTTTCTATTCCTATCGTTTCAGAATCAATATCATAGTTCTCTAGCAGTTCTTTCTTTAATACATGGAGTCCTGCATTCACACGATTTGCATACCAAGTTGGACGTGTATCTTCTTTGGTCAGCCAATGCAGGACGGTAGAGTTCTTGTCTGAAATAATCAGTCCGCTGTCATATGGATGGTTGTTTGGATGTGTAAAGAGTGTGGCTAGTCCGCCTTTCTCTTTGTGATATGTTACAAAACGGTTAAAATCTACATCGAAAATCGAATCCGCATTTAACAGTAAGAAATCATCAGTCAACTGTTCATAGATTTTAAATAAGGCCCCGGCATTTCCTAGGGGAGTCTTTTCAACATAGTAGTCAATATGAACACCAAGGATCGATCCGTCCTTGAAATAGTCCATAATTTGGTCTGCCATGTGGCTGACAGTCAACGTAATATCTGTGAATCCTTGATCCCGCAGACATTCAATTTCTCTTTCCAGAACGGGTTTTCCTTCGATGAGAATTAATGGTTTTGGAATATTTGAGGCGACAGAAGAAATACGTGTTCCTTTTCCTCCGGCCATAATTACAGCTTTCATTCTTTGTTCTCCGTTGGATTATAGTCTTCTGGTTCATAGTGAATAACTTTTGTACCACCGTCTTCAAACTTGAATGGAATATACAATAAATCCTTCATTGCTTCTTTAACCTGTGCCTGTTTCTCTGGGGTCACATAGAATAATAAGAAACCGCCACCACCAGCACCTAATAACTTTCCTCCTAAAGCACCTGCTTCCATTCCCTTTTGATAGAGTGAATCAATGTTCGAAGTGGAAACAGACTTCCCTGTTTCTCTCTTCAACTTCCACGTGTAGTCTAATAATCGGCCGAATTCATCTAAATCAGAATCTTTGTCTTCTAAGATCTGTTCTGCTTTATCAACTAAGCCATACATTTCCTTTAACATGGCTTTTTTATTTGTAGGAATATTGACTGCATTTGCCTTCTGCACTTCCGAAGAGAATCTTGTAAAGCCGGTAAAGAACATCATCAGATTATCATTCAGCTGTTTCTTTCTCTCTGGACGAATGATAATTGGCTGTACTTCATATCCATTTGCATTGAAGTTAATGCGATTCAGTCCACCAAAAGAAGCAGCAATCTGATCCTGCCATCCACCAGCTTCATTGCATAGAACTCTTTCTAAGTAGATTGCTTCATCTGCAAGTTTTTTCTTATCTGCATATTTTCCTTTTAAGGCATAGAATGCATTCAACATGCCTACCGCAAAGGAAGAGCTCGTACCTAAACCCGAACGGGCAGGCAGATCTGCTTCATAAGTTAAACGAAGTTCATGCATATCAAGCATTTTCATAGCATTGCGAATTGCAGGATGCTGAATATCATCTAAGTTAGTTACACGTTCAATCTTTGAATAGGATAATTCAGTAGAATATTCAAAGAACCGTGGTAGATGACGTACCGTTACATAACAATATTTGTCAAAAGTAGTGGATAATACAGCACCACTATTTTCTTTAAAATAGTCTTCCATATCTGTTCCGCCGCCAAAGAAGGACATACGGAAAGGGGTTTGTGAAATAATCATGGTTGGTCTCCTTATTGCATGTACCAATTAATCATGATTAACTGATACATTTATCTTCTCTATTGTACCATGTAAGTTAAGAAGTATATTGATTAAAAGGTGCAGTAATATAGATGTATTTTTACGACTGTATGTTAAATATTGTGAAAATGGTATGATTTTGTCATTAAGGAAACGAGGTATCGTATGCATAGAATACAGTTCAGTCCTCCAGATATCAGTGAGGCAGAAATACAGGAAGTAGCAGAGGCATTAAGAAGCGGATGGATCACTACAGGACCGCGTACAAAGAAGTTAGAAGAGAATCTATCGGGCTTTTTAGGTGTTCATAAGGTAGTGTGCCTGAACAGCTGTACAGCTGCAGAAGAGCTTAATTTCAGGGTATTAGGTATCGGGGAAGGTGACGAAGTCATCGTCCCAGCATATACCTATACCGCCAGTGCATCCGCTGCCATTCATACAGGGGCTACTATCAAAATGATTGACTGCCAGAAGAATAATCTGGAAATGGACTATGATGCCTTAGAAAAGGTTATTACAGAAAAGACCAAGGCCATCGTACCAGTAGATTTAGGTGGAGTATCTTGTGACTACAAGCGGATCTATGAAATTGTAGAAAAGAAAAAGAGTCTGTTCCACGCAAACAATGACATTCAGAAAGCCTTTGGCAGAGTCATCGTTTGTGCGGATGGTGCCCATGCTTTAGGGGCTTCCAGAGATGGTGTCATGGTAGGAAATCTAGCCGACTTTACATCGTTCTCCTTCCATGCGGTAAAAAACTTTACAACTGCAGAAGGCGGAGCTTCCACATGGAAGGCGCATGAAGGCTTAGATGACGAAGAATTATATAAGCAGTACCAGTTATTATCCTTACATGGGCAGAATAAAGATGCTTTGGCCAAGACTAAAGTGGGTGCTTGGGAGTACGACATTATTGGAACTTGGTATAAGTGCAACATGACAGACGTTACTGCTGCCATTGGCTTAAAGCAGCTGGAAAGATATCCAGGAATGCTGGAGAGAAGACATGTCATGGTCAAGAAGTATGATGAAGCGATGGATGCCATGGGCATTGACCATATTCACCATATGGGTGAGAACTATATCAGTTCCCACCACCTGTATATTACGCGCATTCCAAATGCGACCGTAGAACAGAGAAATGAAGTCATTACAAGAATGGCTGAAGAAGGTGTCGCAGCGAATGTACACTATAAGCCATTGCCTATGATGACAGCTTATAAGCAATTGGGCTTTGATATTAAGGATTATCCAAATGCTTATGACCTGTATCACAATGAAGTAACACTTCCTCTGCATACATTATTAACAGATGAAGATGTACAGTATGTGATTGATACATACCGTAAAGTACTGAAAGAAATGAAATTGATATGATATTAAAAAGCTGGGACAAATTACCTGACAATATGCGTACAGAAGAAGTACGTCCATACTATGATCTTTTAAAGAAACATACGTTTGCGTTGATTCTTAAAAGATGTTTTGATGTGATTATGTCCCTGCTGTTATTAATACTTTTATCTCCGGTATTTCTTGTATTAGCAGTCTGGATCAAAGTGGATAGTGAAGGACCTGTCTTCTTTCGTCAGTTACGGTTCACACAGTACGGAAGAGAGTTCCGTATCTTTAAGTTCCGTACCATGGTAAATGATGCGGAGAAGAAGGGCTCTTTAGTTACAGTGAGTGCAGACTCCCGGATTACAGAAGTAGGTAAGAAAATACGTCATGCACGTTTAGATGAGATACCACAGTTAATTAATGTATTGATTGGTGATATGACCTTTGTAGGGACAAGACCAGAGGTACCGCTCTATGTACAGGCCTATATAAAGGAAATGATGGCAACATTATTATTACCTGCTGGAGTAACTTCGGAAGCCAGTATTCAGTATAAAGATGAAGATGATCTGATTTCTTCCGCAAAGAACCCAGGGGAGACCTATATCAAAGTGGTATTACCGCAGAAGATGCACTATAACCTGAACGCTATCAGAGAATTCAGTTTAGGAAAAGAATTTAGGACATTGGTAAGAACATTAAAAGCAGTGTCTTAGAAAGGAATGTGTATGAAAACAGCACTGATCTTTGACTGTTACGATGACTATAACATTCGTATTCAGTACATACAGAAAGCAATGATCCGTGCTGGTTATACAGTACATATTTTCTTCTCTGACTTTGATCATTATTCCAAGAGTTATGTCACAAAGAAACGTGATAGCATTGAATACCTGCATGCACGGGAATATACCAAGAACTTGTCCTATGCACGTATTCATTCCCATCAGGTATTTGCCAAGACTTGTGTAAAGAAGGCAGAAGAATACAAGGATGTCTCTTTGGTTTATGTCATGGTGCCTCCTGACAGTATGTGTAAAGAGTTTGCCCAGTATAAGCAAGAACACCCTGGGGTAAAACTGATGTATGACCTATGTGATATGTGGCCGGAGTCTTTACCAGTAGGCAATACAATATAGAAGCTAGGGACTCCTGTATTTAATGTATGGAGAAATTATAGGGATAAGTATATTGGAAGTGCAGACTGTGTATTAAGTGAATGTAAATTATTTGCGGATAAGATACGAGATAAAGTATCCGCAGATAAATTACATACGGTATACCTATGCCAGGAGCATCATTCCAGCACTGCACAATTACAGAAAGATACCATTTCTTTCTTATACATTGGTTCAATAAACAATATTATCAATGTACCGTTGATTACTTCTTTCTTAGGTGAAGTGAATCAGAAGAAGAAAGCAGTACTCCATGTCATTGGTAATGGAGAACAGAAAGAGAAATTATTAAGTGAAGTAAAAGCTGCAGGTGTACAGGTCATAGACCATGGGGTGGTCTATGATGAGACTAAGAAACAAGAGATCTTTGATCAGAGTCAGTTTGGACTGAACCTGATGGTAGATACTGTCTTTGTAGGGTTAACAATGAAGTCTTTAGACTATATGTCCCATGATCTGCCTTTGATCAACAATATTAAGGGTGATACCTGGAAGATTGTAGAAGAGGAACAGATAGGGTTCAATATTGATGATCAGTAAGCGATTAATAATCCGTACCTAGAAAACCTAATAGGTTTTTGAGATTCTTTAGGTAAAGAATCGAGGTCATTCAGGGCGATGGAAATAATCACGGCAACAGAGCTGAAAAGACGGAAGTGGGTCGAGCTCATCATGGAGTGCAACGAGACCAGAAAGGCCAGGGATATCTCGGTCACCGAATTCTGTACAGAAAAAGGAGTCAGTGAGAAATCATACTGGTATTACCACAAGAAGATCGGAGATCAATTAGCTACAACCATCTCAAAGAACATGGAGCCTGTGCACCCAAACGAGATCTCATTCGCACCGCTGGAAAGCCCGGCAGCCAATGTGAGCCCAGCTCCGGGCCAGGCAGTCATTGAAAAGAATGGTGTCAGGATCATGATCGATGACAATATCTCTGATGAACTGCTGATGCGATTGATGAAGGCAATGTCCAATGTTTAGAGATGTCGCACAGTTCAAAAAGATCTATATCGCCTGCGGCAGAACAGACCTGAGATATGGCGTCGATGGATTGGCAGATCTTGTACAGACAACATTCAAGCTGGACCCATTCGATGAAGGAACACTGTTCCTGTTCTGTGGCACGAAGAGTGATCGGATCAAAGGACTGCTGTGGGAAGGCGATGGCTTTCTCCTTCTCTATAAGAGACTGTCGAATGGAAGATATCAATGGCCAAGGAATACCAATGAGCTCAAAGAGATGAGCAGTGAACAATATCAATGGCTCATGAGCGGACTGACCGTAGAGCCGACAATACATAAGTCCACTGCGAGATATATCAGGTAAATTCTTTTCCACAACTTTCAATTTCAAACCAGCTCGATACGAGCCGTATAAGGCGCAAGTCTGATCTGAACTGCCAAAATTGATGCATTGGCGAGGAATGGGGCTCAGCGCCTTTTAATGTGTTTTCATCTATGCATGTGACCTGTTAACAGGTCTTTCAAAAGACTGTGGAAATCAAAAGTTTCCCACAATCCAGGGCTATTGAAACATGCATGATTTTCAGGTATACCTAAGCCATGGAAGAATTCAAGCACAGCGATGATAAAGTACTATCGGGCATGACGAGCACAGCACTCTTTGAGTATGTGCACAGCCTGGAGGATACCGTCGCAAGCCTCAGCA
>Ga0183101_1000026_pt7 | contig 54153 bp, 49 predicted proteins | sample Biomet3_FD_127790 | JGI IMG/M metagenome (GOLD analysis project Ga0183101, IMG submission 127790) | Microbial communities from bioreactor (seeded with sewage sludge) at LBNL, California, USA - Biofuel metagenome 3 | ecosystem: Engineered > Bioreactor > Anaerobic > Unclassified ... | reverse complement strand
CACAACACCGCCGCCGGCCCCGCGCCCGCCCCCCCCCCCGGCAAGGGCACCCCCCGGGGCGGTCGACCCCGCGCCCGCCGCAGCCCAGGCGCAGCCCTCCGCGCTGCCCAAGGGCGGCAAGGGCGAGGATGCCGCCTACAAGGCCGCCTTGCAGCCTGCCATGGCGGGCCGGGCCGCAGACAGCATCAGCCGCTTTCAGACTTTTTTGCAGCAGTATCCGCAGGGCCGCTATGCCGCTAACGCGGAATACTGGATAGGTGAGGGCCTGTACGCTCAGGGCAAATACAAGGAAGCGCTGGCGCAGTTTCAAAAGGTCAACAGCCAGTGGCCCAGCCACCATAAAAACGCCGATGCCCTGCTGAAAACCGGCATGACCCTGAGCCGTATGGGCGACAAGGAAGGCGCCGCCCAGGCATACAAAAAGCTTTTGTCGCAGTTTCCTGGTTCGGAAGCCGCCGGCATTGCCCGTTCGCGCGGGCTGGCCCGTTAGCATGGGCGGCGTGTGGGCCTGGATTTTTGCAGCGGAGGCGGCATGACCCAGCAGGGCAAAAGCTGGGCAAGTATGGACGAAGCCGCCCGCAAGGAATATTGGGCCAGCCTTGCCCTGCGGCACTGCCGTGGTCTTGGCGCACGCACGGCAGCCCGGCTGGTGCGGCATTTTGGCTCTGCCTATGCCGCCGTGCAGGGCCGCCAGCTGTGGAAGGAGGCGGGCGTCAACAAGGGGCAGGCAACCGAGCTGGCCACAGGCTCGTGGCGCGTTACCGCCCGGGATGAATGGGACCGCGCCCGCGACCTTTCCGCTTCCATTGTCCTTTGGACTGATCCCCAGTACCCCGCGCTGCTGCGCTCCGTCATCGACGCCCCCGTGCTGCTGTATTGCCGGGGCGACCTTTCATTGCTGCAATCGCCTGGCTTTGCCGTGGTGGGTTCGCGCAAGGCGACCCCGCACGGCAGGTCCGTGGCGGAATACATGGCGCGCTGCCTCTCGGCCTGCGGCATATCCATTGTTTCGGGCATGGCTCTTGGTATCGACAGGGTCGCCCACGAGGCCGCCCTCGCGCGGGTGGGGGGCAGCATCGGCGTGCTGGGAACCGGTATCGACGTGCTGTATCCTGCAGAAAATTTTGCGGTATTTGACGCCATGGAGCGCCGGGGGCTGCTTGTTTCGGAATTTGCGCCCGGCACTGTGCCGCTCGCGGGCAACTTTCCCATCCGCAACCGCATCATCAGCGGTCTTTCGCTGGGCGTGCTCGTGGTGGAGGCCGCCCAAAGGTCGGGCAGCCTGATCACGGCGCGGCTGGCGCTGGAGCAAAACCGCGAGGTCTACGCCGTGCCGGGGCCTGCGCTGGATACGCACTGTCTGGGGTGCCAGGACCTTGTGCGGCAGGGCGCGCACGCCGTGTTTTGCGCCGAGGACGTGCTGCGCGATCTGGCCGGGCAGCTGCGGCCCTTTGGCATAAATGAAGACAGTGTACCTCCGCAGGAGGAGGGCCTGCAGGCGGAGGTTTCTGCGCCGGAGACCGCGCCGCCCCCTGCGCCGAAACCCGCGCCAAAATCTTTGTCCAAATCTCCTTTGGCTGCCTCGCCTGACGCTGCGTCAGGGTCTTCTGCGCATCAGGCTGCAGCGACAGATGCGGCTTGCGGCAGTGCCGGGCAAAAGGCCGCTGACGCCCCCTGCGCGCCGCCGCTCAATGAAGGGGAGCGCGCCGCTGCGGAGCATGCCGTCAACGCCGGGGGCAACGCGGGGCTTCTTGAGTATCTGTTGCAGCACGGCCCCACCCATGCCGATGTGCTGGCCGATGCCGCCGGGCTCAGCGCTGCGGCGGCCAACGCCGCCCTGGTGGGGCTGGAAATGCTTGGCAAGGTGCGGCGTCTGCCCGGAGCGCGCTATGAGGCCACGCCATGAGCGGCGGGCAAGGCGCACCCAAAAATGCGGGGCGAGGCCGCAAGGCAGCCGCTGGTCAATCGGTCGATCTGGCTGCAAGCCAATCAACAGCTATGGCATCCGCGCAGGCATCCGCTGGGGCGGCGGGTAAATCCGCAGAAAGAAAAAATGCCGGACAGGGCAAGCCCGGCCCGGACCGCGCACAACTGTTCATTGACGCATTCCTGACCTGGATGGAAGTGCAAAAGGGCGCATCGCAGGCCACGCTCAAGGCCTACGGCAGCGATCTTGGGCAACTGGCGGAATTTTTGCGCGGACAGCAGGCTGATCTGGGCAGGCCGCAGGGCGTGACCAAGCGGCACATTCAGGCGTATCTGGCCTGGCTGTTCCGTCTGGGCGAGGCCAAAAGCTCCATGGCCCGCAAGCTGGCGGCAGCGCGATCGTATTTTCGTTTTCAGCAGCGCAGCGGCGGGGTGACGGAAAACGTTGCAGCGCAGGTGCGTAATCCACGGCAGGAAAAACGCCATCCGCGCGCCCTCAACGTGGACGAAACCTTTGCCCTGCTTGATGCCGGGCACAGCGCCGCGAGCAACACCGGGCAGGGACGGGCCATGCCCGACAGCGCCGAAGCAGAGCGGCTTCTTTGCCGCGATCTGGCGCTGGCCGAGCTGCTGTACGGCTCTGGCTTGCGTATTTCGGAGGCTCTGGGCCTTGATGTGGATGACGTGCAGCTTTCGTCGCGCGTGCTGCGGGTCATGGGCAAGGGGTCGCGCCAGCGGCTTGCCCCGCTTTCAGACACCTCGTGCGACAGCCTCAAGAGCTGGCTTGACGAGCGCCCGCTCATGGCCCTGGCCGACGAGCAGGCGCTGTTTGTGGGCTCACGCGGCTCGCGCCTCAACCGCAGGGAGGCGGCGCGCATCATCGAACGCCTTTGCCGCAGGGCCGGGCTTGATTTTACGGTGTCGCCCCACAGCCTGCGGCATTCGTTTGCCACGCATCTGCTTGCAGCCGGTGCCGACCTGCGCAGCGTGCAGGAGCTGCTTGGGCACAGCAGGCTGACCACTACCCAGCGCTATACGCAGGTGAGTCTTGAGCACCTGATGGAGGCCTACGACAAGGCCCATCCTAAAGCATCGAAAAAATAAATAATTCACGACCTAAAAAATATTATTTAATTTTAAAATGTTACATATTCATATCCAAACGATAGATTATCTGTGTCGGGTTTTTTTGCGAGAAGACCTTGGCATGAGCAGGACTTTGTGCTAAAGAGAACAAAGCGGTCGCACTGAACCGCATACCCGAACAATCCCGGAAGGAGAGACTGTCATGTCCGCATTAGTTATTGGTCACATGAATCCCGATACCGACAGCATCATTTCTGCCATTGCCGCCGCCGACCTGTACAGCAAGCGCGGTTTGGACGTTACCCCTGCCGCTCAGGGCGCGCCCACTCCTGAAACCGAATTCGTGCTCAAGAAGTTCGGTCTTACCGCTCCTCAGGTTGTTGCCGACGTGGCTGGCAAGAATCTGTACCTGGTGGACTATTCCGATCTGGCTCAGGCCCCCAAGGGAATGGACTCCGCCTGTGTGCTCGGCATCGCTGATCACCACAAGCTTGGTGATGTGACCACCTCCGCGCCCCTCGAAGCCTGGATCTGGCCCGTGGGCTGCACCTGCACCGTGCTGAAGAACATGTTTGACTTCTACGGCGTGGAAATTTCCAAGGGCATCGCTGGCGGCATGCTGTGCGCCATTCTCTCCGACACCGTTATCTTCAAGTCGCCCACCTGCACCCCCGCCGACAAGAAGGCCGTTGAAGAACTGGCCAAAATCGCTGGCGTGAGCGACGTGATGGCTCTGGGCATGGAAATGTTCAAGGTCAAGAGCGCCGTTGAAGGCACCTCCATGAAGGACCTGGTCTTCCGCGACTACAAGGACTTTGACATGGGCGGCAAGAAGGTTGGCATCGGCCAGCTGGAAGTGGTCGACCTTTCCATTCTGGAACCCGTCAAGGCTGGCCTGCAGGCCGAAATCGCCCGCGTGAAGGGCGAAGGCCGTCACAGCGTGTTCCTGCTGCTTACCGACATCATGAAGGAAGGCTCTGAAATGCTGATCGTTTCCGACGATCCTTCCGTGGTGGAAAAGGCTTTTGGCGTGAAGCCCGAAGGCAAGTCCGTGTGGCTGCCCGGCGTCATGAGCCGCAAAAAGCAGGTTGTGCCCAACTTTGAAAAGGCTTTCAAATAAGCTTTAGCTTACCTTGATATGACTTTGCCCCGCCGGGGCAGGGAAGCAGACTCTCAGGAGTCGAACCCCTGCTCCGGCGGGGTTTTTTGCGGCGTGCGCAAACACGACGCTGCAACGCCCCAGGCCTATGCCTATGCGCCAAGCCTAAGCTGCGGGCCTATGCGCCGGGCGTTTTCCTGTTTATCGGCGGCAAGCGCGCGGGGTTGCCGCCTCAGGTACGGCTTTGGGGGCGATGCGTGTTGCAGTGATGGTTGCGACCAATCATGTCGCGGCAGTGTCGTACCGTCGAGGGGGCGCACGGCGCTGAGCCAGTGGTGGCGGATTCGCCCGGCGGCTGAAATTTGACGGCTGGGCCGCGCCCGCAAGCCGGTAAGGCCGCGCCGCGCCGGATGCGGCTGCCATGTCAACAGCTGCATCTGCCCTCGTATGCCTGGTATGCGGGCTCTTTTTGCAGGCATGCCGAACTGGCGCGTAGGTGATTGATGCGTCTTTACGCAAAAAGGCCGCCGGTCAATGAGACCGGCAGCCTTTTGCAATATGGGGCTGGCAGCAGGCCGTTGCGCAACGCGGCCTTACAGGCTGCGTTCTTCCAGCCCGCCGCTCTTGGACGGATTTTTGCTCGGCGGCGTAGTCACGGGTTGCAGGCCGGGTACAACGTCATGCACTTCTGTGGGCGGTGCAAGGGGGTCGGCGGAGTCGCGCTGAATAACCTTGCTGTCGCGCACGTACAGGGTGCAAGAAAGGCCAAAGCATTCATACACGGCAGCCACGGTGCCCTTGAGCTTTTCTTCGTTGTTGAGCGGCGGGGGCACAAGCACATAATAGATGCGGGTGCGGCCACCGCGCTTGGGTTCCACGTAGCACGAAACAATCCATTCGTCCTGTCCGTCCCCGTTCCAGTCCGCAATGCCGATCATCTTGACTTTAACTATCTGCGTGGCATGGTTTATGTTGAAACCGTTGGGGAAGTGCTGCACGCGGCTGTCAGGCAGGATGGTGGCCGAAAACGTGGCCCCAAGATATACATCGTGCGCTGCGTCGTTTTGCAGCATAAAGTCGGGCGAGAGGCGGGCGAACAGAATATCGCCATAGTCTTTCAGGCCCTTGAAGGACATGGGGGCCGTGTACGAGCCGTCCTTGTCCAGCAGGTCGCGAGCCTGCAGCTCTTTGGGCATGTTATGCGCCATTTTCATAAATTCGTCTTTTTCCACCACGACGACAGGGCGGGTAGTGCCGCAGCCAGCAAGTAGGCAGCCCAGACAGAGCAGGGCGCAGATTCGCGATAAAACCATGATGTGTGCAACTCCCCTGGCGGAGTTTTGACGGCAGGCAGCCGCGCTCTCCGTGAATGCAGACTTTGTAAGCGTCTGCGTTCGGCTTGTAAAGGGCATTGCGGTTAGGATGGTACAGTATCTGCATGTTTTTATGATAATGTCATGAAAATGCTCCAACCCAACAGGACTAGCCATGCCTGAACCGATGTATTTGCAAATGCCAGAGGCCCCGCTGAAAAAGCATGGCCGTCTGCTGGTGCGTCTGCTGCCCTTGTGGGTGATCGCCGCCCTGATAGCCGGGGGCTGGTGGTGGCTTGAGGCAGGCAGGATAAGCAGCACATGGGCCATGCTTGACGGTATGGTGTACACGGTTTCTTCCGAATTTCCCGCCCGGGTGGAGTCAGTGATGGTGCGCGAGGGCGACCACGTCAAAAAGGGACAGGTAGTTGCCCGGCTTGATGCGAGCAACTACGCGCGCCAGCTCGCCGCCGCTGGGAGCGAGGGAGCCAACCTGCGCGTCATGGCGGGGCCTCCCGGCATGGATGAAACCGCCGCCCGCGTAAGGCAGGCGCAGGATGCCGAGCAGGATATGGTGCGCCGCATAGCCCTTGCCCGCCATGAGGAAGACCTCAGACAAAAAAACCGTGAAGATCGCGTGGCGGATCATGTGCGCGCCCAGCTGGCCTTGCGCTCGCTCGACAGTCAGGGCGGCGAGCGCGCCGTCGGCGCATCGCGCTATGCCGCTGCCAGACAGGCCGAGGCTCATACCCGGCAGGCCAAGGAGCGGGCCATAGTGGAGTTTGAGCAGGCAAGCCTTGTGCGGGCCGCCATAGATCAGGAGCTTGCCCGTGTGCGGGAGGAAACCCTGCGCTACAAGCAGATGGCCTCGCGCAACCGCTACGCGCCGCAGTATGTCGCGGGAGCCTTGGGTGCGCTGGCAAACGCCGCCCCGCAGCAGGCGGTGGACGGCAACCTGTACGCCCCGCAGGCCGGACGCATCCTGCGCGGCCTTGCCATGCCGGGGCAAAGCGTGCAACGCGGCGAGCCTGTCGTTTTGCTCTTGCCCGAGGGCGCGGAAGCGCAAAAATCGTTCTGGATTGTGGCCTATTTTACCCAGGATGACGCCAACGCGCTCAAACCGGGGCAAAAGTGCGCCATCAGCCTGCAAAACAGCATCAAACTTGAGGGGCGCATCTACGACCGTCTTGAACCGCAGCCTTTGCCGCCCAATGCAACTGCGGGCAGCAAGGATGTAAAGGAAACCGCCTCCAGCCCGCAGCTGTATGTGCCCGTGCGCGTTACCATCAGCAATGGCGAGGGAAAACAGTTTGAACCCGGTATGGTGGCTGATTGCGTGGTGATGACCAGGGTTTTGTGGGATTAGGGGGCGTTTTTTGGGCCGCCTGTGCGGCGGGCAGCAAGGCGGGGCCGGTTATGGGGCTTCGCCACCTCCTCGTCCCCCCTGCATCCCCCGGGAACACCCCTCAGAGGGCCTTTCCATTTTTGTCAGGTGCGAGGGCAACGCGTCTTTTGCTGCGGGAGCTTCCTTCCCTCGCTGCGCTCGCTCAGGCGATTTCCCTACGCGCCGCGTAAATGCCAGAGTACGCTTCCGTTTCGACTTTGATTTCGCTTTAACCAGACGCCGCATACGCTTTTGGTGGTCTTAAAAGGAATCGCCAAAATTTTGCGCGTAGGACGATCGGGTATGCGAGCAACAAAAGCCCGGCGATCATGCCTCCAGGCCGTAAAAGCCGGGTTTGCGTAAATCAGCCTGCCAGGCTCATGCACCGCAGCCCTTAAATCTTGTCTGTATTTTCCGTTACCTGCCGGTGTACACAGCGCCAGACGTGGGGCTTTCCTTGACCACTATTTTTGAAAGCCCCCTGATCTGGGACTCAAGCTTGCCCCAAATCCATATAGCGATATTTTCGCTGGTCGGATTTTCAAGCCCCTCAATGTCATTCAGATACGTATGGTCCAGCTGATCAATGTACGGCTTGGCAATCGCCTTGATGTCGCCAAAATCCACCACCCATCCGTTGGACTCGGACACATCGCCCTGAACATACACCTCAACAGCAAAAGTATGTCCATGCAAATTGCCGCATTTGTGCCCGGCCGGAACCTTGGGTAAACGGTGCGCGGCGTCAAACGTCATAGAAACGAAAATATCCATATTGTCTCCTACCGAATTCCAATAAACTTATGCGTCTGAAGGCTGAGCTTCCACATGGGGCGGTCAAGGCAGATTCTGACAGCGTCTTGTGTTGCCTGCATTTGACCGGCATCGTCGCGCGGCTGCAGAAAAAAATGGTCGAAGTCCAGCTGCTCGAAGTCCTGCAACGCGATGCCCTCTTGCGGCCAGACAAGCTTTAGCTCGTTGCCGGAGACAACAACCAGTTTGGTCCCGGCCTTGGGGCTGACGGTGATCCAGTCCAGCCCGTCAGGCAGCGCCAGCGTGCCATTGGTTTCCATACCAACTTGCGCGCCGTGGCGGGTCAGCTCCCGCACCAGCTCGTCCGTAACCTGCAGGGCTGGCTCCCCGCCTGTGAGGATCACGTAAGGCCGGTAGCCCGCATGCGTAAAACTGGGAAAAAAGGAACAGATCACACGGGCCAGCTGCGTGGCGTTTTCAAATGTTCCGCCCGATGCGTCAGCCCCGACAAAGTCTGTATCGCAAAACCGGCATTTGGCAAATTGGCGGTCTTCCTCCCGCCCCGACCAGAGGTTGCAACCGGAAAAACGGCAAAATACGGCAGGGTGGCCAGCGTGAAAGCCTTCCCCTTGCAACGTATAAAAAATTTCTTTGACTGCAAAGCTCACTACATTTCTCCCCTTTCGGCGGAGCGTTGCCGCCCCTGACGTTCCCCATGCGGGGTGAGCGTCATTTTTTTCTGGCCGTCCATAAGTATAACCGCAGAGCCATGCTGAAGCAAAATTCGTATTTATTCAATAATTGCACATTTGTGTTGCCTGAGTGCGTCATTGCGCGCTTTACACGGCACAAGAAAACGCCGGAATTTGAATGCGCTGTACGTGTGTACGCGAGCATCAAAATTCCGGCGCGGATGCATTTGGTGCGCAAAAACGGGGCGCGGCAGCCATGCCTTGCAGGCCGCCAACTTAGCCCAGGGCCCGGTATGCGCCCTGCCCCATGCGGGAGGGGCGGATGCCCTGCCTAATCTCCCAGCTCGGCCAGATGGGTGCGGGCAAAGTCCAGGCTTGCGTCCAGCTCCAGCGCGGCGCTCAGGTATTCGCGCGCCTGTTCGGCATTGCCCATGAATTTTTCGCACAGACCAAGGTTGGCCAGATCCATGGCCGAGCCCTTGTCCACACGCAGCACCGCCCTGAAAGCCTCGGCCGCCTTGGCGTAGTCGCCCGTCTTGAAGTGGGCCACGCCGAGCAGATTGCCGTATTCCTTCATGTCGGGGCACAGCCCGGCTGCGGTGGCCAGTGCGGGCAGGGCCTCCTGCCAGCGGCACTGCAGCGTGTCGGTATAGCCAAGATAAAAGGCGGCCAGCGCCTTGGAATCCGCATCGGGTTGCAGGGGAACCGCAGCGGCAAAGGCGCTGCGCGCCGTGTTGAAGTCTTCTGCCCGCAAGGCCAGCATGCCTTCAAAAAATGGCAAAAAGTGCGCGTCGGGGTAGCAGTCCGCAAGCACTTTCAAGCCGTGCAGCACTGTTTGCGCGTCTGCTTCTTCCACCAGTTTGCGGCCCACAAAGAGCCCCAGGCTCTGGTTGCGGTCGCGCTCGCGAAACTGCAGACCGGGCACAATACTGTAGTGCGTGGGTATGCCCAGGCGCGGGTGCGTGGTCTCAACCGCGTAGAGTTCCAACGGGGCAAGGCCGCGCAGGGCGGTGAGCAGCTCTTCGCAAATATCCGCGTTTTCAACCGAGGGCAGGCTTGAGAGCGCAACGGTGGGGCCTTCGATAAGCCAGTCGATCTGCGCCAGCTCCGTGTACTTTGAAAGGCCGGAGGCCTCGTAGCAGGCGCGGGTGCAAAAATCGCCAGCCAGCTGCGCCACCTCGGTGACGGCGCGGATGGCCGCCTTGGCCGGGGAGGCCGCAGTGCCCGCCGTATAGACGATCTCAGACGAATGGGGAAACGTCTTGGGATCCCAGGCCACGGCGGCGACCGTGGGCAGGGGCATGCCCTGCGAAAAGTCCTTGAGCACCATGCGCACGCCCTCGCGCTCAAAGGCGGCAAGCAGCCCGGCCAGCACCGGGTCGGACGAGCAGGATGCCGGGTCGATGGTGGGCGTGGTGGGCTGGTTGCGGTCAACGCGGCAGCAGACGTGGCGCTCGATGAGTTCGCTCAGACCCTGCAGCAGCGATTCCTCGCGGCTGTTGCCTGCAGAGGTTCCGTTAAATTCACCCAGCAGTTTGAACCAGTCGAGCGGCAGCCACACGGTCTTGCCGTCGAGCAGACGGGTGGCGGGGTAAAACTGCCAGCTTGTCAGGTCAAGCACGCGCCGCGCGTTTTGCGGCGACAGGTTGTCGTCCACCGAGCGCAGCATGGCCTCGAGGGGCAGCAGGTCGCTGCCAAAGCGGGCCTCGGCCTCGCTCCATGTGGCGCTGACCATGTGGGGGCGCTGCTCCCAAAAGCTGAAAAAGGCAAAGCGTTCCATCAGTTCCATGAGCGCCGAGGCCTCGGCCTGTTCGGCAGAGGAGCCTTTGCCCATCTGCTTGCGGGTGGGCATGATGCGCCGGGCATCAGCCCCGCATACGCTCAAAAAAACCGGTATGCCCAGCCGCCCCACATCTACGCGGCGTGTTTTGGACAAAATATCAAGCCGCGACGAATCAAGCCGCTCGCGCACTCGCGCAATGGTTTGCGCGGGGGTCATGGTCTTGTCTAGGTCGCGTGTGTAGCCCTTGGGGCAGGGGGCAAGGGTTATGCGGGGCAACTGCTCGTTCATGGCCGCTCCAAAATCAAAATGCTGTACAGGCGGCGCTGTTCCTCGCCGTTTTCGTCCTGTGATTTGACGCCGATGCGACCTTCGGTAATTTTGAAGGTCTTGGCCGCGAGTTTGCCAAAATGGGGCTTGGCGCGGGCCACATCGGTGCAGAAAAAGGCCTTGCCGCCGGGGGCCAGGTGACGGTCCACAAACTTGACCAGGGGCCGGTGCAGGTCGTCGAGGTAGAGAATCTCGGAGGCGGCGATGATGTCAAAGCCGCCCGCAAAACGGGGGTCGCGCCCCGGCGCGGTCACATCCACGTGGGTGACCTCGATCTGGTCGCCCAGGCCGTTGCGCAGCACGTTGGCCCGTGCAAAGCGCAGGGCCTGCTCCACCACGTCGCTCAACACCACCCGCGCAAACCCGTAGCGCGCGGCCACAAGGCTGAGCGCGCCGCAGCCCGCTCCAAGCTCAAGCAGACTTTTGCCCTGCGGCTCGTACTTGCGCAGCAGGCGGCCCAGAACAAACGAGCCGGGCCACAGCTTTGCCCACAGGGGCAGATCCTTGAGCGGATCATGTATGGCCTTGCGCTGCAGCAGCTTGTCCAGATGCTCGCTCATGTTCTGTATGGAGAGCACCTGCAGGGGGTTTTCGTCCACGTGCAGCGGTTCAAACTCCACCTCAAAATCGGTGCGGATGCGGTCAAGCAGGCTTGCAAGTTCTGCGGCGTGCGCCGCAGAAATCTGCGGCCCGGATTCCTGTGAGGCCTGGGGCGGACACTGAGGATCAGACATGGATGTTCCTTGCAATGGGGAATACAAAGGCATTGATAAGTCATGCACCATACCCGCATTTGCGCGACATGGCAATCCTTATTGATTTAGTATGTTTTACGCAGCTTTTCTTGTTGCCGTAAGGGACTCGACCCGGCAAGGGAAGTCTGGCATTGTGGCTAGGTCGGCAGGTGTGCCAGTGGCCCCGCCGCAAACACTGAGCGAGAGGATTATGAAGCAGATTTTTCGTTTGGAAATGGTAGTGGCCGAAGAAGACGCTGACCGCGCCACCGGCCTGTTGACTCTGGGTGTGCCTTTTGGCTGGGAAGAAGAAACCCTGCCCACGGGCGAAACCCGCTTTCGCGTGCATTGCGAAAATCCCGAATTTATCAACAACCTGCAAAGCGACCTGCAGGCCCGTATTCCCGCTGCGGAGTATTCGCTGACCGCCATTGAAAACCAGGATTGGCTGGCCGCCTGGCGGCAGTTTTTTACCCCGGTGCCCTGCGGCAAGCGGTTTGTGGTGCTGCCGCCCTGGCTGGCCGACAGCCCTGATTTTCCTGGACGGGAAAAAATTATTATCGAGCCCAAGAGCGCCTTTGGCACGGGGCACCATGCCACCACGGCCCTGTGTCTCACTGTGCTGAGCGATCTGGTTGACGCCGGGCGCGTCAAAGCAGGGCAGCATTTTCTTGACCTTGGCACTGGCTCGGGCGTGCTGGGCATTGCCTGCTGCAAGAGCGGCCTGACCGGCGAGGGCTACGATATTGACATGCTGGCAGTGGAAAATGCCATTGAAAACCGGGGCATAAACGGCATCGACGGGTTTGAGGTCGGCCTTGGCAGCATTGATGCGCTCGAAGGCCGCACCTACGATCTGGTGCTGGCAAACATTCTGGCGCGGCCGCTCATCGACCTTGCCCCGCGCATTGTGTGGGCCTGCAAGCCCGGTGCGTGCCTGGTGCTTTCGGGCCTGCTCGAGATCCAGGCCGACAGCGTTGAAGAAGCCTACATGGACCAATGCCTGCCCAAACCCCGCCGGGTTATCGACGGCGAGTGGTGCGCGCTGGTCTGGGAATAGGCGCGACGTTGACGGTTTTTGTTCTGGCTGCCGCGGCGCGGGCGGAGGTGCTGTCCGCACCGCCGGTCACGCTGCCGCTTGCCGGACAAACGCTCCCAGCCTTGCTGTTTGCTGCATTGCTGGGGCTTGGCGCGGTTTTGCAGGCTGCGGGCGTGTACCGCCCAAGTCGCGCAGCCGCCCTGATCGGCGCGGCGCTGGTGGTTTGCGCCGGACTTTTTGACCGAGACCCCGTACTTGTGGTCGGGCAGATTGTGCTGGTAGCGGCCCTGTGGCCAGCGTCGAAAAATAAGACAGGCCAGACCCGCAAGCGGCGGCACAGCGCTGGCTGAGTTACTGCGCCCCAGGGCGTTCGTTCCAGGATGGAATGGGCGGGGGCGTGTAATTATCGAGGTTTTTCAGCACATCGCCCATGCGCGAGGGGCGGCCATCGGGGCCGCGCAGCACCGGCCCGCAAGACTGGGCTTCCAGTACCGGGGGGATGTCGGCCGGGTCGGGGCGCAATACCTGGTCGGCTGTCTGCAAAAACGGCAGGGGGTCAACGGCCTTGCCCGTGGCATCCAGCAGGCCAAAATGCAGATGGACCCCAGTGGTCCTGCCGGTGCAGCCCACAAGGCCCACCGGTTCACCAGCATCAACACGTTGCCCTGCGTTTGCCAGGGTTTTTGACAGATGGCCGTAGCGGGCTGTCATGCCGTCGTCCTGCCGGATGTCGACAGAGATGCCCAGCGGGCCGTTGTCCCCGGCGCGTATTACCTTGCCTGGTTTGAAGGCTGTGACGGGCCAGCCCATCCTGGCGCGGATATCAATGCCCGCATGATCGCGCATGACCGCGCCGCGCCTGCTGAGCCAGCCGGGCATGCGCCGGTTGCCAAAGGGCGAGGTTACAAGCTGGCGCAGTGGCGGCAGTAAATGCGGGGCGCTTGCAGCTGGCGGGTTTTGCGGGGAGCTCTCTTGCTGTTGCGGGGGGCTTGCAGCTTGGGGCGCGTCGGGTGCGGCCCGCAACGCCGCAGGGGCCAGCGCCACACAGAGCGCAAACAGCATGAGGCTGAAAAGTATTTTTTGCACGTTTTTTCCTTAAAAGGGCGTCCTGTGCCAGTGCCTGCCCGCCAAGGCGGCAACCATACTGGGCAGGGTAAAAAAATCAAGCACGGTCGAGGGCAGGTCAGCTGCGGCCACCGCCTGCCGGGAGGTCCATATGGGTTTACGGACCATAGTTCAGGACGTCATCGGACGGCAGACAGTTGACGGCGCGGGCGTACGCCTTGTGCGCGTGCTGGGATCGCCCACGGTCAAGACCTTTGACCCTTTTCTTATGCTTGACGCCTTTGATTCGACAAATCCCGACGACTACATCAAGGGCTTTCCCACCCATCCGCACCGGGGCATTGAGACCTTCACCTATCTGGTCAACGGCGCCATCGAGCACAAGGACAGCCTGGGCAATGCTGGCGTCATCCGCGATGGCGGCTGTCAGTGGATGACAGCAGGCAGCGGCATTCTGCATCAGGAGATGCCGCTGGCCTCGCCGCGCATGCTTGGCCTGCAGCTGTGGATCAACCTGCCCGCAGCGCACAAGATGGTTGACCCCAAGTACCGCGACATCACCACGGACATGGTTGCACGCGTGGAGGAGGCAGACGCCTCGGTGGCGGTGGTGGCGGGTTCATACAAAGACACGCGGGGCGCTGCGCAGGGCGATTATGTGGATGTGCGCTTTCTTGATGTATGCCTCAAACCGGGCGCGCGCTGGCAGGTGGATACCGACCCCGCGCACACGGTGTTTGCCTATGTCTATGACGGCGACTGTTTTTTGCTGGATGGCAAAACGCCGCTGCTGGCCCGTCATGCCTACCTGCTGGGCGGGGGAGATGCCGTCGCCTTTGAGGGCGGCGATGCGCAATGCCGTTTTGTGTTTGTTTCGGGTGCGCCGCTGCGCGAGCCTGTGGCCTGGGGCGGCCCCATCGTCATGAATACTGATGAGGAACTCATGCAGGCATTTTTTGAAATTGAAGACGGCAGTTTTATTAAACACTGGGTTCCGGCACGCTGACAGATTGTTGCCGCTCTTAAATGTCCGCCCTTGACATGCCCGCAGACGGGTCTTATTGGAGCAGTGCACTTCATAAACAGGAGTCAATGCTATGTGCAAATGTCTTTCTGTATTGTCCGGTAAGGGCAAACAATATGGCCTTATGCTGGCAGGCGCGCTTCTGGCGACCATGTTTGCGGTTACCGGCGCTGCAGCAGCGGAACCAAAGGTGCGCGTTCTTGCCACCACCTACCCTGTATATCTGCTTACCCGCGCCGTCGCCCAGTCGAGCCCCGATGTGCAGGTTGACCTGCTCATACCGGCCCAGACCGGCTGCCCGCACGACTACGCCCTGACGCCCAAGGACATGCAAAAGCTTTCGCAGGCCCGCATTGTGGTTATCAACGGGTTGGGACTTGAAGCTTTTTTGGAAAAACCGCTGGCATCGGCTGGCAAGATTAAGGTTATTGACAGCAGCGCGGGCATCAGCCCCATTGCTGAAGACCAGGACGACGACCACGACGCCGGGCATGCCGGTACGGATAAAGCCCACGGGGCTGACCATGCCGCTGCGGCGGCAAAGGGGCATGAGCCGCACGACAAGGGGCATGAAGCAGCGCACGAGCATGGGCACGAGCATGGGCACGAGCATGGCGGAGCGAATCCGCACATTTTTTCCAGCCCGCTGCAGGCTGCTGCCATGGTTCGCAACATAGGCCGCGGCCTTGCTGCGGCCGAGCCTGTCGCCGCCAAAAACTGCCCCGAAGCGGCGGAGGCCTATGCCGCCAGGCTTGAGACCCTTGCCCAGCGCATGGCAGCTGTGGGTGCCAATGCCGCCAACAAAAACGTGGTGGCCCTGCACGACGGCATGGCCTACCTCGTGCGTGATGCCGGGCTGAACCTCGTGGACGTTATTCAGGAAGACGAAGAAGCCCAGCCCTCTGCGGCCCGTCTGCTTGAACTGGTAAAAAAAATCAAAGAATCAAAGCCTGTTGTGCTTATCGGCGAACCGCAGTATTCAGACAAGCCCGTGAGGGCCCTTGCCGCGGAGACGGGCGTGCCCGCCGTGCAGCTTGACCCTCTGGCTTCCGGGCCGACCAACGCCCCGCTTGATTATTATGAAACGGTAATGACGAAAAACTGCACGATTCTTGAGAAGTATTTTGCCAAATAACACCTTGCTTGCCCCCTCGGTCTGCTTTGAGAATGTATGCCTCAGCCGGGGGGGCAACCTTATTCTTGACGACATCTGCGCCACCGCGCCAGCGGGCGGCAGCACGGTTATTGTGGGCCCCAACGGGGCAGGCAAGACCACGCTGCTGCTTTGTCTTATCGGCGAGCTTGCGTACACGGGGGGCATCCAGTTTGCTGGCGCGAGACGGCAACCGCGCATGGCCTATGTGCCGCAGCTTTTGAGCATGGACCGCAGCCTGCCCCTGCGCGTGAGCGAATTTATGGCGTTAAGCTGCCAGCGTCAGCCATTGTGGTTGGGCCTGCGCCCCTTTGCACGGGCAGAAGGGCGCAGGCTTTTGCAAATGGTCAAGGCCGAGCATCTCGAGCAGAGCCGCATGGGCGACCTCTCGGGCGGCGAGTTGCGGCGGGTGCTGCTGGCGGCCGCGCTGGGGCGTAATCCTGAGCTGCTGGTGCTTGATGAACCGGCGGCAGGCGTTGACATACGCGGAGAAAGGCTGTTTTGGGAAATGCTTGATGCAGCCCGCCGCGAGCGCGGTTTTACGCAGATTATGGTCAGCCACAACCTGCCGCTGGTGGCGCACTATGCCACCCATGTCATCTGTCTCAACAAGACCGTGTGCGCCATGGGCGCACCCCGCGCCACGCTCATTTCGTCAACCCTGATGGAGCTTTTTGGCGTGCCCATCCACCTGTACCCCGACCAGTGTGATCCCGAAGACCCCGGCTGCCCGCAGTGCGGCGCTGTAAGCGAAGCCGAGGGGCTGCTGCCCAATTATTCGGCCATCGCGCGACGCCAGGCCGCCCGTCAGGCCGCCCGCAGCGGTGCAAAGACGCCAAGTCAGGGAGACCCCCGTGCCTGATCTCAGCCCTGTCTACTCGCTGATTGCCATGATCCCGCTCGATTGTCTGCAGATGCGTTTTATGCAGCAGGCCTTGCTGGGTTTGCTGCTGCTGGCCCCCATGGCCTCTGTGCTCGGAGTGGAGGTCATCAATTTTCGTATGGCCTTTTTTTCAGACGCCATCGGGCATTCGGCCTTTGCCGGTGTGGCCCTTGGCCTGATACTGGCTGTGCCGCCCCGTCTGTCCATGCCTCTTTTTGGCATTCTGGTGGGGCTGGGCATCATGGCAGTGCGCCGCAAAAGCGATCTTTCGTCCGACACGGTCATTGGTATTGTTTTTTCTGCCGTGGTGGCCTTTGGCCTTGCCGTGGTGAGCCGAGCCGAGGGCATCGGCAGGGATATGCAGCGTTTTCTTTACGGCGATATCCTCACCATCACCGACGGCGAGATCGGTTTTTTGGCGTTGCTGTTTGCGGCCCTGCTGGTGTTTCAGGCTTTTGGCTACAACAGGTTGCTGTACATTGCCCTTAACCCTGTCATGGCGAGGGTTCACGGCGTGCAGGTGGCTTTGTGGCAGTATGCGTTTGCGGGCCTGCTGGCGCTGGTGGTGATGTTTTCGGTATGGGCGGTGGGCGTGCTGCTGGTTACCGCCATGCTGATCGTGCCTGCCGCCACCGCCCGCAACCTTGCCTGTTCGGCCGGGGGCATGTTCTGGTGGGCGCTTTTGGTGGGCACATCGTCAGCTTTTGCGGGGCTTGCGCTGTCGGCGCAGGAGTGGCTGGCCACGGCAAGCGGCGCTACGATCATACTTGTGGCCTGCTGCTGGTTTGGGCTGAGCCTTGTGGCTGCGCAGACGAGAGAGCGCAGACGCGGATAACCGCACCTCGTGCGCTGACTGCAATGAGAATGCAAAAAACCGCCTTCTCCGGTTTTACGGGGAAGGCGGTTTTGCGTACAGGCAGGGTGCTGTTAGGCGAGCTTTTTCACGGCCTCAAGGGCGGCTGCGTAGTCGGGCTCGTGGGTAACTTCGTTTACCAGCTGGCTGTAGGCCAGCGTGCCGTCGGTGCCTACCACGAATATGGAGCGGGCCAGCAGGTCCAGCTCCTTGATCAGGATGCCGTAGGTTTTGCCAAAGGCGGCGGTGCGGTAGTCCGAAAGAGTTTCAACGGCGGTTACTCCAGCTGCTCCGCACCAGCGGGCCTGTGCAAAGGGAAGGTCGCGGCTGACAGCCACAATGCGCACTTTGTCTGACTGAGCGGCGGCCTCGGTGTTGAAGCGGCGCACTTCCATATCGCACACCGGAGTATCAAGCGACGGAACGCACACCAGCACCAGCACCTTGCCGGCGTAATCTTTGAGGCTGCGTGGGCTCATATCGTTGGCGGTCAGCGTAAAATCGGGGGCCTTGCCGCCGACGGCAGGCTGGGAACCTTCAAGATGCATGACATTGCCTTTAAATGTGACTGTATTCATAGGGAACTCCTTATTGTTTCAGGGTTCTTGGATTCTGTGGCATCAAGGCTTTATTGTCAATGATTATTATTATTAAAATATGCGGAAATAATTTTGCCCAGCATTAATTCAGTGTATCGTTGGCCAAAATTCTTCGCAAGAGCAACTGTGATGACGTCGCCGCGCTGGCAGCGATTTTGCCGCAGAGCTGGTGAGCCGTGCGGCAGGCTGCCTATGGACAAAACGGCGCTCCGTCCATTGCCATATGGGCGGCAGTGCCTATATTTAATAAGAATGTGTTTTCAGCAGGAGCGATTGATGAGCACTTTGACACCTCGCGGCATCGTTGCCGAACTTGATAAATTTGTGGTGGGACAGGAGCAGGCCAAGCGCATGGTGGCCGTTGCGGTGCGCAACCGCTGGCGGAGGCAGCGCCTGGCGCCGGAGCTGCGCGACGAGGTTTCACCCAAGAACATCATCATGATGGGGCCCACGGGCGTGGGCAAAACAGAAATCGCCCGCCGTCTGGCAAAGCTTTCGGGTGCGCCTTTTGTAAAGGTGGAGGCCACCAAGTTTACCGAGGTGGGTTATGTGGGACGCGATGTGGAATCCATGGTGCGCGACCTTATGGAAATCGGCATCAACCTTGTGCGGGATGAGGAAAACGCCCGCGTGCGCAAGGCTGCCGAGGCCGCTGCGGAATCGCGCCTGATGGATCTGCTTTTGCCCAGCTCGTTTGGGTCGGACGAACGAACCTCCACGCGCGAAAAGCTGTTGCAGCAGTTTCGCCTGGGTTTTTTGGACGACCGCGAAGTGGAAGTGGAAGTGACCGAGCAGGGCGGAGGCAGCGTTGATCTTTTTGCCATCCCCGGCATGGAGCAGATGGGCGGCCAGGTCAAGGACATGTTCAGCAAGGCCTTTCCGCCCAAGCACAGCCGCCGCAAAATGAAGGTACGCAACGCCTTTGCCGTGCTGGTGCAGGAAGAATCGGGCAGGCTGGTGGACCAGGAGGCCCTGGTGGACAAGGCACGCGAGCGTGTGGAGCAGACGGGCATCATCTTTATTGACGAAATCGACAAGATCGCCAGCTCATCGCAAAACCGTACCTCCGACATATCGCGCGAGGGCGTGCAGCGCGACCTGCTGCCCATTGTGGAAGGCAGCTCGGTCAACACCAAGTACGGCATGATCCGCACCGACCACATCCTGTTTATCGCTGCGGGCGCGTTCCATTTCAGCAAACCGTCGGACATGATACCCGAGCTTCAGGGGCGCTTTCCCCTGCGGGTGGAGCTGCAGCCCCTGGGCAAGGAAGAGTTTTTGCGCATCCTCAAAGAGCCGGACAACGCCCTGACCAAGCAGTACGAAGCCCTGCTGGCCACAGAGCAGATTCGCCTGAGCTTTACGGATGACGGTCTGGAAGAAATCGCGGCCTTTGCCGAAGATACCAATGCCCGCACGGAAAATATCGGCGCGCGGCGGCTTTACACCATCATGGAAAAAATTCTGGCCGACATCTCGTTTGACGCTCCAGAGATGCCCGGCGCACAGGTGGTGGTAAACAAGACCTATGTGGAAGAGCATCTGCAAGACGTGCGCGACGACCAGGATCTGAGCCAGTATATTCTGTAGGCCGCATCTTCCGCGCGCAACGTCGCAGCAACCAGCCAAAGCCGACCCCCTGTGGGTCGGCTTTTTGCGTGGCGCGGTTATGCCAGCCATTCCAGTGCGTTGCCAATTCGCCGCCAATCCGCCGCCATTGCTACGTATGCGCTGGCATGCTGAATTGCCTGCGCTGCGGGAGTCCGTGATCTCAATATTTTATTGATAATTAATTTCAATAATCATCTTGCCAAAGCAGCTCTCGGTGTTAACTGCTTTTTGACAGGAAAAAAGGCAGGTGGCGCAAGCCGCCTGAAACAGCTCATATACACGTTTCTGACCATAGGTTTCCATTGGATATCTGGCTGGGAGCGAAGCAAATTTGAGGCAGACAATGTCATACGCAACAGTCAATCCCTACACTGGCGAAACCCTCAAGACCTTTCCCGAAGCAACCGATGCGGAAGTAGCCGCAGCCATCGCAAGCGCCCACAGCGCTTTTTTGCAGTGGCGCAAAACCTCGTTTGGGGAAAGAGCAAAAATACTGCAAAAGGCGGCCGACCTGCTGCGGGCGGGCATGGAAGAGCACGCGGCTCTGATGACCCTTGAAATGGGCAAAATTATTGGAGAAGCACGGGCAGAGGTGGAACTTTCGGCCAGAATATTTGAATACTATGCGCAAAATGCCCAAAAGCTGCTCGCCCCCGAAAAGCTGCCCCTGCGCGACGCGGCCGAGGGCGAGGTCTGGGTTACGCACGAGCCTCTGGGCGTGCTGCTGGCCATCGAGCCGTGGAACTTCCCCTACTATCAGATAGCCCGCATCCTTGCCCCGCAGCTCTCAGCGGGCAACACCATGCTGCTCAAGCACGCCTCCAATGTGCCGCAAAGCGCAGCGCGGTTTGAAAAGCTCATGCATGCGGCCGGGCTGCCCGCCGGGGCGTTTATCAATCTGTACCCCACCAGGAAGCAGATCGAGATGATTCTTAACGACCCCCGCGTGCACGGCGTGGCCCTGACCGGTTCGGAAGAAGCTGGCGGGGTGGTTGCCTCGCAGGCGGCCAAAGCTTTGAAAAAATCCACGCTTGAGCTCGGCGGGTCGGATGCCTTTGTGGTGCTGGCCGATGCGGATGTGGACAAAGCCGTGAAGTGGGCGGTGTTTGGGCGGCACTGGAACGCCGGGCAGGTGTGCGTTTCGTCCAAGCGCATCATCGTGGCCGACGAAATTTACGACGAGTTTATGGAAAAATATATCGCGGGCGTCGCGGCGCTCAAGGCTGGCGACCCCATGGACCCTGCCACCACGCTGGCGCCGCTTTCGTCCCAGAGCGCGGCTGACCTTGTGCGCGGCAAAATAGCCAAGGCCGTGGCCGCCGGGGCCAAGGCGCAGCAGGTTGGGCCCAAGGTGCCGGTCAGGGGCGCGTTTGTGCAGCCGACCATCCTTACTGGCGTGACCGATGCCAACCCCGCGAGGTTGTGGGAGTTTTTTGGTCCTGTTTCCATGATATTCCGCGCCAGGGATGACGATGACGCCGTGCGCATCGCCAACGACACTCCCTTTGGGCTGGGCGGCTCGGTGTTTTCAAAGGACGCAAAACACGCCAGAGCAGTGGCTGACCGTATTGAAACGGGCATGGTTTTTGTTAACCACCCCACCATGGTCAAGGCGGATATTCCCTTTGGCGGCATCAAGCGATCCGGCTACGGGCGCGAGCTGATCGGGCTGGGCATCAAGGAGTTTGTCAACCACAAGGTGACGGGCATTGTGGATATCGACGCGGAGTTTTAGTCGCTTTTAGCGGCGCAAAACAACACCAAGCGCCGGTGTCGGCCTGGGGCCGGCACCGGCGCGTAAGAGCATAAGGCGTTTGCCGCGGGTTTGTCCTGCTGTATGAAGAGAGCTGCCGTAGTGGTAAGGAATCATGAAAAAATTTGTTGATCTCAGTGAGCAGGAAATTCTGGCTCTGGCCATTTCGCTTGAGGAAGAAGACGAGCGCATCTACGCGGATTTTGCCGATGCGCTACGTGACGACTTTCCGGCCACTGCGGCGCTGCTTTCTGGCATGGGCGCGGAAGAAACCGTGCATCGCCAAAGGCTTACAGACCTGTGCCGCAAAAAGTTCGGCGGGCATATCCCACTTATCCGCAGGCAGGATGTAAAGGGCTTTGTGCAGCGCAAGCCGTTGTGGCTTGTGCGGCCTCTGGGCCTTGAGGCCGTGCGCCGGTTTACGGCTTCAATGGAGTATGAGACCCGGCAGTTTTATGAAAAAGCCGCCGCCAGAGCCACAGATGCCGAGATACGTATGCTGCTGGACGATCTGGCCCAGGCCGAGCGCAGGCATGAGGTCAACGCCGAGCGGCTCTCGCGCGAGCATTTGAACTCCGAGGCTGTGGAATCGGAAAAAGCCACCCAGCGCCGCCTTTACGCCCTGCAGGTCATACAGCCAGGGCTGGCCGGGCTTATGGACGGCAGCGTGTCCACCCTCGCGCCGGTCTTTGCGGCTGCGGCGGCTACGCAGGATACGTGGCAGGCTTTTTTGGTGGGCCTGGCAGCCTCGCTGGGCGCGGGCATCAGCATGGGCTTTGCCGAGGCGCTTTCAGACGACGGCAGCATAACAGGCCGTGGGCACCCCTGGGTGCGAGGCCTTGTGTGCGGCCTCATGACGACCCTCGGCGGCATAGGGCATACGCTGCCCTTTCTTATCGTCAATTATCATACGGCGCTCATGGCGGCCTTGGTCGTGGTGGTGCTGGAACTTGCCGCGATAACCTGGATACGGTCGCGGTACATGGATACCCCTGTGCTTTCCGCCGCTTTGCAGGTGGTGCTGGGGGGCGTTCTTGTTTTTCTCACCGGTCTGCTGATCGGCAATGCCTGAGCGGCTTGCGCCGCTCCAGAGCATAAGGTCGGCCTTGTGCCCTCGTGGTCGAGGTGCTAACAATCTGTATAGAGCACAACTCTCAAAGGAGGAATCTGAGATGGCCCAGAAAATGAAAGAAGACGAGTACACCCAGTGCCCGGCTTGCCACGGCAGCGGCAAGAACAAAGATGACTCCAAGTGTTTTGAATGCAACGGAACCGGTAAACGGCAGCAGGCCTGCACAGTTCCCGAAGGCCCTGAACACGAGGGCGTATGTGATTAACATAGTGTTGTAACAAACGGTGTTAACCGTTGTGACTGGTCCGCTTTCTGGCAATTGCCGCCGAAGGCGGACCCGTTTTTTGTTATGGGGCGGATAGCCCGTCGGGCGTTGGTCCACACGCAAAAAGGAATTGGGCTGAAGGCCCAATTCCTTTTTATGCTGCCGGGCGACCCCGGCGCTGTGCTGTCGCGATGTCTCTCGGTGGGTATGCCAGCTGCGTCTTTCTTTACAGCCGCATGCGGGTTGTTCACGAGCCTATGTCGCAGGTTTTTGCTGTGCGGCTTGTCCCTGTCTGGCTACCAGGCCGCCAGCACGGCTTCCGTAGCCAGCCGGATCATGCTTTCGGGCGCTATGCCCAGAGCCAGCAACAGGCCAACAAGGCATATGCCCGCCATGCGCGCGCCTGCGTGCGGTATAATGGCCTCGGCATTGTGCGGGGCCGCCTCTGTGTACGCGGCGCGCACCACCTGCAGATAATAGTAGATGCCGATGGCCGTGTTGATGGCCGCAATAATCACCAGCGCCGTATGCCCCGCCCGCCACGCGCCGGTCAGCAGCAGAAATTTGCCCATAAAGCCCACAAAAGGCGGAATGCCCGCCAGGGCAAACATGCTTACGCCAAGCACAAAGGCCAGCATGGGGGATCGCCGCGAAAGGCCGTTCAGATCGGTGACGGTCAGGTTTTTGCCGTCAGGGGAGACAGTGCACAGCACCAGAAAGGCAGTCAGCATCATGAACAGATAGCCTGTGGCGTAGTACAGCGATGTGGCGATGCCCCAGCCCTGCATGGTGGCCATGCCCATGAGGATGTACCCGGCATGCGCAATACCCGAAAAGCCCAACATGCGCTTTACGTCTGTCTGCACCAGGGCCGTGAGGTTGCCGTAAAACATGGAGGCGATGGAAAGCCCCGTCAGCAGCAGCGCAATGTGCCCCTCGCCGGGAAAGGCCAGCGAGCAGAACCGCGCCAGCACGGCCACAGCCACAATTTTGGGCATGGATGCGATAAAGGCCGTGGTGTCGTTGGACGCGCCCTGATATACGTCGGGCGCCCAAAAGTGAAAGGGAAACACCGCCAGCTTGAAAAACATGCCGCAAAACAGCATCAGCAGGCCCACCAGCGCGGCAGCCTGTGCCCCAAAGGCATGCGGGCTGTCAGCATGCGACAGGGCCGAGCGCATGGCTGGCAGTATCTGCTCAAGATAGGTGCTGCCCGCTATGCCAAAAATCCAGCTCATGCCAAAGAGCATGATGCCCGAGGCCGTTACGCCAAACAGCAGATACTTGATGGCCGCCTCCATGGGCGCGCGCATATTGTCCGAGGGCGTGCGCATGGGCACCAGCAGGTAGAGCGAATACGACGACAGCTCAAGGGCGATGAACAGGGTGATGAGCTCCACGCTGCTTGAGAGCAATGTCAGCCCCAACAGGCTTGAGAGCAAAAAGAAATAATATTCAGGGCGCATGCGTACAGAAATACCCTTGGTGTCCGCCCCAAAAAGCAGCATGAGCGTAAAGCCAGCAGACATTACGCATTTTACCAGCTGCGAAAACAGGTCAACCTTGTAGGCTCCGTAAAACAAGGTTCCCTTGGCAAACAGGCTGGCGAAAGAGGCGACGGCAAAGGCCGCCCCCACGCAAAGAACCACCAGGCGCAGGGTTTGCGTCCGGGATTCCGTCATTGTCATGCAGAATGCCAGCAGGCAGCCTGCAAGAAGAACCAGTTCCGGTGCAAAAAGATGTGCGTTCATGCTTAGGCCTTATGTCTGAGCTTGGGGTTCGGTCAACGCGCGACAAGTTCCGCAAGAGCCAGCGCGCTTGTGGCATGGTAGCCGGTCTGCGCCAGCAGATGGTCAAGGCTCGGCCTCATGACGCGCAAAAAAGGTTCCGGGGCCAGGCCGATCCAGAAAACAAACACCAGCAGCGGGGCAAGGGTTACGGCCTCTCGCCAGCCCAGATCGTTCATATGCGACTGGTCGGGGTTGTTGGTGCCGCCCCAGATTACCCGCTGCAGCATGCGCAGCATGTACGCTGCCGCAAGTATGGCCCCCGGCACGGCGCATACTGCCACAATCTTGTTGTTGAAAAAGGCTCCGGCAAGGATAAGAAACTCGCCCACAAAGCTGTTTGTGCCGGGGAAGGCCAGCGACGACAGCGAAAAAAACGTCAGATACGTCACGTAGATGGGCATAAACTTGCCCAGCCCGGCGGCGTCGGCAAGCTCGCGGCTGTGCGAGCGCTCGTAGACCATGCCCACGCACAAAAACAGCGCTCCGGTGGTGACGCCGTGGTTGATCATCTGCAGCAGCGCGCCCTCAAGCCCGCGCTGGTTGAGGGCAAATATGCCCAGAGTCACAAAGCCCATATGCCCAACGCTGGAGTAGGCGATGAGCTTTTTCATGTCCTGCTGGGCAAGGGCCGTGAGACCACCGTAGATGATGCCCGCGATGGAGAGCCACTGCAGGGCGGGCAGCAGGCCTATGGCCGCCCCGGGCGTAATGGGCAGGCAAAAGCGCAAAAAACCGTATGTGCCCATCTTGAGCAGCACCGAGGCCAGAATCACCGAGCCTGCGGTCGGGGCTTCCACGTGGGCTGCGGGCAGCCATGTGTGGAAGGGAAACATGGGAACCTTGATGGCAAATGCTATAAAAAACGCCAGAAACACCAGCAGCTGGAAGCGCTCGGAATACTGCTGGCCCATGAGCGCGGGTATGCTGAACGTGCCCTGATTGATGTACAGGGCCACAATGGCCACCAGCAGAAACACCGAGCCAGCTAGCGTGTACAAAAAGAACTTGATGGAAGCGTAGCTCTTGCGCGGGCCGCCCCAGACGGCGATGAGCAGGTACATGGGTATGAGCATGGCCTCCCACAGCACGTAAAACAGCACCAGATCCAGCGCCATGAAAACGCCGAGCATGGATGTTTCCATGACCAGCAGGCAGACCATAAATTCCTTGATGCGGGTTTTGATGTACCTCCACGAGCCAAGCACGCACAGCGGCATGATGAGGGTCGTCATCATTATCAGCAGCAGCGAGATGCCGTCCACGCCCAGGGTGTAGTTGACGTTGAAGCTCTCAATCCACGGGTGGTGCTCCGCAAACTGGTACAAGGCGGATGTGGGGTCAAACCGCATAAACAGCGGCAGCGAAATGACGGCATTTGCCAGCGTGACAAAGAGCGTCCACATCTTCACGCTGTTTTCTGTCGGCAGCAGGGTCACAATGACAGCCCCTGCCAACGGCAGAAAAACAAGAATGCTGAGGATGGGGTAGCCCAGGGTGTTCATGCTCAGAAAATCCATTACGGCGATCTCCTTTCTGCGCGGCTCAGACAAAAGCCAGCAGCGTGAGCACCAGGGCCACCACTGCGGCCATGGAAATGATGTTGATTTGCAGGCTGCCGCTCTGCACCAGCCGCAACACCCCGCCAAGGGCGCGCACGCCGCGGGCCGTACCGTCAACCACCGTATCAATGCCGTGCCAGTCAAACCATGACCAGAAGCGCGCCGTGCGCATGAGCGGCACTATGCCCTGACGGTTCCAGGCTTCACCCACGGCGTTGTCCACCGATTGCACGGGCTTGCGCGCAAACCAGTAAAACAGCCTGCCGCCCATGCGGTAAAACCAGTCGAGATCCAGGCTGATGGTGGGCTCTGGCGTAAGCTTTTTGAGCAGCAAAAAGAAGCCCAGCGCCGTAAACAGCAGTATTTGCAAAGTTTCAGAGATATGCGCCGCGCTGTAGGGGTGGTACTGCGCCGCCACGTCGGGGAAGGGCAGCATGTCGTAAAGGTAGGGCGTATAGCAGCCGATAAAGATGCACAAAAATGCCGCCACGGCCATAGCCACCTGCATGTTGAGCGGCGGGTCGCCCGCGCGCTCCCATGTTTTCTGCGAGCAGTTGTTTTTGCCAAACCAGATAAAGTACGGAACCTTCAGGCCCGTGTGCAAAAATGTGCCCGCCGAGGCCAGCGTGAGCAAAAAGCCCGCCCAGTAGTTGTGGGCTTCAAATCCGGCGGCCACGATCATGGCCTTGGTCACAAAGCCGCTGAACAGCGGAAAGGCCGAGATGGAAAGCCCGCCCACCAGTGTAAACACAAAGGTTTTGGGCATTTTTTTGTACAGGCCGCCGAGCTCGGTAAACTTGCTTACGCCCGTCATGTGCAGCACCGAGCCGCAGCCCATGAACAGCAGCCCTTTGTAGAGAATGTGGGCAAAGGCGTGGGCGCAGGCTCCGTTGATGGCCAGCGGCGTGCCTATGCCCACTGCGGCCACCATGTAGCCCACCTGGCTGATGATGTGGTAGGCCAGCAGGCGGCGTGCGTCGTTTTCAAGCACGGCGTACACAACGCCGTACAGGGCCATGCACACGCCCAGCGGCACCAGTATTTCCATGCCCGCAAAGCTGCGCGCCAGCACGTACACGGCGGTTTTGGTGGTAAAGGCGCACATAAACACCGCGCCCGTCACCGTAGCCTCGCCGTATGCGTCGGGCAGCCAGGCGTGCAGGGGCGGCACGGCCGCGTTGAGGATAAACCCGGCCATGATCAGGTAGGTGTACAGCTGCGGGTCGGCCACGCCGATGGGTCCAAAATTGAGGTCGCCCGTGGCCTTGTAGCGCAGCACAAGGCCCGCCAGCAGCAGCAGGCCGCCTGCGGTATGCACCAGCAGATACCGGTAGCCCGAGGCCAGCGACTGCTTGCGCCGCCTGAACCACACCAGAAATACGGACGAAAAGGCCATTATCTCCCAAAAGAGGAAGAGCGTCAGGTAATCGCCGCAAAAGATAACGCCCAGCGAGCCCGCCACGTAGATCCATGCGGCGGAGTGCTGCGCGGCTTCTTCCACATGCAGGCCGTAGATAGAGCCGATCACGCACATGAGGGTCATGATGTAGGCAAACACCATGCTCAGCGCGTCAACCCTGCCGAAGGTCAGCTCCCAGTTCATAAACGGCACAACGCCGTACACGCCGTTGTGTCCATGCATGAGCAGCACCGCGCCAAAGGCCAGCACAGGCACAAGTACGATTAAAACGCGGCGTACGGCCCTGGGCAGCAGCGGCAGTATTGCCGCTCCCAGCAGCAGAACGGCGGAGGGGTGTATCCATGATTCAGTCATCGTAATAATCCTCGCGGGTCATGATGCCCAAATGGCCGAACCACTTGGAAACGATGATAATCACAACGCAGGCCACAAAGCCGAACACGGCCCAGAAGCCGGGTATGCGCTCCACAAAGGTGTGCACATGCTCTTTTGAAACAAACAGGGCGTCCCATGCCACCAGTGCCGCCAGCACGACCAGGCACACGCGGATGGTCGCCTTGAGCCGGGCGCGGAAAAATTCGATGATGTTCACTATCATCCTGTCACCACCTTCACGAAGGACATGATGGCATCGGGGTAAATGCCAATGAACACGGAAACGCCAGCCGCTATGAGGATGGGCACAACCATGCTCAGCGGGGCTTCACGGATGCCCGTTTCTTCGCCCTCTGGCCGTTTGCCAAAAAAGGCCTTGTAGGTCACCGGCGCAAAGTAGGCCACGTTCAGCAGCGTACTTGCCAGGAGCACCAGCAATATGCCCATGGAATGCGTGGGCATTTCCATGGCGCCCACCAGCAGTTTCCACTTGGTTACAAAACCGGCCACAGGCGGCGCGCCGATCATGGAAAGCGAGGCCACGGCAAAGGCAGCAAAGGTAAAGGGCATGGTGCGGCCAAGGCCGCTCATTTCAGAAATGCACTTTTTGCGCGTCGCCACGTAGATCGCGCCGGCGCAGAAAAAGAGCGTGATCTTTGAAAAGGCGTGGTTGGCGATATGCACGATGCCGCCCTGTATGCCGTCCACCGTCAGCAAGGCCACGCCCAGAATGATGTACGAAAGCTGGCTTACCGTGGAATACGCCAGCCGAGCCTTGAGGTTGTCCTTGGTCAGGGCGATGATCGAAGCCGCAAGGATGGTAAAGGACACAAAGTAGGCCGTGGGTATGCCCAGGTTGAGGGCCTTCATCAGGTCTGTGCCAAACACAAACAGCATGACGCGCGTGGTGCAGAACACGCCCACCTTGACCACCGCCACCGCGTGCAGCAGGGCGGAGACAGGCGTGGGAGCGACCATGGCCCCCGGCAGCCAGTGGTGAAAGGGCATGATGCCGTTTTTGGCAAAACCCAGAATGCAGCAAACGTACAGCACGGTTGCCAGCGCATCGCTGGCCCCGCCTTGCAGGATGCCCGAATGACTGTTGTGGGCAAAGTCCAGATTGCCCGTCAGCACGTAGATAACGATCATGGCAGGCAGCACCAGGCCTTTGGCCGTGGTTGTGAGGTACACAATGTACTTGCGCGCGCCGTCGTATCCCTCGGCATCCTGATGGTGGGCCACAAGGGGGTAGGTGCAAATGCTCACCACTTCATAAAACAGGTAGAGCGTAAACAGGTTGTCGGCAAAGGCCACGCCCATGGCGCCAAAGAGCGTCAGGGCAAAACAGGCGCTGAAGCGCGTCTGGGCGTGCTCGTTGAGGCCCCGCATGTAGCCTGCCGCGTAAAAAACGGTGATGACCCACAAAAACGAGCCGACCAGCCCAAAAACCATGGAAAAGGCATCGGCCCTGAAGCTCACCGACAGCCCCGGCAAAATGGCAAAAACCGTAAGGTGCAGCGTATGGCCGCGCCCCAGGGGGGCGGGCGCGACATCGCCGATCATGGAGACGATAATGCAGAACATGACCGCCGCCGTGACGAACGAAACCGTTTCGCGCAGGTTGGGCCGACGCCCTGCCAGCATTATCAGGCACGCGCCGACCAGTGCTGTAAGTATGGCGGCCAGGGGTCTGACGGATTCAACTATATCCATACGCTGTTCCCCTTACCCTTTGAGGTCTGACGGCGCGTCTGTTTCAACAGATCGGTACAGCCGGTACACCGCAATGATGATGGAAAGCACAATAACCGCTTCCGCCGCCGCGATGGCCATGACAAACAGGGCAGCGATCTGCCCTGTTGCCGTATCCGGCGCGCAAAATCTCCCAAAGGCCATAAAGTTGACCGAGGCCCCGCAGAGGATGAGCTCGGAGGCGATGAGCATGCCTATGAACGTGCGGCGCATGGCCATGCCAAACAGCCCCAGACCAAACAGGGCCGCGCCGATAACCAGATAGGTTTCAAGATGCTGACTCAGGCTGGCGTAGTGCATCACTTGTCCCTCCCGTGGCGGGCCAGAGCGAGCGCCCCCACCATTGCCACCACCAGAACCACGGAAATAAGCTCAAAGCTCATGGAGTACGTACTCAGCAGCGATTGCCCTATGCGTTCGATGGTTCCCTCGATCTGCGCCTGCGGCATGTCGGGCCAGGTGGCTGTGATGGACAGCGCCGCCAGCACGGCTGTGATGGCGCAGCTGGCCGCCGCCCCAAGAACCATGCTGAGCCTGTGGCGGCGCGGGGCCCGGTTGGCGTCCGAGGTTTCGGCCAGCATGATGGCAAAGGTTATGGTGACGCACAGCGCGCCCACGTACACAAGCATCTGCATAAAGGCCACAAAGGGGCTCGACAGGTAGTAGTAAAGCCCGGCCACGCCGGTAAAGCACAGGGCAAGCCCGGCCACGCGGCGTATGAGCGTACGCGCTGAAACAGCCAGTATCGCGCCGCAAAAGGTCACCAGCACGAAAAAATAAAAGATGCCCTCGGCCAGCGTTTGCATACTTTCATGACTCAACATCAGGGACGCTCCTTGAGTCGCCGTACAAGGTCAAAGTGGTACTCCGCCTCGTCAAAACCGGCCAGATTGTAGTCATGAGAAAAGGTGAGCGCGCCGGTGGGGCACGATTCCACGCACATGCCGCACAGGCTGCACTTGGTAAAATTGAGTTTGTAGCTCGTGAGGGTCTTTTTTTTGGCTCCTTCCAGCTTTTCGCCAGCAAGCTCGATGCAGCCCGAGGGGCAGGCCTTCTGGCACGACCCGCACACTATGCACCTGTCCGTGCCGGTTTCGGGGTCGTATACAAGGTCGATGTGGCCCCTGTAGCGCGGCGGTATGGGCAGCACCTCGCGCGGGTACGACTTTGTGACCACCGGCTTGAAACAATAGCGCAGCGTTATGCCCATGCCCACACAGAGGCTCCACCCGCCAGCAAAGATATTTTTAAAGTATGCGTTCATGCTACATCACCTTGAGCAGCGCGCTGGTAATGACAAGATTGACGAGCGCAATTGGTATGAGCACCTTCCACGAAAGGTTGAGCAGGCCGTAAAAGGTCGTGCGCGGAAACGTCCAGCGTACCCATATGACGGTAAAGATGACAGCGTAGAGCTTGATGGCAAACCAGTGCGCCCCCGGCCACAGCCCAAGCGGGCAATCCCACCCGCCAAGAAACAGCAGGGTGAGCAGGCTTGCGCCCACCACCACGTTGGCGTACTCGCCCATAAAGTACACGCCAAAGCCCATGCCCGAGTATTCCGTAAACGCGCCCGCGATGAGCTCGCTTTCCGCCTCGGCCATGTCAAAGGGGGCGCGGTTTGTCTCTGCCAGCATGCAGATAAAAAAGATGATGAACGAGACGGGCATGAGCGGGCTTGCCGAGAGGCGCAGCACGTTCCAGTGCCAGAACCCGCCGGACTGCGTGCCCACGATTTCGCTGAGGTTGAGGGTGCCGGTCACCATCACTAGGCTCACCACAATCAGCAGCATGGGTATTTCGTAGGCTACGTTTTGCGAGACCACGCGCGCTGCGGAGATAACGGCGTACTTGTTGCGCGAGCCCCAGGCCCCCAGCAGCAGGCCCAGCACGTTTACCGAGGCAAAGGCGTATATGGCCAGCAGCCCCAGGTTGAGGTTGCGCGCCACAAGGCCCTCGGTGTAGGGGATGGTCACAAAACTCATGAAGGCCGGGGTCATCACCAGCACGGGGCCGAGGCAAAACAGCACGCCGTCGGCATCTCTGGGGATGAACACCTGCTTGGCCATAAGTTTGAGGCCGTCGGCAATAGGCTGCAGCAGGCCATAAGGGCCAACTTCCTTGGGGCCTACGCGCCGCTGTATGTGCCCTGCCACCTTGCGCTCAACCCACACAAGGTAGGCGGCGTTAAGCGCCACAAAGACAAGGAACCCTACCAGATACCCAAGAAGACGCAGCATTTCGGAGTAAAACGTCATGGCTGTTCTCCTCAGCGGTCAATATCGGGAATAACCAGATCAAGGCTGCCGAGCAGCGCCAGGGCGTCTGGCAGCAGCATTCCTCTGCTGGCCTCGCCAAAAACGAGCAGGTTTGAAAAACAGGGAGTGCGCCACTTGAGCCGCCATGGCGTACCGCTGCCGTCGCTGACGGCGTGGATGCCCAAAAGGCCGCGCGCCGTCTCCACCGCATGATAATAATCGCCCTTGGGCGGCTTGACGGTTTTGGGAACCTTGGCCGCCATAACCGGCCCCCCGGGCAGTTGATCGAGCGCCTGTTCGATGATGCGCAGGCTCTGCTCAATTTCGTCCATGCGCACCTTGTAGCGCGCCATGGAGTCGGCTTCGGGGTACACCGGCACGTCAAAGTCGAAGCGGTCGTAGACGCCGTATGGCTCGTGCTTGCGCACGTCAAAGGCAATGCCCGCGCCCCGCGCCACAGGGCCGGTTGCGCCGTATTTGCGGCACATCTCGGCGGGTACGATGCCCACGTCCACAAGCCGCTGCTGGATAATGAGGTTCTGGGAGACAAGGGCGTGATACATGGGCAGGCGTTTGCGCATGCGCGCAATAAAGGCCCGCGTGCCTGTGACAAAGGCGTCGTCAACGTCGTTGTACACGCCGCCAAAGCGAAAGTAGCAGTACGTGAGCCGCGAGCCGGTGACAGCTTCGAGCAGGTCAAGAATCTGCTCGCGATCGTCAAAGGCGTACAAGAGCGGCGAAAAACCGCCAAGATCAAGCACAAAGGCCCCAAACCAGAGCAGATGGCTTGAAACGCGGTTCAGCTCGTTGGTGATTACGCGGATAAACTCGGCGCGTTCCGGCACTTCAATGCCGGCGGCCCGCTCAACCACGCAGGCGTAGCCGTGGTTGTACGCCAGGGCATGCAGGTAATCCATGCGGCCCGTGTTGGGCATAAACTGCGCCCAGGTGCGGTTTTCGGCCATTTTTTCGTGCATGCGGTGGATGTAGCCAAGCACAGGCTCGGCCTCCACGATGTACTCGCCGTCCATGACCATCTTGACGCGCAAAACGCCGTGCGTGGCCGGGTGCTGCGGGCCAAGGTTGAGAACAAACCGCTCGTCGGTGGGACTTTGGGCAAGATAGTTCATGCGCTGTAGTCCTTGAGCAATGGGTGGTATTCCGCGTCTTCGGGCAGCAGCAGGGGGATAAGGTATGGGTGCCCGATAAAGACGATGCCAAAGAACTCGTGTATTTCGCGTTCGTGCCAGTGGGCTATGGGGTATATTTCGGCAATGGTGTGGATCAGCGGGTTTGCGCGCGGCGTGCGCACCCGCAGGCATACCCGGTGGCGGGCGGCATAGAGGTTGAAGTCGTACACCACTTCAAGCTCGTCTTGCTGCGGGGGGCAACCCTGCTCTTGGGTTTCAGCAGGTGGGGCGGGCCTGGCGGCGTCCGCCCCCGGCGCGTCGGCATCAGCCCTGCTGGCGGCCGCAGCTTCGGCAGCCTTTTGGGCCTTGGCTTCGGCCTCTTTGCGCAAGGCCTCGCATTCGCCAAGCCAATCCACCCCGGTCATGCCTTCAATAAAGTATCCGGCCTTGTCCATAATGGTTACGGCGGCGATCAGCGAGCTTTCCGGCAGCGTCACAGAGAGGTCATAACCTACAGCCGCGTGTTCGGTGGCCCGCAACACGGCTCCGGGCAATGCTGTCAGCTGCGCGCTAAGGGTGTCCGCGTTCATGACTGTTGCCCTCCCGCCGCGTCCTGTGCCGTTTGCGCCGCGGCTGTGGTTTTGGCCTGTTCGGCCTGCGCCGCAGCGGGGCCAGGCAGCCCGGGGGGCGTCACCACCGGCCAGCGGCGGATGCCGGTGAGCTTTTCTTCAAGCTTGAGTATACCTTCGATAAGCGCTTCAGGCCGGGGAGGGCAGCCGGGAATAAACACGTCCACAGGAAACAGCTTGCCCACGCCTTCCACAACGCCGTACTGGCCCTCGTACACAAATGGCCCGCCGGAAATGGCGCAGTTGCCCATGGCGATGACCCACTTGGGTTCGGGCATCTGGTCGTAAAGAATCTGCACGGCAGGGGCCATCTTTTTATTGATGGTGCCAGAGACGATCATCACGTCGCTTTGTCTTGGCGACGGCCTGAACACCTCAGCCCCAAAACGTGCCAGATCAAAACGGGACGCGCCGGTTGCCATCATTTCAATGGCGCAGCAGGCAAGGCCAAAGGTCATGGGCCAGAGCGAGTTGGCACGGCACAAGTCAAGCAGCACATCGAGCTTCGAAAAGTGGACTACCGATCCGAATATATTTTCCGTTGCCATTGGAACACTCCCTTTTTCCACGCATAGACAATGACAAGGGACAGGATGCCCACAAACAGAAGAACTTCCGCGAAGGTCAAAAAATCGCTGACAGGCGAGGCTTTGTTGTAGATAACAGCAACAGGAAAGAGAAAGAGAATATCAACCGCAAAGGCGAGGAATAGCAGCGAGTACAGATAGTACACAGCGCCAAATTTGATCCAGGCATCACCAATGGGGTCAATGCCGCATTCAACTATTTGCCGTGTTTTGCCCACTGTGTTGCGCGTAATACGGGGCGCAAGAAAAAATACAATGATAAAAGGGCCGAGGGCAAAGCTCATGCCGCCAAGACAAAACGCCATGATGTAGACAATATCAATAAGTTCGCTGCTAGACATAAATTTTTCCTTGTAATAGGAATAAAATTTACGAAAAGATATACTTGATCAATCCACAAACAATTAAAGCAATAGTCGTTTGTGAATTTATAAATTAAGTTAAATGCTACTCCCCCTGAAAGTTTGTGTCAATAATTGTTAAAAAAAATACATGCTTCTGTTCAAAAATGTACAATTAAAGGCGTTTTTTATTCAATCATATTAGTATATTAATTACACATCTTAAATTGGGACCACTCGCAAAAGTTTGCAAAACCATGCATGACAGACGATTGCGAGTAAATAATTTGCTTGTTTTACAGACTATTAACATAAAATATTATTTTTTTAAAAAAAGTAACACGAGATATTCAAAAAAAACCGCACTCCTTGCCGGGTCTGGCACATGCAGCATAACGGATATAACGGCTTGATTCCGATGCGAAAGTTAAAATTAGGCCTTCGGTTTACGCAAATAAACGGCGAGCTACCTTTGACAGTAACTCGCCGTTTTTGCTTATGAACAGGGTGTAATATGGCCGGGGCAGACAGAGTATGTACGCCGCCCGTGTTTAAGCCTGGCCTGCAAGGGCCCAGAAGGACTGACAGGCTGCCGCTCTTACATGTTGTCGCCTTTGCCCGCTGCTTCAAGCTTGTCGATGAGGTTTTCCAGATCGCGCACAAGCTCCGCAAGGCGAGCCACCGCCGCGTTGGCCTGCGCCATGCCGTCGACGGTTTCGGTTGCAATGCGGCTGACGTCCTCGACCGCGCGGTTGATTTCTTCGCTGGTGGCCGACTGTTGCTCGGCAGCGGTGGCAATCGACCGAACCTGGTCGGAGTTGTCTTCCGACAGGACGACAATCTGCTTGAGAGCTTCGCCCGACTGGTTTGCAAGCGATGTGGCCTGTTCCACGGCCTGGGCGGCTTTTTCCATGCCTTGCAGGCTGGCTTGCGTTCCAACCTGGATGGACTGGATGGCGGAGCCGACCTCGTTGGTGGCATACATGGTTTTTTCCGCCAGTTTGCGCACTTCGTCGGCAACAACGGCAAAACCACGCCCGGCGTCGCCCGCGCGAGCCGCTTCGATGGCGGCATTGAGCGCCAGCAGGTTGGTTTGGTCCGCGATGTCTGAAATGACGTTCATGATGCGGCTGATGCCCTCGGCCTGACTGCCAAGTGAGGACATGGTGCCCTGCAGCTCGCTGGTCTGGGTGCGCACCGCGCGTATGGCCTCTACAGCTTCAATGACCACACGTTCACCTTGCGAGGCCATGGTGCGCGCCTGATCAACGCTGGCAGCAGAGCTGGCAGAGCTGCGCGCGACCTCAAGAACCGTCGCGTTCATTTCTTCCATAGCCGTGGCGGTTTCAGAGGACCTGGTCTGCTGTTGCCTGGCCCCGGCGGTAACCTGGCCAACCTGCGTGGCAAGGGCTTCTGCCGACTGCGAAACCTGCTGCGCGATCTTTATGGCCTGGCGGGCAACGGTTTGCATCTGGCTCAACAGGGTTGAAACGCGTTCTCCCTGCTGGTTTGCCTCGACAAGGGCATTTTCTGCGCGGACAGCCTGCGCGGCGGCCTCTTTGCCCCTGTCCTCAGCTTCGTCCATCTTGACCTTGAGGTTGTCCACCATTGTTTCAATGGCTTCTTTTACATCAGAAAGCTCGGCATGGAATTCGCCGTCAGGGCGGGCGTTAAGATCGCCCTGAGCAACAGCGGCGGCAAATTTACGTATACGCTCAAGCGGGTTGATAATGCCGCTTCGCAGCAGTATCCAGGCGCCTGCGGCCAGTATGGCAAGCGTGCCGGCTGTCCACATTGTGACGTTGATTTTGGCCATTTCAGTCTGGGTGTCGGCTTTTTCCAGCGAGCTGATGACTTCAAAGGCGCCGTGGATTTCACCTTCTTTCCAGCCTTCCTTGGTGCCGCCTACAACGTCTTTATCGCCAGCGGTGTTGCCGTGGCAAAAAAGGCATTCCTTGGTAAGCCTGATTGGCCGGAAAAACCGTATTTTGCCTTGCTCATGGATGACAACTTCCGAAAGCCCTTTTTCCTCAAGCTGTTTCAGTACCTTGAGCTCGAGTTCCGTGGGCGTGTTGACGGGGTTGCGGGGCTGCACTTTGGGGACCCTGAATTCGTAGCCAGCCTGCTTTGAATTTTGGGCGGCCATGCGCATGGCCGTAACAACAGGTACAGCATCAAGAACCTTGTCGGCTGGCAACTGGTCAAAGGGCTTCAGGATCCCTATTTCAAGTTTGTGGCCCATTTCATTGCGGATAGCTTCAGCCATCAGCACAATGGTGCGGCTTTTTTCCACAATAGCTTCTTCCGCTCCACTATGAATGTCGTCCACCCGCTCCCATGCCATGATCACGGCGATGACCAGCGGGCCGATCAGGGCTACGCCAAGAACTTTCCATTTAATGCTGCACTTTTTAAACATATTTTGCTCTCCATGCCGAAAGGGATGCATCGTTGCACTTCTTTCTTATCGGCAATTTGACACGGCGCTTTATTCCACCGGGACAATTAAACTTGATAATTTTTATGAAACTGTACTTGCCCACGGCGGCAAGAGCTTTAGGCAACGCAACGCCGGTTGCAATCTGTCCCCTGGCCTGCGGCATGCAACGGATAACCTGATTGGGTGCACGTCGTAATTGCTGGCGGGCCCGGACAAGGCGTATGCCCCGGGCAGGGCATCCGGGGCGGCGCGGGTCTTGAACCTTGCGGTGAACTTGTTTTTTGATCGCATGGCTAGTGAAGGGGGGACTGCTGGGGTCTGCGCTAACGCAAGTCGTATTGGTATTTTACATGCAGAATAACGGGGATATCGCCGTTGCCCAGAATCTCCGGGCGCTTCACGCTGCCGCTGGCCGCGCAAACAGCCCGGTACGCCGCGGCATCAAGAGCAGGAGACCCCGATGTCTGCCGCAGCACCGGCTCGGTAAAGCTGCCGTCAGGGCGCACGGTGAAAGCGTAGGCTGCAACGCCAAGCAGCCCCTCTTCGCCTCCATCCATGCGGTGGGCGTGTACTGCCGCATCCAGGTCGTCCAGAAAGGCAAAAAAAGCCTGTCGCCTTTTGTCTGCCGTATTTTGCGGTTCAACCCGGTTGGGGGCGGCCTCCATGCTGATGCCGGCGCCGCCTTCCGGTGAAGCCCCAAGCCCAAGAGAATCCATGCTGATGGTTATTGGCGTGCCCAGCGAATTTTGCGCGGAGACTGCGCCAAACAGGTGGAGCATGCCCCAGTGAGCAAGGCACGAAATGGCAAGCGCGGCGTAAAATCGCTCGGTGGTGGTCATGGCTTGTCCGTTGCCGGGTGCCCTGTGGTGGCGATAAGCAGTTTTTCCCCGCCCTGCATACGCACTTCATCCACAAGAAATATCAGGCTTTCTACCGGCGCCTTGGGGTCAGCGGCCAGCACAAGTCTGCCTGGTCTGCTCCTGAAGCCGCGCACAAGCTCGTGCATTTTGCTCCTGACCTCCTGCCGGGGCAGGGGCTGCCCTTCGCAAAGAATATCGCCGTCAGCGGTAAGGCGCAGTTCAATCACCCTGCCTGACAGCGTTTTGCTGCTGTTGGCCGCGGGCAGATCCACCTCAAGCCCGCGAACCGCAAATGCCGCAGCAATAACAAAAAATATAAGCAATATAAATAGCATGTCTATGAGCGGGATCAGGTCGTACTCATACGTTGCGTTCAACGGACGGGAAAGGCGAAGCATCTGCATTGCCTCCTTTGAGCAGCAAGAGGGAATTTGCCGGGCATGTCTGCGTCAGAAGATGGCGCCGCAGATGGTGCCGCAGAGCGTGCCGCGAAAAAAACAATTCAGCAGGCGTCGCCGGTGCCGGGAGCGCTTTGCATCAACGCTGCATTGCCCGCAGCATCAAGCATGCTGGCAATATTTTTGAGGCGGGCATGAAAAAAAGCCAGCGAAAACTGGGCAACAATGGCAATGCACAGGCCGGAGGCCGTGTTGAGCAACGCCTGCCATATGCCGTCGGCAAGCATACTCATGTCCACGCCGTTGGTGGCGTGCGCGATGCGCGAAAAAATGGAGATCATTCCGCTTACCGTACCCAGCAGCCCCATGAGGGGAGCCAGCCGGGCAATGGCGCCAAGCAGGCCGAGCCGCCGTTCCAGTTGCTCAAGAATCTGCTCGCCAGCCAGATGCAGGGACGATTCGCGGTTGGGGCTTGCCACTGCAAGCAGCCCGGCAAACGGTTGCAGCAGCGGTACTGCGGCCATGCGCTGCGCCACCGCGTCCACATCGCCGTTGCACGAGGCTTTGAGCAGGGCAGCCCTAAGCCCGTCATCGGGCAAGCCGCATGATGCATACAGCAGCAGGCGTTCCACAATCACCGTCAGGGCAAGAATGGAAACGGCCAGCAGGGGCCACATCATCCATCCACCAAGTGCAATGATGTTCATTACTGCCTCCTTGACGCAACCGGCACGCAGTACCGGCAGTGTTTATGCTGTTGTGGCGGGCGGTCTTGCGCCTCAACCGTAATTGGTGGAGCCGCCGTTTCAGCAGGCGGTCGGGGCGCTCTGACTGGGAGCGTCAACCGGCGACAGGTTAACCCCGATAAAGACCATGTACCGCTCGTCAGATCCATCGGGGGCTTCTTCGAATTCCAGGCGGCCCGCAGCGTACTGGGCAACGGCTGGCATAACGGTTCCATCGCTGCAGAGATTGATAATGCCCTTGGCCCGGCACAGCCCGGGGCCAGCGCAATCCACCATGCGCTCTATGTCTTTTACACTGACCGGCTGCGGCAGGTTAAGGCAAAACGAGGCAAAACCCTCGTCTGCATGGTTGAGGTTGCGCAAGGCGTTCATGGGGCGCAGACGGGGGATGCGCGAGGGCGGCAGCCCCTGAGCGTCCAGCCATGCGGTGTGCAGGGAGTCCAGGATGGCAAAGGATATGTTGCCCTGCGCGGCGGGCAGGATAACGGCTTTGGAATTGCGGCGGCGCAGATCGTGCATCATTGCCTCAAGCTGTTGCCGGGAGACGGCGTCGGCCTTGTTGGCAATGATGACATCGGCCTGTTCTACCTGCGCCATGCTGATGCCAGAGCAGGGTGCGTCCCATGTCAGCGCGTCGGCGACCGTTATGATCAGCCCCGGCCGCACCAGATCGTCAAGATCTTTCATGGATTCAAGCACGTTGGCGGGGTTGGCAAGGCCCGTGGTTTCAAGAATTATCTGTTCGGCGGGGGCCGCTTCCAGCAGGCGTTGCAGGCCGGGCCGCAGGCTGTCTGCAAGCGAGCAGCATACGCAACCTTCGTCCAGCGCTTCCACATGCGTCTCTCCGCGAGTGAGGGAAGCATCAAGCCCAATGCGGCCAAATTCATTCTGTATGACGGCGGCGTACTGCTCCCGGCCATTGAGATAATCCAGCCAGCGGCGCAGAAAGGTGGTTTTGCCCGCACCGAGAAAACCGGTCAGTATGTGCATGACCGGCAGATCTGTGTTGGCGCATGCAGCCCTTTGGCGCTGGCGGCCGGGCAGGTGCGTCAAAACCTTGCCGTCAGCGGACAGGGCGGCTACTACCACCGCACGGTCATTGCTGCCGCAAGCTGCTCGGGCCGGAGCCTGCGGGCCTGTTCCCAGTTGCGCTTGCAGCGACAGAACTTTGGGGAGGGTATTTTCTCGGTCTGCGGCCGTCTGCGCCTGCGGCGTCATGTGCAGGCTCATGCGCGGCTCTTCGTCAAACAGTGTGCTGGCAGTGGCCGCTAGCGTTGTAAAGAGCCGCAGCAGCAGCCTGAATGCGGGCACATCGTATTCCACCCCGCCGGGTGGAACAATCCACTCCAAAGACTGCGCGGCTTGTGCGGCGTTACTGCCTGATGCGGCAGGGGTTTGAGCGGTAATTCCCTGTTTGGAAATCTGGCGGTATCTGGCTGGTGCTGATACGGACAGGGTTAGGCCCGTACCATCCAGCGCGGTGACAAGCTGGAATTTACCCATGCAGAAAGGGTCAAGCTCTGGCGCGTGCAGCGAGAGATTGCGCACGCTTTCCTCGTATCTCTCACCCATGGCCAGCGACAGGGCCTGTAGAGGAAACGTGTCGAGGACGGGATCTGCCGCATCGGGGAAAACGTGCGCTGTGAACGTGCCGTAAAGAAAAGAATCATCCGCGTGTTCTTCCTGAAAAACCAGGCCGTAGACGTGTGGAGAATTAGCCACCCGGCATGTCCAGGCGGCATACAGCTGGTTGGAGGGGCGTACCCCTCGCCAGCCCAGCCCCCGTGCCCGTCTGCGGTCAAGGTGTATGCCGGAGAGCAGGCAGTTGAGTATGGATGGACTTTCTGCATCTGTTTCTGGCGAAAGGGGGCGCGGTAATAGCGTGTCGAGGCGCATGGCTGTTCTCCGTCGCGGTAGGCTGTGTTCATAACCTGGCCGGAGGGGGGCTGATATGCCTCCCCCCGGCCGGGCCGTTTACGAGGGAAACTTGATGACGTCCCCGTTGCCGAGGTAGTTTGTTGTCTTGGAGCGAAACCGCGCCGTGCCTTTTACAACCGGGTAACCGGCATCCACAAACTTTTGGGCCGTGATAAGCCCGGTGCAGTGGTTGCAGCCCACCCGTTGCAGATCCCACTTTTTAAGGCCTATCACCAGATCGTCGTACTTGGGGTCCCAGTCGTCAAAGGGCGAGATGTGCAGGCCGCCGTATAGCCCGTAGAACTGGTCGTTTTCGTAGGCAATGGTCTTGTAGGCTGTGTCGGCAAAAAGAATGATGCCCTGGTGGCAGCACCCGGTAATACTTACAAGGCCAATATCTTTTACGTTGCAGTAGAGCGACATTTCGCCAAACACCTTGAAGATGATGGGGCAGTCAAAGTCGTAGAGGGCTACGCCCTCCTGAATTTTGTGCAGGCCCTTGGGTACTTCTGTCCACTTGCCCACATGGCCGCAGTCTTTGAGATACTGCTTGCCGTTGGGGTAAAAGGTGTTGGGCGTATAGATATGGATATTCGGGTTGTATTTGGTTACGGCGGGCAGGCCGAAGTAGTGGTCCATGTGCTCGTGCGTCTGGATCATTGCGGCAATTTCATTGTTTGCCAGCATGGTGTCGATGCCTTCGCGCTTGTAGCAGGTGTCCATCCACAGGTAATTCCAGCCGGTGTCAAAAAGGTATTTTGTCACCTTGCCGTCCATGGCCTCGATTTCAACAAGGCATGAAAAACCACCGGCATTCTCCGAATGCACGCTGTTTTCGCGTACGATCTGCCAGGCTTCTTCGAGCTTGTTGGGCAGCAGGTGCTTGATCAGCTTCATGCCGTCGGCGTAACTGCCCTTGCCGATGCCCTTGCCGTTGCCGAACGGGGGCCAGTTGAACGTGTACTGGTCTACCAGCAGGCCGCCTGCGCCGGTGACATCCTGCATGAAGATGCCGTTGTCAAACCAGCTCGTCTCGGAGATATTGGTAACTTTGATTGCCTTGCATACGCCGATGTCTGCCGTTCCGCGCTTTACGTCCTTAAGAAAGGCCCTGCGCATGGGTGAGTATGAATACGCGCCCATGGCGCCAATGGCCCCTACGCTGACACCTAACGCGGCACCCTTGATAAATTCTCGTCTGTCCATGTTGTTCTCCCTACTGCACAAGGGTGAAGTGTGCGCTGAACCATGGCAGCGCGGCCACTATGGCAAAGTACAGAATAACGCCAGCGAGAATGCCCACCACAAGACCGGGAATCATGGCCGGGGTCCAGGCGCTCTGGGCGGCAAAGGCGTGTTCGTCGGCGGCGATCTCCTCGCTGGTGCGCAATTCGCGCTTCCAGCCGGGCCAGCCGTCCATGAACCACCAGTTGATCAGCCAGATGTCGATGAGCCAGATCATGGGTATCATGGGGAACTGCTGCGGGTGAGAAAAGCCCTTTTGCGTGCCGAGCACAAAGTGGGCGTACTTGTAGTACAGGCAGTACACAGCGATACCGCCAAGGGCCACCAGCCCTGTACGGATAAGTACGTTTACCGGAGTGCTGAACTTGTTGGGCCAGTTGCCGCAATAGAATTGCAGAAATAACGCCGGCACAAGGAAGAAGATGGCCGTTTCACCCACGTGCAGCCAGCGCCAGTCGGGGGCGGCATCGCGCCGGTGACCGCGTATGGCGTCGCCCCACACGAGTTCCTGCATGTACCAGAAGAAGAAGCACAGCGAAACGGAGATGGCTATGATGCCAAAAAACGTCACAAAACGGCGCAGCCCCGGCCTTTTGATAAGGCAGAAGGGGTAGCGCTCCCATATGCCTTCCACAAACCACACCACAACGGTGCAGCACATGATCCAGGCCACATGGAAGTTGGCGGAAACGGTCTGGGCAAACGATTCCCAGTACGGCGGCGTAATGGCCGTAAAGTACTGCCATGGATAATACAGAATGCCCATGTGGTTGTGCATGGTCATAAAGTAGATGACCAGACTCAGGCAGAACGTGCCCAGCCATATGCTGAAGCCTCTGACTGGTTGGCCCTCGTTCTGCCAGGGGCGTCCTTCCAACGCCACAATCCAGGCCGGGCTGATCCACGAGGCAATAACGGCAAACATCATGCAGGCCTGGGCCGCATATTCTGTGGAGTAGAATTCGGTCAGCCCCGGCAGCTTTTGCAACTGATGCGGGCTAAAATAGGCAAAAGCAAAATTGCCCAGAATGTTTTCAAAAAAGCCGTGGATCATCAATATCATAACGCCTACTGACACAAGCGAAAGCACAAGGCCCTTTTGCAGGGGGTGCGCATTGCGTATCCAGTTGCGTTTGAACGGCCAGAAATCGAATATATAGGCCATCCAGATAAGAATAATGAGCCACCAGCGGCAATAGTTGTAGCCCACATAGGGCGTATAAAAGCGCATGATGCCGCGTGGATCCTGAAAAATCCACCAGGTTACGGCAAATATGGCGAGCGTTACCACCATGTTGGCCAATACTGGCCAAGGGCCGTGCCAGCGCTTGATGAGCTTTCGCTCTTCAAGATAGGGAATATCGTGGTCAGCCATAGAACCCTCCTCAAGATTGCGGGGTTTCCGTTTCCACGGGGGGGCGCGCTTGTGCGCGCATTGCCTGTGCAACTGCTCGAATCAGTGCATCCTCGTTCATACTATCCACGGGCAGCCCTAGCCGCTGCCCTTCAAACCGCAACATGCCGGGCGAAAATTCCGGCGGCAGCAGCGCCTCGCCGTTGCAGGCCAAAACCTCTGCATCGAAATCCTCGCCCGGTATGCATGGGGAAACCGCGCGCCAGTTTCCCCGTAAAAAATTGCGTCTTTGCTGGTCTATCATTCTTCTTCCTCAAGGCTTTGCAAAAGACATGTTGCGTAGGCCGAAACGGAAGATGCGCAGGCTTGCGCGTCTGCATGGCGCAGACCGTGCAGCGTGCGGGCCAGATGCTTGAACAGCTCCTCAAGCCGTGCCTGGCTGCACTCTTGCAGCAGCCGCGCAAGCGAGCCAACATCGGGTAGGGTGGCTGCGCCGGCCTGCGCAAGGCGGGCGTTGTCGATGGCCCGTAAAAGTATGGAGAAAAATTTGAGGTGATGCTGCGCCAGCAGGCGCATGTCGCCGCTGTGCAGCGCCATGCCTATGGAGGGCAGATGCCGCTCGATCGTCAGCATGACTGATGGCGCAAATGAGCCAGATACCGCTGCCAGCAAGGGGGTCATGACGATATTCATGGCCCGCAGGCTGTCGGCCAGGCTCGCGGCGCCAGGGTTGCAGGGGAGGGCACGCACAAATGTGCCCTTGTTGCGGCGGGTTTCCAGAATGCCCTTGCCCACAAGGGTGCTCAGGGCGGTGCGCAGTGTCGCGCGGCTGACCCCAAGCTCTTCGGCAAGATGCCGCTCGGCGGGCAGGCGTTCAAACAGCGACCAGCGCCCTTGCAACAGGGCGTGTTCCAGCGGGTTTTCGGCGTTTGCTGGCGTGATCATGGGCGTCCTCCAGGCAAAGCGTATTCAAGTACTTTTATATGACTTCATTGTGCGCGCCTGTGAATTTTTTGGCAATATAAACGAAAAAAATTTTCGTAATATGTTTAACATAACGAAAAACATGATGTATTTTTGTTTATTTGGTATGACCACTATAAAAGTATGTGTACAATTGTGGGAATAAAAAGCAGATTATACGGGTGAAATAGCAAAGACATATTTATATTTATGTCAGTGGTCAGACCACTGCTGTGCGTAAAAAAGTCTTGCTCATGGTTAGCGTCTATTTTACTGCCAATACGTCCGGGCTGTGTTTTTATTGTCAACAAAGGGATCTGGCATGGCGCGTTTTCTCCAATGGCGCAAGGGGTTTCCTGGATTATTGTGGAGCATTTGCCAGCGCGAGTCGCGTCTTGAGGTTTTTACCCGATGGCGCGGCGCGGGTTTTGATGCTCCGCAGCTGCTGAAAAATGCCGCATTCAGAAAGCAGGCGGTAATGGAACAGGATTATCCGCTGCTTGTGGAGTTTTGGGACATGATCCATGCCGGGCGGCCTGCCGCCGCCATCTTTAGGCTGAAATACGACGATGGCCGCACGCCGCTTATTTTGCAGGGCTGGCCAGAGCCGGAACAGGATGTTTACAGCGGTTTTTTGAAAGAGGCGTTTTTGCCCGGCGGCTATAATTCTGCCTGCTACAATGCGCAGCTTCAGATGCGCGTGGGCGATGCCGATTACCCGGTATTTACCGTAGACCTGAAAAAGCAAAGGCTGTGCGACGTCAACACCGCAGCGCAAATGCTTTTTTGGGGGGAGGAGCAGGCGGAGCGCGCGCTTGTGCTCGAAGATGTGGTGCCGCCGTCTGTGATGAAAGCTTTTTTAACCGCGATGGGAAAGGCTGTTGAGCGGGATGCGTGGTCGGGTAAACTGCTGCTGGGCAATGCCGAGCGCGGGCTGTTTTCTGCACACGTACGCCTCACCTTCTGGGGCGAGCCGGGCAAGGAGGTGGTGCGGGCCGCGCTGGTCAATGTTGATGCCAAACCCGTGAAACTTGAGGATGATGGAGCGCTCGCGATTTGCACCGGCGATCTGCGCCCGGCGCTTGAAAAACTGCACGGGCTTTGCAAACCCGAAGTTGACGGGCTGCTGCTGTCGCATATTCAGATGGGTAACGGCAGAGTGGCCGTCTATGGCGTGGGGTCTGCTTTTGATGGCCTTGAATGGGGAACCCTACATGCCTACGAAGGCACAATTGCCCAGGATATACAGCGCTACAGCCTCAGCTCGCTGATTGTCGAGGATACCCTGGACAGCGTAAAATCCATTGACTGGGCCCTGTTTGCCCCGCAGGGCGTGCGCTCGTATTTTGCCAAACCATTCTATGCCGAGCACGGCCTGCACGCTGTCCTTATCCTGGCAAGCAAAAGGCAACGCGCCTTTGGAGCAGATGCGGAAACTCTGTACGCAGATGTTTCGGCGGCCTTTGGTCAGATCATGCTGCGCTGGAGAAACCCTTGATCAACGCTGCGACAGGCATGTGCGCAAGATATAACTATTGGCATGTTTTTATATTGTCGTAATAATCTTCTATTTGCCTTACCTACCATAAGAGCCACAATATCAATAGGTTGCTCGCCTACAATTCTTTTCAGCCGGGCGTTTTCTGCCTCCAACTGACGCAATCGCTTGGTTGCAGAGACGTTCATTCCACCGACGTGCTGCGCCATTTGTAAAAGGGCCAGCCGAGATGACAGCGTGACGGCGCAGACCGACAAAACGCACTGCTGCCCCCGGCTTGCCGCCATATCCCAATAATCTGCTCTTCGGCGAGTCTGCTACGTTTCATTCGTGTGCTCTGTGTCAGGAACACTAATTTTTCAGGGCATACTTTTAGGGGGGCTATGACTTACGTGAAAATCCAGAGGCAAGTGACAGAGACATAACGAAAATTTTAACGCTGGGGACCGGATTGACGGCCACAATGTGTCAGCATATTTATAACTTCATTGTATGTTTTATAGTAGAATTTTAGTATTGAAATGTTGCGCAGCGTGCTTGATTAAATTCAAAAACTACATCATCACAGCAAGATTATTTTTTTAAAGTGGCAGACTCCAACATTTCAATGAGCCATTCTTCATACACTTTGTGTTTCCAACCGCGTTTTTGCACGAGAGTTTGATATCCTTCGCGGTGAGTAATATACCACCAGATATCCACGGCCTTCTCTATTGTAATTCCCTGCTTCAGGGGGACCCCTTCGAGCATGTGTCGCGTATGCTCTGCCTGCTTTTTTTGCGCGGAAAGTTCAGCTGCTGCGGCAATTTCTGCCAATTCTGGCGACAAGATACCCGCATTGCGCAGCAGCTCATAACGCGGTGTTTCTTTCTTGCGAGCCTGGACAAGAAAGGCAACCGTGCGCCGGATCCTTGCATGGATGTCAGCTTCTTCCAAGGCGCGTGTTGCGGCCAGTTGCCCTTCTGTATCCTCAAAGGCCTGCTCAAGCACGGCAGTCATAATGCCGGGTTTATTCTTGAATATCACATAGATCGTTTGGGGTGAAACATTTGCTGCCGCCGCAATGTCTTCCACAGTGGTCTTTGCGTATCCGCAGGTAAGTAGCAGGTGTTCTGCTGCCGCAATAATTTTTCCTCGAGTTTGGGCTGCCTGCTGCTCGCGCAGCGGAGAAGAATATTTGCGTGTGATCTGCTTGGGCATGTTCTCTCCCCTGCAAGCTTGATTTGGTTTGATTGCCAGCAAATGTCCCTTCCAGCGAGTGTTGGCATTACGGTGAGGTGCTACGTATCAATTTTTTTTTACTTCGCCAAATGGACCATTCTTGACAGATATTTTTAATGGACTTACTAACAATCAAGTAATTTTAGTTTAACTAAAGCCAATTTGAAAGCAACCAAAATCTAAAATATCTGAATAACTAGCCGATATTTTTAATTTACCAAAAAGAAGGGAATCGTATGCTTGCTGTAAGGACGGGAGTGTTTTTATGCGTTGCCGCGCTGTCCATCATTGGGGGAGGGTGCTCTGGTGACCGTGATGGGGGCCGCGGAGCCGTGCCGGAAGTATCCGTATGCACCGTTCATCCCCAATCGGTTAATTTCAGAACTACCCTGGCGGGCCGGGTTTCGGCCTTCCAGATTTCAGAGGTACGCCCACAGGTTACCGGTATATTACAGGCGCGGCTGTTTGAGGAAGGTGGAGACGTCAAGGAAAAGCAGGTGCTGTATCAAATAGACCCTGCCGTCTATATCGCCTCATATGACAGTGCAAAAGCATCACTTTCAAGGGCTGAGGCCAATGTGCTGCCTGCAAAACTGAAATTTGACAGATATAAGTCTTTGGTCGGCATTAATGCAGTGAGCCGACAAGAATTTGAAGATGCAGATGCCGCGTACAAGCAGACTCTGGCAGATGTTGCTGTGTGCAAAGCAGCATTGCTGACGGCGCGAATCAATTTGGACTATACCAAGGTAACTTCTCCCATTAGTGGCCGAATCAGCCGATCAAGTGTTACGCCCGGCGCTCTGTTAACGCAGAATCAGTCTACTGCGCTTGCAACCGTGCAGCAGATTGACCCGGTCTATGTGGATATGCCCCAATCTGCCACTGAATTACTACATCTTAAACGCAACCTTGATAGCGGCAGGTTGCAGCGTTCGGATGCGGACAATCATTCACTGCACCTGTTTTTGGAAGATGGTACAGAGTACCCTGACCGGGGCACGCTGCAGTTTCAGGAAGTGCGGGTAGATGAAAGCACAGGCTCCGTTACCTTGCGGGCAATTTTTCCCAACCATGAGCACGTTATCCTGCCTGGCATGTATGTGCGGGTAGAGCTGGACGAAGGGACCAACGACCATGCAATACTTTTGCCGCAGGAAGCTTTGATGCGCGACGCCAAGGGCAATGCCAGCGTGTATTTGGTTAACGAAAGCAGTGAGGTAGAGGCAAGACCCGTATCTGTGGGCAGAACTCACGGTGTGAGCTGGGTCATTTTGAGCGGGCTGCATGAAGGGGAACGTGTGGTGACCAGCGGATTGCAAAAAATCCGCCCTGGCCAGACCGTAAAAGTTTTGCCGTCAGAGCATGCCCCGCAGGCAATGGGCGGTGAGCGCTGATGTCTCACTTTTTTATTGAGCGCCCCATCTTTGCATGGGTTATTGCCATCATCATCATGCTTGCGGGGGTGCTGTCCATCGTGCGCCTGCCAATATCGCAATACCCCGAAATCGCGCCACCCTCTGTAGTTGTATCTGCCACCTATCCAGGCGCATCGGCGCAGACCATTCAGGACACGGTCACCCAGGTTATAGAACAGAAAATGACAGGTCTGGACCATCTTATATACATGGCCTCCACCAGCGATTCTACCGGCAATATGGAACTGACGCTGACGTTCAGCGCGGAAGCTAACCCCGATATCGCTCAGGTTCAGGTGCAGAACAAGCTGCAACTGGCCATGCCGCTATTGCCGGATGAGGTGCAGCGGCAGGGCATTACGGTCAAGAAGAGTAACTCTACCATTATGAAGGTCTACGGATTTATTTCCGAAGACGGCTCAAAAGAAGTGGGCGACATTGGCGACTATGTGGGTTCGCAACTGCTCGACGGCATCAGCCGCTTGCCCGGTGTTGGCGAGGCGACGCTTTACGGCAGTATCTACGGAATGCGCATATGGCTGAACCCGCACAAGCTGCGCAGCTATTCTCTTACGCCCAGCGATGCTATTACGGCTATCCAGACGCAGAACGCCCAGATTTCAGCTGGTCAGCTTGGCGGTGCGCCAGCCGTGCAAGGTCAGAAAATCAATCTCAGCATTGCGCTTCAGGAGCGCTTGCAAACCCCGGAACAGTTCGGGGCGATTATTCTGCGTACAAACCCCGACGGTTCAATGGTGCGGGTGCGGGATGTGGCGCGGGTAGAACTGGGGTCGGAATCTTATAATATCTTTGGCCGGTTCATGCGCAAGCCCGCTGCCAATATCGCCATCAAGCTTGCTACTGGGGCCAATGCGCTGCAAACGGCAAAAAATATTGATGCGTATCTGGCGGAGCAGTCCGCTTATTTCCCTTCGTGGCTCAAGTTGGTGTACCCCTACGACACAACGCCTTTTGTGGAAATTTCGATTCACGAGGTTGTAAAAACCCTGGTAGAAGCAATCGCGCTGGTCGTGCTGATCATGTACCTGTTCCTTCAGAATATCCGCGCCACGCTTATTCCAACTCTGGCGGTTCCGGTTGTTTTGCTGGGTACGTTCGGCGTTCTTTCCGCGCTGGGCTATTCCATTAATACGCTCACCATGTTTGCCATGGTGCTGGCCATTGGCCTGCTTGTGGATGACGCCATCGTGGTTGTGGAGAACGTGGAGCGCATCATGTATGTGGATGGGCTGCCGCCCAAGGAAGCCACCAAAAAATCTATGTCGCAAATAACCAGTGCCTTGGTGGGCATCGCCGTGGTTCTGTCAGCGGTTTTTGTTCCCATGTCTTTTATGGAAGGGTCTGTGGGCGTCATCTACCGGCAGTTTTCCGTAACCATTGTTTCGGCCATGGTGCTTTCGGTTGTAGTTGCCCTGATATTTACCCCGGCTCTTTGTGCCACCTTGCTGAAAAAGCCGCCCAAGGGGGCCCACCTGACACAGCACGGTTTTCTTGGGGCGTTCAACAAATGGTTTGACCGTACTCTGCAACGTTATCAGAAGGGCGTGGCCATGTGCTTGCGCCGGTCTGGCCGGTGCATGTTCATCTATGCTGTTTTTATTGTGGGCTTGCTTGTTCTTGTTCGGGCCTTGCCCACGGGCTTTTTGCCAGACGAGGATCAGGGCGTTGCCATGATGATGGCGCAGTTGCCCCCAGGGGCAACACTTGAAGACACAACAACTGTCGTCAAGGAAATTGAAAATTACCTTATCAATGATGAAAAAGACACGGTTATGAATTGCATGGCTGTTGTCGGTTTCAACTTTGCTGGTCGCGGCCAGAACGGCGCCATGATTTTTGCCCGCTTGCATGACTGGAGCAAAAGGAAATCGCATTCACAAAAGGTTGACGCCCTCGTTGACCGTGCACGCAGGCGGTTTGCTGGTTTGCCGAACGCCCAGGTCTATGTGTTTGCACCGCCTGCAATACAGGAACTTGGTAACGCTTCGGGTTTTGACCTGCAATTGCAGGATGTGGGCGGTGTGGGGCACGAGGCCCTTCTGGCTGGACGTAACCAGCTGCTGGGCATGGCGGCACAAAATAGTGCCCTTATGGCAGTACGCCCTAACGGGATGGAAGATCAGCCCCAACTGCGTGTTCATGTCGATCGAGAAAAAGCTGGGGCTTTGGGCCTGAACTTGGCCGATGTAAATGCCACGCTGAGCACCATATGGGGAAGCGCCTACGCCGACGATTTCCTAGACCGTGGGCGAGTTAAAAAGGTCTACGTCCAAGGGCTTGCAGAACACCGCATGACGCCTGAAGACATGAATAAGTGGTATTTTCGTAATGGTCGCGGAGAAATGGTGCCCTTCAGCGCCTTTGCCACATGCCAGTGGGAATACGCCCCTACCAGCCTGAACAGATACAACGGACTTCCATCTCTTGAAATTTTGGGTAGCCCCGCACCGGGAAAAAGTACGGGGCAAGCCATGGTTGAAATGGAAAAGATGATGGATCAGCTTCCTGCCGGTATGGGGCACTCATGGACAGGCATTTCGTTTCAGGAACGTCAGTCGGGGGCGCAGGCTCCGCTGTTGTATGCGCTGTCTTTGCTGGTGGTATTTTTGTGCCTGGCGGCACTGTATGAAAGCTGGTCTGTACCTTTTTCAGTAATGCTGGTTGTGCCGCTAGGTGCTCTTGGCTCACTGTTGTGGGTCTTTTGCCGGGGATTCAATAATGACGTTTACTTTCAGGTAGGTTTGCTTGCCGTTATCGGCCTTTCTGCAAAAAATGCCATTCTGATTGTTGAATTCGCCAAGGAGATGCACGACAGCGGCACAAACCTGGCCAAGGCCGCAATTTCAGCAGCCCGCCTGAGGTTGCGGCCAATTCTCATGACCTCGCTGGCATTCTTGCTGGGCATTTTGCCCCTCACCGTTAGCTCGGGCGCTGGTTCGGGAGGGCAGAATGCTCTGGGTACAGGCGTAATGGGGGGAACCTTGCTGGCAACCTTGCTGGGGGTGTTTTTTATCCCGCTGTTTTTCGTCATCGTTACTGCCATTTTTGCATCCAAGGGAGTTCGCCAATGAGCAGGCTGGCAATACTGTTACTTGCAGGTTTGATGGCGGGATGCTCCATGGCACCCACATATAAAAGACCAGAAATGCCTATAGAGGCCAACTGGCCGGGATATGTACCAGACGCATCTGCTACTGTGGCGGATAAAGAACTGGCCGCAAGGCTTGGTTGGGAACAATATTTTGCTGACCCAAACATGCGCAATCTTATATCACTCGCACTTGAAAATAACAGGGATATGCGCATCGCCCTGCTGAATATTGAATCTGCCCGGGGGGCGTACCGCATACAGCGTGCAGACCAGATGCCCACAATCAATGCGCAGGGCTCAAGCTTGACCCAGGACAATTTTGACTTCCTCACCACAAGCGGAAGGCACGCCTATACACATGCATCCGCCCTGAGCGTGGGTTTGACCTCATTTGAGATTGATCTTTTTGGGCGCATCCAAAGCCTTAAGGATGAAGCGCTTGAAAAATATCTGGCAACGGAAGAAGCCAGCCGCAGCGTAAAAATCAGCCTTGTAGCCTCGGTGGCGCAAGCCTACGTTGCCCTGGTGGGGGACAGGGAGCGGCTGCAGATTTCAGAGGATATGCTCAAGAGCCAGTCAGACTCCTATGCGTTGATCAGACGCCGGTATGAAAGTGGTGTTTCCAGCGAGCTTGATTTGCGTCAGGCTGAAACCAGCGTGGATCAGGCCCGGGTGAGTTGCGGGCTGTACTCTGGCAGGGTGGCGGCTTCCCGGTCAGCACTTGCTCTGCTTGTGGGAAGGCCTGTTGATGACCAACAGCTACCGGCAAAGCTGATCAAAAATATGCAGCCATACCGTGACCTGCCAGTGGGATTGCCCTCGCAGGTTCTTTTGCAACGGCCAGATATCCTCCAGGCAGAGCATTTGCTCAAGGCCGCCAATGCGGACATTGGTGCAGCGCGGGCCAATTTTTTCCCACGCATTTCACTTACAAGCAGCATTGGCAGTATGGGGCCAGAATTGATCGACATATTTGGCAACGGCACTGGCGTGTGGCAATTCCTGCCCCAGGCGTCGCTGCCAATCTTTGACGGCGGCAGAAATCTGGCGACACTTTCTGTTTCTGAAACGCAAAAAAAGATCGCTGTCGCAACATATGAAAAGGCAATTCAAACTGCGTTCAAGGAAGTCTCGGACGGCATTGCACTGCGTGAATCATGGGAAAAGCAGCTCAAGGCACAACGGGATCTCACCGAGGCTTGCCGTGCAGCATATTATCTATCGCAGGCGCGGTACAACCAGGGGATTGAAAGCTATCTAACCGTACTGGTTTCGCAGCGTGAGTGGTTTGCAGCCCAGCTTACGTTGGTGGACGTAAACCAGGGACGCGACCAGAATCGCATAGAGTTTTACAAGGTTCTTGGTGGTGGTGTGGTGCAAACAGAAAAATCAGCCGCAAAAGAATAAATGGCATGTCTGGGTCTGAAGGGGATGTGTGGGAGGCATTGGCTAAGAGCAACCGCTTTATAACTTATCGCACGAGACGAACGATATGAATGCTAAATCTCAGGACAAACTTGCTCTGATCGTTGGTGCAAACATCGCTTCGCGTCGAAAAAGAAAGAAGATTACACAACGCGACCTGGCTGCAAGACTTGGTATCACGAGCGGTTCCTTGTGCCGGATTGAATCTGGTGGCAACACGCCACATGTTGGTCGCCTGCAGGCGATAGCAGAATGCCTTGACTGTTCAGTCGCAGACCTGTTTCGCTGTCCCGAAGATCCTTCGTGCACTATTGTAGACGATATTGTCAGCAGGGTTGGAAGTTTGCAGAAAGAGGTAGGTTCTCTTGTAGCAGAACTGCGTCGGCTTAATAGGATTATTAATTAATTGTATTAGTTTAGACTTGATCTGACAGTCACTCTGTTTTGACGGCGTTGCCTGTCCGATCAAGTCTAAACTAGCTCATCTTATGACAACAAGCGCAAATTTTGGAAACATGTTCAGTATGGCCGGAGCATCTTTGGTTATGCCCTTTCTGCAACGTCTGCCCACGCAGATGCTTTTGACGAATCTCATGACGTATTTTCCGTCTATGGCTATCTCTACCGACGCACTTGATGTCGAGTGGATACGGTCTCCCCATAAATGGGACACCGGTTTATCAAGCGATTCGTGCTCGCATTTGGCATTCTGAGCTCCGTCTTTGATTATATAAATTCGGCGTTTTACTTTTTTTGTTTCACGCCAAGGAGCACGAATTCCACACAGGGTGGTTCATCGAATCAGTTGTTTCCGCTACGCTCATCGTTTTGATTGTCCGGTCACAAACGCCATTTTTTAAAAACAAACCGAGCCCGTGTCTCGCGACTGCATCTGTGCAGGTCGCTGCGCTCGTCATTATCATTCCGAGCGCTCCATTGGCTGGATTATTTGGATTCACGCCCGTTCCATTGCTGTCGTATGGTGTGATCCTGTCAATTTTCGCTTTGTACATCATTTCAGCAGAATTGATGAAGAGGTGGTTTTATAGAGAGCTTTCAATGCGAAAAGGGTTGGATGCCTAAGAATTTTTTAGGGCCTTCGCTGGGTACTGTGGGAATACCCCGTGCAGAATATCTGCCATGCCCCCCCTCAGGCCGGTCATTGCATGAAGGTGATCACGTTTCCCCTGTCCTAATGTTCTTTCTACCGATGTTTATTACGGCAACGCATCAAGACGCGTCCTCATGTCATGAACAAAAGACCTCAACGTCTTGTTAAAATTATCTTTTTTTACAATAGC
>Ga0183101_1000411_pt2 | contig 55294 bp, 47 predicted proteins | sample Biomet3_FD_127790 | JGI IMG/M metagenome (GOLD analysis project Ga0183101, IMG submission 127790) | Microbial communities from bioreactor (seeded with sewage sludge) at LBNL, California, USA - Biofuel metagenome 3 | ecosystem: Engineered > Bioreactor > Anaerobic > Unclassified ... | reverse complement strand
TTTCGATGGCGTCCAGGTCATAGACGCCGCCTCTCGCGACGTCGAATCCGACGGGGTGGGCCTCTTTGACGTCGACGCCGGAGCCGATGAGCATCGCGGCGACGTCCTCCCGGAACACCGGCGTTTTCCTGAGATCCGGGCAGCGGCCCAGGATCCTGTCGATCCCGGAGAGGTAAAGCCCCATCGCGAGCGCCACCTCGTAGCGGTCCTTCGGGTGGTAATGGAAGAAGAGGGAATGGAACTCCGCGGTGTCGAAGGGGAGCGGCGCCGTTCCTTTCTCCGGCTTGGCGAATTCCCTTCTCTCGAAGTAATGGATGTATCCTTCCGGTTCGGTGTGAATCATCGCCTCGCCGGGCTTGCTTTCCTTGATGCCCCGTTTCCCGAGATAGCCTTCCGGGACGTAGATCCGGATCGAGAAGATCCCGCCATCGTCCGCGAGGTCCTTCCAGAAGAAGGCCGGGGCGACGTGCTCGCCCTCCTTGATGAGCGGGCTCCCGCAGCGGGGGCAGGCATCCTCTTTCTGATCGTCGGGGTCGAGATCCCCATAATCGAGAAGTCCATGGCTGTAAAGGCATTTCGGGCAGCGGGCGTAATGGAGGAGGGGGTTGAAGGATCCCATCCCCAGAAGCCAGCCGACCACCCCGGAGTTCGGGACGAAATAGGGGATGCCTTCCCGCTTGAGCTCCTCCGCCTCGGAGAGGGTTTGGAGGAAGAGCCCCTCGAGGAAATAGATCTGGACGGTCTTCACCTCGCGCCAGACGTTCGTCATGAGATAGGAGGACCAATCGTCCCCGAACTTGCTTTCGAGGGCGGAATAGACCTTTCTTTCCAAAGGGGTCAGGGGCTCCGCCTTGCTCTTGTCCCCGACGGTGGCGAGGTCCTTGAGGTATTCCTCCTCGCTCAGCCTTTTGAATCGTATTTTCTCGAAATCGTCGTCAAAGCTGCCCTGGATTTGGATCCCGAGGTCCTGGGCCAGCTTCTTCCAGAAGTAGAGGGCGTCTTCTTTTTCTTCGTCGCTTTTGAGGTCGATGCAGTCGAAGAGGTCCCTTTTGACGCGCTCGCCCGGGACGTAGCCCCCTTCGAGGCAGCTGACCCGGAAGAGCGTCTCGATGAACGGGCCGGCGATGTCGCCGATTTCCCTTGTCCTCGCTCGTTTGCCCTCGTCAATGAGCTCCTTCTTCCCGATGTACGGAAGCTGGAGCAGCGGCGTGCTTCGCCTCCCGCCCTCGAAGAGCCATGCCTTCCCCGGCCCAGGCTCCTCTTCGCCGATTTCCCCATAGCCTTTCTCGAGATGGAACCGGAGGACGGTTTCGAAGGCCTCCTCGATCCGCTCGTCTGATTGTTCCATCGTGGCGATGAGGCAGCCCCCGGATTTTTCGAGCGCCCCCTTGAGGGACAGGATCTCGCCTTCAAGCGAAGCCTCTTCCCGGAGGAAGTCGTCGAGGTCGTCGATGAGGACGATCCGCCGGGGGATGGCGCTTTCCGGGTGGGCGAGGTTGTAGGCTTCCCTCGATGGGAATCCTGACAGCGCGATCCGCTTCGCGTCTTTTTCGGCCTCTTTTCGAAGGACAATGAAACCCGAGCGCTCCCTCTTGCCGAGCCCGTTGGTGTAATTGTCACCTAGGGTCTTTCTCCATCCCGAGCCGTCGCCGAAGGCGGTGTGGAGGACTATCGCGTCCTCGCCTTCCTTCTGGCGGAGGAGCGATGCCAAAACAATAGCAAGGTAGCAGGTCTTCCCGTAGCAGACGTCTCCGAGAAGCAGGAGGGAATGGGCTTGGGCCAGATCCAGCTCGTGGAAGGCCCCGCTCTTGTCGACCCCGAGGGGAATTTTCAATGAGCCTTCTTCGGCTTTGATGGTGGCGAACGCCTCCTCGAAGCGGTAGGCTTTCCGGTAGGCGAAGTAATCGGCGGCGGTTTCTTTGTTCATGCGACGTTCTCCTTATTTGGTTTTGATCTTGCTCGCGATGTGGAGGATGGTCGTGATGGCGATCTCCAGGAGCATGATCGGCAGCCCGATGAGGAGCATCAGCGGCGTGTAGTTGGTTGGCTTATTCATGGCTTCCCTCTCCTTTGAGCTCTTCGATGAGCTCTTTCATTTCTCTCGCCCTTCGGGTGGCGAGGATGAGCCGGACGCCCTCGTAATCTTCTTTGAACATCTCCAGGATGAGCGAGTCGCACTCGGGGCGCTGGTCGTGGACGTCCCCGTATTCGTCGATGGCGAGGCAGATCCTCATGCCCTCTCGGCCATCTTTCCGTCTCTGCCGGATCTCGTCCAATAGCCATTGGAGGAGCGGGCCGACCTCGCTCGCCTCCTTGATCCGCTTGCCCCATAAGGGGACTCGCTTCTCGATCTTCTCGAGCTCGACCCGTTTGGTGTCGATGAGGATGAACCTCTCGTCCGGATCGGCTTGGTGGACGGCTTCGATGGCCGCAGCAAGCCGCTCTTTCTTTTCCTTGCCGTCCTCCGTGAGGATCAGCCGGCTTTCTTCGCATGTTTTTCTTTGTTCCATAAATTCCTCGATAGGTATTAATACGAATAAGAAAGAAGCCTTCCCGGTCAGTTTCTGGCCGAAAATAAAAAAAGCCTCGGCTGAGGCTTATGAATAATCGATTTCGACTTTTCTTCTCAGCAGCCGTCCGAGTTCTTCATCCCCCAGGACATCTGCCCATAGTGCCTGAAGGGCTTGCCATGGCCCTCCGACCCCTCGTCCACCAGCTCGTAGATCACGTCCCCGTCGCTGATCTTGCCTGACACCAATCTCTTCTTCGGGTAGAACCGCTTGAACCATTTCTGGCATTCCGAAATGTAGCGGCGGAAGCTCCGCATCGAGATGCCCGTCGCGTGGATGTAGTAGTCCCGGTCTAGCTCATAGCCATCCACAAGGATCCCATACATCAAAAGCAAGGCATCGGATTTCGGATAGGCTTTGTTGGTCTGTTTGACGCCCATGGCATTATTGTAGCCATCCGGGACCTCGTGGACAAACCGACAAGACAAGAAATGCCCACGGATACGCTAGATTTTATATCTTCATTATCTGCGGCTGATGCTATAGGGGGAATATCCACCTTCATAGCCTCTAGGTCAGGGGCATACTTACATTTCGTAGCCTCTACACATGTTGAGACAGTAGTTGCACTGACGTTAAGAAGTTCCAATAAACGCTAAGAAAAAAGATTATCAAACAATAAAGAAACGCTATTTTATCCCATTTTTGAATTTTTCTGGGGATTCAAAAAGAAACTAAGAGCATTTTTTCTTTCTCACTTTTATAATGTTGGAAAATTTCCTTAGATAGACAAAAAGGATGTTGGAAAATTTCCTGCCACCAGCACAACGACGGCGTTGGATTGGGTGATGCTGAACGAGATATCGTCGCACCTTATTGTGATTTTTATCGAAAAAACGTTATTCGGTTTGTAAAAACGAGAACGGTTATTCCTTAAATTTGTTTCTCTATTTTTCGTAGATAAATCCATTCCTCTAGGCTATGGGAAACGTCATAAGCTTCAACGAAACCGGAGTCTTTGTTCCCTCTGCTCACGTCGAAAACCGATAGATTCGGATAGTGATGTTTGATGAAAAGACTGATGAATTTCTGTGCGGTTTCGAGTGAAGTAAAACTTCCTAACGTACCCTTTCCTTGTGTCACTACGTATTGGGCATTTTTTAAGGGCGGGGTTTTGACCAAAGGGAAAGGCCGACCATAAACATCTTGAAAGAGGTTATTTTCTTTGTTGTTATATTGATCGTAAGCCCGATTGACTCCGGCTTTTAAGCGATCGAGTTTCAAGTGGGGCGAATATTTTTCTAGGCCTAGAGTAAAACTCACCAGGTCTACCCGCCACGTATCGGCGTCCCATTCCTCTTTGTCGACGGGCCGATAATCTTTTGTGTGGGGTAGTTTCTTGCTGTAAGAAAGGTAGATCGAAGAGTCCTTGTTGATGTGGTTATCGAAAGGTGACATCTGGAATGCCACATCGACCACGTCTTTTAAGCGGTAGTACCAATTGCGGTAACTGTAGCCTTCGTAATACCATTCCGGCAAGTCTTGAGGCGTGAGCGATGTTCGCCGGCCTGTCTTCCAATTTCTTAGGAACCGTTCCTCGTCTTCGAGGATATAGAGCGGCAATTTGGCTTTTTTGTTGCCGAGGTAGGGCGCAGGAATTTCAAGGATATCATTGTAAAAGCAGCGGAACTTGGAATCGATTCTTAAGTCCCGGTGATAATGTCCGAAGTACCAATACCGATAGGTGGTTTGAGCCATCAAATCCTGGAGAAGATCTGTATTGTGATCACCTTCGAGATTGAGGCGGTTGGTTATGATTCTCGTTGGGGCGCAGTGGGTGAGGACGTAATCGATGGAATAGCCATAGCGTTCGAGGTTCTTTTGGGCATTTGCCATGTCCGCATCGCTGATGGCTTCGTCTTTCCACCAACTCTCGCCCTCCGTGCGGAGGTAGCGGTCGGTTGATCGGGCTCCGCCCATTGCCAAAAAGGATAACCCATTGATTTTGAAGATCTCTCCGCGGCACAAGTGGTAGATGTTTTCATCGATGTAGTGAGCCTTGCCGGAATAAATCTTAACCACCGGGAATTTGTTGAGCAAATCGAAGTTCTCATGGTTGCCATCGATGAAAAGAACGGTGGGACCTAAGAACGAATATTGGATAGTATATTCTTCGCTTTTGCTCCAGATAATGCCTGCGTCGCCCAAAATAATCAAAACGTCTTTGGGAGAGGTGTAACGGTGGGCAAAATAGATCTTTAGTTTTTTGAAATCGATGCTGCCATGGGTGTCGCCAGTGATGTAAATCATGATGTCTCCTTTAAGAATAGTTTTTCGTAGAGTTCAAATGGATAAGACTGCTCGGCAGTAGGGGAACGGGGGAACTCCTCGAGATGCCGGAAGCACGTTTGTAAGTAATTCTTGTCATAAGGAGTGTCACTGTATTCATCCAAAAAGGAAGCAAAGGCTTCGTAGTCGCCTTGGCATAAAGCCATGGCGAGGCGGTAGGCTTCTTTTAATGCCATTACATAGTCCTCTGGCAAATTGATCTCCACTTTCTCATCTTCTGAGGATATAACGACTTTGAATTGGATATCCGCAGGTTTGAAACTGCAATGTTCTAAAACCGAACTGACGTTCTTTTTCTTTTGGTAGAGTGCCAGATAATAATTGGTCGTGGTCACAATTCCCCGAAGCCGATAAAGCAGCTCTTCTGCTTTGGCGTTCGTCTTCATCGGGCCGATGATTTCTTCGGTTTGTTTAATCCGGCTTTCCGAGAGGACGCGATCCGTGTCTTTGGTGTTAAAAATCGAAAGATAAGGGTAAACTTGCCGGCTCATGATTACTTTATAGGCATTGTAAGCCAAGTCTTGGAAATCCCAGTATTCATGGATGTTCAATAAATGTATGTTCATAGAGGTCTCAATTCCGCCTTAAAGGCTTGATTCCAATCCCCACGACACCGAACGTTTTGATCTTGTCCTCACTGTAATAAGTCAACATATCGTCAGGATTGGCTTTTTCGTTTCGTTCATATCCCAAAATGCTTTTGCGGGGGAAGAAAGCATAGAGGTCTTCGAAATTCCTGGCGACATGAAGAGAAGTTACTTCGCAAAGACAAGCTCCCTTGGCGCTTTCTTTATCGGAAAACGAAATATAATCACCGATTTTTAGCCTTCTTCGTTTTTCGTCATAGAGGCGCATTTCAACCCGCTTCTTGCCTTGGGATATCGCCATAAAAGGACCGTGGTTCAAAGAATAGGAATAAAGGACTGGAAGAGCGGCTTCCGCGGGAGCGTCTTTGCCCTTTTCTTCGGGGAAAACGATTTTGCTTTCCCAAGTTGGCCTATTTGTTTGCCCTAAATTCAGGCTGGAAAGATAATCCGAATATTTTCCGACGAACTCCTCTTTCGACACGAGTTTGTCGGAGTATTCGTAGACAGTCTCCGCGGCGCTTTGTAATCGTCCTCCATAGATATCGTTGTAAAAGCGGATCGCGCGGTTCAGCGTATCGAAAAGTTCTTCTTTGCCAAAAAGAGCCAAATCGTAGAACCCTTCTTTTTGGTTAAGATAGTGGACTCGGATGCGGCCGCAATCGCTTGCGCCACGGTCGCTTTCGTTATAACCAAAATAAATGGTGTCTCGGAGTTCCCAAATAAATGTGCTTCTAAATTCGGCGAGCGGATGGTAGAGGTCATAGGCCCGCTTGGATTCTTGGGGTGTTTCGGAATTGTAGATGCCTCGGTCGTAATTAAGCCATTCGATTCCGTTGTAGGCCTTTTTCGCGATGGCCGCCTTCTTTTCGACGATTTGGCGCTTATCCCAATCCACAAAACCCAAACTGAAAGGGACAAAAAACTGCCCCATCATCGTTCGCCAATAGAGTTCAAGACAATCGTCGATGAACCCCACGAGTTCTCCATCATTAATGCTCTTCAAGACGACTTGTTTGTTTTCCATTATCCTTTTTGCCTGGTTGGGCGCTCCTTCCTCATCCGATGCTTAAGGCGACGAATTCATCCGTTCCCCTTTTCTCTTTTTGAATGCTGAGAAGAGTTTTCTTTAGCCATCTCGCCTCCTGGCACTCTTCATCTTCTTTTTGCCAATAATGGAGGTTTTGCAGGGATTTCTCATAGGCTTCTTGGGCGCCGCTAAAGGCAGCGGGGGTTTTGGCGTTGATCATGATGTCTCGATAATCGGCTGCCTCTTTTTTCGCTTTGAGGATCTCCGTTTTGTTAGCGCGGATTTCCTCATCGCAAGGGGTGATTAACGATATGGGATCCTGATAAACTAAGATATCGGTTGCTTCGACGCTTTGGCTTCCCCAAGGGATATTCTTTTTTAATTTGAGGCCATCGAGCGCGGGGTCAAAGACAATTAAGAAGCTGCGGTGTTCCTCCATATCTTGGCAAGTGCCTTGATAGACGGGAACCTCGGCGAAAAATGGTGTGTTCTCTCGGCGGGAGGCAATGTCCTTGATGAAATCGCCTCTCGTTTTGTCATACAGGTTGAAATTCCAATAGACGCTCACTCTCAATCAGCTTCCGATTTATTATATTTCTTCAAACATCCGAAAAACAATAGAAAGATAAGTTTTAAAACACGATAAAAAGTTTTTAATTCAGTCTAAAGTGTCTTGGTATATAATCATCGTAGGAGTCCGAAAATGTTATATACCTTTGATGAAATCATCGCGGAATTCGGCAACAATTATCAAATTCATAAGAAGATTGAGGAAGGCAAACTCCAGAAAGTGGAGCCCAACATCTATACCGATTCTCTGGATTACGACGATTTGATGATCTTGATTAAAAAATATTGCGAAGATCAAGAGAAGGTATTCACTCTGCAGGATTCCCTTAAGGCGAACGGGATGATCAAAAAGGCGGACAAGATCCATTATCTGGCGACCGACAAGGACGCCGCCAAAATCAAAGATCCCCGGATTAAGCAGATTTTCTCGCAGAAAGAAGTACTGACCCTCGGCCGTACCATCGTGATCTATAAAGGCATTCCCCTTCCGGTTTATGACAAGGAGCGGACGTTGATTGAGCTGTGCCGCTACCGAAGCAAGATCCCTACTAGTATCTTTTCTGAAGCAGTTCGGTCCTACCGTCAAGAAGCCATCAGCATCAATCGCCCCAAACTGGAGGAATATTTGACGCACTTCCCCAAAATCGGCGCCATCAAAGATCGTTTAACTTTGATTTTCGCTTGAGGTATTCAGGAGATTTTGAATCACGGAGGCAACTCATGGAACAAATTAAAGTAAAAGGATCCTTGATCAATATCACGGGAATTGGCGACGATGATTATGTTTCAATCACGGACATCGCGCGATTTAAAACGGACGGGAGCACCCGTGATGTTATCGTTGCTTGGCTCCGAAAAGTTGATACGATCGAATTTCTGACACTTTGGGAAAAGATTAACAACCCAGATTTTAAACCAGTCGATTTCGACCTGTTTAAAAGTAAGCCTGGGTCAAATGCTTTTACTCTTTCTCCGCAAAAATGGATCGAATTGTCCAATGCCATCGGGATTAAAGTGAAATCCGGCCGGTATGGTGGTGGCACCCTGGCTCATCGGGACATCGCCTTGGAGTTTGCGGGCTGGATTTCACCGGAGATCAAGCTTTACATCATCAAGGAGTTCCAGCGACTCAAGATCCAGGAAGCCGAGCAACTTGATTGGAACGGCAAGCGGCTTCTCACAAAGGTGAACTACCTTATCCATACCGAATCGATTAAAAACAATTTGATCCGTATTGAACTGACTCCAGAGCAAAAGAGCTTTGTCTACGCCTCGGAAGCCGACCTCCTCAATGTCGCCCTCTTTGGCATGACGGCCAAACAGTGGAGAGAAGCGAATCCCAATAAAAAGGGAAATATCCGTGACTACGCTTCAACCATCGAGTTGGCCATTCTGAGCAATCTCGAATTCCAGAGCGCCAAACTGATTGAGGCGAAGATGAGCCAAAGTGAGCGCCTTGTCTCCTTGAATGACGAAGCCAACCGAGAAAAAGACCTTTTTAATCGGAACAGTCTTAAAGACATTTCAAAACTTCCGAAAGGCAAGTAATCCAGCATTCGAAGAATTTGCATTTTTGTTTATGGGGGTCATCAATAACTGAACAATAAGAACTGGCGGAATACATCGCCGCTGGGAAGGAAGTCGAACTCGTCCACCGGAAGAAGAAACACTCGAACCTGGGGGAAGGAAATGCATCTGTTCCTTTATAAGTGCAGTAAAATTTTACGTTTTTTGATTGTTTTCATCCGAAAAATGCCGTTTTATTGCCTATACATTCATAAGCGTCATTGCCTTTTTGTCTTTTACACAAATAAGCGCTCACGCACGTGGAAACTGTTTGCTCTTTAAAAATTCGTTGAAGGATGATAACAATTAAAGAGCTTAAAAGTGCTTTTCTTTATGACAAGGAGGTCGGCCATGACTTATCAAGTGAAGGTGACGGTCTTAGACAAGAAGCTTTATCCGGAATTGCAGAAGCAGTATTGTGCGAACCCTCGCAGTGGGAAGTGCTCTTGTTTCAATGTTGGCGATGAATTCATTTTCCACCGGGATGATAGCAAAGATGATTTCTGGCACATGGGCGAGGGGACGCTGGTGAAAGCGGGGAAGCCCGATCAGGATCTTGCCCATTCTCCCGACACCCACCATTGCGGGGCCAAGGGTGTTCCGTTCTGCTCCGAGGCGTGGGACGCCATCAGCCACTATATCTATTCCGCCCTCCAAGGCGGGGCCATCATGCATGGCTGGACGAACGACGACCACGTGATGATCGCCTGCTGCTCCGATGGGACAAGGCCCGTCATCTTCAAAATCGAGAGGATCGACATCAAAGACTAAAAAAGCATTCCACTATTTTTAAACCCATCAAAATCGATGGTTTAATAACAGGCTAAGCGTAACCTTTCGAGATTCCCGGACGACTTTATGTTCCAATTGACTAAAGACGAGATCAATTCCGTGAAGTCGCAAAATGTGACTTTACCAGATTTTCGTTTTTTATACCGGTCAGAAAGGCGGATCCAGAAAATGAACTGTACCCCAAACTCTGGACCAAGCCAGAAAGCGGGGTACTTTTCTTATGATGCACACTTTGAGCAGAAGCTCGCGGCGCCGAAGCGCGAATGTTGTTCTAAAGGACCAAAAGGAGAGGGGCAGCCCTTTTGGTGACATTAATCCACCTCCTCTTTATATGCCCCTTCCCAGTCTCAACGTACCCGGAAAATTATCCTTTCGTTCTTTCCAAAAAACACTATCGGATTGAAAACGTCGTTTGAGGTTTTGCAATAACGAAAATATTGGCTTTTTGCAGAGGTTTTGTCTTTTTGGGAACGCGATCCCCTCAGCCTCTCACGGCTGGTGCTTTTTAATTGATACCGGCGCGGAGTCTCCTTGCCGTATTCTTATTAAAAGCGAGGAAAACGATGGACAAAAAGAAACTGACATTGGCTGCGACGTTGCTTGCCGGAGTGTCTTTGGTGACGGTCTTCGCAGGAGGGTTATCGCAAAAGAGCTTTCTCGCCGAGAATAATTCGGGAACGTATGCGCTGGATTTTTCGCCATCCACTCATCGGTTTCAAAGTTCTACCACGAAAACAACGGAGAGTATTGCTACCTTATTAGGCAATTCGCTGACTTTTGAGTACCAAGGTTTGACCTCGAGCGACGCGGCATGGGGCACGCTTGCTTCGGGCGGCTATTTTCGTAACCAAAGCGAAATCCATGGTCTTTCCTCGATTACTTTGACGATGGCGGATACCAACCCCGTTGGCATTTCCTTTGGCTGGGAATATGGTGTCCCATTTGAGAGTGATATTTCTCTTGCCGCCTCGACCCCCGGCGGAAGCGTCACTTACGCTTTTGACAATCTTCATCCCCCGTTCATTGAGGTGGCTTATTTCTCCGCCGTGCCGACGATCACGTCTTTTTCATTGTCTTATACCTGCGAAGCTTCCGCGAACCCTGCGTCTCAGATGATCTTCACGAAAATGGATGGCGACACTACTTACGCGCTGACCAGCTACACCGGGAATGCCGCAACCGTCTATGTTCCTTCCCAGTATAATGATTTGCCTGTGACGTCGATTATCAGCGCTTTCATCGGCAAAAGTTCGCTTCATCATGTGGTGATTCCCTCGAGCATCACCAGCATTGGTGCTAACGCCTTTGGGGGTTGCACCAATCTCAGCGAAATCGTCCTTCCTTCAAGCGTCGCCACGTTAGGCGAGGGTGCTTTAAGTAACTGCAGTTCGCTTGCCTCTGTTACCCTTTCGAGTTCCTTGACTAGCATTCCAGATTATCTCTTCAGGGGTTGCAGCTCTTTGGCGTCTCTTGTCATTCCTTCTTCCATCACCAGCATTGGGGCTTCGGCCTTCACAGGTTGCACCGCTTTATCGACGATTAGCCTCCCTTCGTCGCTCACGAGCGTCGGTGCCAACGCGTTTTTGAACGACACCGCTTTGACAACGGTTACGTTCGCCTCCGGAAGTGGGGCGTCTACGTTGGGAGATTATGCCTTCAAGGGTTGCTCCCATCTCACCAGCGTCGTCTTGCCCAACACGCTAACCACAATTGGCAAAGAAGTCTTCGAAGACGATTTGGCTTTAACAAGCATCGCGATTCCTTCTTCCGTTACCAGCATCGGCGATCTCGCATTTATCGATACGCCATCCTTGGCCTCGTTCTCAGTCGCGAGCGGGTCAACGACGTATTCCTCCGACGGCCATTGTCTTTTTAATGCAGGCCAAACAGCATTGATTCACTTTGCCAATGCCTCCGGGGACACCTATACCATTCCGAGTTCGGTGACACGGGTTGAGGATAAAGCATTCTATGGCGCGAAGGGCATCGTCCACCTTAGTGTCCCGACCTCAGGCATCACCTCGATTGGCACTTATGCCTTTGCCAAAAGCGGCATCGTGAAGTTTGTTGGCTCGCAAACGCTCGCGGTTCTTGGCGAACACGCTTTTGAGGATTGCACGAGTCTTACCCTAGCTTCTTTGCCTGTCGCCTCCACTTTGACGATGATGCCCGCCTACTCTTTCGCCAACTGCACGGCGCTGAAGGAATTTGGTTTTCCAAGCTATATGACGAGCATCGACCATCACGCTTTCTACTATTGCAGTGCTTTGACCTACATGGAGATTTCAAGCGTCACATCGATCGGCCAATATGCCTTTGAAGGTTGTAGCTCGTTGGCGAAAGTGCATTTATCGGATAAGCTCGAAAGGTTCGAAGACCACGTCTTCGGCCTATGCACCTCGCTTTCTGTTCTCTATATCGCTGCATCGTATCCGACCATTATAGGTTTCGCGTTCAGCGGTTGGACCGCTCAGCAATCCGTGAAGTTCAAGTCGAAGCAAATCCAAGTTTCCTTCCAGACTTCGGATCAAACCATCGGTGCGGCATGCTACGTCCAGTATGATGTCAGTGAAGATCCTCTTGTTTATCCTTGATCACTGATGGTTTATTCAATGGGGATTTGCAGGGATTTTGAAAGCTGACGATCTTGAAGCGCGGGCTTCTCCGGATGGAATTTTAGGCGGCCCAGGATTGAAGAAGACTGGCGATCTTTTCCGCTGGGATATCGCAACCCTTTTGTAGCCATTCGGTTAAGACGCCGATCGTAATCCAGGCTCGTGAGGCAAAAAGATAATATTCATCTGGTGTGATTGAAGAAATTGGTTTTGGCGTATTGGATTTCTCGATCTGATGGATCAGCGTATCGAAATAGAGTTTTGCGTTCGCCTCATAAAAACAAAGGAGAAAGCGCCGGTTCCGTTCCATGACGAGCGCAATCGAATAAACAATCCCATACAAGGTTAGATTGGTTTTATCCCCCAAGAAACGATTGGATTCTTCGCAGATCTCCTGAAATTTCTCTTTGAAGATATCTTCTTTGCTGTGATAGTTACGATAAAAGGAATTGCGGCAGACTCCCGCTTGATCGACGATTTCTTGAAGCGAAAGGGTTTCATAGGGTTTGCCTTCCTCAATCAATGCGCACAAAGCGTCACAAATGAGCGAAGTTACTTTGCAGGGTCTTTTTTCTTGTGGCATAAAAAATCCTTTTTTGTTCCAATTGATTTCGAGCCGTTGCCCTCGAGCCGTTTGTTCTTTATAATCGGGCTTGTTGGAACACTTTGTTACATTTTAGCGAAAGCGGATTTTTTCGCAAGGAATCTTCAAGTTTTTGAACAAATTCTTCGAAAAAAGAAAGGAAAGATATGAGTATTCGCGATGCTTTCTTCCGTTGCTATATTCGTTTGAGCGGGTATAAGCCCAAGATTTTCACTTCGGCCGAAAAGAAAGAATTGATTCCGAAAATGATTGAAGCCAATCGGAAGCAAGAGAGGGATGTGCTTACCTCCGAGAAGTCCTTTCTTCAAAATCTATCGGTCCGTTCTCTCGCTTTAGGGAATTGTGGAGCTTGGCTTTTGACGAAAGAAACTAACCCTTCTAAGAAAATCATCTATTACATCCATGGTGGTGGCTTTACTGGCGCCTGCACCAAGGAGCGGATGCGTTTTATTTCGACTATGGTCAATGGCCTTGGCTACAACGTTTTTTCAATCGACTATCGTTTAGCTCCGGAATTCCCGTTTCCTGCGGCGCTTGAGGATTGCCTCGAAGGCTATCGGTGGCTCTTAAAAAATTTTGACGCGAAAGACATCGTTTTCGTTGGCGAGTCCGCTGGCGGCAACCTCGCGATTACCCTCTCAATGCTTGCCCGCGACAAAGCCCTGCCTTTGCCTCAAGCGGTTTATGCAAATTCCGCCCCGACCCAATTCGACGAAATAACAGAAAGTTATCGGCGATTTTCATTGAAGACGGACTTTGTGGTTACGGACACCATACTTGAAAATAGTGAAGAGGTTTGCTTTGAGAAAAAAGATGTTAAAAACCCTTATCTATCCCCGCTTTATGGTCATTTAGATACCTTACCTCCTATAACCTTAAGCGCCAGCCAGTGTGAATGTCTTTTCGATGATTCTTTGATGTTTTACGGGGCGCTCAAAGCTGCAGGAAATCAAGCCACGTTCCTGAGCTATCCTGGTCTTTGGCATGCCTTTATTATGTCCCCGCAAAACCATCGGATCGTCAAAGAAGCCTATCCCGACTTTATCGCGTTTCTGAATAAGAATTTCGGTGAAGGAAAGTGAGGATAAAACAGATGCGAAAAACGAAGAAAGAAAAGAAAGTTGGCGTTTGGGGCAATTATTTCCGGATGCTATGGAAGTCGGGTCTTCCTTGGGTGTGGATGCTCATTTGCCTCGCTTTGAGTTTAGGGCGGGCCGAACTCACTTTGGTTTTTGCTGATCGCACGGGCGCGACCTTCGCGGCGAAATATGTGGATCTTCATGATGCGATTACGCCTTTGCTGATTTTATTGGCCATTGGGCTTTCGATTGTCGCTACCAAGGTCCTCGGGGCCCATCTCGAGGGCATTTTGACCGCCCAACTTGAACGCAACATTCAACGCTACGCGGTCAAACAGGTCTTTTTCCTGAAAGTCCAAGACATCGAAAAGGACGATCCTCGAGAAATCGTGACCCGTCTCACGGATGATACGGCCAAAAGCGCGAAGTTCGTCGTCGATCTTACCGTCAACGAGATTCCGCGGCTTTATTACATCGTCATGGCCATCATTCAGGTGGTGAAAATGAAGCTTCCGGTTTTGACGATTACCTTAATTTGTGTGATTCCGGTCATATTCCTTGGCTCGTGGCTTTCCGGCAAAATCACTTTCAAGAATCGGAACAAAATCCAGGCCAAGATTGCGGTGCTGACCGCAAAACTTGCTGAGAAGATTGATAATGTCGAAGTCATTAAATCCTATAACAATCAAGAAAAAGAAATCACCTCGGGGAATGAGGTTATCCAAGAGTTGGATAAGGTTAAAAAGCAAGGCGCGGTGGTTGACCAAATCAACGCCTTTATCAAGAATATGATGTGGTTTCTTCCGCTGTTGCTCATCATCATTCCGCCGGCGATTTATCTCTTCGACAAGACCATGACTCAGGAACAATTTTATGCCTATATTCTTTTAGCGACTTCCTTTAGAACGTATACCGCAGAGCACCTGACGTTGTGGATTTATTTGAAGGATGCTCAAGGCGCAACCTTGCGCTTGGCCACGATTCTTTCTTCTCCAAGCGAGAAGGGAACGAATGCCATTCTTGTTCCTGAGGCAGGGGACATCGTGTTCAAAAATGTCAGCTTTGCCTATGATAAAGAACCGGTTCTCAAGAACGTTTCTTTTACTTTGCACAAAGGGGAAAAGACCGCATTGGTAGGCTTGAGCGGATCGGGGAAGTCGACGATTCTCAACCTTATCGAGCGTTTCTATGAACCTTCTGAGGGCAAAATCACCCTCAGCGGAAAGGACATTTCCGAATACAGTTACGGCGACTATCGAAGCCTCTTTGCTTATCTGCCCCAGAACGCGCCTGGTTTCTCGGGAACTCTTCGCGATCTTTTAAATTATTGCGTCAAAAAGCCTTATCCCGATGAGCGGCTCCTTCAAGTACTTCAGCAAGTCGGATTGGCTGAAGAGTTCGCTCCTTTGGGCGGGTTGGATTATTCCGTGGGTTATGGAGCGGGACGTCTTTCGGGCGGCCAACGCCAAAAGATCGGTGTCGCTCGTCTTCTTTTGAGCGAAAGCGAATACGTTTTGCTCGATGAAGCCACGAGTGCCCTTGATGCCAAGGCTTCAGCCGATATTCAATGTCTCGTTGATGAGTCGTGCAAGAAACGTACGGAAATCGCGGTCGCCCATAATCTAAAAACGGTTAAAAACGCAGATCGGATTTTAGTTTTTCATCAAGGAAAACTTGTGGGTGAAGGTCGGCACGATGATTTGCTGAAAGCCTGTCCGGATTATCGCGAGCTCGTGAGGGAGGAGCAATGAATATGTCCAGAATTTCCAAGTATTTTCATCCAAACAAGAAACAAGAGGATGTCCAAGAATTGTCGGTTAAAGGTCATGTCTTTCGCACCCTCTATAAAGGGGTAAGAATTCCTTGGTTCTCGATTTGCATTGGCGCCATTTTCGCCGTTTTTAATTCGCTTGTCCTTTTGACACAGTATCAGAATTACATGGCGATTTTCACCGGGACGATGACGGATTTAACGCCTTTGTGGCTTTATTTGGCGGCCAGTTTCGCCCAATATGTTTTAATTTTTGCTGGCGTCTTGGCGGACTTTGGCTTCGTGAGTGTGGTTACGGGGGTTCGTAAGAAAATGTGGAAGAAGATGATGCATCTTCCTTTGCGGGATTTCGACACCGAAGCCCCGAATGGGATGCTTTCGCGGATCACCTCGGATGCCGAATATGCTTCCAAACCCTTCTATGCGATCATTGCTCTTCTCCAAATCGTGACCTATATCATTTCCGTTTCGGCTGCCGCTCCTAAAGAAATGCCCCAAGCCCTGATTATCTTGGCCGTCACGCTTGCGTTGGCTCTCGTGGTCCTCTTTTTCAGCGTCAAACTTTGTAGCAAAGCGACGACCTTGCTTCAAAATAGCATCTCGCTTCAAACCGACCATTACACCGAGCAACTCTCTTCCTACAAATTTATCAAAGCATCGAAAGGCGAAGAAAAAGCCATCGCCAAAAGCCTAGAGCTTATCGACAACCGTTATGATGCCTCGCTCTATAACGCCTTCGCCACAGCGATTCAAACCTTGGCGGAGAATTTCACTGAAATAATCATCTATTGCTGTGCGTTCTTAGGCGGAATTATCGCCATCGAAGCGGGCAGCATCACGGAGATGACCCCAATCAATGCCGTTTATGTTTTCGGCATGGCGCTTGAATTGACGCTGGCGGCCGTTATGACACTTCCGAGCTACTTCGCCGCGACGTTCGGCGGTAGCAAAGAACTGGTTTCGGTTTTCCGCCGGAACGAAGAAGATGTCACCCGAGGCGAAGCTTTTAAGGGCGACCATGTTGGTGATTTGAAATTGGATAAAGTCTCTTTCTCCTATCAAAAGAAAGAAGTCATCGACCACATCAGCGTCCAACTCCCAGAAAAGAAAGTAACCGCGATCGTGGGAAGTAACGGTTCCGGGAAATCTACCTTGCTCAAGTTAATCGATCGGCTCTATCCCACTTCCGAGGGAGAATTAACCCTCCAAGGCGAGAAAGCCAATGCGGTCTCGCTTCAGTCGTGGCGGGAGCAGTTTGGAATCGTATCTCAGAACGCTTCCTTATTCTCGGGCAGCATTCGTTCGAACATGACTTATGGGCTTTCCCAAGAGGTAAGCGAGGATCGTCTTAATGAAGTAGCTCACTTGGCGCGGCTAGATGAGGTTGTTGCCTCTCACCCCGGAGGCTTGGACTATGAGGTCGGAGTTAAAGGCTCGCGTCTTTCGGGTGGCGAACAAGAACGGGTGGCGATTGCCCGGGCCCTACTTAAAGATCCCAAATATTTAATTCTGGATGAAGCTACAGCCAATCTCGATCGAAAGACTGAAGAAGAAATCGACCAAGGATTAGCAGAGCTAATGAAAGGACGAACCGTTGTGATGGTCGCTCATCATTACGCCCCAGTGAAGAAAGCGGATTATGTGGTGGTGATGGACCAAGGCAAGGTCGTTGATCAAGGGAGTCCAGATGAACTACTGAAGCGGAATTCTTACTTCCAGATTCTTTCTCAAGGCGATTAAAAGAATCTCAGAACTTTAGAGTATTTCGGTTAAGAAAACAAACGATTGCATCCGCTGTTTCTCTTTTTGATTTTGGCGATGACGAGTTTTCGCTTTGCATTGAATTACGGACAAACTTCTCTGGTGTATTGGAAGAAAGAAGTCAATGGCTAAATTTAAGTAACAAAAATGTTACTAACAAAATTGTTACTAATAAATGGAGGCTGATGTTCATTGTCTTTATAAGCGGGTTTTGCAGGGGATTTTCAAGTAACCTAAGCGAAAAGATAGGCGGTGATAAACTCCACCATGTCGAGATAAAGATGTGAAAAAGAGGAATTAATTCCGCCCATTAACGCCTTTTGTCCAATAGGGGAGTTCGCCCTCAACCGCTTTAAAGTTGTAGATGGGTTTAATGATGGAGGTGACTTCGACGGTATCACGAAGGTAAGGAAGGATCATTTCGAGGTTCTTGTAAGCAAAGGGCGATTCATCGAGGGTGCCTTTCGCGATGGAAGTCGAATAAATCCCTTTCATTGTTTTTTGGAAATCTTTGACGGTAAAACGTTGCCGCGCTTCGCTGCGAGAAAAGAGTCGGCCGGCACCATGGGGCGCTGAGAAGTTGTAATCCGCGTTCCCTTTGCCCGTGCCCAAAATGGTTCCATCTCTCATGTTGATTGGAATGATGACCTGTTCGCCCTTTTGAGCCGAAATCGCCCCTTTTCGGAGGATCATCGCCTCAAGATCGATGTAGTTGTGGATGGTGCAAAGATGGTCTTGTTGATCGAAGTCCAAGCCCAGGAATTTGCATATCTTCCGGGCCATGGCTTCGCGATTAAGCACCGCGTAGCGTTGGGCAATGTCCATGTCGTGGAGATAATCGGAAAAAGCCTGTCCTTCTAAGTAGGCAAGTTCGGGAGGAAAAGGAAGAGGGATGTCCTTCGCTTTTAAGGACTTGATGGCCCCTTCAATCTCTTTTGCCCGTCCTTCTTGACGATAGGTTTCAATCACTTGGTTGATTGCCTTTTCACGATCAAAAATGCCCTTTTCGCCTTCCGAGATGGCGACATCTTGATAGAATTCGGCCACCTGTTTTCCCAGATTTCGCGATCCGGAATGGATGACGAGATAATGCTCGCCCTTTTTGTCTTTATCGATTTCGATGAAGTGGTTGCCGCCTCCTAACGTTCCTAAGGCCTGCTCAAAACGATTCGTTTTTTTCAACTGCCCGTAAGAGTGCAACGCTTTTAAATCAATGGGGCAATCCTGTTTCTCGGCATTAATTTCCACGCCTGAAGGAATTTGCTGATGGATAAAAGCGTCCAAGGCGTGGAAATGAATTGGAGTTTGGCCCAAATGGACCAAAAGCATTCCACATCCAATATCGACCCCAACCAAGTTGGGAACGATTTTGTCTTTGATGGTCATCGTGGTTCCGATCACACAGCCTTTCCCAGCGTGGCAATCGGGCATGATGCGGATTTTTAAATCTTGCGTAAAAGGCTGATTCGCTAATAAGGAGACTTGTTGGAGCGTAACCTCGTCGACTTGATCTTGATAGATAATGATGTCACTCGCTTTGCCTTTGATGTTTTTCATAATTGCTTCCTCGAAGAAATTATCGAGAAAAAACTCTGGGCAAAATAGGCTCAGTTTAGCTTAACGGAAACGAAGACAATTATCGGGAATACCGGTGGTCTGCTTTATGATAAAACGAAGCGAGGTCATTTCGGGGTCTTAACGGGCTCTCGACGAGCGCATGTTCCCCGAAGCGGGATAAATAGTGATGGAGATTCATCGAGGAACCATGAAGACGAACTCGAACGTGTTCCGAATTTGTCTTCTCAATGACGACGAAAGAAGGCCTTAGATAATAGATGGATTTTAGCATTTTGAAACCGAGGCGATCGAAGGTGACGAAGGCATCGATTGTCTCATCGCCGGCATAGGCAATTCCGTCCTGTTTTAGTTTGTTTTCGAGGAATTCCTGATCTTCGGGAGTGAAGGCAAAATATTCGGGGAGCACGGACAAACTGTCTTTGAGTTTGAAGAGGTGAAAAGAACGAGGGAAGGGGTTATATCCATTACCAATTTCGCCATAAACATAATTGAAAGTCCCTTCGTCGTTGCTGTCGAAAAAGTACGGTTTCAACACGAAATCCATCGTGTCGTTCTTAATACGAAGTTTGCGTGAGGATTTCAGAGCATCGAGGATTTGTTCCTCTTCTTTAGGGAAAAGAAGCGATTCCTTTTCCGCTCCCGAAAGGCGGAGATAATCATCGATTAAACTTCGAAGATACCCCGACATGGTTTCATTGGAGAAAGCAAGCTCTTCCGCTTCGATGGTGGCGAATAGCGTTGCTTGTTCTTGATTCGGTCTTAAGGAGATGAAGGAGCGAAGCTCTTTCTCGTCACGGCTTAAATAGCCTTCATAGAGAACGGAATTGATGTAATCCATCATTTCCCCTAAAGCCTGGTCGCTGGGCGAGAGGGCCTTAAAAGATTGATACAAATGGTCGTGGATCAACCGTTCTTTTTCATAACGAGCGTGATAAGCGTTGGCGATAAGCGTATTTAAAAATGCGTTTAAATTGGCCTCTTCTGTTCCCTTTTTAAGGAAGCCAAAGGTTTGGGCATCGACGGAGAGCTTGCCATACTGTTCGGGCGATAAGTTGATTTTGATCTTTTCCACGCTAATAGTGTACCCATTTTGGGTACTTGATTGCAAAGCGAATAGGAACTCTTGGAAATAAACCCCGCGAAATCTGTGGGTTTCAAGGCGGGTTGCCATCTCGCTAAAAGAGGGTGTGAAAAAAAGTGGCGGATTTTGACGCGAATGTGTTCTTTCTTTAATTTTAGCTACTTTATAATTAATTGTGCGGAAGCATTTGACTCCGCTTATTTTCGAAAGGATAAACATGAAAAAACATTCGATTATTTGGCTGATGGTTCTTTCGACTGGTGTCTTAGTCAGTTGCGGAGGATCTTCTACAAGTTCAGTAGTCTCATCTTCAAGTAAGAGTTCTTCTCAAGTAAGTTCGTCGGCGGTTTCTTCTTCAAGTAGCGTTCTCTCTAGTAATGCTTCCTCGAGTTCTTCTTCGATTGCGGCGACGCTCACCGCCAAAGTGGTGGATCGCTATGCCTTCCTGCCTGCCAGCAAAGACACGATGACGCTTTATTTCAAAGAAGGAGCTCCCGATTTCCCCTATATCAAATTGGATGGCGATTCATTTTCTTTGATCGGTCTCTTTCTTGGCTATAGCGCCGAGTCTTTCACGGTTACTTCGGCGGATCAAAAAGTCACAATTACGACGCCCAAAAAGAACTATGCGACTGTGGACTTCGTGAACAAGAAGATTACCTATGATGATTTCGATAGTTTTTACATCACTCCTGCCGCTTGGACTCCGCTTGATTCTATAGCGGAGACCGGATTTAATTCGAAGAAAGAGGCGCAATATATCGAGCGTGAAAGCGGATCATTTTACCTTCGGGGCGAAAAGCAAGCGACTCAACTCGATCTAGGTGCTTATGATATTCCGATGATCTATGAAGATGGCGCAGGTTATCTCCCATTTGCCACTTTTGCCGATGTCTTTATTAACCCGACGAATGGCGGCCTTAACTATAACGGTCAATCCGTTTTTATTTTCTCGAATTTTAGTGATCTTAAAGACCTTTTTTACACTCCGACGCCCACAGGAAAAGTGAGCGAAGCATTAGCGAAGTATAACTACAATGAACTTTGCTTCAATTTTGATACTTTCTATGGTCTTTTTGATAAGCGGGGATTGACCAGTTTTGATGATTACTTTGATCGGCTTGGTTTTAAGGAGGATATGCTTTCGACTGACACCTTGAAATCAGAAACCGCTCAAGTTAAAGCGATCTTCAAAGGTTTTAGCGAATCCCATTCGAGCATTGTGCACGGCTCGGCTTATACCGGATCAACCTTCCAGCCTCTTACTAAAGAATACTATGGTCCTTCTTTGGCCAAGCATTTTGAGGAACAAAAAGCCTTTTACACCGCCAGAACCGCCGGTCTTGGCGCGAGCTATTTGCCTTACCAAGAGGTGAACGATACGGCCTTTATCACCTTTGATCAATTCTTGACGAATGGTGTCACGGATTATTACACCACGCCAGCCACCCTCGAAACGGCTGGGACCAACACCTATGCTCTAGTCGAATACGCTCATAGCCAAATCAATCGGGCCTCGAGTCCGATTAAGAAAGTGGTCGTTGACCTCTCTTGCAATGGCGGCGGTGCAGTTGATGCGGCGGTTTATCTCGCTTCTTGGATGACGGGGGATGCCGAAATCAGCATTCAGGATCATCTCACTGGAGCTAAGGGCACGAACATCTACAAAGCCGATATCAACATGGACCGCGTGTTCGATGACAAGGACAACTTGTTGGACAAGAAAGTTTATTGTTTGACCTCTCCATGCTCATTCAGCTGTGGCAACCTTGTTCCGTTTTTGTGCAAGGCCGCGGGCAACGTTACCCTATTAGGCCAAACCACTGGCGGTGGCGCTTGTGAAGTCTCAAAACTCAATACGGCGCTTGGCGCGACGGGCCAATTCTCTGGACGCGACGTCATTTGCACGCTTAAAAATGGCATCTACAGCGATGTCGATGATGGGGTGGAACCTCACGTGTGGCTTAACGATAAAGCTTCTTACTATAATCGGAGCGAGCTTGTGAAGTATCTCGATACCTTAAAATAAGGAAGTTTTCAAAAGAAGGATGAGGCGAGTTTGACTCTTGCCCCATCCTTCTTGCTTAGGCTTCAGGACAGACCGTTTCGAGACTTGGCGTCTCACTCATCGTTTTCTTGATGAAGATGTTGTAGGCATTGGCTGCGATCGCTTTCGTCGAAACAATGTCCATTGTTCCCCCGATGACTCCACCCACAACGGGGACGAGCTTAACAAAGTTAATCACACCTTTCGTACCCATTTTGGTGAGAAGACGGAAACCGACCATCTGGTTAATTTTGATGAGAACTTTGCCCGGGATCTTTTCAACGAGAGAAAGCGTTAATTTCTCGCCGATCACAATGCCGGTTTTGGTAATGATTTCATTGATGGATGAACCGGTCAAACACAAATAGACTAAGGTTTGAACTTGGTCCGAATGGGGGTCGAATCCCCCGAGACACGCGATGGCGGCAATCATTCGCATTTGGACGTAAAGAACACTGCTGACGTTGGCCGGAATCGTGATGGGCAAGGTGATAAGGCCACCCAAACCCGTTAGAAAACCTGATGTGCCACATTTAGCGATTTGATAACGGATAAGGCTTTTGGTAGCCTCATCCGGCGAATTGTGGTTCTTTTGGAGATAGTCATTGGCAAGATCTTGCGCTGGTATGCTGACCTTCGGAATGCCATTCAGCGACTTCTTGTATAGAGTTGAAAGAATCGTCTGCATCTGCTCCTCGTTTATTTTCGCGGCCATTTAAATCCTCCAAAGGCATGATTGCCTTTATTAGGTATTTGTAGAGTTCGCGACAATCGTTAAGGAAATCTTATTCTTTGAAAAGAAGAGGAGCAAGACTAAATAGGTCAAAATCACTGAAAACATCGTTTTTTAGTATCTTTTCAACATTTATCATTGCCTTCCTTTCGTGGTCCAACCGCATTGTTTTCATAAATGAAGGCATGGCTCTTTCAAAGAGTCCGTTTCGGGTCCGCAAAAACCGCTATACTAAAGAAAATTAAGGAGAAACCTTATGGCCGAAGAAAAGGACGAAACTCCCAGCCAAGAGAAACCTGTTGAAGTCGTGGTGGAGCCCGTAAAGGAAAAATCTACCGAAACAAAAAAGAATTCCACCACACGCCCGTTGGGATTTTGGGCTAGTATCGTCGCCCTCGTTCTTGCCGGTCTTTATCTTCTTCGCTCGATTTTGACGACTTGGGTTGGAATTGCCTCAGTGGTGAATAATGCCCAAAACAACAACGCCAAAATTTCGACCGCCAATATCGTTGGTGATTTCTTCTTCGCCGTCTTTGGCGCTGCGGGATTCGTTATCGTGTTATTGATTGGACTTCGCGCTTTAAAAAAGAGTCAAGCCTCCCAATCAGCCTTTGCGGAATTTGGGTTGCTTTATTTTTCGATTGGGTTGCTGACGTTCGTTAATTCGGTGACGTCATTAGCCTGTTTCGACAATGGCTGGCGGAATTCCTATGGCCTTGTCGCTTCGGCTGCGATGGCAGTGCTTGGCATCATCTGCTTTCAACGAAAAGACGGTGGTGTCTTAGAAACCGAGATTCTCTTTTATATCGCCTCTGGCTTAGCGACGACCATCAGCGCTTTTAGTTTCCCTGATGCTTATACCGCGGGCTGGGCGGCCTTCTATGACGTTTCGCATAGCATCGCCCCTTTGGCGTTTTATGTTTTGGCGACCCTTTCGGTTATCTTCGAAGAACGGAAAGTCGCCAAGTAATTACTTCGTTCGCCCTTCTTTATGGGAACTCTTTGGAGTTCCTTTGTTCTATTGAGGGGCTTTTTGCTGGGGATATTTAAATACTCATGACTTTCATCAAAAAGTCCTGAATTCGTTTTTCTTTAGGGTGGTTAAAAATTTCGTCCGGCGTTCCATCTTCGACGATGCGGGTATCATCGATGAAAAGAACCCGACTGGCAATTTTCTTCGCAAAGCTCATTTCGTGGGTAACGATGACCATGGTCATTCCGGCTTTGGCTAAGCGAGCGATGACATCGAGGACTTCCCCAACCATTTCGGGATCAAGGGCTGATGTTGGTTCATCAAAAAGCACCATTTCCGGATCCATGGCCAAGGCTCTTGCGATAGCAACGCGTTGCTTTTCGCCGCCGGACAGGAGGTTTGGCTTCGCGTCTTTTTTCTCAAGAAGGCCGACTTCCTTCAATAAAGACAGCGCCTTTTCTTTGGCCTGTTCCTTCGTTAAGTGATGAAGAGTGACGGGAGCAAGAGTGATGTTTTCCAAAACACTGAGGTGAGGGAAAAGTTCGAATTGTTGAAACACCATCGTTTCTTTTTGACGAATTGCGGAGGCGTTTTTCGCGTTCATGGTCAAGCCTTCGAAGACCACTTTGCCTTCATTAGGAGTGACCAAGCCGTTCATCGTTTTAATTAAGGTGCTTTTGCCCGCTCCCGAAGGACCGATGACCGCTAAGACTTCGCCTTTCTCGATGGTCAGATTGATGTCTTTTAAGATCGCTTTGCCATCGAAAGCAACCGTGATATGTTCAAGGCTAAGCATGAGAAAAAGCCTTCCTTTCGAGATAAGAGAGACCAGCGCTCAGAAGCATGACAATGAGGAAATAAAGAAGTCCCATCACCAAATACACCGTTAAGAAATCGTAAGTGGCGTTGGCGATTTTCCGGAAAGCCAAGGTTAAATCCAAGGTGCCGATAAAACCTGCGACCGAAGTCTCTTTGATTAAGGCGATGACTTCGTTGCAAAGACTGGGGAAAGCATTCTTATATGCCTGGGGCAAAATGATCTTTTGCATCATCGAACGATAAGATAGGCCCAAAGAAAGCCCCGCTTGGTATTGGCCTAAGGGGACCGCATTAATGCCACCGCGAATAATTTCGCTCACATAAGCTCCGCTATTGAGGCCGAATGCCAGCATGGCGACATAAAGCGAATCGCCGCTATAGGAAGCAAAGATGATGAAGTAGATGATAAGGAGTTGGACGACAACTGGGGTGCCCCGGAAGAGTAAGACGTAGAACTTGGCGATTTGTTTTAAAGCCAGAATAAAGACGTTTTGGCTTTCGCTTTGAGTGACAAGGCACACCAAAGTCCCGAGGATCAAGCCCATCGCAAAAGCCACCAGCGTGATTAAGAAAGTGTTGGCTAAGCCTTGCCAAAGCAAGTTCGAATTGTTACTGGAAAAGTTCTTGCTGAGCGCGGAAAAAACCGCCTCCCGGTTCACCAAGAAAAGAATCAAAAGAGCAAGGAAGGCCGCCCCAATCATCACGAGGCGGACGATCCATTCTTTGCGCGAGGTCTTTTTCATCACGCCTCACTTCCGAAGTACTTGGTTAAAATTCCTTCGAGGGTGCCATCCGAGGAAATCGTGGTGATGAAACTATTGATTGAATCAAGGAGCGTGGTGTTATTTAATGCCATGGCAATCGCGTATTCCTCTTCGGTCAAGATCGGAGAGAGATAGGAAATGCCGCTGATTTTCTTGCAATAAAGCTTGGCGGGTTCGAGATCGATAATGACCGCGCTGACTTGGCCATTGCTGAGGGCTTTGCAAGCTAAAGCGCCATTATCGAAACTGACGGCAGTAGCTCCGACGAGACTATCGCTGACATAACTTTCACCCGTAGTGCCCCGCTGAACTCCGATTTTGATTTTATCGTTTTTAAAAGTCGAGATGATGCTATCAGCCGTCGTGAGGCTTGCGTAGGTCGAGTCACTCTTCACGATGGCGACTTGATTGGCTTTGAAATAGGTGTTGGAGAAGGCCATGGTCTTTTCCCGTTCGGCGTTCTTGGTAATGCCGGCGATGGCGCAGTCAACGTGGTAGGTGCTGACGGAAGTTAATGACGCGTCAAACTCCATATCCTCAATGTTGGCTTTAACGCCGATCGAAGTAGCATAAGCCGAGATGATATCGGCATCGACACCGGTGATTGTGGTGCCATCGAGATACTCAAATGGCGCGAATTCCGCGTTGGTTGAGATGTTGAGCGTTCCGCTCTTTTTGATGGTGTCGAGACTCCGAAACGAAGACGATGAGCACGAAGCGAGAAGTCCAGCAAGGCAGAGAATAGCGACGGCGACTTTGTTCGATTTCATGATGTAATTCCTCCTCTGAAATCGGAAAAGGTCAAAGAGGATATAAAAAGCCCTCAGACCTTTTTGTCTAAGGGCGTTAGTGTTAACGCTGTGCCACCTTAGTTTGCCATCGATTTCACAATCGAGGCCTATGAGTACCTTAGAGGGATACTCAGACGCTTTGACGGGCGAACCCGGCTTACCCTATTAACTTCAGGCAGCAGCTCCAGGAGGCGTTCCCTTTTCTCTCCACACTACCCTCGCACCAATCGGTAGCTCGCTCAGCGGAGAAGCAAAGGTACTATTTCCCTTCTTTGCTTTGGAAAGATTCTAGTTTCGGTCTCGACAAAGTAAAGCGTTATTTTTAGAATCCTTCGGTTTTTATGTATTAACAAATAATAAAAATACAATATAAAACCTAAAAAATATTAAAAACGAAAATATTGCTTTTGCTTTTTTGTTAAAGCGCTTTCTTCTTCGCGATAAATCGAAGGCCAAAGAAGAAATGCTCTTCTTAACGGACCATGGTATCGAGTTTCTTTCTCGGTCTAATTTTACAAAATCGCGATGCTATACTAGCCTTTGAAGAAGATTTTCTTTGGAGCACAAGATGACCGATTTATCGTTGCAGATTCTCGAATGTGGACAGGTCGGTGTCGACGAGGCTGTTCCCAATCGTAGCGTATCGAAGAATCCTTTGGCGTTTGTGGGCATTTGCCGCTCGAAGAAGAAACATCATATTGTCATCCCCGTGAAATGCTTTTTAATCACGCATCCTTCTGGCGCAAAGATTCTCGTTGATACCGGATGGGATTCGCGGGTGAGAGAGCATCCGATTAAAACGATTACCTATCCGATGTGGGTAGCGAGTAAGCCGATTCTTCCTCTTGGCGAAGCAGTGGACGAGCAACTTCAGGCTCGTTTAATCCAGCCCAGTGATCTTTCTTACGTCATCTTGACCCACATGGATATTGACCACGATTCAGGGCTGCGTCTTGTTAAAGATGCGCCTCACATTCTGATCAGCCCTGAGGAAAAGAAGGCCCTGCGTTCTGGCGATCTCTGCTATGTAAAAAAGCCTTACGAAGGTATTGCTCTTGAAACCATAAAATGGCAAGGGAACTATGGTCCTTTCCAGAAATCTTGGGATGTCTTTCATGATGGAAGTGTGATTGTCTTTTTAACCCCGGGTCATAGTGAGGGTTCTTTATCAATCAAAATTGAAAAAGAAGGACGGTTCGTTCTCGTGGTAGGGGATTCGGGGTATAACGAAGCTTCCTGGGATCATATTTACTTGCCTGACCCCGTTTCATCCAAAGCGGATTTGAAGAAGACGTTAAGTTGGATTGCGGAAATGCGGAAGTCTCCATTTTGTCTTGGGGTATTCTGCGCTCACGATCCTAGCGAGAAGAGCAAACCCCAAACGTTGGTGTTTTAAGCAAAAAGAAAACTTCCGTCGGTCTTTGGCGGAAGTTTTTTACTCGCAAATCAAAGCGAATCGATTTTCGTTGTCAAGGCGGTCCGATTGTAGAAAGACATATACGAATCCAAAGAGAAATCCACGTCAATTCCCCCTTCGATTGAGGAAAAAGCGCCGTTTCTCATCGCACAAAACCGGCGGTTGCCTGACGTTTGGAACAGGGTGCCATCCGCTAAAGAAGCGTGTTGAACAAGACAAGCGCCGCCGCTCGTTCTCCGGCCCAAGAGACGGACTTGGTCTGAATCTTTGAAGATTGAAGCCACGAAGTTGGCGCAGGAGAAACTGGCGGGCGAAGTAATGCAGTAAAGTTTCTTTGTGGAGAGGAGGTCAGACGCGTCATATATGCCATCAAGATTGGTATCGGACTGATACGTATATGATCCACAGGATTCCGTCCAGGTGTTGCGGATGTTGAGAATGCCATAAGGCAAGAACCAACCAGCGACATAGAGGCCGGCGTTCACCGCGCCGCCACCATTGCAAGAGAGATCCAAAACCACATTTTTGACCGGGCTATTTTCCCGGAAGATTTGGCTATGGGCGTAAGCGACAATGCCGAAGGTATCCGTCGCGGCGGAAGTCGGGGTCGTCGTATAATAATCGACGCTTGGATTTCGGAAGCTATCGAAGGTCACGTAAGCGGTATCCCCATATTCTTCGTAACTATCAGGTTGGTCTTTTTTATAGAGCGCTTGATAAACGGCTTTGCGGGCTGTGGGGAAGGCATAACGAATCAAGAGATATTCATCGTAGTTGGTGAAGGGATCGTCTTGTCCGCCTTGATCGCCGCTAAGGCGTCAGATCCCGCATAAGCGGATGCCATCTTGAGCGAGGAATGGAAATCGGCAAGGTCGGCTGTGATGATCTTTTGCATTGTCGTATCGGCCACCACGGGGTCGCTCGAAAGGAGGCCTTCATTGCGACCGGCTTGCGTGAGAAAGGTATCGAAATCACTGATGCGGTGGTCTTCTTTTAAGCCGTATTGGATATCCATGAGCATGGCAAACTCATCGCGGGAGAACTGTGCCATTTCTTCCGAACGATTGCCTTTTTGTGCTTCGTAGAAAGAGGCGACCATCGTGCTGTTCTCTTGAAGATTGGCCCCGGTCATAAAGAGGGCGATGCCATTAGAGATACAAATAACATTGCGGCCCGCAAAAACGGTGTCTGATAAGGTTTGGAGCGGGACGTACCCTTTGCCGTCTTCATAATACATCGGAATCTTATCTTTCTTGAGATCGAGGGTCATGTCGGTGCCGTTGCGGTTGTAGTCAAGGCCGTCTTTGATGCAAGAGCGAAGGTACTTGGGAGCCCCCTCACCAGTCGTTCCAAAGGTGCTGATCAAGTTCAAGTCGCTTTGCGTATCGTGGTCGGCGAAGAAAAGATCGTAAGTGGTGTACTTCACGCAGTGATTCGCAAAATCAAAGACAATTTTTCCCGTGTTCCCGGTACGACCGAAAGTGATTTGCTGACCATTCGCGCTGACGGTTGCATCGGTTATGATCCGGTCCATGAGACTCTTGGCGTTATTGAGACAAACAAAGGGGACATCGCCATAACCATTGAGGAAATAAAGCATCTCCTGCTGGGTTTCTGTGCCGTTTTCGACGTCAACATAAAGCGTGACTTCTTTGCTTTTTAGGGCTGAAGTTGAAGACACGGATTGGGCTGAAGAATAGGACGAAGAACTTGAAGAGGAAGCGACATTGCTCAAAGATGAAGAGACGGCGCTCGCACTCGAACTGGCTGAAGAGCTCGAGCTTGAACTCGGACTTTGACCGGCGTAAGAGGCGAGCGAGGTGAGAGCAAGAACCATGAAGAAGGCAAAATTCTTTTCATAAGAGTCCTTTCAAGATGGACAGGGAATTCCTCATTCCATCATCTTGATTATAGACGCGGTCTTAGGAGCAGAAAAAAGCAAAGATACAGATGTGAAACTTGGGGGAATGAAAAGAAAGTCCTTGGCGCTAAGCCAAAATGGGTCCAAGTGTTGCCTCAAAATAGATTTCAAGTTCTTCTGGCGTTTCTTTCATGCCGTCATGAATCCAATAGGACAGGATGTTTAAAAATCCCGAAACGACGCTTTCGGCGAGAAACGAAGTGGGAATTGCAGGGTTTTTGAAATGAAGCTTATCTCCAAAATAGTCGATTAACCGTTTCTTTAAGTGCTCAAAGAATAAGGCAGAAGAAGAGGATGAGAGAAGTTCGGAGTACAAGGGGGTCGTTTTGACATGATAGGCGAAATGAGCCAATTGTTCTTTGAGGGTAAAGGATTCGCTGTGTTCGTGGTTTTCTCCTTTTCCTTGGGTAATGAAGACGTGGTCGAAGAGATCGTCGGAGATGCTATTTAACAGGTCATCTTTCGTTTCGAAATGCGAATAAAAAGTTGAGCGGCCCACATTGGCTAAGTCGATGATTTCTTTGACGGTTATTGCCGAATAACTTTCCTTTAAAAGCAAGGAAGCAAAGGCGGAATAGAGCGCTTCACGGGTTCTTTTTTGTCGTCGATCCATATCTTCCTTTCTGGACAAAAGCATCCTTTTGTTCATTAGTGGAGCAAACGTTGCTTTTGCGTATGTTAACTCTGTTACTCACCCATTAAACTCTTATCGAACAAAATGTTCAATAACGGATGAAACGTTCGATGAAACGACTACTCAATTGGCATCAAAAACATCAATCTCTTCTCCGGGTTATCCGGACAAGTTTAGGCGGGGCTGGACTATTGACCTCATTGATTTTTTCTTGGTGCGGTCACGCCGATCTTTTGCCCTTCGATCTAGCTTGGTTTGCGATTATTCTTTGTGGTTTGCCCATCGTCATTGGCGCCTTGATCGGCTTAATCCGCGATCACGATGTCACTGCCGATGTCTTGGTTTCTTTAGCCCTTGTCGGTTGCCTATGTTTACAAGAATATGGAGCCGCCGGCGAGGTTGCCTTTATTATGGAATTGGGCACGATTTTGGAGGATTTCACCGCGGGGAAGACTCGAAAAGGAATTGAAAGCCTGATCAAAATGTCCCCTAAAGAAGCCCGAAGAATCAAAAATGGCATTGAAGAAAGCGTTCCTGTTGAAACCGTCAGTCTTGGAGAAAGGATTAAAGTTCTGCCGGGGGAAGAGATTCCGATTGACGGAATCTTGAAAAAAGGGGTTTCCTCGGTTGATGAAAGCGCCTTGACTGGCGAGGCTCTACCGCTGGAAAAGACGCCGGGGGCGAAACTCTACAGTGGCACATTGAACTTATCCTCTTCCTTGATTTATGAAGCGACTTCGTTAGCTCGGGATTCTTCCTTTCAACGAATCGTGGCGTTGGCAAAAGAACAGGATAGCAAGAAAGCGAAGATCATTAAAAAAGCGGACAAATGGGCGGCTTGGATGGTTTTGGTGAGTTTCTTGACCGCCTTAGCGACCTGCTTAATTTATTATGCGGTAACGAAAGATTTTAATTTAGGCTTTCGTCGTGGGGTTACGGTCTTGGTGGTTTTCTGTCCTTGCGCTTTCGTTTTAGCAACGCCGACGGCAGTGATGGCTGGAATTGGAAACCTGACGAAGCACCGCATTTTGGTACGGAGTGGTGAGGCGTTAGAACGGGTGGCGGAATGTGATTATATCGCCTTAGACAAGACCGGCACTTTAACGGAAGGCAAGGCTCGTGTTGTGGCGTTTGTTGTGACGGGAGAAAGCGCTCGGCGTGAGGAGTATCTTGCTTTAGCGGTCAGCATGGAAAAAAGCTCTTCGCATCCTTTAGCGGAAGCCATCATCGCCTTCGCACCAAACATTTCAGTTCTATCCTTCGACAACCTAGAGACCCTCCCAGGAAGAGGTGTCCAAGGAACCTATCATTTACACCACTATTTTCTTGGCCGAAAAGAAGGCGATTTCCCCAGCGAAGAGAGCTCCTATTGCGCTGAGGGAGATTCGATCGTCGAACTTTATGAAGACGGCCAGTTTGTCGCATTTTTCGCTCTTAGCGATACCCTTAAAAGCGAAGCGCCAATCGCCATCAAACGGTTAAAGGGAATGGGCATCACTCCAGTTTTGCTCACCGGGGACCGCGAAGGAAGCGCTAAGAAAGTTGCCTCTTCTTTAGGGATTGAAGAAGTTCGTTATTCTCTTTTGCCCGAAGGCAAAAAAGAGGCAGTCGCGAAAATCGAAGCCTCGGGTCACCATTGCTTAATGGGTGGTGATGGAATCAATGATGCTCTGGCTTTAAAAGAAGCTCACGCTTCCTTTTCGATGGGCTTAAAGGGTAAAGAAATTGCTATTGAGAACAGCGATGTGGTATTGGTAAAAGACGAGATTGACGAAGTGCCCTATCTTTTGGATATGGCCAAACGAACCTTAAGAAAAATCAAGATTAACATCATTCTTTCCATGGTGATTAATGCGGTGGCCGTTTCTCTTTCGATTGCTGGAGTTCTCGATCCCGTGAGTGGCGCAATTTTTCATAACGCTGGATCTTTGACGGTTGTTTTGAACTCTCTTTTGCTTCTCTTCCACCGCGAGGGGAAGGACCAATAATCTTTTGCGCTATTCCATTCGGAAATGGCTCTTTTTGTTTTCTTTGATTAGAATAAAAGAAAGATAAAGGTATCACCATGGCTTTGTGCATCAAAGAACAGGTCTTCTCAAGCGTCAAAAAATACACCATCACCGATGAAAGTGGTCAACTTCGCTATACAACCGAAGGTCGGGCCAAAGGGCAGTTCATTGTCGTCGGGAATCAAATTCATATTTTTGATCCCTTAGGGAATGAAGTTGCTTTTGTTCATAAGGTACTTTCTTTTTTTCACCCGAAATACGAATTGATCATTCATGGTGAAAAGAAAGGGGCGATCATAGCAAAAACCTCCATCTTTCATCCGCGATATCTTGTGGATTTTATGTCCTACCGCATCGATGGCAAAATCCTTGGCTGGCATTTTGATATCTATCAGAAAGATCGTTTAGTTGCCCAGGTCGAACCTCAAATGATATCAATTGGGTCGATTATTCATCTTTCTTGTCCAAACCCCGAAGACGAACTGCCTTCCTTGCTCTTGGCGATTGCGATTGATCTCATTGGTCTTTGTACGAATATTGGCTTTGATTTTAATTGATTAATCTTTCTTTTTAAATTCGAGTATCGTCCTAAAAAGTGCAAAGGAATTGGAGATTGCAAAGCCTGAAAAAGGCTATCATTTTTCTTTGGAGTCATTAAGAAGGAAGCTTCTTAATGGAGGAGGAACTTATGAGTTTCATTAGAAAAATGTTTCAGCCGAAGAAAATGTCATGTGCCTTGGTCTTGTTCGCCTGCGCCCTTTCGCTTGGTGTGATGAGTTCGTGCGGCACAACGAATGAAAAAAAGATTGGAATCGCTTGGCGAAGTGATTTGGACTCGGAATTCTATACCAACATTGTGACCGCCATTAAAGAAGCGGGCGGAACGCCTTATCTTTTGTCCCAAGGGATTTCAACAGATTTGAAATACACCGCCGATCAAAAGGTAGCCGATAGTTGCGTGGACGAAAATGGCATTTTGCAAGTCAACTATGCTCAAGCAATTCGGGCCTTTGGCTCGTCGCATTCCAACGCCAAAGACTTGATTGGCAGTTTCAAAGCGGTCGTGTTTACGGGTGGAGAGGATATCTCACCGAGCTTATTAGCCACCCCAGTTGCTTGGCATGGAATCGAAAAAGAAAAAGACTATAACGCCACCCGCGACGTTTCAGACTACGTCACGATGTCGTATTGCGTTGAGAATCATTTGAAGGTCATGGGCTTTTGCCGTGGGATGCAGATGTCGGGCGTCTTCTCCGGCGCTACGGTTATTCAGGATATTCCGACCTATTTCACAAGCTTAGGCTTAACGTACAACTATGAGCATCGCAATGAAAAGGTCGGAGATAATTATCGGGATTACGCCCCGCACGATGTGAGTGTTAAAGAGGACAGCAGGCTTTACAAGATCGCCGGAACGAAGAATCTTGAGAAAGTGCCTTCTTGGCATCACCAAGCGCTTCAAAGCGTGGCGAATACCCAATTAAAAGTGACGGGGACGACATTGACCGACGGAGTGGAGATGATCGAAAGCATTGAACGCCTTGATAAAACCTATAAGATTGGGCTTCAATTTCATCCCGAAGCGGCTTTAGTGAAGAATCTCAATAATGTTGCCAACAAAGGCAATTACATGAGTTCCGATATGGCGCTTAAGTTCTTTAAGTCTTTAGTGAACGATTAATGAGTCGCGTTGTTATCTGGCATCGTCGAGACTGAGGAATCGTTTATTTGCTTGGATTTGGCTAATTCAAGTTTCTTTGTGTTTTTTTAATATTCCAAAATGAAGCCAGAATCAAAAGGATGATAGACAAGCCTAATGGGACCCACCAATAAAGGGTGGTGAAGGTCATCAAGGCCGTATTGTTTTGGCTGCTCGCTCCAGCCACGTAACCACACCAAGGCAAAAGCCACAAGACTGTTGCGGCGCCTAAACCGCTGCCAATCTTGCAGCCAAAACTATTCGCGCTGGCGGCTAAGCCTTCAACGCGGATCCCCGTCTTGATGGCAATATAATCCACCATATCCGGGGCCAAAGTATAAAGCTGGGACATGACCACGGCAGAACCCAATCCTTTGACCATGACACCGGTGAAAGCGGCGGCAAAAGAAGTGGGGGCAACCGAGCCAATCAGGTTAGCAAGAACTACGCAGGCAATCGCGATAATCAAAGTGTTTTTCTTGTTGAGCTTTTTCACCGCTAAAGGGGTCAGTAAAAGACCAATGCCCATCGTGATCATTGGCACGCTGCCAAAAAGACTAAATGCATCCTCGTTTCCTAAGACGTATTGGGCATAATATTTGCCAATGCCTACGACTGAAAGCGAGAGGTAATAATTGAGGATAAACATCGCGATGGCGATATAGAAATAGTTGCAGCGGAATAAAGCCCCCATTCCTTTCCAGGTTTCTCTCCGATCGGGCGTTTTGTTCTGGTTCACGACGATCTTGGGATCTTCTTTAACAAAGATAAAACATAAGACCTCGCCAAGAAGAGCGATAACAGCAAGAATGATGACATAAATCGTCCAGGCTTTTTGCGAATCCTCCCCGCCCAGGAACTTCAAGACGGTGACGGCGACGGCGCTGAATAGGGAACCTACCGAAGTAAAGATTGAATTGATGGTGCAAATGTTGCTTTGGTCATAGCTATCGTTCGAAATTCGAGGCAGCATCGCATTGAAACCGATGCCGTTCATGGTATAGAAAACGACGGTAAAGAGAAAATAAAGCACCGAAATCGTGATGATGGCTGCATTTTGTCAAGATCGCTCAGGAAGAAAATAAAGAAGAACGCCACCAGCATCGGCACGATGTTTAAACCAAACCAGAAACGGCCTTTGCCCAATTTGGAGTGGGTTTTCTCCACGAGAAGCCCCATGCCGATGTCGCTGAGGGCATCAAAGAAACGGCAAACCAAAACGATGGTTCCGAGTAAGACAATTTTATCGTCACCGGGTTTCAGGCATTCGGTGACATAAATGGTCATGTAAACGCCGATAAACGACCACAAAACATAGCTGCCCATGTTTCCAAACGCATAAAAGAGCTTGGTTTTGAGATTTGCTTTGATTTTTTCCATGCTTAGGTCTCCGCTTAATGTAAATTTAATCTTAACACCCTTATCGTTAATATCTCACAACTGTGTCTTTTCCAAGACCTAGTCTTTTCGTTTGCTCGGATGGAAGTTGATGATGAGGTGAACGTCTCGACTGTGATTCGGGATGCGTTAGCTAGTAGAAACGAATCTTCCCACAAACGATTGTCCCACCCATCAAGAGCGAAGTTGAGCTAATCTACCTCTATGAATTGCGAGACTAATATGTACGCAGAAACAGCCTGCAAAACCGAGATGTTTTTCATTATCCACTGCAAAAAGCCAACGAAATTTTTGCGAACTCGTGCCATAATTGTTAAGAAATGAGGAGAAAACATGAATCACGAAGACTATCAAATGGCCGCTGAACATTGGACGAAGAAAGACGCTTCTTCCGTTGCAATGGATCCTCTTCGTTTAAAAAACGCGATTGAGAAGTATATTCAGGCCAATAACACTTGCGCCTTAGCGACAGGGGTGGGGGATTATGTCCGTTGCACCCCGATTGAATACAGTTTTCGTGGCGGATCCTTTTATCTTTTTTCGGAAGGTGGTAAGAAATTCGTGGCTCTCGAGCATAACAAAAATGTCTGTTTGGCCATCTTTGACCCCTATCGGGGTTTCGCTCAGCTCAAAGGACTCCAAGTTGAAAGGACGGCCTCGTTGATTGAGCCTTTTTCTGAAGAATACAATGCCCAAGCCAATTTTAAAAAGATCCCTTTAGCGGCCTTAAAGAAGCTTCCTGAGCCGCTCCATCTGATTAAAATAACCCCGTTTCTTTATGATTTTCTCAATACGGATTTTAAAAAAGAAGGTTTCGCCTCTCGTCAATCCTTGTCGCTTCGTTAAGACAAAACCTCTTAAGAAGTTAGATTGATTTCTTGTTCTCGATGATGCTTAATTAAAAAAAGAAGGTTTGTGATGGGCTCTTTGGTTTACTCGGTTGAAGATGACGAAAATATCGCCACCATCATTCGTCTGACCTTGATCAAACAAGGCTTTGACGTTAAGACGTTCGGGGATGGCGAAAGCTTTTTGGCTGCCTTTGAGAAAAAGAAACCCGCCCTAATCCTTTTAGACATGATGCTTCCGGGTATTCAAGGCAAAGAGATTCTTCAATTAATTCGCCAGGATAAGAGCAACGATTCGATTCATATCATTGTTGTTTCGGCTAAATCCTTAACGAGCGATAAAGTTATTGCGTTAGACCTCGGGGCTGACGATTACATTATTAAACCCTTCGAACTTTCGGAATTGGTTTCGCGGGTTAATGCCCATATTCGCCGTTCAGAAAAGAATGAGGATATTTTCGAGTATTCTTCTTTCCGACTCGATCGTTCGACTGGAGAAATCTATGATCAGGGCAAACTCTTGGAGTTGACCGCGACTGAGTTTGTTATTTTATCAACCTTACTTCTGCATTCGGGCAAATTGGTTTCTCGTGAAGAACTAATTCATGCCTTTTTAGGCAGTAAAGTCGATGTTTCGCCCGAGAGCAAAGCTTTGGATATGCACATTCGCTCCTTGCGAAAGAAACTTGGCGGCGATGATAAACGGTTGGTGTCGATTTACGGTGGCGGTTATAAGATTGTGTAGCTGCCCTTATGAATAAGAAGCACATTATTCTTTCTTCAATCGTGATGTCGCTGTTTGTTTTGATTGCCTTTCTTTCGGTGGCCCTTTCGTGGTTCTTCCTCAGCAGTAGCACCCACGAGAAGAGTGTCGAAACGAATGGCAACGCCATTGAAGCTTCTCTGCGCTCCAAAAACGATTATTACGAGGAAATGCTCCGCTTTGTCGACCTTTCGAACTTCGAAATCACCTACTTTCCGGAGGGTTCGCTCAAAAGTTCTTCCGATAGCATGGGCAAGAGCGTTGTTGTGCCTTCCTTGAGCTACTTTAGCGATAACCTTAACAAAACTTACCAAGAAAAAGATCCGCTAGAACAGCGACCTTTTACTTACCATCTTTATCGGATGGCAGCGGACAAGATTTATGTCCGTTATGGTGAAGTGGTCCCTCAAAATGTTTTGATTTCTCGAAACTTCCTTATCATTGGATCGGCTGTGGTGGTGGTCGGGGATTTGCTCTATATCATCTTCACGATGAAACAACTTGAAAGGTCAATGAATTCCCTGAAGATTCAGGTTCAAAAGCTCCAAGGTGTCGGCGGGCTTCCCTCCCAAGTGGTTTACCATGATGACTTGGAGTTCTATAGCAAAATCATCCGCGATTCCCGCAAGGAATTGGAACGACAATTGAGCGAAGCTAAAAGCAAAGCTGCCCAAACAGACTTCATCTTGGACTCCTTCATTGAAGGCATGATTGTCATCGACCAAGAGTTCAACATCATCGTGTTTAATGAAAAAGCGGCCGAGATCCTTGGCATCGAAAAAGACGATGCCCTCCATCGGAATTTTCGCATCATCAAGGAACCGACTATTGTCAAAAACCTTTCGGTGGTGGCAAACACGGGCATTCGTAGCGCCTATGATCTCAAGCGCGACACTCGAGTGTATCATTGTGAAATTGAACCGATTCATTTTGAAGTGGCAGGAAGCATCAAGCAAGGTGCCGCCTTACTTTTGCTCGATGTCACCGATGAATATAACAGCGCCGCAATGAAGCGAGATTTTTTCACCAATGCCTCGCACGAACTAAAGTCACCGTTGACCAGCATCCTTGGTTATCAAGAGATGATTGAACAAGGGGTCATCACTAGCCCTGAAGAGTTGGCTTCGGCGAATGAGAAAACGGTTGCCGAGGCGAAGCGGATGAACAAAATCATCATGGAAATGTTAACTTTATCTTCCTTAGAGAATGAGAATCTTCGTCCGGTGGAGAAGATCAATGTTAGTCGGGGTGTCGATGAACTCTTGTCGCTTCATCAAGCGGAGATTGAAAAAAAGAAGATCGTGGTGAGCAAAGAGAAAACGAATTTCTTTATCATGATTAATGCCGACGATTTCAGTAAGCTCTTCGACAACATCATCACCAACGCGATTAAATACAACAAGCCCGGTGGTTTGATTGAGATCAAAATCGACGAGGTCAAACGTCAGGTATCGATTCGTGATACGGGCATCGGCATCGCTAAAGAGGATCAATCTCGGGTCTTCGAACGCTTCTACCGAGTCGATAAAGCCCGCTCGCGGGCCGAGATGGGAACCGGGCTCGGTTTAGCCATCGTCAAATACGTCTGTTCTTATTATGGAATCACGATCGATTTGCAGTCTGTTTTAGGCGAAGGTTCGACTTTTGTACTTACTTTTCCCGAGATAAAAGACCAACAATAAAAAATAGATAAAATCGAATAAAAATTAATTAAAAGTAATGGAATAGTAATTTTCGTATTTACATGAAAGGGCTTTCAATTTATATTAGAGCAAGCGAAGTTCATTATCCCAATTTAAGGAGGTATTTTAATGAAAAGTAGCAAATTCTTGATGGCAATGGCCATCATTGCTTCGGCTGCCGCGCTTGCGGGCTGCCAGAAACAGGGAACAAGTTCCACCGGAACCAGTTCAACTGGAACGAGTTCCGCCGCTGCAAGTTCAGTGGCTCAGACCAGCGTTGAGAAGGCGATTGCCGATGCCGAGACTCTGACCCAAGAACAGCTTTTTGAAAAAGCGGCTAAAGAACTTGGCGCGAGCGGTCAAATGAAGATTTTGGCGACAACAAGCCGCGGTGGCAAAGACGCGGTCAAGAATGCATTCATTGCGAAGCTTCAAAAATACGACGCCAGCATCACCGCTCCGTTAAAGTACGACACCACGGTTGATGGCGATATTTACACGAAGTTAATCGCCGAAATCAACTCGGGCGTTACCGATGGCGTCAGCGCCGCGATCGTCCAAGATGGTTATCAGCTCCAGACCAAAGGCCTCGATACCAAACTCTTCAAGAACTATGTTCCGAAAGAGTGGAAAGAAGCAACTGGTGTTGATGTCACCAATGACTCCAACCCGTTCACCCTCCAATACAACTTCAAGACTTGGATGTACAACAACAAAGGTGTTGACACCAAGATCGATAACGTTTGGGATGTCACTGCCTCTTCGTTCAAGGGCAAGATCGATACGATGAACCCGAACAACGAAAACGTCAACATGGACTGGTTGATCCAGCTCACTCAGAAGGATCAGGTCGCCTCGCTCAAAGCCGCTTATGAAGCCTCGACCAATTCTTCGGATATCAAGATTGCTGACTATTCGAAGTATGGCGATAAATCCTATGCCTATGCCTTCATTGATGGCTTCCTCAAGAATGCCGTCTTCTATGAAGATGATGGCAAGGCCGTTGCTCACCTCTCCTCTGTTCCGGGCAATGTTGGCTGGATCGTCTATTCCAAGATCTTAAAGGTTGCGGAATCGGCAGATATTTCGAAGAAAAACATCGTTGTTGCTGCCTTAGGCACCAATAACACCAACGGCGCGTCGATGGGTGATAGCCAACTCGCTGGATTCGGTGGCTTCATGTATAAGCATTACCTCCAGGTTATGCCGAACGCGAAGTATCCGTATGCCGCTTGCGCTTTCTTCAACTTCATCTCGACGGACGCCAATGCTTACAAGGTTTGGGGCGATGATGTCGGTGATTATCCGTCGCTTCCTTCCATCAACGTCGATCGTACTCAGTTTGGCAATGGCACATTAGATGGCACCACCTTCACGCAGAAGGCTGGCGAAGCTACCGTCTTCCCGTGCTTGAATGATCCTTCGTCGAATTGGTGGTTGAATAAAGGCGGAGCGATTGTTGAAACCCCGTCTTACATCGGCGCTAACTATACGACGGTCATTGACTTCATCGATGCTTGCATCGCTGCCAAGTAATCGCTAAGCCACTTCAAAGGCGAACCTTGGACAAAACCTTGGTTCGCCTTTATTTAGAAAGAAGGTAACCCCATGGAAGAATCTCTTGAGGAAAAGCCCGAAACGAACGAGCCCACGCCCGATCCGGTCGAGCCTCAACCCGAGCCGCCTAAACACGAAATGAGCCCTTTCATCAAAAAGGTGCGTCGTGGCGCGAATACCACTTTGACGTTTTTCGGAGTTCCGGCCAACAGCATTTTGGTTCTTTTTGGTGTCGCTCTTCTTATCCTTAATGTCTACCCGATCATTTCTTTGCTTATCAAAGCCTTTACCACCTACACCATCTCGGGGGTTGGTGATTTTACTTTTAACAACTTCACCAAAGTCTTCGATTGGAATAACGCCACTTCGACCGGGACCTTCTGGGTTCCGTTCGGCCGCTCGTTATTGGTTTCGACACTAGCTTGCATCTTCGCGGTTGTCTTTGGCGGAATTACCGCGTATTTGCTGGCTCGGACGAACATGAAATTAAAGCGGTTCATCTCGGCGACCTTTATCTTCCCTTACATCATGCCGCAATGGACTCTGGCTTTGTTCTGGAAGAACCTCTTTATCTCGACGGCTTGCACGGGCGGTTATGTCGGTGAATTCCAGAAAATCTTTGGCTGGGCTGCCCCTCAATGGTTTGTTTTCGGAGCCTTCCCAATCGCGCTCATTCTCGGTCTTCACTATGCGCCTTTTGCCTATATTCTCTTCGGCGGCGTCTTGCAGAATATGGATTCAAACCTCGAAGAAGCGGCCACCATTTTGGGTATTCCGAAATGGAAAACTTTCACCAAAGTGACAATTCCGATGTTAAAACCGGCCTTGCTCTCGACGATCTTACTGGTTTTCTCTTCGGCGATGTCCTCGTATTCCGTTGCCGTTACCTTAGGCAATCCGGTGAACTATTATGTGTTGGCGACGAAGATGCAAACGATGTTGACCGGAACCGGCCGCAATTCAGGTCAAGGCTATGTCATGGCCATCGTTCTTATTCTCATCGGCTTAGTCATCTTGGCTTTGAACCAAGTTCAAACCGGTTCGCGGAAACAGTTCACGACGGTTTCGGGCAAATCAGGACAAATCACCAAAATCAACTTGGGCAAAGTTGGCAAATGGGTTTGGGGCATTCTGATTTCGATCTTGGTCATGTTCTTCTGCGTAGGACCGATGGTCTCCTTCTTCTTTGAATCTTTATTGCCGAACCCTGGCGACTATTCTTCCGGTCTTTCGTGGCGGGCTTGGGTCTCAAAAGATCCTCTTTCGACCAACGACTTTGTCGGCTTCTTCTACGAAAAGAAGATTTGGGGCGCTTTAAAAGGATCGGTGTTAATTTCGTTAGCCTGCGGCTTCACCGCTGGATTAAGCGGCTTACTGATTGGCTATGCCGTCAGTAAGAAGCGGAAGTCCAAAGGGGCTCGTTTCGTCAATGGTTTGGCTTTCTTCCCGTATTTGATGCCGTCTTTAGCCCTCTCGGTAACCTTCTACTTGATGGGACTTAACCTGAAGATGGCCGGAGCGTGGATTGCGGTGGCCATTATCGTTGGCACGATCAAATACATTCCGATGGCGTCTCGCAGCTCGCTCAACGCGATGATGCAACTCTCAGGCGAAATCGAGGAAGCGGGCATTATCCAGCATATCCCCTGGTGGAAACGGATGACTCGAATCATCTTCCCGATTCAAAAATCCGCGTTTATCTCCGGCTTCTTACTTCCGTTCATCTCCTGCATGCGTGAATATGACCTCTTCGTCTTCATTGGCGATGATCAGATGACCCTCACCAAATTCATGTTCCAGTTGGAAGCTGATGGCGTTCCGGCACTCGAAAACGCTGCAAACTTCGTGTTGATTGTGATTATCCTTGTCGTGAATTGGCTGACGACCTTGCTCACGGGCGCCAGTATTGATAAAGGAGTAGGAGGCAAATAATATGCCAAAAATAGTGCTTGAAAACGTGTCGAAACGCTGGGGCGGTTTCTATGGCGCCGACCACCTTTCGATGACGATCGATAACAACAGTTTCGTGACGTTATTAGGTCCTTCTGGATGTGGCAAAACCACGACCTTGCGTATGATTGCCGGCCTTGAAACTCCGACCTCTGGTAAAATCACGATGGATGGGGAAACCATCTTCGATAGCGATACGGGCGTCAACGTTCCGCCTCAGGATCGTCACGTGGGCTTCTTATTCCAGAACTATGCCCTCTGGCCTCATATGACCGTCTATAAGAACATCACTTTTGGTTTACAAGAACTCAAAGAGAAGATGCCCTTAATCGATTCGACCTATTTGAAGTATCGGCGCTTAAGTCAAGCTGTTCTTAAGATCGATGATATTAAAAAATACCTCAACTATTCCTTTGATAAGAATCACAAAATCGTCAAAGACAAGGCCCTGCTTTTCTTGGTTGATGGTTTTGAGATTTCGATGAGTTCGGCCAAAGAACTTTTTGACCTCCATTTCGAAGACAAGAACGATGTTGAGTGCCATCATCTCGCCGATGAGAAATCGGCCGAATATCTTGCTAAGGCCGACGCTTCGGCAAAGAAAGTCGAAGATAAAGGCTATTCGCTTGATGAAAAAGGTCAGTTCACCAAAAATGGCGAAGTCTGCACCAGCGTTCGCAAACTCGATCCCGAAGAGATCGATTTACGGGTGCGTCGGGTCGCTCGGATCGTCCACGTTGGTGAATTCATGGATCGTTATCCTTCGGAACTCTCTGGTGGTCAACAGCAGCGTGTCGCCATCGCTCGGACTTTAGCCCCGGGACCGAAAGTCATCTTCATGGATGAGCCGTTATCGAATCTTGACGCCAAACTCCGCTTGGAAATGCGAAGCGAATTGAAGCGTCTTCACGTCGAAACAGGTTCGACTTTCGTCTATGTCACTCACGATCAGCAAGAAGCCATGACTTTGGCTACCAAAGTCTGCTTGATCAATAACGGCGTGATTCAGCAATACGAACCGCCGCTTGATGTCTACCATAATCCTGCCAACCTCTTCGTCGCAGACTTCATCGGTTCGCCCAGCATCAACTTCGTCGAAGTTCTAGCTGAGCAAAAAGGCGATGATTTGAGTCTCACGATGTTCGATGACGTGAAGGCGGAATTTAAGCCGAACACTTATTTGAATCTCAAAGCGTTTACCCAGGAGCGGGATAAAGAAATCACCCTGGAAAGCGAAGAGAAAGAATCCGAAGGCAAAAAGAAAGGCTTTGTCGAGAAGGAGAATAGCGATCGGGCCTTTAATTACCACATCAATAAAGTCGCCGGCGTCATCTCTTCGGAAGAAGAGCATGAAGTCCAAGAGAACCAATACATATTGGGTATCCGTCCGGAATTCATCCGGATCGGTGACGAAGGCGCCCTCCCGGCCGAAATCTATAGTGCCCTTCCGACCGGCATGGAAACGACCGTCAAACTCCGGGTTGGTGAGTTCATTTTGACTGGCGTTGTCTTCGGCGGCGTCGATTACAAGATCGGAGCCAAAGCCAAACTCGATGTTGCGGGGAACGAGATTCTCTTATTCGACCGCAAGAGCGGGAAGTTGATGGCATCAGGCTCATTAAACATCGTCGGTGCCGTAAGCGACAAGACAAAGTAGTTTCGAGCCTCCTTTAAAGTAGGGAAGATCAATTCCCTACTTTTTCTTTATCCGCGTCTTCGTTTTCTTATTCTTTCCTTCCGCCCGTTCGATGATAAAATAACAATATTCAGTTATCGATTCGTGTGGGAAGGGGGTTCTCATATGACGATCGTTGTAGTCGATGATGAGATTTCGGCATTAACCACTTTTTTGGTCAACGTTGTTAATGAAACTAAAGTCGATTACAAATTCTTTCAGAACAATCCGAAAGAATGTCTTTCTTATGTCGAAACGAATGAGGTGGTGGGGGCTTTTCTTGACATCAATATGCCCGAAATGAACGGGCTAGATTTGGCTGAAGCCTTATTGAAAATCACTCCCGCGATGAAAATTGTTTTCATCACGGGTTGCTCCTTCGATGTTGAAAGCATTGAAAAGACCTTCGGTGAACATCTTTTGGGTTTTGCTTATAAGCCTTTTGATACGGATGTGCTCAATCGTTATATCGATTTAATCTATTCCGCTTCGTTTAAGCCCGCGATCGTCTATCACTGTTTCGGACATTTCGATTTCTTTGTGAATGGGCGCCCTTTGGAATTCTATTCCAGCAAATCCAAAGAACTCTTAGCTCTTTTAGTCGTTTATCAAGGCGCTAACGTGAGCATGGACGACGCTTTGTGCCATCTTTGGCCTGATAAGACTACGGACTTGGCAAAAAGGCTTTATCGCGACGCAGTTTGGAAACTTCGTAAACTCCTCAGTGAAAACGGCTTGCTGTTTCTCGTGAATTTCCGCCGAGCCCACCTTGCCCTTCTTCCGGACTATGGCCAGTGCGATTATTGGGATTATCTTGCGGGAAAGAACCGCGATTATCATGGCGAATTCCTTCTCAATTACGATTGGTCGTTTGATTATCAAAATCGCTTGGATGTTCAAAGCGGTCTTTAGCGGAACTACGGCATTAGGGGCGCTACAGTAAGGATAATGAAATTGGTAGGGGCAGCAAAAAAGAAAGGGGCAGGGCTTCTTCTTTTCTTCGCGATGATCATCTTGGTCCTTCTCGGTCCCTTGGCTTATTTAATGACCTCGTATTACCCCCACGCGCTTTTTACTTACCAAGAAGCGGTGGATGGCGTAAAGGATTGTACAAACTATCCTCTCATTACGAATACTTGGGAACGGCTCAACGGTCAATGGTCGTTTTATTATGACCGCTGGATCGTGAGTGATCAGGATAGCGGAGAACGCGATGGGGTGATTGATCCGATGTCCTCCTGGGCTAATTACACTCTCCCAGATGGCACGAGACTTCCTCGTGAGGGTTACGCTTCTTATGCCTTGGAAGTCAAAGGTGCTCCCGAAGGTATGCCTCTCGTTTTTGATTATCTGGCTTTCGATGGTGCTTATCGGCTTTTTGTCGATGGCGAATTGACTTTACAAGCGGGCACGCTCAGCAAAGATATCCGCGAAGTCAAGAAAGCCTCTTTTTTCACCTTTCATAAGGATGGGGTTGTTCCTCAAGGCGGAAGTTTCAGGATTGTCGCTGAATTGGCCGCAAATGATCATGGCGGAGCTTTTTCTCCGCCGTGTCTTGTTCCTAATTATCAGCCAGGCACCGCCGAAGACTCTTTGACGAAGATGTTGCCTTTCGTTTCGGGCGGGCTGATTTTTGCCATGGCCATCGGTTCGTTGACCCTCTTCTTGTCACAAGGGAAGCGCAATCGGGATTGGAGTTTGCCGGCATTGCTCTTTGGCATCTCGGTTTATTTTTCGTTTTCTCTCGACACTCTTAATGCCCTTCGCTATTTTCGTTTTCCGACTTTCTGGCGTTTCTTTCAAGGAGCAACGATTGCTAGCCAAGTTGTCCTGACCATCATTCTCTTCATCTCGCTTCATCGGCGTGGCTATTGGCATTATTCACAAAAGAAGAACGAACGCCTTATTCTCTTATCCGTAACTGGCATCAGCGTCCTTTTAGGTTTAGGCGCGTTTTTGGCTTATGGCTATGATTGGGCTCGTTTCTTTTTCGATGCCTTGACTTTGCTTCTATTGCCGTTGCTTTATTTTTCTTGCCGCTCTGTTGTTGAAAGAAAGAAACAATCTCTTCTGTTCACCTTCTTGTTGACTCTTTTGATGGATATTTTCCTTTCGGAAGGATTGCCTTATTGCAATTATCGGACCGCAGTCACTTATTTGATTTCTTCGTTCTTTTGTCTTTTTATCGCCATCCTAGCGTTTTTGATTTTCTGGCAAGAAAGCGCGGCGATTCGCGAACGGGAAGAGGAAGGTCAGCGGTTTAAAGAAGCCTATTCTTCGGCCAAAGAAGAGGCCCTTAGGGAACAGATCAAACCCCATTTCGTCTTCAATTGTCTTACTGCCATCGAAAATAGCTATCATCAAAACCTTCGCCAAGGCGATAAAACGATGACGATGTTTGCCAAGCATCTTCGCAACGACGTTGATTCGATGGATAACGATCTCGTCCCCTTCGCCAAAGAACTCGATATGATTTTCAACTATGTGAACTTGGAAAATTTGCGCTTAGAAAAAACTTTCCCTGTCTATTTTGATATCGACTACCAAGACTTCCTCATTCCACCATTATCCCTGCAACCCCTCGTTGAAAATGCGATTCGCTACTCCAAGGTCAACGAAAAAGAAGACGGATTCATCCAAATTCGTTCCTATCTTCGGGACGATGGTCTTATCGAGGTGGATGTCGAAGATAATGGGGTTGGCTTTGATCCTCAAGCGGTCACTTCGAGTTCCAAAGGTCTCCAAAATGCAAAAGAGCGGCTTCATCTCCTTCTTGGCGCAGAACTCATCATCGACAGCACTCTCGGAAAAGGGACGATGTGTCGACTGGTTTTTCAGCCCCAAAAAGTCCCCGCGAAACCTCTCCAATGAGCTTTCTCTTAACAATGTCGTCTTTTAGTGTCTTTTCTCTTTGACTCGGGCTATAGTAATCGCGCTTCAAGGGCAAAACGATGCGATTTTTCAAGCAAATTGACTTAAGCAAGGGCACTCCGTGGAAGGTGATTTTGCTCTTTTCTCTCCCGATTATCTTTGGCAACGTATTGGCTCAGGTCTACAGCATTGCGGATGGCTATATGGTGGGACGCTACATCTCGGAGGATGCTTTCGCCGCGATTAGTCTTTCTGGCAACGTGATGTATCTTGGGACCGCTTCCTTGACTGGACTCGCCGCGGGAATGAGTGGTTTTACTGCTCAACTCTTTGGGGCGAAAGATACCGATGGATTACGCAAAAGCTATGCGACATCGCTTTTCCTTGGCGTCATCATCACCTTGGCGGTTTCATTGCTTCTTTTGGGCTTTTTGAATCCTTTGCTTCAGCTAGCCAAACTTGAAGTAGGCACCGCGGTTTATCAATTAAGCCAGCTCTATCTTCTTATTATTTTTTCTGGATTAATCGGCACCTTCTTATTTAACCTTTATCTCAACTATTTACGGGCAATCGGGGATTCTTACGTCCCGCTGTTTCTTCTGATTATCTATTCGTTCCTTAATATGGGCCTCGATTATCTCTTGATTGTCGTGTTCCCCTTAGGGGTGCTTGGCGCGGCGATTTCTTATGATGTCGCCCTTTTGCTTTCGGGCTTAGTCGGTATGGTTTGGGTTTTTCTCAAGTACCCGAGGCTTCGGCTTCATTTCCGGGATTTTTCTTTCGATAAAGATTTCTTTCTTTCCCACCTCAAAATGGGACTTCCTATGGCGGCGTTATTCCTCTTTATCGGCTTTAGCGTCTTGATTATGCAAGGCGGAATTGACCAATTCGGCAACGATGCCATCAAAGGCTATTCCTCAGCCTCTCGGTTAGAAAATCTTCTCTGCGTTTTTATCTCTTCTTTGGGCTCAGCTCTCGAAGCTTATTGCGGGGTCAATTATGGTGCGAAACAATATCAACGGCTTAAAAAAGGTTTGACTCAATCGGTGATCATGATGCTCATCGATACGGTCGTTAAAATCCTTATTACCCTCTTAATCATGGATAAAGCGGCTGGTTTCTTTCTTTCTTCGCCCACCGAAGAAACGAAGGCGTATTGCCGGATGTATATCTATTGGGATTTGGCCACTTATCTCTTCTTGGGCTTAATCTATGTTTTCCGCAACGCCTTACTGGGAATTGGCAAAAGCTGGCCACCTTTCTTCTCGGGCATTGCTGAATTTATTGGTCGGAGCGTCATGTCTTTAGCTATTGTCATTCCCTTAGGCGCCGTCGCGGCTTTTGGCTCGCCCGGCGTGGCATGGGTCCTTTCGGGAAGCTTGCTCACCCTGTGGGGAATCATCACGATTTATCGAAACAAAAAATTTGATCATGACGAGCCCCGTCCTGAGGTCTTGCCTCAAAACAAGAACCCTGGGATTCAATGAAAGAGATACGACGTCATTGAAATGGACCCGAGGGTTTCTTCGTCGTTAAAGATTTCGACTTGATCGTTTTCTCGGATTGCTCCCAAAAGATAAAGGAGCGGCGAATAGTGATCGAGGCTTACAAAGGCCTTGGCTGAATCGGGATCCTTTTCGTAATGAATTAAGGCATCGACATCATGCGCTTTAACCCGTTCGTTAATCCGCTTTTGATAGGCTTCTGCCCAAGGATAGCCTTTGGGGTTATCCCAATCGACTAAGGCGAGATTGTGAACAATGCTTCCCGTGGCAAAAAGCAAGACGCCTTGTTCTCGATATTTTTTGAGCTTTGCCCCAACTTCAACCATTTCTTTCGGCGATAAACGGCGATTGACGGACATCGCAACAACGGGGACATCCGCCTCAGGATAGCTCCGGCGGAGAACCGACCAAACGCCATGATCAATTCCAAAGCTGGAATTGCTCTTGCCGCCGATTAGAGCGGCGATTTCATGAGCCAAAGCGGGATTTCCTCGCGGATGGTAAATGATGTCATAGAGTTCTTTCGGGAAGCCATACATATCGTAGATTTGTTTAGGATTTTCGGCATCGTTGAGAAAAGAACCATCGGCGTAGTAGTGGGCGGAAATCGCAAGGATGGCCTTAGGTTTTGGCAACCTCTTCGAGAGGTCTTTCCAGCCTTCAGAGAATTCGGTATCTTCGATAGCGTTGACCGGCGAACCATGGCCGACAAAGACCATCGGCATTAAGGGAGTTTCCATAATGACCTCCTCCTTCGTTGACACCTTAGCCTTGTTTCTTTGGACCCGTTAGCGATATGCAACAATTGTGGATAACTTCTTCCTTGGTAGTCCAATAAGCCTCGAAAGGTGGCTGTTTCGCAAAAGACACGGTTGAAGGGATACGGAAAATCGATCTGCAAGAAAAAAACAACGGGGCAGAAGAATAAGTCGTTTTTGCAAAAATTAAAGCGGATTTGCGAAGATATTTAAAAAATGATGCTGGATTTCTTTTGCATGAGATCCAAATATTGTTTTTTGGTCTCGCCGGCTTTGCGGCGCGACAAAGGCACGATATTGCCATCGCTTAATACGATGGTGTCTTCTTTGATGAGTGAGATGTAACGGAAGTTAACCAAGATCCCTTTGAAGCAGGTGATAAAACCGTATTCTTCAAGGCTCTCAGCGAGCTTTTCCATCGTCGAAGAAAGCACCCGGGCATCTTTTTCTCCAGAAACGTGAATCAATTGGTTGTGGCGAGAGCCTTCGATATAGGTGATTTTCTCGAACGGAATGGTTTCCTGCCCCGAAGGAGAATTGATCACAAGCCGTTTTGGCTCGTAACGTTCCCGATAGGCTAAATACGAGGTAAGAATTCGGGTGATGTCTTTCTCGAAATTGCTTTTTCGGACGAAACCATAAGGATGGGATTCGAAGGCTTCAAAGACTTTGTCTTCGCGGTTTGATACATAAATAATGGCGGTTTCATCGCCTTGTTGTCGAAGTTTTTTGCCGAAACTGATGCCATCGATTTCTGGCATTTCGATGTCTAAGAAAAGCAAATCAAAAGCTTGCAAAGACATATCGTGTTCCAAAGTCGATAGGAGCGAGTAAGTATAAAGGTCGAGCAAAATCCCTTGAACTAGAAAGTGGCTTTTGATTTGCTCGGAAAGAATTTTTAAGGTTTCACGATCGTCATCGGCGATCGCGACGGTTAACTTATCGCTTTGCATGCTTTTATTGTAACGCAAAGAAGGGGTAAAAAACTATTTCTCAGGGGATTTGCACTGATTTTCAAGCATTACTGAGGCTTTAAAGGTTGCGTTCTCTACGCTGTAGGTTACATAGCCATGGTTCTTTTCGGCCAACTCTTTGACAATCTTGGTACCATAGCCGTGGTTCGAGGGATTCACTTTGCTGGTGTGGAGAGCTAAGACGTCGGTTTCGTGGTTGGCTGGGGTGAAGGCATTCTCAACATAGATGAAGAGATAATTGGCCTCTTGTTTGATTTCAACCTCAATGTCCTTTGAGGGTGTTTCATCTCGAATCTCGGCTTCAATGGCATTATCGATGAGGTTTGAAAGAATCGAAGTGAGGTCGCTCGCTTCGATGCTGAGTTCTTTGGGGACGGAAATCTTGTATTGAATCTCCAAGCCTTGTCCCTTTGCCTTGGCGAGTTCCATGTTGCAGATAGCACTGAGCAAGTCGTTGCCGCAATCGACGAAATCCATTTGGACATGGATCTTTTCATTAATGTCAGCGAAGTAACGTTGCATCTCGTCGTATTTTTTCTCGCGCATGAGCTCGTTTAACAAGGCAAATTGATCCTTGATATCATGCCGGATTTTGTGGAGTTCTTCGTATTTGCTATTCGAGATTTCCAGTTGTTGCTTCTCGCTTTCGAGTTTGAGGGCATAAGCCTGAGATTTAATGACTTCGTTGTAGTTCTTGGCGTTGATGTAGAAGATAACATAAGTCAAGGCATCCGCTACGAGGACTCCCGCGTAAAGAACAGGCTTGTAGATATTGTTTTGAGGATTGAGCCAATCGTAGGCGAAAATCATGGAATAGCCGACAAAGAAGAAGACGTTCAGCAAGACGATCGGCGTAGTTTTGATGTAACGGAACCGGCTGAGGTCGAGCGATTTGAAGAGCATGACAATTCCGATGATCAGAATGAGGACGATATAGGCGGTGAAATCCGAGAAGAAGTTGTTGGGATAACCATAAGCATCGGTGATGAGGCTTCCGACGCTACCAGAAATGTTGATACCAATAAGAATAAAAGAAGAGACCAGCAAAGCCAAAGTCAGTCGAAGCCAATATTTTGAGATGTTGCGAGGGTAAATCGTGTGGAGAAGTGCGGTGAAGAACCAGACGGTGAAACGGCAAAGCAATCCAAGGTAAAAAGCATCTGTAACCTGGGCTTCGATCACATAGAAAATCGAATTATAAATTAGGGAGATTAGCCACGCGCAAAAGGAATCGACAAAAAGTCGCACCGCACAATGCCAAGACAATTCGATCTTATTGAAAATCAAAGCGATGGCGATCGCGCAAACCACGTTGGTCACGATATAGGTCGGGCCAAAGGCTTGATGGACATAGTAATCGGAGAAATATCCGAAAAACATACGCCCATAGTATAAAGGTCTTTTTGATTTTTGGGGATTTTCTCCGTCGTTTCGTTAAGCTAAAAAATCTTTAAATAATGTAATTATTTAGGCATTTTTGCCAAAAAGCCGATGAATTCGGCACAAGAACCGCTTGTGATTTTTTTCGTGCCACTCGGGCGGACTTCTCCAAAATGTAACCCCTTTCTTTTTAAATTATGGCACAAAAACTTCTGTCCCTTTTTTGCTGAGTCGGCGAAAAAGACGAGAGAACAAGGAGGAAAAATCAGGAAAGGAATTCATCGAAAAGAAGGCGAGACGCTGTCGATAATCAAAGGAGAAAAACATGGATTATAAACGAAAAGTCATACATGGGGTAAGAACCGTCTGCATTCTTGGAATTGCGATGGCTTGCGCCAATGTGCTCTTCAGCAAATTCGGTGATACGTTATCCAGCTACTTAGGTACTTCTGGCGGATCCATTTCGTCGACCGGCACAAGCGGACAAACCTATGATTTGAAAACGATTATCGCCGAAGGCCGCGATATGGACACCCAGCTCGAAAAAGAAGGCTCGGTCCTTTTGCGGAACGAAAACAACACTCTGCCGTTAGCGGTAGGAACGAAAGTGACCCTTTTGGGTGCTCAATCCTATAACTACGTCAATGGCGGAACCGGTTCAGCCGGCGGTCGTTATGACGATCACACCTACACGATGAAAGAGGCTTTTGATGGTTCCAAGAGCGATGGCGAATATGCCACCAGCACCAAGAAATATTTGGATGTGAACTCTAAAGCTTGGACCTGGTTACAAACCGCTTGCGGTGGAACTAGGAACGCCTCTACGACTGGCGAATATGTCGGCCATACTGGAAGCGGAGATGAAACGAACTTCACCGGCACGGGCATCGAAAACAAAGATGGCGTGGGCAATGGTGATTGGGGCGGTTATAAACGGGTTTGCGAATTCTCGCGTAAGGTTTATGACAATCACTACACCAACGATATTGCCTCCGATGGCTATAACGATGTGGCGATCGTGACCTTCGCTCGGAGCGGCGCTGAAGGCGCTTCGCCAGTGATGGATTACGATGGCGATGGCAAGCCTTCGACCGGGACGACTTACCTTCAACTCTCGACCGATGAAAAGGATTTGCTCAAGTTCTGCCACGAACACTACAGCAAGACCATTGTTTTGATTAACTCTTCCGCGGCGATTGAACTCGGCGAAGTTGAACAAGAAGCCTATGGCGTCGGCGCCGTTCTTTGGATCGGTCACCCTGGCGAAGCGGGCCTTATTGGCGTCGCTCAGGTTTTGACTGGCGAAGATGCCGATGGCAATAAGATCTCGCCGTCCGGCCGCTTGGTCGACACTTATTCCTATGACATGTCAACGATGCCGGCCTTCTATAACAACGATGACAACAAATACGCTAACGTCACTGACTCCCTCGTCGGAGGTTATGGTAAAGGTTCCGCTTTTGGCTATTACCAATACGAAGAAGGCATTTATGTCGGCTACCGTTTCTACGAAACCGCTGACAAAGCTGGCTTATTTGATACCACATTCTGGAAAACGCACAGTTGGAAGAACGGAACGCAAACCGGAGGTTATTCTTCGGTTGTTCAATATCCTTTCGGCTATGGGTTAAGTTACACGAGTTTCAGCGAATCCATTGCGAAGAGCAACGTGCCGCTGGCGGTGCACGGCGAAGATAACTCCGTTACCGTGAACGTCACGAATACCGGAACCATTCCGGGCAAACAAGTGGTGGAGCTTTATATAGAAGCTCCTTATGCCACCGATACGACTTGTGGTATCTCAGGAGTTGGCTTACAGAAATCCGCAAAAGTGTTGATGGGCTTTGAAAAAACTAAGCTTCTTGCTGCGGGTGAATCGCAGCAGGTTACCATCACCTTCAAGACGGATGAGCTGGCCTCATTTGATACCTATGGACATGGTTGCTACGTCTTAGAGAAAGGCGATTACAAATTCCACGTGGGCAAGAATGCTCATGAGGATGCTTGCGATGCTCTGCAGGTGAATTTGCCCTCCTCTTATTATTATGACGACGCGCATGTCGGTGCTCGCTCGGTCGATAAGCAGGTCGCTAAAGTCAGCATGGGCGATGTCGATGCTGGCGATGGCAATATGCTCGATGGTTATCTCTCTCGAAGTGCATTTGAGACGGGATTTGCGCAGATAATGACCCACGAGTCTTCTTGCAAAACCGAAAATCTTTCCGATGCTGGTATCAGCGCGTTGACCTGCCCGGCCTTAGGATCGATTGATTATCCTTATACGACTTACGAAAACGGCGTCAAGGTGAATAAGACCGTCAAGAAATATGTTGGCGGCGCTTCTTACCTTGCCTATTCTTCTGATGCGAACTGGGAAGGCAAAACCCAGGATGACGATCGTTACATCTTTGATGATGCCAATGCCGAACACCTCATTGATTATTCGCAAAAATACTATGTTGAGGTTGACGGAGATGGCAAAGCGAAGAAAGACGAATATGGGCAATACATGGTTACCACTACGGAAACCACGATGCCGCTTGACGTCAATTGCTCCGTTTTGAAGACCGCCAGTTACGACGATGAAATTTGGGCTTACTTCCTTGATCAGCTTTCCTTATCGGAAGAGATCAGCGTCGCTGGTTCGATGGGTTGGCAAACTCCGGCCGTCTCTAGCGTCGGTAAAGCACGCATCGCCGTGGTCGATGGTCCGGGCGAGTCGGGCAATGGTCAGAGTAACTATCCGGGTTGCACCTGGTTCTCCTCGGCCGTTGTTAACGCTTCGACATGGAATCCGTATTTGTTGGAGAAGTTGGGTCATACTTACGCCCATCAATCCATCCACAATGGCTTAGGTGGCGCTTACGCTCCGGCCATGAATACCCACCGGACGCCGTTTGGTGGTCGTAACTTCGAGTACTTCTCGGAGGATGGCTTCATCGGCGGCAAGATGGGTGCAGCTGAAGTTACAGGACTTCAGGCGGAAGGCATTGTCGTTTACGTCAAACATATGGCGATGAACGATAACGATACCAACCGTGATGGCAACATCACTTGGTTCAGCGAGCAAGCCGCTCGTGAAATCATGCTGAAAGATTACGAAATCTCCTGCCACGAGATCTTCGTGAGCGATAAGACGAATGAAAATGGCAAGTTTGTTCAGGGTGAAGGAACCCTCGGCATCATGGCTTCGCTTAACCGTGATGGCATCTCGCAATTCCATCAAGGCCTTTATAAAAACATCCTTCGGGGTGAATGGGGCTTCAATGGCATGATCATCACCGATGGTATTGGTCCTTCGCCTTGGCTTATGACGCCAGGGGTTGGTCTCTTCGGTGGCGTTGAAGGTCAACTTGGCGGTAGCGATATTACGACTTACGAAGCTTACGAAGGCAATGCGACGACAACATTCTATGGTCGTTATCTCTTAAGACAAGCGGCGAAGCACATGCTTTACCAGACTTGCCACGCTGCTCAGATCGCTTCGACTCCAAATACGTCATGGAAGGCCTACTGGGTCGCCACGAACGTTGTGTTTGGGCTCGGAATGGGCGCGGCTGCTGCCTTCTTAATCGTGATTCCGTTAGTGAAGCATTCTCATGCGACTCGGCGAAAGGAGGACAAATAATCCTTTGCTCAAGCAAAGGAGAAAATCATTATGGCAAATCCAGAAATGACCGCCGAAACAACTGTTAAAGCGAAGCGGGTTAATCCTGTCGCCAAAGCGATTGATTCGTTCTTCCACATCTCAGAGAGGGGCACAACGATTCGCAGCGAAGTTGGGGCGGGAGCCGCCACCTTCTTCGTTGCGGTCGCGGCGTTACTTCTCAACACCCAGGTTATCGGCGCTTCGTATGGGAGCTATGCCGGCGCTTATTTAGCGGCGACGTTAATTAGCTTCTTGGGCACCCTCCTATTGGGTCTCTTATTCAACCGACCCTTAATGCAGATTTCGAATATGGCAATATCGAGCGTGATCATTTCGATGCTCGGGGTCTATGAAGGCTTAACTTATGCTAACGTGATGATGATTACCTTCATCGCAGCGATCCTTTATTTAGTGATTGTCGTTTCGCCTTTGGGCACGAAGATCGTCAGCGTTCTTCCGCTTGGGGTTCGTAAAGCCCTTCCGGTGGGCGTTGGTCTCTCCACCATTTTGATGGGGTTAAAGAATTCGGGACTCATCACTTCCTCGAATACCCTTGCAAATCCCGCCTCGTTTACGGGTTTGAAGAA
>Ga0183101_1000213_pt2 | contig 55420 bp, 59 predicted proteins | sample Biomet3_FD_127790 | JGI IMG/M metagenome (GOLD analysis project Ga0183101, IMG submission 127790) | Microbial communities from bioreactor (seeded with sewage sludge) at LBNL, California, USA - Biofuel metagenome 3 | ecosystem: Engineered > Bioreactor > Anaerobic > Unclassified ... | reverse complement strand
CCTGTTTTGGTTTTTAAAGTTAGAAAAATGTATGAAATAAATCCAAAAAGTAAGTCTAATATTGCAACAATTAGATTAAAGCAAGGATACATTACTGTAGGACCTTATAAAAATAATGATGAAAACATAGTATATTGCAGAAGTAAAGATGACATAACTTATAAGTTAGTACAAGAAATAAAAAATATCTATATAGAGAAGATGGGCTATTAGGGTATTTCTATAAATATAAAAGATGGACAGGCATTAAATCAAGCGTGTCCATCTTTTGCGTTTTAGAACAAGTCCTTTATAAGAGATTTATCATCACTACTTAATGTGTTTAGAATATGCTGACTTGTAGCAGTTTGGGAACTATTATCAAATGAATAATTATTTTCGTTAAGCACTTTTTTTATAAGTTCTTCAATTTTAACATCTAATTCTGCATTTGAAGTATTTTTATTATTCATTTCAGATTTCACCAGTTGACATAGGTAAAGACTTATATTAGGTTTAGTTTTTAGAAATTCGTACACATCATCATAATGCTCTGAAAAGCTAATAGAAAGCTTTTTAGTCTTCATGTTTAGCCTCTAAAATATTTAGGTAGGATAAGCAATTTGAGAACTGGTCTTCTATTATCGCAAGCGGATATTGAGAAAGAATATAATCTTTCAAAAGGACAGACCCGCCACCACAGAAGATGATGTTACTGTTGTTGAACGTCAAACCCCTGCTTCTCGCATAATTAAATATTTCATTTACATGCTTACTAATGATATTATCTATAATTGCCTTACTATCAGCCTTTTTTATTCCTGAAACATAGAGAAACCCACCGTTTGCAAATATTTCTTCTACGTCCTCGTCATTTACAATAGTCCCATAGACTTCCGTTAATTTTTCAGCTATTTTAGCCCTTAAAATGTTAATGCCTAAGTTTGAAATATTCATGCTGTTAAGCTCTGGTACTAATCTATTAAATGTACAGTAATTTACGTTTAAAGACCCTATATCTATAACTGTTACTTTCTTGTCTCTAAAGTCATTTATCCTATTACCACAATATATCGGTCCCATAGCTTCTGGTAGAACAACTAAGGAAGCTATTCTAAAAGCAAATGCTGTACCATTAACTTTCAATGATATGATTTCGCTATTATTCTGAATAAAGGACTGGTATGCAGTTTTTGAATTACTATTTTTATACAAATTTAATGGTGTATTTACAGATAAATGGATTTTAGGCAAGCCCATCTTCATTGCGTCAGTAGCTTGTAATATTTTGCATATTGCCAAGTAAATGCTTAACTGATGGTCTATCGTGTGTTTAGAAATTTGGAAGTTGCATGAATTCTCAGATACCATGTCTCCAATTAGATAAGATTTTCCTTGGAATTCAACTAAGTAGGTATTACTTGATAGGGTTATATCTAAATTTGAAACTTCCTGTACTTTTGTTCTAAAAAGAACTTTTTTTATTTCTTCTCCATTTTTTGTAAGAGCTTTAGTATAGCTTTTACCTGTGTCAACGCTTATCATTATCTCTTTCATCTTTTTTGCTCCTCTGTTTGTTTTAAGTATTTTTATATCTTATACAGTAGCAATGCGAATTATTACGAATTGTTACGAAATTTTCATACCAAATAGTATTAAGTAGGTTTAATGGAGGCGAAGAATTGCGAATAAGTAGCACGATAAGCATTTTGACTATTGTGAATAAGAAATATTGAATGTTGACTATCTCGTACACCGCTGTTTCACTATATTTGTTATAATTTAGTTAGGGAGAAAAGTTGATAATTATGTGAATTCTTATAAAGTAAACATTATACATAATAGGGATAAGTTTCAAAGGTTATAAGGTTTAAGAAACTTGCTAATAGAGCGGAAAGCATTTGAGAAATTTACGAAGGTTGAAAGTGTAATAATTAGAGAAAAAGTTAAAATTGAAAATAGGAGACACAAGTTAAAATGAGTAGAGTTGATACAGTAAATCAGAAAATAAGGAAAAATATTAAATCTCTTTTTAGAAAATCTGAAATACTGGCTAAATTATATCCAGTTGATATTGTATTTGATTATAATGTGGAGGGGATTTTGAATAAGACGTTAGAGTTAAGATGTTAGGATTAAGGGGATTAGAGTTAAGGTTATTATGGTTAGGAAAATATTATAGCAGGTGGGTTACCAATAAGTAGTTTCGGTATCAAGGAGCTACAAGATATAGTTTTAAGGATTAAGTAAATAGGTATAAGTAGGAGCTTTTTTTGGTAGAGGAATTGTTAATTAAATAGGATTAAGGAAAAATAAGATTTAGAAAGGTGAGTGTATTTATAATGAAAAAATTGAGCGATTTAGTGCCAGAAGAAGTAGGAAAGGAAATTAATGTAGGTATTTGGCATGAACATACCCCATATGAAAACAAGTTAGAGCTATGGGATGGTGTTCCGTTGGGAGAAGATGGAGTACAAAGGGATAGATTAGCTATATGTCTTATATATAGCATGGGACTTGAACATTTATTAGAGATATTACCAGAGGAATCAAAAAGCGAACTGCTTAAACTTCTTAAAGAGAAATAAAGTTAATTATTTTAAGAACTATAGAATCATAATAGAAAGGAAGCGTATTGATGGGACAATATATACAAGCAGGAATTTGCAATAGAATCAATGTAAGCAAAAGAGAGATGGAACAAAACAGAGTTAATTTTGAGGAACTTAAAGAAGGGTTGGCATAGGATGATGTTAGGAATAAGGAATAAGAAAAAAGGGTTAAGGTATTACCAAGATGGCTATTAAAAAAAGATATTAATAAGAAGATAATTAATGCAGTTCCTAAAAAAGTTACTAAAATAGACTTGAAATCAAAGATACATAAAGAATTAGAGAGTTTATCTAAAATAATTGGAAAATCTAATTAGCTATATAAAAATAATATTTTTAAGTTCTGATATTATTATATGGAGAAGTGAGGTTTATTTTATATTCCTTAAAACTAAATCAGGAGTGATGAATTAATGGATGAATTTACAAAGCAGATTGCTGATTTAATCAATGATGAAGTAGAAAAAAGGGCTGAGAAAATAGTTAGTGAAAGATTAAATGGGATAGTTAAAACTTTGGCCAATAAGCTTAGTATCAAGGACATCGCATGGTGTACAGAATTATCAATAGACGAAGTAAGAGCGATTTTGCAAGAGACTGTGAATATACAAAATAATATTTTAAAGCTTTGTGGGAAAAGTGATGAATTAGAGACAATAGAAACTTATTTTAGATTAGGGAAAGAGAATTTGGATAATAAAATAGATGAAAATAAGCAATGAGATAAGCTCTGGAAATAATCCAGAGCTTTTATATTTTAGATAGATATATCTAATGGTAAATATAGAGTTTATTTAAGATAAATGTTATTATAATAAGAGTTGTAAATTAAACCAATATAGGTTCTATTAAATTATGTAATGGCAAATATCTATATTTTATTATGAAATCAATTTAAAATATAAATATTGTTGGAGGAATGAAATTTATGGAAAACTTTTTAATTAAAGAATGTAGTTTAGGAGATATAGAAAAAATTAAATACATAAGTGAAAAAACATTCTATGAAACATTTTCTAATGAAAATACAAAAGAAGATATGGAAAATTATTTAAAAGAAAACTTTTCTTATGGACAGGTAGAGAGTGAAATAAAAAATAATGGTTCAAGATTTTATATAGTCCAAAATAATGAAGAAGTAGTTGCATATATGAAAATTAATTTTGACAAAGCACAAACAGAGACAGGGCATGATAACACATTAGAAGTTCAAAGAATTTATGTATTGCAAGAATATAAAAGTAAGAGTATCGGTAAAATGCTAATGAAAAAAGCAATAGAAATTGGCAAAAATAATAACCTAAATTATATTTGGTTAGGTGTATGGGAACAAAACATAAATGCGATAAAATTTTATGAAAAACAGGGATTTGAAAAATTTGATACACATATTTTCAAATTGGGTGAAGATGAACAGACAGATAATTTGATGAAATTAATATTATAAAGTTTATTTATAATAAGTAAGGTAAGACATAATCTTATTAATTTGTTAATCAGCAGGTGGTTTGAAATTAGACTGCCTGTTTTATTATTCTTATATCAGTAATTTAGACTAATAAATACAAAATAAAAAAAGGAAGTTAAATATGAAGCTATGGACAATACAAAATGAAGGTGCATATGAAAAATTTAAAGATACAGGTATTCTTAGAACTGATGATAGATTTATTTGTAAAGATATGCTTTTCCATTATAATTGGATGGCAGGTCAAATGAAAAAGCTAATAGGCTTACCTATTTCGGAGAAAATAAAATATCCTATATGGGCTTGGTATCAGTGGAGTGGAATTAAACGGAAAAAACCAGATTTACGAGTTTCAGGTCATTTAGAAAAAGGAACAAAAAGTGTACTTTTAGAATTAGAAGTAGAGCCTGGTAATGTTTTATTATCTGATTTTGATGACTTTAATAACGTTCTGAATTATGGATATATAGCTGATAATGAAGAAAATTTTAATAAGTTTTATGATGAACTTGAAAGAGATGGATATTGCCATTATGACCTTCAATCAGAAGATAAAAAATTTGATATTTTAGATGAATTTAAATCAAGACTTTATGAAAGTTGGGATAAAATATTTGATTTAGAGCGTGAGAGGGAAGAGATATGGTCAGGGAAAAAAGAGGATCAATCTATACAAGCAACAATGTGGGAAGTAAAGTGAGAGCAGGTTGTTTCAGCTAAGCATTTTATATCGAAATAGGATCAAGTATAATGGATAGCTCCAAGGAATTGTATATTTATTATTCAAAAGTAATAATACGGTATCCTCTATTAATGCCATGCTTACAATTTAAGATGAAAGATAACCTATTTCAATAAGCTTTTAGAGTTAGAAAAATTCACCTTTTTTAAGTCAACGGATTTCGTTTTGAGGTGCAAAACTAAAAAATATCTAAAATAATAACGCAGAAACAGCAATAAAATTAACAGAAATTATTGCTGTTTTTATTTATTTTGTATGTAAGGTTGACTTGACATAAAATAAAGGTAATACTATACTAATGATGTAAGGTAAACATTACAGGAGTGATATTTAATGAAAAATAAAATCAAACAATTTCGTGAACATTTAGGACTAACCCAAGAACAATTGGGGGAACTTATAGGCGTATCAAGACAGGCAATTAACTCTATTGAAACAGAAAAATTTGAACCTTCCATATGGTTGGCCTATGATATTGCAAAAGTATTTCACAGTACCATAGAAGAAATTTTTTTATTTGAAGAAAGTGAAAGAAAATCAAGAGCAGAGCAAAGTAGAGGTGTAGTTTAAATGGCATTGAGGCAACTAAGGTTGTATGATGATGAAATATTAAGGAAAAAGAGCAGGGTAGTTGAAGTTGTGGATGATAAAATAAGACAAATATTAAATGATATGGCTGATACTATGTATAATTCAGAAAATGGTGGTGGATTGGCGGCCCCGCAAGTTGGTATATTAAAGCGATTAGTTGTAATAGATATGGGACAAGGACTTATAAAATTAGTAAATCCAAAGATAATTAAACAAGAGGGAACACAGGAAGTTATAGAAGGTTGTTTGAGTATTCCAAATAAATGGGGTAAGTTAATAAGACCTGCAAAAGTAACAATACAAGCATTAAACGAAAATGGAGAAGAAATTATATTGACAGGTACAGGAGATTTAGCAAAATGCTTCTGCCATGAGATAGACCATTTAGAAGGTATTCTTTTTACTGATTTTGTTACTGAATATATAAAGTAATATCATTAAAGTTAAGGAGTATTATGGGGAAGAAAAAGTTTGGAGTTGTTGACTATCTTCAACAAACTATATTTGATGTTTATATTGAATAGGAGAATTTTAAAATGTTATAATTTACATAGAGATTTTAGATCAATAATGCAGATAGCTTTATCAAAGTGTCTGCATTATTTATTAGGATTTTTGAATTTTACAGAAACAAGGAAAGGAAAGTAAGAAATGAGCAAATAAGCTACTTCTTAAAAATGTGATTTTTAAGTATCTATTGAATTTTACAAAACACTTTCTTTAATGGGATTATGTAAAATTGAGTATTTTATCGTTTGAAGGGAGTTTTTATATAAATGAATATGACATATCCGTTAAAAGAGCAAAAACAAATAGATTTAGTGAAGATGTATTTAAAAAGTAAGTCTGTGAGAAATTACCTTATGTTTACAGTTGGAATTTCATCAGCTCTTAGAATTTCCGATATTTTACAATTGAAGGTTTCTTCAATATACGATGGAAAGAAGCCTAAAGAATTTATTGAAGTTAAAGAGAAGAAAACTGGAAAGAGGAAAAGATTCGCCACTTCACCTAATTTACAAAAAGCTATTAAAGACTTTGTGAAATTTTATAAACCAGAGCAAGACGAATATGTTTTTGTAAGTAGGAAAGGTGATAATAAGCCAATAACAAGACAAAGAGCTGTTCAGATACTTACAGAGGCTTTAGATATGTGTGGTTTAGCACATATAAACTTTGGTAGTCATGGCATGAGAAAGACATTTGCATACCATTGTTGGAAAAGCGGTACTGATATTACATTCTTAATGAGAATTTTAAATCATTCTTCACCCAAAGAAGTGTTACACTACATTTCGGTTGAGCAAGAAGAATTAGATGATATATATGTTAATTTAAATTTATAATAAGATTGATATAGGAAAATTATGGTGAAATTAAAGGTGATATAAATGAAAAATATAGGAAAAAGAATAATGGTTATAGGTTCACCAGGCAGTGGTAAAAGTACATTTTCAAGAAAGTTTTCAGAGATAACTGGAATTCCACTTATTCATCTTGATAAGGAGTTTTGGAATGATGGATGGGTTGAAACTCCGAAAGACCAATGGTTAGAGATACAAAAAAGTTTGATAGAAGATGATGAATGGATAATTGATGGCAATTATGGAGGGACTATAGATATTCGCCTTGAAAAAGCTGATACTATAATTTGTTTTGAATTAAGTAGATTGGTATGTTTGTTTAGTTATTTTAAGCGAGTAATTACAAATCTTAATAGAGTAAGACCAGATATGCCAGAGGGTTGTAATGAAAAGTTAGATTTTGAATTTATGAAATATATATGGGAGTTTCCTAAAAAATCAGGTAAAAGAAATAAAGATAGAATTGAAGGAAATAGAAATAAGCAGATAATAATATTTAAAAATAGAAGAGAATCCAATAAATACATAAATAATATTAAGACCATATACAAAAGCAATTGCTGATAAAAAAAATTAGCAACATTGCCTAAAGTATATGGTCTTTTTATATATTTACTTTAGTATGTTTCTTGTATAAATGAAGAAATATTATTTTAAGTTAAGGAAGTGAAAAGTTTGAGTTTAAAAGTTACAACATTCAGTAGCAAAGGCAGAGCTACAAGGATCTATGGATATAAAACAAAAAGAATCCATCATTTGCAGAGTGATAATCAATTAAGGCTTTTTCTTTTATTAGAATGGAATGATATTGTTAAAAATATTGAGGAAAATGTAGAACTTAAAGATTTAGAGATAACAATTGATAATGTAGAAGATTTACGATTGGATAAATTTTCGGATAAAGAAACAGGACAACTTTATCAACTACATACAAATTTTCTGGTGACTACTAAAAGAGATAATGTAGAAGAACATGTGGCAATCTCTGTGAAGGCTTTATCCGAAATTGAACGAAGAACTGTTATTGAAAAAATGGAAATTGAAAGACGGTTTTGGAAAAATAAATCTATTCCATTTTATGTAGTAACAGAAAAAGAAATTAATAAGCAACTTGTAGATAATATCAAGTGGGTTAGAGAAACTTTGATAGATAAAAGTATAGAAAGCAAAAGAGAATTAGCAGAGCATTTATATTATTTTTTACAAGAAAACAAGCAGAAAAAATCAAATGATGTTTTAGCTGAATTTGATGATAGTGTTGGAACTAAGAAAGGAACAGCTCTTTTCATATTTAGATATTTAATAGGAATAAAAGAAATTGCGGTAGATATGGAAAAAAGCATTGATTTAAATGAAATAATTTCAGTTTTGATAAAATTTTAGAAGATTGAGGTGAGAAACAAATGATATTTAAGGAAAATATGATTTTCAAGTTAGGAAATGAAGAGTACAGGATTGTAGGTAGTGATACCTTTAGAAACAATATTTTCATTATTGAGTTATGTGAGCAAATTAGATGGCCGCAGGTAATTAATCAGGAGAATTTAGAAGAGCTATTTATAAAAAATGAAGCTGTAGAAGTAAAAAGTGATAGGTTCATGGAAATTAATAATCTTGAAATTACAGATGAAATGGCTGAGAAACGTGATTTTTATTTTGAAGTTATATGCTTTCTGATTAAAAATAGCACTGAATATGAAATTTACTATAAGAAGAACAGAAAATCAATACTTGATAAAACAATAGAAGTTTATAGAATAAGCGAGAGCAGTATCAAGAGAATATTTTGTAGCTACTTAAAAAGCGGAAAGCTAATCCAATCCTTGATCCCAAAAACATACAATTGTGGAGGCAGGGGTAAAGAACGAGTCCATGAAAATGGTGAATTTGTTGTAGATGATAAAATCAAGAAACTTTTTAAGGAAGGTATCAATAAATATTACAATACTAAAAAGAAAAACAACAAGAGAATGTGCTATGAATTAATTATAAGAGATTATTTAAAATCCAATCCGAATTCAAAGATTCCAAGTTTAAAGCAGTTTTATTATTGGTTTGCCAAAATTACAAAAGATGATAAAAGAAATGAGATTGCCAAACGTTATGGAGATAGAATTTATCAGCAGACTGGAAGAGCTATAATAGGTAATTCAATTCAGGATACATTAGGTCCAGGAGAACTTTATCAGATTGATTCAACAATTCTCGATTTGTATATTGTAAGCAAATTGAACCGTAACATTCTTGTCGGAAGGCCGATTTTGTTTCTTGTATTAGATACATATAGCAGAAAGATAGTTGGTATGAATGTGAGCATAGAGCCATTTAATAGTTATCAAGGAGTAAAAGTAGCTTTGATAAATGCTATGAGTAATAAAGTGAGTTATTGTAAGAAATATGGTATTGATATAAAAGAAGAGGATTGGAATGTAAATTGTATTCCATCAAGAATTCTTAGTGATCGCGGAGAATTGTTATCACAGGATGTTCAAAATGCTATAAGTAATTTAGGAATTATGATACAAAATACACCACCTTATAGGGGAGATATGAAAGGGATAGTGGAAAAGGCATTTGAGAGAATACACAATTACATTAAACCTTTTGTTGATGGTGTTGTAGATAATAAATTTAATGTTGTTGAGCGAGGCGAATTGAATTACAAAATGATAGCAAATCTTACGTTAGAAGAAGTAACTAAAATAGTTATTAACTGTGTTCTATTTTATAATAAAAATCATGTTTTAAATCATTATGAGTCGGATGGCATTAATATAGAAAATAGTATTCCTAAGATTCCGATTAAGATATGGGAATTTGGCGTAAAAGTAAAAAAGGGATTACTCAGAGAATTGCCAGAGGAAGTAATACGAATTAATCTTTTACATAATAAAGAAATTTCGATTACTGCTAAGGGTGCAAGAATGAACAAGCTCTACTATGTTTCTAAATATACATTGGAATCAGGCTTTTTTCAAAAGGCAAGAATTGAAGGGAATTATAGGGTTAGAATAAGTTACAATCCCAATGACTTATCAGAAATTTACTATATAAAAGAGGACGGAGTTAGCTATGATACATTAACTTTAGTTACATATATGGAGCATTATAAAGGCATGAGTGAAGAAGAGATTAATAAGATTTTTGAATATGAAGAGAAATTAAATAAGAAAGCCAGTAAAAAAGAAATACAGGAAAAGATTAAATTATTTGATGAAATTGAAAGAATAGCAGGTAAAGCTAAACAAGAGCAAGAAAGAGTTAAGGATAAATCATTAAATAAGACACAAAGATTGAAACATATAAGAGAAAATTTAGAAGAGGAAAGAAATTATTATAGAAAAAATGCAAATGATGATAGTGATGATATAAATGAAGAAATAGAGGCATTTAATCAAATAGTAGCTGATGAATGGGGAGATGACTATGAATAAGAGTTTAATGTTACCAAGTGGAATATTAGCCGAAGAAGCAGATTATAAAGACCAAATTATTGAGGAATATAATAGTAATCCATTTATACAAACGTTGCCAACAATAAGAGATAAAGAAGAAATTGTAACTATATTAAGTCAAAATCTAAAAATATCAAAAAAAGAATTAGAAGCAGATGAATATGTGAGAATACATATGTTATCAAGAGTTTATAAAGGTGTGTTTCAAGTATTACCTATACATATAAAGGTATTTAATATGATAGACACTTTAATTAGGCAAGGATATGTAGACAGAAATCCATTCAACCCAGAATATATAAGACATATAAATAAGTTGGGAAATAAATTAATAAACAAAGATTTTTCAATGAATGTCAATAGTAATTTTGTCACTACAGCAAGTTGTGGTCTTTTAATCGGATTCAGTGGTATGGGAAAAACAAGAATTGTAAATAAAGTTTTAGAGAAAATTCCACAGCTAATTTATCATAATAGTTACAATAACACTGATTTTAATACAATACAAGTTACATGGATTAAATTAGAAGCACCTCACAATAGTTCTTTGAAAGCACTAACTTTGCAGTTCTTTATGAAAATAGACGAGCTGATTGGAAGTAGAAATATGGAAAGATATGCAGTAAAGAACCTTTCCGTTGACGCTATGCTACCTATTATGGGGCAATTAGCAAATAATATTAATTTAGGATTATTAGTAATTGATGAATTACAACATTTAAATAAAAATACATCTCAGATAATGAATTACTTTGTTGCTCTAATGAACACATTTTCTATTCCAATTTGTCTCATAGGAACTCCTGCTTGTTATGATATGTTAACTGGTGAACTAAGGATTGCAAGAAGAGTAACAGGATCAGGTGAAATTATTTGGAATAACATGCAAAATGATAAAGAGTTTAGGCTATTTATGAACGGGATTTGGAAGAATCAATATGTAATAAATAAAGCTAAGTTAGATGAAGATATGGTTAACTTATTCTATGAAAAAACACAAGGTATTAGTGATTTAGTTGTTAAATTATTTGTTAATACTCAAAAAGTTGCTATTGAAAGAAATATCGAGACTATAACTAAAGATTTAGTTGAGAAAGTATGGGATAAGGAGTTTAAGTTATTAAAGCCTATGATTAATAGCATTTCAAGTAATAATAAAGCAAAAATGTTTAAATATGAGGATATAAGATTATTGGAAAGTAGTTCTGTAGCAAAGAAAAGTAAAGTTGTACAGCAAAATTTATCGGAAGAAAAAGCAACAATAAAAGAACGTATACCACAAAGGAATAAGAGAAAGATAAAAATTAGTGAATTAGCGGAGGATGATATTAGAAAAATTGTTATGGAAGGAATTAAGCAGGGTAAAAACAATTATGAATCATTGCTTAATTCAGGTGTAATAGTATCTGTAGATAATATATTAGGAGCGATATGATATGATAAATTGTTTTCCAAAGTTATATAAAGATGAATTACTATATAGTGCTGTTTCAAGATATAGGAGAGTGTGTGGACTAATAAATAAGGAAGCAATTAGTAGAGATTTTATTTATAAAGCGAATAAAATTTTTCAAATATTATTTCCATTTAGATTAAATAAAATTGCTGAGAACTTACCAATAGGAAGCAGAATTACGGGAGAAAGATTATTACATGAACATACAATGTATCCTTTTTATACTAAATTATTAGCAAAGGAAATTAGAGATGAAATAAAGGAAAATATGCTAAATAAATATGATGTTAATATATTTCTAAAGTTAGGAACTGGCAATTTAATAAAACAAGGTAGTTACTTAAAATATTGCCCACTTTGCGTTAACGAGGATATTAAATTATTAGGAGAAAGTTATTGGAGAAGAGAACACCAATTTATAGGTGTTCTCTTCTGTAATAAGCATAAAATTCAGCTTCAAGAAAGTGAAGTTATATGTAGTAGCATTAACAGAGAATACGTATGTTTAGATGATATAGAAATAAAAACGCAAGATTTAGTTGGCACTAAATATCTGAATTATAATTTGAAATATATTAGTTTAGTTAGAGAACTTATTAATATAGAAGAAAACTATGTAACATTAGATGATATAAAGGAATTTTATAAAGATAAATTCTATGAAAAAGGATTATCCACTAAAAGTGGACGAATACATATTAAAAAATTAGCATATGAGTTTAAAGAATTTTATTCAGATGAATACCTGAATCTTATGGATAGTAATATTAAAAATTATGATAATAATTGGTTAATGAATTTCTTTTCAAAAAGTAATAATAAACCAATAGTAAGGCATTTGCTTTTATTGCAATTCTTAAATTGTTCGGTTAGAAATATGACTGAATACAAAGAAAGAAGGAGCTATAAATATGAATACAAAGTATACATGCCAAAATTAGATTTAGAAGAAAGAAAAGAAGAGTGGCGAAGTATTATAAAGGAAAATCCAAAGAAATCAAGAAATGAATTAATAAAAGTTGATGTTAAAGTTTATTCATATGTATATAAATATGATAGGGAATGGTATGAAAAAGTTACGCCTAAATATCGGAAGAAAAAAGAGGTTATAGTGGATTGGGATAAGAATGATAAAGAGCTTCTAATAAGGGTAAAAGAAGTAGTAAGACAAATTTTAAATAAGCAAGGTAAGCCAGTAAAAGTTTGTAATGCAAGTATTAGAAGAGAACTTGGACTTGGACAGGGAGTTTTTAATAGAAAATTAGTTAAAACAAAAGCATATATAAATGAAGCAACAGAAAATAATGAAGAATATTTTAAAAGAAAAATAAGATGGGCTATCAAAGAATTAAAAAAAGAAGAAATTCCAATAACATTGTATAAGATACAAGTAAAGAGTGGCTTTGGGAATGATTCTGACAAAAGTAAGAGAAGTTTAATAAAAGAAATATTGAAGGCTTTAGAATAAGATATTTTGACTTGTACCATAATATTATGTGTAAAATATATATTAAATGCTCGTTTAGGGCAAATCAACAACTTGCCACTTTGGATAATATGGCAAGTTATTAATTTCTTTAAATATACATCAATTGGATAAAGTGTTTTGACTATTCTTTAATGCTTGAACGATAGCATTTACGCAGGATTCAATATCAGTGTCACTGGACATACTATTTCCGATTTCGATAAGTACGGAATTATTAGATAAATCTTGATTAAAGCATAATTTACCATTATTGTAAGAGTAAATTTCTGTTTCAACTTCTTTTGAAGTTTTTATATGTTCTAATAGACACTCAGCAAATTTTTTATTTTCTTCATAATGTGGATTATTTTTGGCAAGTTGAAATAATATTTTTCTTGTATCATATTTAGTTTGGTTGTCTGCTTCATTTCTATGAATGTCTAATAAAATAGTGTTGGAATAGTTATTAACATTTTCTGTTATTAATTTGCGTGTATTAGAATAGGAATTTATATATTCTTCTGGGGCGGAGCATTTTATAAAACTACTTTTTAGACCTTCTTTAATAAGTTTATCATTGATTAATGCCCCTACATCAGTTACTTTTAAGCCAGATGTATAATCTTCATTAGGGTGACTATTGTAAATTACTATATTATACGGAAAGTTTCCTATTGGTGTTGTAGTATCACTTGATATTTTAGTGGTTGAGGTTGACATTGCATTATTATCTATATTTTCAGAAGTTGCTACAGGTCTTTGTAATTCAAATGAAGTTGCTTTTGCAATATTTCTATTTGAAGCATTTAGTAAAATTCCTAAACTGGCTATTATAACAACAGCAATAGCTCCAAATAAAATATTTTTAATAGTTATTTTTTTATATTTTGAAATCATAATGATTCTCCTTTTAATTTCTGAATTATTTATAACCATTGAAGTTGTGCCGACAATTTTATTGGTTTTTCCCACTAACTCCAATACTCTTATTAGTGTATTCCCGTATTGTACGTTTTCGCCTTGGTCTAAATAAGAAATTACTTTGTCATCACAGGAGTATTCACAGTCTTGTCTCATTTTATGAAAGCTATAAATTAAAATTGGATTAAACCAGTAAATTATTGATAATAAAGTAAGAATCCAATTTATAATTATATCTTTATTCTTTAAATGCGTTAATTCGTGCATTATAATATATCTAAATTCTTCATCACTAATGCTAAATGCAATATTATTGGGAATAAATATTTTGGGTTTAATTAATCCACATAAAGATGGACTGCTAATTTTTGAGGAATATAGTAATTCTACATCGGTTTTTATATTCATAATTTTAAGATAATTGTTTAGAATATTTTTATGTCTGGTATTTACAACTTTTATAGAAGTTCTAATAATTCCTCTAAGTTTTTTATATCCCACCATTAATACACCGATTAATAATGCAACTATAGTAATCCAAATATAAAAGAATATTTTTTCAACATGAATTCTATTTTCTAAAGATATACTTATAGGAATATTATTAACTCCTTTATTTAAAGATTGGAAAACTTCTTTTTGAATTGAATTTCTTTGGTATGTTTTAGCTTGTATTGAAGAATCGGTATGTACTTTTTCTGTATTCTCATTTGTAGTAACCTGTATATGATTATTTTCATATATATTAGAAATGTTTAAAGAGGTTTCTGGTCCATAAGGAATTATTAATTTTATTATTAATACTACCCATATATAATAATGAAAAGCAGGAGTTAAGTTATTTTTTAATAGTTTTTTTATTGCAAGTATAGCTAAGACGAGTATGTCACCAATAAGGGATGAAAGTATAAGTATTTCAAAAATACTTAAAAAGTCCATACACATCAACCTTCCGTTTTATTTGATTGTTTTAGTATGTTTTTTAAATCTTCTATATCCTTTGCAGATATTTCTTCTGATCCAACAAAGGATGATAGCATAGATTTAATAGAACCATTAAATACTTTGTTAATAAAGGATCGACTTTCAGATTTTATACATTCATCTTCTGATATTAAAGGAAAATATGAATATTCATTACCTAATTTATTATAACCAATTACATTTTTATTTAATAATCTGTTTATTAGGCTTTTTACTGTAGCAGGTTTCCAGTCAGCTTTATTCTTTAGTTCAGTTACAATATTAGCGGATGTAATTTCAGGATGACTCCATATTATTTTCATAACTTCCCATTCAGCATTTGATATTTTTGGAATTTTGCACATTATTTCACCTCCATTCCGATTACAAATGTAATTGCTATTTTTAGTTTATACTCAGTTATGAAGAAAGTCAATACATAAAAGTAAAAATATACCAAAGCAAGGTATGCTTATCCTTAAATACTACTATGTAAACACCAATTAAACCCAACCGATTCCCACCAAACTCTGGCGATTCCCACTAAACCCTGACGAAACCGCCATTCGGATCGGAATTCAACCCAACCAAAAATTCAATCAAAAACCCAGAGCTGAGAGTAAAATCTTGGCTCTTTTTTCATGCAGAAATTAGGGGAATTAGGATTAAGGGGTATAGATTTGAGGGGGAATGAAAGATGGATAAAGGCTGATATAGCAAGGGTTTAGGAAGATATTAGCGAGATAGAAAGAGAGGCTTCGGCTACGCCATTGGCGGGCATATTAGGAGTCAAGGCAGAGCGATTAGGGAGAAGGAAAAGAGGAAGTCCTTAATGCTATTTTCGTCAAAGTTTCGTGGGTTTCCTATTAAAGTGTGATGAAAAAAGAGGTATTTAATACCATGTTTTTTGCGAGAAAACTCTAATAAAATTGACGGAAATTGACGGGGGAAGGCGGGGGGAGAGGGTGAGTTTTGAGCGAGGTTTGTTGGGTGAGTACATAGTAATGGCGAGTTATGAAAACTCGCTAAGGATTAAGGGGAAATATTGATAATATGATTAAAATATCTAATATATAAGGTTGTCTTTTAGAGGTACAATAATATTTATTATTCTTTATTCAAATATGTATTATGAAGATAAATTTAATGTTTCTATAGAAATGTACAAAACAGGTGATTATGCTATTAATAAGCTACCATTAAAAAGTATATAGAATAGAGTAAAGCCATGGTTCGCTTTATTATTAGGGAATTAATATTTAAGTGATTAAATTAAGAGTTGACGATAATAAGTAAGTTCTTTTTCTTTTGAAAATAATAAGTATTAAGAAGATATTTCTATAGTCAGCATATTAGAATGATATTCTAATTTTAGTTATATATTAATTATAAGATTTGAATAGATATTTAATATGTAATAAACTTAGATTAATGAATGGAGGGGGTATAATGAATAGCTTAGTAGATAATAAGTTAAACTTTTATAATGAAATTAGAAATATAAATCAGCTAAAGGAGGAAAATGTAACCGTTCTGAATGAATTTATTAGTAATGAAAAATTTATAAGAAAGTTTTATGAGGAATATGTAGACTATAACATAGGAAATATTAAAGTGGTAATGTGTGGTATTAATCCAGGTAGATATGGAGCAGGGAAGACAGGAATACCTTTTATAGATTTTAATTCCTTATCAGAGCTTTTGCCATATGTTAATAGAAAAGATAGTGAAAGAAGTGCAGAGTTCTTTTATTCTATAATTAAAAATTATGGAGCTAAGAAATTTTACTCCAATATATATGTTACTAATATTTGCAGTGTTGGATTTGAAAAAGATAAGAAAAATTATAATTATTATCAATTGCCGAAGAGTGTAAAAGATATAATTCATGTGAACTTCTTAGATAAAATGAGCATGGTAAATCCTGATGTAATAATACCATTAAGCAAAGACGTAGAAGATACTTTAAAATATTTGAAGTCTGGCGGATATTTAGAGGGAATAAAAATAGAGAATAGACTTAATCACCCATATTACTGTTCAATAAAAAATAATTGGAAAAATCAGTTTAACAACTATGTAAATAAATTAGATAATTATATTTTCAATAGATAAGATGATAGCCACGTATTTAGTATTAAAGGTTTAATACGTGGCTTTTTTGTGATACAAAAACCAAAAGGTATCAGGAATAGATACAGAAAATTCTTTGGAATTTTCAAAAGGATTAAGTAAAAAATAAAACAGTTAGTATTATCTTAAAGGAATTATAATATTTTATTGAAAAGCTAAATGATTTATAATTAAATAGAATAAAGTTAAAAATTCTAAAGATAAATTTGTATAGGAGATGATATTGTGGAGAGTAATTCTAAATGTAAAAATGGATTTGAGGTTATTGTTGGTGGTAAAGAAAAAGAACATGGTAGAAAAAAGAATGTGAATTCATACAAAGTTGGAAGCAGATTAATATATAATAAGACAGGTTACAATTTTTGGGGTAATTGGTTTGTTGAAGAAATAAAAGGTAAGAAAATAAAAATCAGACAATTAGCTTTGGATAGTATAACAAAAGTCTATAATGCTTCATATTTGGATAAGTTAATAAATGAAGGGACAATAGAAGTAAAGGGAAAAATTGGAGAACCAAAATCAATATCAGACAATTGTAAAACAGAAATATCAAATCTTAAAATATTTTCTGGAAAGGGAATTGATAAAGTTGAACAATTATTATTATGGGGAGCAGAAAAGTGTGATTGGAAAGCTGTTTGTAATGAGGCATATGTGGATAAGGACAAGTTTGAGAAATTTATGAAAATTTTAGAAATAAATTAATATTGAATTAATGAAAAATATAAAAGAACTGAGAGTAAATTTTGGCTCTTTTTTAGTGTCCAGAATTAAATGGATTAGGATACGGAAAATTGTAAAACATGAATAATAGATAACATAATGGGAAAAATATAAAAAAGTGTTTTAATAGGAGGGTTATAATGGGATATGCAACAAAAAATGATTTAAGAAATTTAAAAAATGAACTTTTAAAAGAACTGGATGTTACTAATGCGAATGTAAGTTCAATAAGAGGAGATTTTAATAGTTTAGCGGAGAAATTTAATCAACACACCAGTTTTGAATACAGATTGTTAGAAGCTGTATCTAAAGCTAACAGTAAAGATTATTCATATAATAATAATACAGAGAGAGACGATATAATATTCGTTTTAAGTAAGTACCATGGAAAAGAAAACAAGGAGATAGCAAATATGTTTAATTTATCACCATCTTATATTAGGGAAATAATTAAGGCATATATGTAGGCTTTAGCAGAATAATTTAATTATTATATGTTCATAGATATTATCTAAAAGAAAATAGGTGTTAAAAACAAATTTATAAAAAAGTTTGCATTTTTACTGTGCAAACTTTTTTTATGCCTTTGGGCATATATATATATAAGGAATTGGTTAGAAAAACCAAAAATATGAGAATATTTTCTAAAAGTGTTCAAAAGCTATCAAAAAATACTTATAATAATAAGAAAGGTGTATATAATATGAACCTTAATGATAATTTTGCTAATTTAAGAAAAGGGGAAAAAATTATGGGGAGTATACAAATAAGAACTTCAGGAATAAAAAAATCGTTGCTAAAATATAAACCATTAAAAGCACTTATAGAGTATATTTGGAATGGATTTGACGCTAATGCGAATTGTGTTGAGGTAGAGTATTATGAAAATGAATTTGGGGGAGTAATTGGATTATCAATAAAAGATAATGGATCAGGAATAAAAAAGGATGAACTTAGTAAAAAATTCACTCCATTCTTTGAATCAGAGAAATTAATAAACCCAGATGAAAAAAATAGAGTATCTGCTGTTCATGGTAAAAATGGAATTGGTAGACTAACGTTCTTTAAGTTTGCAACAAAAGCAATTTGGTCAACTGTTTATGAGGAACAAGGGAAAAATTATAAATATAATATTATTATTGAATCAAACAATTTACAGGATTTTGACGACAGTGACCCTATAGAAACTACTGAGCCAGTTGGAACTACTGTTACTTTTGAAAATGTAATTGGATTTAGTGATATTGAAGAAATAGAGGAATTTTTAATTAGGGAGTTTTGTTGGTTTTTAGAATTGAATAAAGATAAAAATTATATTATTAAACTTAATGGAAAAGAATTAAACTATTACAACAATGTATCAAAAGAAGATACGATAAAATTAGTGTTTGATAAGTCCAAAATTGATTTCGAGGTTAAATTTATATTATGGAACGAAAAACATAATTCTGAATATTCATGCTACTATATGATTGATAGTAGTGATAATGAATTATTTAAGGAAACAACCTCGTTAAATAACAAGAGTGATAAGTTTTATCATAGTGTTTATATAAAGAGTAAAATGTTTGATAATTTTTTTGTTAATACGAAGAATGAAGGGCAAGTAACATTAGGATATAATAAGTTTTCAGATGAATTTAAATATATTATTGTTGAGGCAGATAGTTATTTAAGGAAAATGAGAAAACCATTTTTAAGGAAACATAGTGATAATCTTATAAATGAATTAGAAAAAGTTAGTGCATTTCCTAATTATAATACAAAAAATTTCTTTGAAAAAATGAGAAGAGATGAATTGGAAAACGTAGTTAGAGAACTATATCAAGTGCAACCTAAAGTATTCTCAGGTTTAAATCCAGAGCAAAAGAAAACTTTAGTAAGGTTTTTAGATTTAATTATGCAATCAGATGAAGCTAATAATTTAATATCAATTGTAGATGAAATTGTAGATTTAGACAGTGAGGAAAGGCAGGAACTCGCATGTTTGTTAAATACTACAAAAATGTCTAACATAATTAAGACTACAAAGCTGATACAAGATAGATATAAAGCTATTGAAGAACTTAAAGAGTTAATATTTAATAAGGAATTAAAAGCAAAGGAAGTTCCTCATTTACAAAATTTTATAGAAAAGCAATATTGGATATTTGGTGAGCAATATCACTTAGTTACAGCGGCCGAACCAGACTTTGAAGAGGCTTTAAGAAGATATAACTACATTCTAACAGGAGAAGATGTTAAGACAGAGATAGACCATCCTGATAAAAATAAAGAAATGGATATTTTTGCTGTAAGGCAGGATATAAGAAGTAATGAATATACAAATATAGTAGTAGAGCTAAAGCGTCCAAGTGTTAAATTAGGTGAGGAAGAACTTCGTCAGGTAAAAAAATATATGAACGTAATACTAAAACAACCTAAATTTAATGGACATAATATGAAATGGGAATTTTATTTAGTAGGTAATGAATTTGATTCAAGTAAATACATTGAAAATGAGATAGAAAGTCAAAAAAACCATGGAGAGAAGTCTCTTGTGTTTAAAATAGATAAATACAAGGTTTATGTGAAAACTTGGAGTGAAATATTAGCAGAGTTTGAAATGAAGCATAAATATCTTAATGATAAATTAGAATTAGAAAGACAAAAATTGTTACCTAAAGGTATGACTGCTGATTCCATAGTGAAAGATTTAGATGATAATACTGCTAATCAACCTAAAGAAATAGTTCTATCTTAGTAATATTAGATTAAAACAATTATATTCATTAATGTAGTGCCTCAATAAATTCACACAAAAATACAGGGAGAAAAGGGCGAAATCAAGTTCGGATCTCTCTGTTTTTCTGCAAATGATTATTAATGGGGTAGAAAATAATAGAGGTAAGGATAGATTAAGAGGCAGAGAAAATGCAGAAAATCAATGGATACCATCGATCTGTCAGTAGGAACTATTAAAAAAATCGTTAAAGGTATAAGTTGGAAGCAACAAGTAATAACAGAAGTAAGCTTAATAATGGGAAAATACAAGAATTGAGTGATTTTTTTGTTAATTTTTAGGTATGATTTTTTAGCAATGTTTATTAAAATTGTAATGAAGTGTTACTAAAAATCAAAAGTAAGTAGAAATTTAAAACCAAGTGGTGTAGTATAAAATTATGGACATGCTTCAATTTAATTGAAAATATTAGTTGATTAATAAAAATGGAATGACTTAATTTTAATGGATATTAGTGTAGTCGAAAAGGGTGAAATAATAAACCCTATTGCGTTGTAGGAACTATTGGAGACAATGATTATAGATACATTCCTAATGTTTTATAACAATATTGTAATTTATTATAAATTTGGATGTTATATAGTAACTTAGTAGTTGCTATAATTATTTTTTTAAGGAGTAACTTAATTGTGATTTATGATTTTTTTGTAAATGCCTGTATTTTGATAACTTTTATTAGTGTAATACATATTTTTGCTAAGGATAAAGATATGAATAATAATATTCCATTAATTTTAAAGATTATCTTTGGCGTGAGTAGTGGGGTATTAGGCATTATTTTAATGTTATATAGTGTAAATATTACATCTGATATAATTATAGATTTTAGAAACATACCGATTTTATTAAGTGCAATTTATGGCGGTTTTCTACCTACAATTATTGCATCAATGGGCATTGGCATATTTCGATTATTATATTTTGGCGTTTCACAATCATCAATAATTGGACTTATAACCGCATTGATAATTGGAATTGGATTCAGTATTATTTGTAGTCTAAAATTATCAAGAAAAAATAAGTGGATTTTTTCAATAATATATTCATTTTTTGCATTTTCTATAGCTCTTTTTATTGCTTTAGGAGTATCAACAACGTTTTGGGCAATTGTAGCAATATATTGTATGGGTAATATATGTGTATCTTGGATAGTATTTATTTATGCTGAAAACTTAATTGAATCTGTTCAACTTAATAAAAGATTTAAAAATGAAGCGACAAAGGATTTTTTGACAGGATTAAATAATGTAAGGAATTTTGATATTTCATTTAATAGTATTTCACAATTGACATTAAGAAAAGGAGAAAACTTATCATTATTATTTGTTGATATTGATTTTTTCAAAAAAGTAAACGACACATATGGTCATAATATAGGCGATATAGTATTAAAAGGTTTGGCTGAGATACTTACTGATACAGTCAGAGTATTTGACATCGTATCTCGCAATGGTGGCGAAGAATTTTCAGTATTACTATTGGATTGCTCAACATCTCATGCTATAGAAATTGCTGAAAGATTAAGAAACAAAGTTGAAACACATGAATTTAATATTTCTGATAAAGTAAATTTAAGTATTACCATATCCATTGGAGTATCAACATATCCAGATACAACAAATAATATTGATAATCTTCTTGAAGACGCAGATAAGGCTTTATATGAAGCTAAGAGAACTGGTAGAAATAAAGTAGTTTTATATAAAAAGGATAATCGCCAGAATTAAGTTAAATTATTTAAGCAATATGTTAACATGGTCGAAAACGTTATTAACTATAATTTTAGCATATCTGTTCCTGCTAAAAATTATATTTTTAAAATTCAAACGTAAGGAATATGTGTCTGGCAGAATAGAAAATTATCCAATTGTAACATAGTTTACTCTGTTAGAAAGTATTTTAGGTTTTGATGGGAAGTAATGCAATATTTACAGTAATAGGATACAATGTTATAATATATATATTAATTAGATTAAAACTATTTTTCTATACCAAGAAGCCAATTAACGCTTACATTGAGTATTTTAGAAATAGCTAATAATTCAATATCTGTAACTATCCTCTTTTTTTGTTCAAGTTTTGAAATGCTTGCTCTATCTATATAAACAGCAAAAGTTTCAAGTTTAGCTGATAACTCTTCTTGGGTCAAATTGTGGTTTAATCGAGAAATTTTTACTCTTGAACCGATAACATTCCGCTCTTTGGAATCTAAAATTAACTTCATTTAAAATCACTCCTGTTCTGTATGGGAACAATTGTATTTTAGCCGAAGTTACATAAAACTTTGTTCTAATAAAGAACATATTATAAATTTGGAGGGATATATATAATGTGTGAAGATAACTTTAAAGTAGAAGAGCCTATACGTATCATAGTGAATAAAAACAGCAGAATTGAAAATAGTAGTATAGATGAAAAAATTGCATATGGTTATATGAAAAATTTAAATATATTCAAGCAGATTTTCGATGATAGAAGCAATAAATATACTTTAAAGAATTATCTTGTAACAATAGATAAAATTGTTCTTAATAAAGAAGATTATAGTATTATTACAATTAATTCTTTACGTGATTGCAGGAAGTGTCAATTAGCCTTAATAGATAAGGCAACGGGATTGTACAATAGGAATTATTTAGAGCAGGTTATTCAGGAAGCCAAAGGTGATGATAAGTTGAAAGTTATATCAATTCTGATGGTTGATATAGATAATTTAAAATCCATCAACGACCAAAATGGGCATTTAGAGGGAGATAAGGCTATTAAATTAGTTGGACAAGCAATAACAAGAAGTATTAGAAAACATGATATTGCGATAAGATATGGTGGCGATGAATTCGTAGTTTTATTGTTAGATGAAGATACGGTTGGGATAAATAAAATAGAAGACAGAATAAGAAAAGAGATGGAAAAGAATAGTTTAAACGTAAGTGTTAGTATAGGGATTGCCAATGCTCAGAAGTTTATAGATGTGAAGGAATTAATTAAGATAGCAGATGAAAAGCTATATCAAGAGAAAGAGAAAAAGAAATTATCGAAGCAGATGGAGATACCTAAATTGAATTATATAAAGCAGGAAATTGAAAAATTAAGAGAAGAATTGAATAGTAATATTATTGAAAATTTACATGATATAAATAATAAGGAAACATTAGAAATGAGCCAAAAATTAGATGATTTAATTTCATCTTATCTTAATAATATGACATACATTTAAGATGTTAAGATAAAGAAATGATAACGGTTTAGTGGGATTTTAGAAAATGTAATGTAAGGATAAATCATAAATCAATTTAAACGTAATAATTAAATAAAAAGAGAATAGAAGGCAAGATATTTGCAAGAGAAAAGGAAAGACTTTTTTGAAATGAAATAATAATTGTACTAAGTTCGTACAGTAAGCTATGGAGTAATAGTATTTATTAATAATAATTATTTTTATTAAAGGAATTAATGAGGAAATGTAGAAATAATATACTATTAAATACGATAATATTTAATTAATAGAGTTCTTTCGATTATTTTGGAGGTGTGTTTATGAAAGGGACTGTAGTAAGTACGTGGATGAAAACATGTAGGAGGTTATACAATGATGAATGTGTAAGTAATGCCTTGGAATTAGCAGGGTTTAATCCAAATCAGGTATTCTCTCCGTTAGAGGATATTGCAGATAAGGATATAAATAAACTTATAGGGGAGATAGCACGGTCTAATAATATTTCCGTATCTAATTTATGGAGGATAATAGGAATAGATAACATTAAAAGTTTTTATACTGATTATCCTGCATTTTTTAAACATGAAAATTTATATACCTTTTTAAAGTCAATGTATGATGTACATATTATAGTTGTAAAAAGGATAGCGGGAGCAAGACCGCCTATATTAGATTTGAAGCCTATTTCAAGAAGAGAAGCTGTTTTTGAATATTCTTCAAAACGTGGTATGTTTGATTACTTTCAAGGATTAATTGAGGGTGCGAGTACACACTTTAATGAAAAATTAAAAGTAGAAGAAATTTCAAGAACAGAGGACAATCTTAAACTAAAGCTGACTTTTGAAAAAGATATTTATGTTAAGCAAAATTACCCTATAAATAGTATAATGTCTTTTGGTTTCATAAGAAATATTAATGTTAAAGTTTCATTGTTAACTACAATTATTTTAACGATATTAAATTTAGCGGTCTATTTTACGGAGAAGGATTTTCTTTTGTATTTTTCATCTATAAATTGTTTTGTAGGAGCATTTATAGCTAATGCTCTGATTAATAAGCCTATGAAATCAATAATTAATGAATTAGAAAATCTTAAAGATAATAATTATGTAGATAACTTTAATATAGTAACAAGGGATTCTTATGAAGATATAAACCAATTAATAAAAGAATATAAAGAGATTGTTACTAAGGATTTTGTTGGGTTTAAGGGTGTTACAGATGAAATAAATACATTTAGTACCCAAGTTACAAAAATCGCAGGTAAGATGAATAACACATCTACAGAGATAGGCGGGGTGGTTGAGCAGGTAGCTACTGCGGCCATACTTCAAACTTCTGAGATAGAATCTTCAGTTTCAATGCTAAAAGGTAGTGTTGAAGCTATAATGTTTGTTGCAGAAAGTGAAAACAGCAACAAAATAGAGCTTGAAAATGCTGTAACTAAAATACGAGATAGTTATAATAATACCAAAAATACCTCTGAAAAATTAAATAGCGTTTTAGAAGGATTTGGGAATGTAAGAAATAAGAGTTTTGAACTTCAAAACAGAGCTAAAGGAATAACTCAGATAGTATCTCTGGTATCATCTATAGCCGAACAAACTAACCTTCTGGCACTTAACGCATCAATAGAATCTGCAAGAGCAGGAGAAGCGGGAAGAGGTTTTGCAGTTGTAGCAGAGGAAGTAAGAAAGTTGGCAGAGCAGTCTCAATCAGCAGTTAATGATATTACAGCAAGTTTAAGTCAGTTTATAGGGGAAGTGGATGATGTAGTTTCAAATATTGGCAGTGAATTTGATGTGCTTAAAGAAGAAAACGGCAAGCTGAATATTGCAGTAGACTATAGCAGTAGTGCAAATGATACAATAAATGAAGTTTCAATTAAAATGATAAAAACTGCTGAAAAACTTGAGAATGAAACTAAAACAATGGGTAAGGTATATGATAAAATAGAATCATTAGTGGCCATCGCAGAAGAGAATACAGCATCGTCAGAGGAAGTAAGTGCGAGTGTAAGTATATATACGGAAGATATAAAAAATCTTACTAAGAGTATTGAAGAATTTGAAAAACTTACTGAACAATTTAATGAAGATATGAATAAATACAAAATATAATTTATTTTATACAGTTGTTCACAAACTACACTTGATTTCTTATGGATTAATTAAATGTATATGGCTTTTTATTTTTAGATTTATGTATTATTCCATTTAGCTATGTAAGAGTCCCGCAATTTTTGATTTAATAAGGTATACCCAATATGGTAGTATCGGAATAAATTCAAAATGAGACATTTATGATTCGCAATATAATTAATTATTTGAGTTAGAAGCAGAAATTAGCATGTAAAATCATTTGATATATATAATTTAATTTTGAATATTTATTAGAACTTATTTATATAGATAGAAGCACAACTCGTTTAAAGAAGATGAAAAAAGTGTGAGGATCTGTTGGTAGATTTGGTTGGAGATATACATATAATCAAATGGAGTCGCCAGTAAATATTGTTGATTTAGAACTTGATAAATTTGGGGATGAATGGTTGCCATTAAAATATAAGATATTTGATGGCAAGAAAGAGTAATTGAAATAAAATAAAGATATGATAATTATTTGAAGACGTTAGATTTGGATTAAACATAAAGGCGTAAAATAATACATTAAATTTTATTATTACATTATACTATTATTTATGTCCCTTTAAAAAAACACTGCAAAAAGTAAATAAGGATTATTGAAAGAATTTACATGCAAAAACAGCTATAAATAATTCTATAGCTGTTTTTGGGTAAAATGATAAAATTGCAGGACAGTCACACACACTTATAGATAAAGACATTAGTCTTGTTAGTTATTTTATATATTTAGTATATAAGGTTTATTTTCCTTTGTAAATAGTACAATAGTCAACGTTAATATGACTATTGCTAAGATTTGAGATAGCAAGAAGAGACCTCTCAGGAGGTCTCTTTTGCTGTTCATCAAACTACATAATATGGAATTTAATCTTAATTTTGCTAACCATATAATACCACCAACTTGAATATTATGTCAATTATATATTCTCCTCCAACTGCATATAAGATAGAAAGAAATAAAAAAAGGAGTTATGTAAGAGTAACTAAGTGAAAAAGGAGGAAATTATATGGAAAAGAAAGAAATGTTGGGGACGTTGATTAAGCAGTATAGAAAAAATATGGGTGTCAGTTTAGCAAAAGCTGAGGAGGAGACAGGAGTTTCACGTAGTTATATCAATCGTATAGAAAATTTTTCCAGAGATAACGTAACGTTTGAGGTTGCGTCTCGGTTAATAAAATACTTTGGCATACCATTTTCTGCTATAGAAGAAATATGTGGATTTTCGAGTGAGGACGAAGGTAATATACAGAATTTAGATTATCTGCTACTAAATGAAAAATATTGCTTTGCCAATATTATTGCAGATATTAATTTAAAAATTGCTTTACGAGATTTTGTTAAAGCATTAGAAAATTTCTGCACTATGGTAAATGTTACAAGAAAGGATGAATCCCAATTGTTAGATTTAGCAGAAGTTCTTAGAAATAGTTTGCTTGATCAAAAGGAGTAATATTAAAATGAGAACCAATTTAGTTGGTTCTTTTTTGAAAGGTGTGATTATATGTCAATAAACGGGAGCAATAAAGAATTTCTCTTGTCAACGTTTCTAAAGCTAAATAAAGAAATTCTTGAAGAAGAGCTTGGAATTAAGATAGATTATTTGCATTTAGAGAAGAACTTTAAAAGCAGAAAAGTTGATATGAATGGATCAATTAATGGAAGTAAAGAAAGGTTATTGATCGAATTGCAAACAGATGATAATAGTTATAAAGTACATTTTCAACAGATTAAAGAATTAATAAATAGTGCCAATATGGGTGAACGGACCAATATTGTATATGGTTCTCTTTCAGCAAGTGAAACAATGATTAAAGAGCTTATGAAAACAGTTGTGTCTTATGCAGAGAAAAATATAAGGCTTATTCTTCTAAAAATTAACCATGATTTGATTCCGTTATTACAGGAGATAAATATGATTGATAAAACTAAGCAGATAAAAGAATTAGATAGGTTAAAAGATTTTGAAAAGATATTTGTAGATAAAAAATATATAGAAATTTGCAATAGTATATCGACTGATCTAATAAGTGATGAACAGGAAAATATGAGTTATGAGGAAGAATTGCTATTGAGCATTTTAAAGCGATTAAGAATTGATTCCAAGGAGATTTCTGTAAATATACATAGATACAAGAAATTGACTGGAAACAATTTTGGAATTGGTGGCGGATTCCAAGGCATAACATATAAAATATTAATCAATAGAAATAAGATTGTAGGAGTAGAGCTTACCTTTGAAAATGAAGGTAAAGAATTATACTATAGCATATTAAAAAATAGACAAGCTATAGATGATGAATTTAACTATATTCTAAAATGGGATAAAAAGTTCCAAAAGATTGGAAGCTATTATCCACTTTCATGGTTCTATACAGAGAGAGAATCAATGGTGAACCGATTTTCAAGGGAGATAAAAATGTTTCTTGTAGGTTTTACTAAGCATTTAAAAAAGGCAGTAGAAGAAACGAAAAATAGTCATTAGATAATGAAACCAGACTTATGTCTGGTTTATTCATTGAATTGAAAGTCTGAAAAATAATTCAGATAAGTATGTTTAAAAAGTAAAATATAGTTATAATATGTTATTGTATATTTAAAAGATATTTAGTGAGGTTTAAAATGTTGTATAAAGAAGCTATAAAAGTATGGAGAAATGAAAAGGTACAAGAATTATTTAATAATAATTTTTATTCTAAATTTACATTTAATTCAAATAAAATTGAAAATCCAGAAACTATGTGGAGTGATGTTGAAAGTATATTCAGAGGAAAAGAAATTATAGGATTTAGAGGTGATGAAAAGACTATTAAAGAGATTGAGAACCATAAAAAAGTCTGTGATAGCATGTTAGATTTAATTAAAGAGAATAAATCGAAATTGTCAATTGGATTAATAAAAGAACTTCACTATGATTTAGCTAATGGTTGTTTTAAAGATGAATTATTAGCGAGAGGAGAAAGACCAGGAGAATTTAAAAAGGGGTATTATGTGGTTGGCATACATGATATAGGATCACCACCATCACAAGTTGAGAAGAGTATGAGGGATATAATTAACGAAGTAAATGATGTAGAAATAAATGCTACTAATGCCTTAAAAGTGGTAAGCTATCTGCATAATTGTATAGAAGCGACACATGGCTTCCCAGACTTTAATGGAAGATTGCTGATTAACTATATATTAATAGCAAATAATCTTCCACCGATCATAATATTTGAAGAGGATAAGAAAGACTATTATTCTGCATTGGAATATTTTAATGAAACGCAAGAAATTGATAAGATGGTAAGTCTATTGGATTTTTGGGCTTACAAGACATGGAGTTAGTAGTGATAAGGGTTATGAGGATTATGAGAATAGGTAAAAAGGAAACTTTAGAAAATACAATATGTAAATATTGTTACTGTTAGTTCTTTGGGGTATAATATTGCTATGGAATAAAAATAGTGAATAAGGTGATAGTTGTGGGTAATTATTATAGTATTATTTTAAAATTTAATATAGATGGAAAAACAGCAGTTTGAGTATTATCAGACTGCTGTTTTTTTATCGTCCACTATTGTCAACAAAATTAAAATAATAATGAAATTAGGTGGGAAATTATGTCAGAAAATTTAGGGGTTCTGTTGATTACTGTATTTGGTATTTTAGCAATTTCTGTAGTAGGCATATATGCTATTAGAACTATGGCAAAGATAGCAAATAAAGATAAGTAGCAGATATTACTATATATTGTGCTATTTTAATTTGGATTTTTGGGAGGTGGCAATAGATGTGGATAATGAATTGAAAGAAGATATATATGAGTTAGATGAAGTTGTCGGGATCGAAAATAATGGAATTTATGTAGTGTCCTCAAATGGAGGTTATAAGATTAGAATTCGTGACTTAGTTATGTACTGTAAAGAGAATAATAAGGAAAGCTCTCAACTATCTAAAAGTGAAATAGAGAGGTTTCATAAATAAAAAAATATATAAGAGGAAATGTGTATATGGACAAAAATGAATTTAAGGAAATGATATTTCAATACGTTATTGATGGTATTATGAAAAACTATAAATTAGATAAAGATACTTCTGAAAAGATTGTCTTTAATTCAGGACTTGACTGGTCAATTAAAGTTGCCCCAGAGATGATAGCTCATTGCTCACAGGAGCAACTTGTAGATATGGTAATGGGATAAGTGGTAATGCTTTAAAATACAGAGAGCAATACTTTACAAATACTTTGAAAAATTTATAGAACTGAGAAAGATAAGTATAAGTATTGCGGCCGCAGAAAGAGATAAGATAGAAGGTGTATTATGGAAGTAAATGTGCATTATAAGGATGTTAATGCGTCATATATTTTAGGAGAGGCATTAGACAAGGTGTAAGTTCTATACTATAAGGACTTAATAGCCCTTGGTTTCAAGAATCAATGAAGCAGGGATAATTCTATATTAGTTATAATAAAATCATTAATAGCAAGCATTACAGACAGTTTATTATTTAATGCGTGTTGATGGTCATTCTCTTTAAGAATTATATGTATATGTTCGCCATTAATTGAAGTGTTTAAAACAGTATATGAGCAAGCTGTGAATGATTTATTTACTAACTCTTCTATAAAATAAAACAGTTCTTCAAAATTTCCATAACTATAGTTCTGTATGTCAATATTCATAAATTTTCTTATTAAGGTACTTTCTAATTCTATTAGCATATTGTCCATTGTGCTAAACAGCTCCTATCATTTGTGTTGTTAATATTATTTTACTAAGATTTTTAACAAAAGAATACACTTTTAATGCTCTATAATGCTTGACACTTTTGCCTATATGCAACATAAAAATAATATTCACAAGATAGTAAATTTTATATGAATTTAATAGGAAAAGTAATAGAATAGGAATAAGGTATGTGGTTGTGTATGTAATATGAAAATAAGGAGGGGAGAATATTGGAAATGTGTCAGAGTATTGAAGATCGTGGGTTTGATATGCAGATTGAGTTCTTTAAGAGAGAGCAGGAGCTTAAAAGTCAAGTTGAGATAGCTGAGGTGTTCGGAAGGATGAAAGAGCAGGTGGTGATTGCGACAAATCTAATCGAACTTGGGAGTTTAGAAACAGATGTAATTGCAGAGGTGACAGGTTTATCTATATCCCATGTAGAAGCTCTTAGAAGCAATTAGAGGCATATTTATAGAGTGCTATATCATTTGATTATAGGCTTTCTGCTAATGCAGAAATTGCTTTATAATTGTGGTATATAGCATTTTGTTTTCTATTAGATTTCTTAGGAGGGACTATGAGTAAAGTTTTGATATGAGCAATTATAGAAGAAATGTGCAGGGGGATAGAAATAAGGCTGAATTTTGGAAAGAACAAGGATTGTATGATCTGTTTTTCGATTATCAAGGGCAGATGATTTATGATGATATAGTATCGGGGAGAGGTGTAGAGCAGGAAATATTACATAGATGGGGATGTAAAGACGAAAAAGAATTTTTGTCTACATGGAGAGGAAATTCGGACGAAATCTATAAAAAGTGGCTTAAAGATAATGGGATATAACTGAATTAGGATTTAAGGAAAGAGTAGAAACTTGAATTGGTAATTATGGCACTTAAAAATGGTGTTTATTGATTAGCGATTCAAGTTTTTTTATTTATAAAGAGTGAGGAAATTTTGTGTATAAATATCAATATTTAAAGTATAAAAATAAATTATCAGAATTTTCACAACTACTCTCGAATCATAATCCTATATACAGTGAAAAAAAGTTTAAATTTAACTTGAAAATAAAATAAGGAAAAACATTGTTCTTACGAACAAAGGCATACCAGTAAAGCTGTTGTAATAGGTTAGAGCATATTAGTATTAAATGAGTACAATATAAATATTTATGGAGCAATAATAGTAAATTGCATAAATCTAAAGAATAATGAATTTTAATAATTATACAAATTGTAGGAAAAGGGAATAAGTTATTAACATTATTGTCACCATGAATATGGAATGGTAACAATTTATTACAAGAGATTTACAAGCACAGACGAATTTGTAACAAAAGTTGTCAACGTAGCAACATAGAATAGCAATGCTTGTGTATAGAAGTAACTATAATGTAAATATACAAACATTGGTGTATGAAATACCAATAATAGTTGTAACGTAAGCTACAATCATGGATTAATTATACTCGAACCTGGTAGAACCTCGAAACTATTTAAACCTTTATCAGTAATTGGTAAGATGTAAAAAATACAAATGATAAAGGAGAAACAATATGAGTTTACGAGAAAAAGCTAAAAGAGTTGATTTGAAAACATTCTTAGAAAGGCAGGGGTATACATTTATTATGGAAAGTAAAAACCATTACAGATGTATCCAAGATCATACTTTAACAGTAACTTATAAGTATAATGATCCTATATATTTCTGGTTTAGTAGAGACCAAGAGGGAGACATTATTACATGGGTTAGAGAAAATATAACAAATAATGATTACAGAGAAGCAATTAAGTATTTAGCAGAGGGATGTGAGGATATAGCTTACTATATTCCACAGCCTAAAGAAAAAATTGAAAATGTTGATATAGATATTAAATATTCAGATAATACTAAAAGAGTATACTCTTACTTGGTTAAAAGCAGAGGTATAAATCCACAAATTGTAAATGAACTTATAGGCAATGGAAGTATAAGTGAAGATGATAGACATAATGTGGTTTTTCATCACAAGGACAGTAGTGGCAAAATAAAAGGTGCTGATCTAACAGGAACAAATACATACAAGAGATTTAAAGGTACAGTAAAAAATTCTAATGAAAATTATGGATTTACAATAAAGGTTGGAACTGAACCACAAAGTATATTTATTTTCGAGGCCGCAATTGATTTGCTATCATATTTTACCTTAAATAAAGACAATTTAGCAAATAGCTTGCTATTATCTATTGGTGGGTGCGAAAAAATTAAAATGATTAAAAACTATTTAGATAACTACAAGGGGATTGATACCATTATTGTATCATCAGACAATGATGTAGCAGGTAGCAATTGTTTAAGAAATATTAAATCTATGTATTCAGCGTATCAGGTTATAGATAATAGAGAAGAACTTATAAAATTTGATGTTAAAGACTTCAATGAACTTTTGCTAAAGAAGAAGCAAATAGCAAATAGAAGAAATAAAAAATAGAATGATTAACAAATGCCCATGCTTATTATTAAAAGTGATGGGCTTTTATTCTTATAGCGTAATAGGTACTCGTATATTAAATAAATTGGAATATGTCTTGCTTAAATTTAAACTTATTCTGGTATTAAATACTATAAGAACTTAATATAAGTGGACAAAAATATATAAATAATTGTATACGGTAATATGTAACAGTTATATTTAAATAAAATCCAGGTGGCTTGAAGTAGTAAAATACCTAAATTATTTATAAAGTATAAAAGTGCTGTTGCTTAAATAAATTTATTTTTTCTCTTCCCATTTGCAAATTTATATTTATAGTTATATTGAACAAGCCTTAATGTTTAGAAAATTCTAATTAGAAATGGCAGTTATTATTAATATTTTAGATAAAGCTTATTATAATAACTCGTTAATATATTTACATCACAAATAATTACAATTTATCAATAGATGATTAGTAAATTATCTTTTAACAGAACTCCAAATGATATGTAAATAAAAGTTATGTAGAACCTTTTATACGTTATATATAGATTAATAATAAAAAATCCTATCAATATTGTGAACTACATTAAGTAGTTCTTAGGCTATAAATAAATTAAATTGAAAGGTATTAAATAAACCATTTAATAGCTAATTATTAAAATAACATTGTAAGTAGGGGAACTACTTATGTAGTTCTTAATCAACTTATACTTTAGTTATTACGTAATCTAAGGATTACTCGAACAGTATAGAACCTCCAAAGTGTAGATACATTTCTCTCATAATTTTATAATCAAATTAATTCAACTCATAAATCAATATTAATGTGAAGAATATGCTTACGCATATGGCATTTAAAACTAAAGATATTGAAATTAAGTTGTTAAAAGATTTGAAAACTAATTATGTATATAGTTCGACCCTTGAAATGAGAAAATGTAAAATGGAGGAAATTATATGGTTACTAAGGATAAAATGATAAGTCTAAGTGGAGAAAAGGATTATGCAACAGATACAAATGATACTGAATTATTAGAGGAAGCTAACGGTAAGCTTTATAATATTAAAAAGCAATATATTGATAGGGCAAAGACAATTGTTACTGACCAAAACCCATATAAAGAATATTTAATTGAGAATTTAGAGTATATCAAATCGCAGTTGGCGGTTAATGTAATTGTAAGAACTACAGAGGAAGCAGTTAAGGCTCTAAAGGAAAAAGTTGATATGAGGCTAATATTTGGTATTGATAACCAATATACAGAAGTCTTTGAATCAGAACTGTTTTTTAAGGAAGAATATTATGAAGGGATAGAAGCCACACAAGAAGAAGCAGAAATTTTTGTGTCAAATTTAATAAATAAGAAGGATGGCTTTATAAAGATTAATTATTCCATAGAAGAAAATAAAGGATTAGGAATGTGGATGTACCGATTATCAATTTATACAGCAAAATTATCTGGATATATTGCAAAAGATAGTGATACTGGAAGGCAGAGATATTTTCTAAAGAGCAATTCAAATTTAGATGACTATAGCTATGACGTGTACTTCGACATTATTGAGATATATGAAATTTGTAATAAATGTGTAAATCAATATTCGGCAATTAAGCAGTTATGTGAACTATTAAACATTCAAATTAAATATGAAATAGAGCAAGAAAATAAGTATAAAAATAACTTGCAGATATTACAGGAAAATAAATTATTGAAGCAGAGCTATCCAATATTGCATGACTGTCTAAAACACCACGTAGAGTTATTGGAAATAGTAAATATGGAAGGAAGAGGTAGTATTAACTATTCGTCAAATAGCCATAGGGGAGAGAATGTTTTTACATTTTCTAACGAATTTATTGGCGATAAGGCTGTAAGCATAGGAGGAAAAGATAATAAGATTAAATATGGTAAAGGGACAGTGAATCCAAAGCTAACGCTTTTCTGCTTATTTGGATTGCTTCATAAAATTCCATTTGAGGAATTGCCTAAGAAGCATAGGCATAAGACTTTTGGATATAACAGAAAAGAGAATTACTATATAGTTCCTCCATATACAGAATCAGTTTTAGTTGAAGCCCAAAACAGGGTTAGAAAACTTAAAGAAGCTAAAGTAAAGCCTACTAAGTTTACTGGGGAGAAATGTAAAATTATATTTGGAGATGAAATATATAAAAGCGTCTTTGGGAATTATTACAAGATAGAAGAAATAGGATAAAGGGGAAATTAGGGGGACTTCATATGAAGTCCTATTTCTTTTGGCTTGAATTTCCCCAAAGTGGCTTAATTACTACGGTTATAGTGTACGACCGTATTCGACCGTTTAACTATATAAAAGATATTGCATTTTCTGTATCATATCTATAAGGAGCTGATACAAATGATAAAAACAATTGAAGAGTTAGTTGAAGATATTAACGATAGAATATACAGAATACATATAGATGTATTGATGAAAAACTTAAATAAATATAAAGCACAAAAGGATTTGCTTACGCAAATATTTGCGGAAACCTATGGAATAGAGTTCAAAGATGAAGATAATTATTTAGCTTTAAGGCAGTACATAGGAAGCATGGAAAAAGAGTTAGGTGCAATAACAGATATAATTAGAAAACTTAAACACAGGATAACCATTGATGGATTAGGTAAGAGCTTTGAGGTGACTGGAATAGAAATATTTAAGATTGCTCAAAAATATGTAACTGCTGTAAAAAAGTATGAAGCCTATACGAATTTATATAAACAGTTGGAATTGCGGGAGAGTCTTGAAAATGAAATAACTATGGTAAAAAAAGTGAAGTTCTCTGTATCCAATTCAGATAAGACAGATAAAAAAGCTATATGTCTTGAAAATCCAACATTTAATGCTTTTAACATTGACGAGATAAAAGAGCTTTTAGGGTTCTGGGATTATGTGAAATATGATGATGTTGAAAGCGTAATCGGGTTTGTAAATAAAAATGAAGATGTATTCCAGAGAGGATATTCTTCAAACTACTTTGTTAAAGGAAATGTAGTCTACTACACAATTTATCCATCAGAGCTAAATATATAGAGGAGATTGAAGAAATGATTAAACAAAAGATAAGATTTACAGTAATAGGAATTAAATATGAAAATGAAGCAAGAGATATTTGCAGAGCTGTTGTTAGAATTAAAGAAGAGAACAATAGAAGCATTGATATTGTTTATAACTATGTCAATCTGGTTATAAACAAAGAATATGAAGCTTTGGTTATTTTAGAAGTTAAAGCGAAAGTGTTTAGAGTTAAGGAAATCAAGGAAGTAGATAATATAGGCACTTTTGTAAAAGAGGCTCTTGTTAATGACAAGAAAATCACTAAAGAGGACTATGAAAATATTGCTAAAGCATTTGAAGAGCAGTCTTTAGAAATGTTATGCAATAAGGGAATATTGGTTGATTCGATTGGATTTGATGAAGAGAAAGCAGAATATATTTCTAAGAAAGTTAAAGCGTACATGGAGATATTAGGGATAAAGGAATATTTAAATGCTAATAATATTAAAGCTTCATTAGCAGAGAAGATATATGAAAGTTTAGGTGAAAATTCTATTGAAACAATAAATAGAAATCCTTACGTATTGCTTGACTTTGAAGTTAATCTAAATAATGTAGATAAGTTAGCCAAAAGTTTAGGGTTTGATTATAACAGCGAAGCAAGAGTGAACTATGGAATTTTAGAGTATCTGAAATATAATGCTGATCATAATGGTCATGTGTTTATGCCTAAAGAAGAATTGATGGGAAATCTAAGTGAATATATGAACAAATTTGGAAGATATTCTGGAAAACTCAATATAGAAAAAGAGTTAATTACTAAGGCTCTTGATAATTTGGAAAATGAAAAGGAAATTAATACATATTTCAATGCAGATAACATTGAATGTATATATCTTAGTGATTTATATACATATGAAACAGGAATAGCAGAAATTATTTCAAGAAAGATAATGAATAAAACTGCGGTAAGTAAAGAAATATTGAGCAAGATTGATGATTTTATAAAAATTTATTCACAGTCAAATCCTGAGCCTACCAAAGACCAAATTAAAGCTATAAAAAATAGCGTTACAGAGAATGTATCAGTGTTGAGTGGCTTTCCAGGTACGGGTAAGACAAGCACACTGACGGCAATTGTGGATTGTATAAAAAATATATATCAGGAAGCTAAGATTGAGGTAGTAGCATTTACAGGTAGAGCTGTTAGCAGGATTAATGAAATACTACCAGAAGGTATAGAAGCCAAAACTATCCATAGGCTACTTGGAATAGGCAAAAATGGTGAAGTTGCAGAAAAAGTTTTAGATGTTGATTTCTTAATAATGGACGAAAGCACATTAATAAGTATGCCACTAATGTATGCTGTTTTAAGTAGACTAAAGGCAGATACAAAAATTCTACTTGTAGGAGACCAAAATCAGATTACTTCTGGAATAGGACAAGTATTTTCTGATATAGCTAAGTGTACTCAAATTAAAAGTGAGCATTTGGCAAAGATATTAAGACAGGATGGGAATTCAGTTATTCTAAAGAATATCAAAAAAATGGCTGAATATATTGGGTTTGCAGATAAAAGTGGATTAAAGTGCAAGAAAGGCGAATTTGAATTTTTTGAAATAGATAGAGATAGTGACATTCAGAATAAAATTGAGGAAGAAGTAAACAAGTTAATCAAGGAAGTATATACACTAAATGATATACAGATACTTAGTCCTATCAAGGGTGGAAAAGGTGGCACTTATATATTAAATAAAACCATTCAAGAGAAATTTAATCCAAACCCTAAAAGAGCAATATACAATTTAGTTGCAGGAGATAGGGTAATGCAAAATGTTAATCAGTATAACCGCACTATTTTTAATGGGGAGACAGGTATCATTATTAGGAATGAAGATGATGGTAATACAAGACGAGTTACAGTAAAATTTAATTCTAATAAGATTGTTGAATATATAGACGGAGATATATCGGAATTAGAGGCATGTTATGCTATGACAATACATAAAAGTCAAGGAAGTCAGTTTCCTATTGTTATAATTCCTGTTTTAAAGGAACATAAAAGTATTTTAAACTCTAATCTATTATATACTGGCTGTTCAAGGGCGGAGAAACGTGTCATTCTGATTGGAAACAAAGAAACCTTTGATACAGCTATAAAGAATTCGCAGTCAACTAAGAATTCAAATTTAAATTCTATGATAGAGGTTATGATTAAGGAAATTCTTGATAAAACTGCATAGATAGGAATTAATAATAGAATACATGAAACAGAAGAGGAGAATATCAAATGAACACATATGAAAAAATCTATTTCGAGGATTTTAGGAAAAAGTATGCCTATAAGAAGGCAGTAAATTTAGTAGAAAAAGTAAGTAGAACAATAGAAGTGTGTGATACCAAAGAAAAAGCACATTTACTAAAAAGCACAATAAGAGTGGCTACAGAAATTGCATTAGCAATTGGTAGTATTCTTTCAGACCAAAGAAGAGACTTTCATTACAAAATTGCTATAGGACAAGCATATACTCTGTCAAAGTTATTAGATGAAATGCAATCAGAAGATTTTGATGACTGCAATCAAATAATTGAGGAAATCATAAAGCTATTAAGAACATACAGAAAACAATTAAGAACAAAGGAGAGCAAACAAATGAAGAAAGTAGAAATTGGAGATAAGTTAGATATAAGCAAAATACAAGAAATAGTTGATGGCTTAAAAGATAGTCGAACCCTAAAGGCATATGAAAAAATGATTGTTTTCTACACAAGACTATATGCTGTATTGGAAGAATTACCATTTTTTGAGCAGTATTCTGTTTTTTCTCAAACTCAAAGAGCGGCCGAGAGTATTATTGCTAATTTGGCAGAGGGAAACGGAAGACAACCGTATAAATTAGTGGTGGCGAACTTCTATTCAATTGCTCTTGCCTCAGCAGTTGAGGTACAGGCTTGGCTTGATGTAATGAGAATTAAGAAATATATTTCAGAAGAGGAGCATAAAAGTTTTGATTCAATGCTTGAAGAAATCAAAAAATTAATTATAGTGTATATTAAGAAAGTTGCTGTGGCATAAAGTAAGTAGGGATTTTACCTACTTTTTTTGCTGTTGGGAGTACATCATTATCAGCATTTCTATATTGAAGTTGAAAAGATAACGACAAGAAATTAAGATAAATCAAGGGTTGGGGAGTGATTTTCTTTGTTTTTTGTGATATAAATATTACAAGTACACAATAGTAAAAAAATTTTATATGAAGTTATCAATCCAACAGCAATAAATGCTATGTTTTTTGATGGATTATTAAAAAATAAAGTATATAATAAAATAATATTAAAAAATATGTGAAATAATAATAGATTAATAAAATGGTTAATGGTATTTAAATTTAAAATATGCTTGAAATTGATAAGGCAACAGCATAAAAGTGTTTTAGAGAATATGTTTAAAAACGACATGATTTCCTGTGGTCTATGAAAAATATAGTACGTTGACAAAAATGTAATGAAAATGTTATTGTTTTATTGTAAAGGAAGTGAAGTAAATAGTGAAAAATGATAAAATAGAAGATATAGATAATAGTATTAACTTATCCTTCGGTAAGATAATCCAAAGGGAACGCATAAAATTGGGAAAGTCTTTAAAGGATGTAGAGAAAGACCTAAGTAAAAAAGAAATAGTGATAAAAGACGGAAAAGAAGTAGAGGAAGAAAAAGCACAGATTACAGCGTCTTACTTAAACAGAATAGAAAATGAAGGAAGAACTAATGTATCGCTATATATGATATATTTGCTTATGAAAGAGTTCAGCCTGGATGTCTATGAAGTATTTAAAAGTTTTGGGTATGATGATGTTTTGCCTCAAAACAATAAGTTTGAGAGTATTGAGAGAATGATCAGGATTAATGATTTTGAAGCTCCTGTTAGATTAGGAAATACAGAATATAATAAACCATTAACTTCTTTGGAAACTGATATATTAATCAATGTTGTAAAAAACGTTTTTGAATTTGGAATAACAGATGAAGAGAATACAATGTATGTGTTGAAAAAATTATTGAGCGAGTTAGACGAATATAGAAAAAGTAGGAGAAAGTTAGCAGACAGTTTAATTGATGATACAACTAAATAGGTTGTGTCATTTTTTTATAAATATTATATTGACTATATGCAATAGAAAAGTATTTTTTAAAATATAGTTGACAAAAATATTAACAGCCACTATAATGAAAATATGACAGTCAACAAAAGTTAAAAATGTTGACTAAATAATAATGATAAATGGAGGAGATATAAATGGAACAAATTAAGATTGAAGAATTTGTAAAGAATGAAAAAATGAATAGCTCTTTAGAAAAGAAAATAAAAGATGAAAAACAAGGCATATATGCAGAACTGTCGTTGGTTGTAGACGATAATGTTTCAGGTTCGATGATGTGGAATATATATGAACCATCACAAATATTTTTTGATGGTGAGGAGCATATGTCTATGGAATGGATAGGGGATATAATTCATTATAATAATAATTTTTATGTTATAGGAATAAGTGAAGAAGAATTTGATAGAATTAGGAATAAATTACCGATTGATTTGGATAAGGAAGATGTTTACAACATACATATATGTGAATCTAAAACAATGTTTAACATATTCAATCCTGAATCAGAATTATATAAAGAAATGTGTGAAGAATGGTAATAAGTTAAAGTATGGGAGTTATTATTTGGCGATTATAACTCCTCATAATAAAAATAAATAACTATGAAAAGTATAATTCAATGTAGAGAAAAAAGCAATAGAGAAAAACTGAAATAATTGGAGTGGTGTAAAATGAGATACAAAAATTTAGAGGATAATAAAGTGAATATAAATGGATTTACAGTTGTTAAGGAAGATGTAAGTCTTGATTTCCTAATAGCTAATAAATTAATAAAGAATGAGCTTAGTGACGTTGAAGAATACGGATTGGAATATTTTACGTTTTTGCAATTTTCTAATCAAGTGAAAAATCAAAGTATAGAAAACTATGAGACGATGTTCACTGACGCTAATGGCGTTTGTGGGTTAAAAATATGCAAAGAAGAATATGACATATTTATAGGCAATGAAATCTTAGATAGTGTGTATTTAGGTGCAGATGATAAGATATATTATCTTAGAGAGAATGAGGATGTATACTCATATACACAGGAAATGCACACATTGAAAAACGAGTGTAATAAGTATCCAGTTTAAATTTAAATAAGTCCTGAGAGTTAATTATGATTGCTCAGGGCAATGTTTAAAAACGTTTTGCTGAAAAATAAATATGGCTTATGGAGGCTGATTAAATGATGGGAAAAAGTAATATGAGTTTGTTAGGTAACGGATATAAGGAAACATTGGGAGCAATAAATAGTGGTTCTATATATGTGGGAATAAATTTTGAAGTTATTATACTTATAAAGAAAAAGACAGATAATTTCAAGTATGAGGGCATGGTTTATAGCTTATTAACCTATAATGTTGCGGTATTTGAAGTAAATTTGAAAGAATTAAAGGAAATGTATAAAGACCTGCTATATCAAATTATTGATGAACAATTTGAATTAGAAGATGACCAAGAACATCTTAAAGATAATATGATGACAGCATTAACTGAACTTAAAAATTGGAAGAATAGTAGTAAAGCAACTAACTTATATTGATGATAAATCCAGAAATATAACAAATAAGGAGGACTAAAAATGATAAATAATGAGATGAATAAATATAAAAACTTAATACCAGTTGATGGGTGGACAATCCCTAAGAAAAAATATTGTGGAAGGTACTGCGATGATAAAGATAATGCTCTAAATGGATTATATCGCAGAGATTATAAAGAAAACTCAGTAATGTTAGCAATAAATAATGGAAATGTTGTACGCAGATATAAGTATCCTAAAATCCAAATTCCATTTAACTCCAAAATGGTGCGTTGGCAGAACCTACATTTTTGTGGTGGATTAGGAATACCAAGACCAGAGGGAACTAATGCAGGAGCTAACGATGAACTTTTGCAAGCTGTTATAGATGGACTAAAACCTGTTGGGTTTATTATCACAGATAAACCTGAAATATACATAAATGAAGCTATGGAAAGTCAATGTAAATATATTATAAATAATAATGTAGCTTGGTTGCAGAATTATAAAGAAGTTGCAATTGCAAATAGTGGAAAGCTGAAAGATAATTTCGACTTGAATTCATTAATAGAGTCATACAGATTAATGAGCATAGAAGTAGGGTGGAATTTACTAACAAAAGAAGATGAAAGTCGGCTATTAAGTAAAGGTAATTGTAACCTAAGCGACTTTTTGGTAGATTGGGATTATGCTAATCCAAAAAGTAATTATGATCTTGCTCTAACAGGTTTGCTATTAGGATTTCCTATAGAATCTACGGTCGCAATAATGATTGAATAATTATATAAGTTATGTGGAATTACCTGATGATTTAATAGAGAAATAGTTGAAAAGCAAAGGAAGGAATGTGATTTAATGAAAATTATAGATAAGAATGTTGATAAGGTAATAAATGAAAGATTTAATAATAACGATTACAAAAGCAATGTTGCAAAGATTTGGAGAATAAACAGGGTGACAGGAAGAGAGGAATATTCTGAAATATTATTTATAAGAAAAAATAATAGTGGATATATCTGGGTTCAAAATGAAACAGCACCGTATATCTGTTATAAGAATATAGAAATGAATACCCCATGTATTATTGATATTAATACTACTGAATTAGTAGATTACTTGCATTATTTAGCCTGTGATATGAAAGTTTATCCAGAAGCAGATGAATAACAGGTTTTATAACAATTAATCAAAATAAGAAAGGTTGGGATTTAAATGAGTGATAAAAATTTTTTAATTATAGATGGAAAAAAGAGCTATGAAATGTTAGAGGAAGAATTAAAAGAAAAAGTAGTAGGATTCCTTAAAGATACTTTTGGAGAAGTAGTTTTGAGAAAAATCTCTGTAGAAGTATATTCATATATAGAGGAAGAACCTATATGGACTGATATGTTGGATATTAAAATTGAATTTAACGAGTATACATATTTCAATAGAGTTCATGGTGAATGTGTAGAATCTATATGGTTGACGTTAGAAGATAAAGGATTAAAACCATTTTATGTAGATGGAGAATTTATATCATTCCATGTATTTGAGTGGATAGAAGCAATTCCAATACGAGATACGGATAACGTTTACGGGATTCATAAGGATAAAATATATGATGACTTTAGCAACTATATATTAACTTGTTAGCTTAGCTAAGGCAAAGAAGGACAAGCATTATATAAAGCAGTATAGAGGAAATATTTGAAGTATTTAAATCATTAATTGAGAGTGAAATTGTAGAAGTGTAGCAGATTTAAAGGAATATAAAAATATGAATTTACTTTGTTGATACTTATGTATCAGCAAAGTTATTCAAGGATAACTTATGAGAAATGGAGGAAGTGGTATGAGAAAAAATAAAATAAATCCTAATTCACTAACTGATGACGAGATATTAGAAATAATCCGAGATGAATATTTAGAGATAGAACCAACAGGGTGTTGGGACTTTTTTAAAAGGAAGAAAAAATCTCCATCGTTACCATATTTGCAAAAAAGGTTCGGACTAACGTTCAACAAGATATTAATTAAGGCAGGTATATCAGAAGAGAATTTAAACTTTGTACGTAGAAGTAAGGATGAATATTTAGAAAAAATTAAGGGATTATATAGTAAGTTGGGACATACTCCTACTGTAAAAGAATTTATTGCAAATGGATATAGTATTGAGGTAATAAACAGAATGTTTGGTTCTTATAACAACGCAATCAAAGAATGTGGTTTAGAACCAAATGAATATAAGAGCAAAATAACTTCAAGTAAAACAGAGCTATTAAAGTTATATAAAGAAATTAGTAGTAAAATAGGAAAACCTGCTTCTGCAAAAGATATAGATTCATTATGTACATTTAGTTCAGGAGTATTTTCGCTAAGGTTTAATGGTTTTAATAATCTAAGGAAATTGGCGGGATATGAGGAATCGGTGTCAGGAGAAAAGCTTCATTATAGTAAAGAGATAATTACAGAACTTTTAATAAAAGAATACTATAAAACGAAAAGACATCTGACAAAAGAAGAAATACAAAATAATAAAGGCTTACCAAGTCCAACAACAATACTAAAGTATTTTAAAACAACAAAATTATTTGACGTTTGGGCAGAGATTGACAGAATACTTGTAAAAAGAGAAGCGTTGAATAAAAATAATATAGTTGAAAATGATGATGATAGTAAAGCAGAAATTATAAGGGCAGGACAAACAGGTGAAAGCAAAGTAGCTCACTATTTAAGTTTCTTAAATTTAAATGAATATATCATTTATAACAATATAAGTATTAGAGTTAATGGACGGTCTCAACAAATTGACCACTTAATTATTGGTCAAAATGGGATATTTCATTTAGAAACAAAGAATTATTCGGGTGAGATTTACATAGATAAGAATGAGAATTGGTCTAAGACAAATAGAAATAAATATGAAGTGTTGGACAACCCTGTTGGGCAAATCAAAAGGCATGAACAGTTATTAAAAGAAGCTTTGGATAATAAATATGAAATAGTAAGTATACTTGTAATGGCTAATAAGAATTGCAGGCTCTTGGGATTGCAGAACACTAAATTGAATGTAATTAAAGTAGAAAAGTTACTGGACTTTATTAATTCATATGATGAAACTAAGCTTAGTAAGAAAGAGTTAATTAAGGTCAAAAGAGCATTAGATAAATGTATAGAATTAATTGATACCCAGATAGTTTAATAAATACAGTATTCCAAATACTTTGTAAGTGTAAGTATTAACTATGAGGTTTTAGTTAAGATGAACAAGGAAATATAATAGTCAGAAGCAGGGCTATTGAAATTATTCGTGAGGCTTTTGGCATAGATTTAATAGTACCAAGTAATAAAAAGTGGTAGCGGGTAAGACAGTATAAAAGCTTATTAGAAGCTTAAAGAATTATTAAAATAAAAGATAAAAATATAATAATTAAGAAATGAACAAATGATAAAGGAGAATGATAAAAATGTTTGATAACTGTAATTTAAATTTTGAGGTTAAAAATAGAGAAGATAGAAAAACAATTATTGTGAGGTATTCCACACATGATTACCTGCCATCAGATGAAGAATATTTTTATAATATATTTGATAATATAGAAGGAATTATCTATTCGTGGCATGATTTAAAGGATTATTATGAAAATAAACTTATTCATGTATTTGTTATCAATAAATCTAACGAAGATAAATTAATTAATGTAATTAAAGAAACCTTTTTAGGGTTATATGAAGACGGTGAAGATGAAGGAGAAATCATTAGGATAGCACAATATTGCGAAGATTATATAGATTTTTCTATAGAAGAACTTGATTGTGAAATATGTGAAGTAGAGAAAGACGATATTAACATTTACATACCTAATATTGACAGGAATATAGATTATGATGAAAATATGGAGAACTTAATGGAGCAAATATTGGATGATTATGCAACATTGAAATGTAATTCTATAGATGGTTGGAGCGAAGTTGTATATTTCTTAGAAGAAAATGATTATAACGAATATATTGATTTAAGAGGAGAAATATATGATATTGAAAATGAATTAGAGGAAATAGATAAGTCTGCGGATAAGGACATAGAAATCAAGAAAGAAGAATTATCGAATAGATTTAAGAAAATTTATGAGATAATTTGTGAGTATTAAATTGGTGTTAAGGTAGCCAAGCTGATTATACATTGTCAATTAAAATTAACTTAGAGAAGTTAGGAGTTAATTGACAGTGTACTTAAATAAATTATAGACAGAAACAATATAATAAAGCATTAGCAAATAAAATAGAGATACGAAAGAGGAGATTTAAAGATGTTAAATATTGATAAAACTATAGATAATCTATTAGAGGTAACTGTGGGAGATCACGATGGAGATATTCAAGAAAGAAGAAATGAATTAAAGAATGATATAATTTGTGCTTTTGAAGGAGAAGAAGAGGTTATTGTAAACCTTGATATGGATAATGATTGCATGGATGGAATTGTAAAGGCATATGAAAACTTTTATGAAGCACCTAATTTTTTTCTATATATAGAAGAAGGACAAGTCGTAAATGTATCAGTAAGATGATTTGAAAATTCGTAAAATTAATTGGGTGGCTTAAAGCCACTCAGCTAAAGAAACTGATTAGATAACAATTAATAATATTAGAAATAAACAAACGAAAAAGCGGAGGATGATAGCTTATGAAAAAATTAAAGGTATTAAAATTGACGGACGCAGTTGGTGGAGAATTTGATTTTTATTCTAAACAACTTGAAATTGCGATAGAAGGAAAACATATTTCAGAAACATGCTATTTTTTAACAGATGGAAATATAATTGTAGATATTAATAAGGATATTGATATTGAAAATACATCTATAAAGCAAGCTATAGAATTTGGAGCAACAATTAAAAATATGTTCTTTGTTGAAGATAGAGCCTTTTCATACCATACTTATAATTTTGAAGCTAAAGGTATTTGGGATGGTGTTGAATATGCAGAAGAACATGGAGTAGTTTTTGAACTTGAAGATGACGCAATAAGATATGAAAGATATGTTTCTTTGGTAGAAGAGAAAATTGAAGTAAATGGATATGAAGTTATAGAAAAAGAAAGTGCAATAAAAATCGTTGAAGAAACGCCAATTGAAGAATTAGCTAAGCTCCTTATAAGCAAGCAAAAATATAATGTATGTGGAGCAGTATGCTTTTTAGACTTAGAAAATGGAATTATAAAAGTAGCAGAGGATACTGAAACAATAGATGATACAGATATTATTATTGCTAAATCATATAAAGAAGACCAATTTGATGGAGCAATAGAAAATGGTGAATATAATGAAGAATATCATATTTTCATATTAGCAAGCATGTTAGATTTAGAAGAATTCGGACAAGCTATTGAAGAATTTTATAATACTGAGGAGGAGTAAACTATGAAGAAAATATTAGTTGAGAGAGTAGAAGAATTTACAGATAATATAAAAGAATATGAAGTTATAACAAAAGAAGAAGCCTTAATGGCAATATATAACTTTGATATAGCAGAAACGTTAGTGGATTATGCAAGTTCACGACTTGAATGTATAATTGAAATAGACCTTGAAACTGGCGAAGTATATTCAAGATTAAATAATGGTACGTATACTTATGGAGATAATACTACGATTAGGTCTGTTGCTTACATAGACAACTCTTATGATTTAGAATCACTGTCACAAATAGTAGAAGAATATATTGGTTTTAAAGATTTTGAAAAGCAGTTCCAAGACTGGGAATGTGGAGTAGAAAGGGTATATGACTATGAATTTGATAATAACATATATGATGATGTATATGAGGCGTATGTAGTAGAAGTTTTGGGAGAAAACGTAAGAGAGTTCTATACACAAGAATTAATAAATATAATGGATTCCTATATTGACGAGAAAATATATCACGATACTGAAAAATTTTATGATGAAGTTAAGCTGATAATGGAAATATAAACCAAATAGAAAATAAGAATTATTATACAAACGTATAGAAAGTTAGGCTCTGTAATTATAATTGAATTATAGAGCTTTACATTTTGAGATATTAATAATATTTATTACCTTAAACCTATCTTATGTAGACAATAAAATACAAGATTGTGGTAAAATATAATAAGTTAGAAATTGATTATTTGATATTAAATATATATACTGCGAGGAGATAATATTATGGAGAAATTGACATTACAGCAATTAGAATCAAAGTTATGGGAGTGTGCGGATGTTTTAAGAGGGGAACTTTCTGCAACTCAATACATGGATTACATATTTGGAATGTTATTTTTAAAAAGAATGAATGATGAATTCAGCTTTGAAAGAAGTATTAGAAAAAAGGAATTTGAAGAGCAGGGAATGGTGGAAGAAGAAATTGATGAACTTCTTAATGATTCATCAATCTATGAAACTTTCTATATTCCAGAACAAGCAAGATGGGATAAATTAAAAGATTTAAATTTAAATATAGGTCCTGAACTTGATAAGGCATTTAAAGCTATAGAAGATGAACCTAAGAATAGTGAGCTTATAGGAGTGTTAACTACTGTAAACTACAATGATAAGGAAAGAGTACCAGATAAAAAGTTAAGTCAATTACTAATGATATTTGATGGTATGAATTTAGCTAATGAATATATTGAATCCGAAGATATTCTTGGAAATGCCTATGAATATTTAATTAAGCAGTTTGCAGACCAAGGCGGAAAAAAGGGTGGAGAATTTTATACGCCTAAAGAGGTTGTTAAAGTGATGGTTAACTTATTGAAACCACAAGAATCAATGAGGGTATTTGACCCAACATGTGGTTCAGGAGGTATGTTGATTCAAAGTATTCAATATATAAAAGAACATGGTGGAAATCATAAAAATATTTCTCTTTATGGTCAAGAAATAAATCTTTCAACTTGGGCTATTTGTAAAATGAATATGTTATTGCATGGTGCAAAAGGTGCGGATATTCAAAAGGGGGATACCATTCGTGAACCAAAGCATACAGAAAATGGTGTTCTTAAAACATATGATAGGGTACTTGCAAATCCTCCATTTTCTTTAAGCAATTGGGGTTTAGAAGAAGCAGGTTCGGATCAGTTTCATAGATTTCCATATGGAATACCACCAAAATCTTATGGAGATTTAGCATTTGTATCTCATATGGTAGCAAGTTTGAATGTAAAAGGTAAGATGGCAAGTGTAGTACCTCATGGAGTTTTGTTTAGAGGTGGAGCAGAAGCAAAAATAAGAACAGGATTTTTAAAAGATGATTTAGTAGAAGCAGTAATTGGATTACCTCAAAATATATTTTACGGTACAGGGATTCCTGCGGCCATAATTGTTATTAATAAGAACAAGAATGAAGAGCGAAGAAATAAGATTTTATTTATAGATAGCAGTAACGATTTTATTAAAGATGGAAATAAGAATAAATTAAGAGATAAAGATATTGAAAAGATAGTTAAAGCTTTTGATGAATATAAAGATGTAGAAAAGTATGCCAGTGTAGTTGACTTAAAAACTATAGAGGAAAATGATTATAACCTTAACATAAGCAGGTATGTAGACACTACAGAAGAAGAGGAAGAAGTAGATATTGATTTAGTGCTACAAGACATTAGAGAGTTGAAGTTGAAGATGGCTGATTCAGAAGAAAAACTTAATGGGTATCTTGAAGAACTTGGTTTTGACAATATTTAACGGAGTTAAGGGATAAGAGTATATGAATGGTAGAGAAATTGGAAAAGTATTTAATGAATCTATTCTAAATGGATTTATTATAGCATTTAAAATGTTTTGGGTAATAGATGAATTTAAATCTGCTGTAATTGGAATTCCAGTCTCAATAATTACGTTTAGGATTGTTGGCAAAATTTTTAGTTATGGTAGAGCTTATGCAATATGGTTTGGTAGTTTAGGTGGAAAACTACTTTATTATTTAATCAATACTTTCCTTGTTTGGTTAGTAATGAAGATTATATGAAATTGAGGTGACGGAATAGTGAAAAGAGTTAGAGAAGGATATAAGATAACGGAATTGGGGGAAATACCAGAAGAGTGGAGATTAGAAACAATGAAAAATATTATAGTTTCTACTCAATTGGGAACAAACACTTTAGGAAAAGAGGGTGTAATAAATGGAATACCCATGTTAAAGATGGGGAATTTAACTATCGGTGGATTTAATTTTGACAAAGTCGAGTATATAGAAAGCGAAGAATTAGAGGATAATAAGGAGTATATATTAAATAACGGTGATTTTTTATTCAATACAAGAAATACATTAGAGTTGGTTGGTAAATCAGCAACTTGGAATAATCAATTGCCAGTAGCTATTTTCAATAGCAATATAATGAGAATAAAATATAAGTCAAATATTGATGATTTTTACATGTCTTATTACTTTGAAGATAGTGCAGGTTGGAAACATTTAAAGGCTATTGCAACTGGAACGACAAGTGTTGCGGCCGTATATACTAAAGATTTAATGAAAGTAAAAGTAAAATTACCTACACTTAAAGAACAGCAAAAAATTTCCTTAGTCCTATCATCTGTAGATGAACAAATAGAAATAACTGATAATCTTATAGAAAAAACAAAGTACCTTAAAAAAGGGCTTATGCAGAAGCTTTTTACAAAAGGAATTGGACATAGTAGGTTTAAGGATACGGAGATAGGAAAGATACCAGAGGAGTGGGAAGTTAGGAGATTAGGAGATATAGCTGAATACATTAATGGAAAAGCATTTAAGCCTTCGGATTGGAGTGAAGAAGGATTACCTATCATTAGAATCCAAAATTTAAATGGATCGAATGAATTTAATTATTGCAACAAGCAAGTAGAAGAAAAGTATTATATTGAAAATAATGAACTTCTGTTTTCATGGTCAGGTAGTAGAGGAACGTCATTTGGACCATTTATATGGAAAGGTGATAAGGCTGTTCTTAATCAACACATATTCAAAGTGGAATTAAATGAAGAACTAAACAAAAGTTATTGTTATTTTGCCCTAAAGAGAATAACACAAGATATTGAAGAAAATGCCCATGGAAGTGCGGGATTAGTTCATATTACAAAAGGTGAATTGGAAAAATTCAAGATTCCTATACCTAAAGAATTAGAACAAAAGAAAATAGCTTCAATCTTGTCAATGGCTGATGAACAAATAGAGCAAAATAAGTCTAAAAAAGAAAAACTTCAAGAACTTAAAAAAGGACTTATGCAGAAGCTTTTGACAGGGGATATTAGGGTCAAGGCTTAAAAGAATATATTTTAGCGTGGGAAGAGGTTAATAGTGTGAGAAGGGAAAAGTGTTTAGATTTATTTAAGGAAAAAGGATATTATATTTTCAAGAACCCTGATGAAAGATGTGATAAGGAAGATATTATCTTATCCAAAAATGATTTTATTTATTGGTTTAAAGAAAACATTAAACCGTTTAATTTTGGTGAAGAAACTTTCTTTGATGATGAAGAGGAAGATTTTGATAAATGTACAATATACTATGATAAAGACCGAGTGGAAATAAAGATAATTAAGAGCTTAAAAGATTATGTTGGAACAATTATAGATTTGAAGAATTATAAAAACAATCATATTTATTATAGAGGTCATTCTAAATGGAATTATTTATTAAAACCATCTATCTATAGAGAAGAAAATAAAAATATTTTGTTAAATGAAGATAAGCTATTTAGAGATATAATAGCCTCAAAGCCACACTTTTTTAATGACTGCACCACAACTTTAGAGAAATTAGTTAAAATGCAACATCATGGTTTACCAACAAGACTGTTGGATTTAACAGATAATCCATTAATAGCACTGTTTTTCTCATGCAATTCTAATAATGAACATCATGGTGAAATATCTATATTTAATGTTCCAGAATATAAATTTAAATATTATGATAGTGATACTGTAAGTGTTTTATCCAATTTAGCTAAGAGTAGTTTTGATTTTAATGTTAGTGGCTTTGATTTTAGAACATATAGAACAATTTATATGACACAACAATATGCAAATAATATAAGTAAAATAGATGATAAGATTAGCATTTTTAATGAAATATATTCAGTTAGAAAATTGATTCACGACATAAGGGAGGAGAAACCTTACTTTTTAAATAGAATAGACCCAATACACATAGATAATTGTTCTGTGGTTGTAAAACCTAAAATGATGATAGATAGGATAATTAATCAAAGTGGTGCGTTTGTACTTTTTGGCATTAATAAAACAAAGGATTTTTGTGCTGATTTAGATATTAATTCCGAAGGATATAAGCAAAAAAAAATAATAATACCATCTATATATAAAAAAGAGATTATGGGGCAATTAGGTCTATTTAATATTAATGAATCTACTGTTTTTTGTGATATAGATAGCACTGCGAAGTTTTTTAGGAATAAATATAAATAACGATTATTAAAGAATGGTGGTGAAAGGATGTCATACTTAGGTAATGAAGAAACACTTGTAGAGATTCCTACAATTGAATATATAGAAGAGATTTTAAATTACGACTTCATTCATGGTAAAGAATTAATTCCAGAGAAGGGAGAACGTGATTCTCTAAATGAAGTTATATTAGTTAGAAGACTTGAAGAAGCGTTAAAGAGGCTAAATCCTTGGATGGACGAAGGAAATCTTCATAAAACTATTAGATTTCTGAGTAGACCAGAAAACTTGGGTACAAGCCTTTTGGAGATAAATGAAAGGTTGTATGACGCTATTGTAGATTTAAACTATACTGTGGAGCAAGATATTTATGGTAATGGTCAAAAGAAGCCTCAAACAGTACATTTTATTGACTGGGATAATGTAGATAACAATGATTTCTTAGTTACAAGGCAGTTTGAAGTTAAAACTCAGCTTGGAAAATCCATTTATCCTGATGTGGTATTATTTGTTAATGGAATTCCTGTTGTTGTTCTTGAATGTAAGTCTCCATTTTTAGAAAAAGCTAAAAATGAGAATATAGGTAAAAAAGAAGCTTTTGAACAACTTAGAAGGTATATGAATGAAAGAGATAATAGCATAATTGAAGGAAACCCAAGGCTTTTTTATACCAATTTTTTTACAGGAATTCTAAATAAATACCATGCTTATGTAGGGACAATTAGCTCAAAGTATAATCATTACTTGGAGTGGAAAGACCCATATCCAGTTAGTAGAGATAAGGTTAAAGATGTAGAAGATAATGGGCAAAACATATTTATTCAGGGACTATTAGAAAAGAATAATCTTTTAGATATTATGAGAAACTTCTTGCTATTTGAAGCTGATAATGGTATTACTATCAAAAAAATATGTAGATACCAACAGTTTAGAGCTGTTAACAAAGCTATTAAGAGATTACAGGAAGGAAAAGATTCTTTATCAAGAGGTGGCGTTGTTTGGCATACTCAGGGGTCAGGGAAATCTCTTACTATGGTAATGCTTGCAAGAAAGATAAAAAGGACTAAGGAACTTGCTGACGCTACTATAGTAGTAGTAACAGATAGAATTGATTTAGATAAGCAAATATATGGAACATTTATTAGAACCTTATCAAAGATTACAACACCAGTAAGAGCAGAGAAAATATCAATAATGAAAGAACTTTTAGAAAAGGCTCAGCCTAAAATTATTATGACAACAATTCAAAAGTTTGAAAGCGAGACAGAAGAAAGAGAAGTAATTGAGAATGGTGTAAAAGTTAAGAAGAAGTTTATTAAGCCCTATGAAGTTTTAACAACTAAACCTAATGTTATTGTACTTTCAGATGAAGCTCATAGAAGCCATTATAAAGATACAGCTTTAAATATGAGAATAGCTCTGCCTAATGCAACATTTATAGGATTTACAGGTACTCCAATTGATAAAGAGGACAAGTCAACTCCGAGAACTTTTGGAGGGTACATTGATAAGTATGGAATTAAAGAAGCTGTGGATGATGGAGCTACTGTTAAGATAGTATACGAAGGAAGAAGACCAGAGCTTCATATAAAAGGTGAAAGCTTAGATGAACTATTTAATCAAGCTTTTGATGATAAAAGTGATGAAGAAAAAGAAGCAATAAAGCAAAAATATGCAAATAAGAGAACGATAATTGAAGCTGACGACAGAATTAATGATATTGCTATAGATATTCTTAAACATTACAGGGATAATATAATGCCAAATGGATTTAAGGCCCAAATCGTTTGTGTAAGCAGAGAAGCTTGTGTTAAGTATTATAATGCTATAAAAAACAATGTTAAAGAAATTATAGGTGAAGAGTTAGAGGCAAAAGTAATATTTTCTGGGACTTTAAATGATGAAGTACATTTAAAAGAACATTTTACTACAAAAGCAGAACAAGAAGCTATAATTAATAGATTTAAGCAACCAATAGACAAGGATAAATTATGTTTCATTATAGTAAAAGATATGCTTCTAACTGGCTTTGACGCACCAATAGAGCAGGTTATGTATCTTGATAGACCACTAAAAGAACATAATTTACTGCAAGCAATTGCAAGAGTAAACAGAACATGTACAATGGATGTTATTAGGAATAAGGATAAAAAGGACAGTATTATAAAGCAATGTGGATATGTTGTTGATTACTATGGTGTTTCAGATTATTTAGAAGAAGCCTTAGCAATATTTGATAAAGAAGATTTGGGACAACCTATGCAACCTTTGGGTGACTTGTACAAGGAAATGCTTTCGTATAGAGAAGATGTGATGAACTTATTTAAAGGGAAAGATAAGGCTAACCTTGATGAATTAATAAGAGTATTAGAACCGCAGGATAGACGAGCAGAATTTGAAATTGGATATAAGCGTTTTTCAAGTGCTGTAGAAGCATTACTGCCTTCTCATATAGGGACAGATATTTTGAATGATTTAAAGTGGCTTGGTTATATTAGAGCAGGAGCTAAAGCAAAATATAGTCCACAGGATGAATTAGATATAAGTGACTGTGGTGAAAAAGTAAGAGAAATAATAGAAGAACACTTAAAATCTCTTGGAATAATCCAGTGGATAGAACCAATTACACTGTTTGAGGATGATTTTAAAACAAAGATCAATACATTAAAATCTGACGAAGCTCAGGCTTCTGCTATGGAACATGCTGTTAAACATGCTATTAGCGTAAAGATGGATGATAACCCAGTGTTTTATACAAGCTTATTAGAAAAGCTTCAAAAGATACTTGATGAAACTACCAATGACTGGATTGAAAGAAAGAGTAAGCTTAAAGAATTTATTGAAAGAGACGTTGAAAAGGGTACAAAGTCGCAATCAGAAAGCTTAGGTTTAGATGAAAGGGAATATGCTTTTTTTGAAGTTGTAAAGAAGTATATAGTTGATGAAGAAGTCCAAGAAGACAGAATTAAGGAAGAAAGCGAAAGTTATATAAGCAATGACATTATAGAACTATCTAAAAAAATTGCTATAGATGTACATAATGTAGTCAAAGATAATTATGTTGTGGATTGGACTAATAATCAAACTAAGACAGGAGATATAGAAAGAGCTATATTTATGCTACTTAATAAGAAATATTTTAAA